>Ga0163144_10012335_pt1 | contig 17958 bp, 14 predicted proteins | sample OliLak19BULKMAT1_FD_123175 | JGI IMG/M metagenome (GOLD analysis project Ga0163144, IMG submission 123175) | Freshwater microbial mat bacterial communities from Lake Vanda, McMurdo Dry Valleys, Antarctica - Oligotrophic Lake LV.19.BULKMAT1 | ecosystem: Environmental > Aquatic > Freshwater >...
ACCATCCCCCGAGGAGTCGATAGCCTGCCAGGAGGGCCAAGGGGTGGCGTGCGACGAACACTCGGGTGCCGGGCGCACTGAGCTCGAGGCTTGGCAGTACGGCATAGCCCAGCCCGGCATACACGCACGAAAGTGCATACACCGGATCCATACGCACGGTCCCGGGGGTCAGGTGAGCCGTCAGAGCAGTGCCCCTAGAAGGATCCTTTTCCAACGGAATGCGCCGACTTTTAACTGTTTTTAAGCGGGCGCGCTGATATTTTGTGAGCTGACGCTGAGGCGGGCACGGCTCTAGTTTGAGAATGCAACTTAGCTGGAACGGGCGGTACATCTGGGCTGGGGTGATGCTGGCGTCCCTCGGTTGCCAAGCGACCATTAGCGGTGGAGACGATGTCGGTCGCGGTCAGTCAGATGGTGCCGGAGTAGCTGGTAGCTCTACAACCGGCGAGCCCGGCAACGTTGGGACGTCACCACTGTTCGAGCCCCTGGGCGGTCCAGACCCGATCGTGTGCGATCCCTCCAAGAGCCGAACCGGTGGACGAAGGATCTGGCGGTTGACGCGTCAGCAGTACGACAACAGTACCGCAGCGCTGCTGGGCGACTCAACTGCTCGCGCCAAGGCGTTCAACCCAGAGCCCGGCAGCGAGCAGGGTTTCCAGAACGACGCCTTCTCTCTTCGTGTTCGAGCGGCGGAAGCGTCGCAGTTTCAAGCGGCTGCCAGAGCGCTTGCCAGCCAAACGGTAGCGGGGGATCTCGGCAACATCACAGCGTGTGCCGCTCAGTCATTGAACGATGCCAGCTGCCAAACGGAGTTCGTCGGCGCTCTTGGTAAACGGCTATTCCGAAGACCGCTCCTCGATGCAGAGCAGCAGCGCTACGCTGAGCTCTTTGCGATGGGGCAGCTCAAGCGCGACGCCCTGCTGGGTGCTGAGGCAGTGATTGAGGCGATGCTTCAGTCGCCGCACTTTCTCTATCGCTTCGAGCTCGGGAAGGACCCGGTGGCGGGTGTAGTAGAGCTTACCAGCTGGGAGCTCGCGTCCTTGCTCTCCTACACGTTCCTCGGGGGCCCTCCCGACGCGGAGCTTTCCAGCTTGGCGGAGGCGGGCGCCCTGGACGTTCCTGCAACGCTCGAGGCGCAAGCCAGACGCATGTTGCAAACCTCCGCGGCGCGCCCGGCCGCCTACGAGCTGTATCGACAGCTGTTCGAGCTGACGCAGCTGCCGGATATCCCGAAGGACGAAGCTGTGTTCCCTGATTTCGACGGAAAGCGGGCAGATCTTGCGAGCTCGGCGCAAGCCTTCGTGCAAAGCGTATTGTTCGACGAGGCCGGCAGCAGCCTGCAGTCGCTGCTGACCAGCAAGCTCTCGTTCGTAAACCAGAACCTCGCGCCGTTGTTCGGGGTCAGCGGCGCGGGTGCCGTTCTTGCTCCGGTGGTGTTGGAAGAGCCAGCGCGCGCGGGCATTCTCACTCACCCGGCGCTAATGTCGGTGCTGGGCGCGCGGACCCGCACGTCGCCAGTGAACCGCGGTCGCTTCGTGCGTGAAAAGCTGCTATGCCACATCGTTCCGGATCCGCCAGAGGGGACGGACACCCAGGTGCCGCCGCTCGCGCCCGCTCTCAGCGCCCGGCAGCAGCTCGACGCCAAGACCGGCGGGGAGCCGTGCGCGACGTGCCACGCCAGGATGAACCCAATCGGCTTCGGCTTCGAGAAGCTCGACGGCGTGGGCCGCTATCGCACCGAAGAGAACGGGCAAGCCATCGACGACAGCGGTTCTCTGACGTTGACCCGCGACATAGATGGCGCTTTTCAGGGAGCCAACGAGCTCGCCACCAAGCTTGCTAGTAGCGCGCAGGTTCACGAATGCTTGGCAGTGCAAGGCTTTCGTTACGTGCTCGGTCGCCCCGAACGTGGTGCCGACGCCTGCTCCATCGTCGCAGTCCGCGATCGCTGGGTCGGCGCCAATTTGGACTTGAAAGAGCTGCTCGTAGCGCTCGCCGGCTCTGAAGCCTATCGGCTTCGGAGCGAAGACTGAACGTGCGGGAAAATCAATATGCATAACCTACTAAGTCGTCGCAACGCCCTGCGTGGAGCCGGTGCCGCTAGCATCATGGCCGCGTTTGCTCGGCAGTTGAAGCACGCCGGCGCCGCGCCCGACGCGGGTGCCAAACGTTTGATCGTGTTTTGGACGCCCAACGGAGTAGTCCAGGATAGGTTCTGGCCCACGGGCGGCGTTCAGGACTTCACGCTTGGTCCGGCGCTCGAGGCGCTGAAGCCCCACCGTGACTCGCTGACCATCGTCAAGGGCGTGACCTATTCCGGAACCGGCGACCACAAGACCGGACAGCCGTTTTCCACTTCCGGGTTCGTCGCCGACAATGCCGGCGTTTCCATCGATCAAGAGATTGCCGCCGGTGTAGGCCAGCAAAGCTTGGTGCTTTGCGGGCAAGCGAAAAACGAAAATCGCCGCGGTTTCATCAGCTTCGACAAGTCAGGCGCGTGGGTTACTCCGATACGCTCTCCGCAGAGCGCTTATGAGTCCGTCTTCGGCCCAATCGGCGCTGGCGGAGGCGCCCCGCCGCCTGCCGGACGCGACGCCGAGCTTTCCAACAAGATTTTGGACGCGGCGATTGCCGACATAAAAGACGTAGAGAAGCGGCTACCAGCGAGCGAGCTAGTGAAGATGGAGGATCACTTAGCCGCCATCCTGGAGCTGAAAAAGAAAGTCGGGCCGGGCGGGCCGACCACGGTTAGCTGCGACGGCGTTGATGGCAACGTCTTTGCGGGCGAGCCGGACTACCCGACGCGCGTAAAGCTACACATGGACCTGATTGCAGCGTGCATCGCTTGCGATGCGCGCCGTATCTTCAGCTACATGCTCGCCCCGGCTGGCGGCGATGGTACGGGCTTTGGCTTCTTGGGGGTTTCCGGCGGCGACTATCACAACGACATCGCACATGGCTCTCCCGGCGATCCGGCGAAAGAAGACATGATGCACAAGGTCGACTTGTGGCACGCTGAGCAGCTCGCCTACCTGATCAGCGCGCTGAAGAGCATCCCGGAGGGCGCGGGCACGGCCTTCGACAACACGGTCATCCTTTGGACCAGCGAATGCACTCACGGCAACCATGGTCACCAGAACATCCCGATCGTGCTCGCTGGCAACGCCGGCGGAACGCTGAAAACCGGACAGTTCCTGAGCGCCGGTGTGAAATACGAGAACCTATTAATCTCGTTGGCTCATGCGGTCGGTCACCCGCTCGCAACGTTTGGTCTGGGAGGTACGGGTCCAGCGTCCGAGCTGCTCGTCTGAGCTTGTCAGTAGGGCGAGCCTACTGATGGCGCCTCCTGCGCAGCGGCGGGCGAGCAGAAGCTCGCAGGCTCGAGTGGAACGAGCACGTGAGCTGGTTCGTCAGCGGCTCTTGGGGCAGGCGGCAGCGCTGTACGCGGAGTTGACTGCGACGAAGCGCGCCGCCGCAGGGATGTGGTTCGAGTACGGCAGTGTCCTACTCGGGCTCGACGACTCAGCGAGCGCTCTGGTTGCCTTCGACGAAGCCTTGCGGCGCGAACCACAGCGGGCGACGGGCTGGAATGATCGTGGCACCGCGCTAATTTCCCTCGGCCAAGCGATGCAGGCGCGAGCGTCTTTCGAGCGGGCGCTTCGTTTGAACCCGAAGCTGCGGCAAGCCCGTGCAAACCTAGCCAACCTTCAGCATCAGCAGGGCGAGCTGGTCGAAGCCGAGGCGGCGTATCGACTCCTGCTCGAGCAGGACGCTGAAGACACGCTCGCGCGCGTTGGCCTCGGCCGCCTCCTTTGGGAAATGGGCAACGCGCCCTCCGCGTTGACGGAGCTAACGCAGGCGCTGGAGCGGGCGCCGGGCTCGTACCAGGCTCTAGTCGCGCTCGTAACGGCTCGCTGCCATCAGCACGATTGGCACGGCGCGCTGCAGGACTGTGCGGCATTCTCCGCGCTTTTACCCTTACACAGTGGCGGTCTAGCTCTTCAAGCGGAGCTGGAGTTCGAGGTCGGCGCGCGGGAGCAGATGACCCCGACCGAGTACGATCGGCTGCTGAAAACTTACACGCTTGCGGCACCTGATTCGGAGCTCAACCTGGATTTGGCGGCAGCGATCTCGAAGCTCCGGAGTTTGATCCTTGCCCCACCGCATCACGCTACGAGAAACGGGCAGCATAGCGGGGCGCTTTTCGGAGGCACGCACCGTCCCTTTCAACGCCTCGAGGAAGCGCTGGCGACCGCGGTCGGGGATTACTGGAAGGAGGTTGGAGCCGGGTCCGATGCGCTTTCTGAACGCCGCCCGTCAGCGGTTACGATCAACGCCTGGGCGGTGCTGCTTCAGGGCGACGGCTTTCAGCTCCCGCATGTGCACCCGGAAGCCTGGGTGAGTGGGGTCTATTACGTGGAGGTTCCGGCGTCGTGCGGGGGCGTCGCGAACGCAGACCGCGAGGGGTGCCTGGAGCTCGGGCAAGTCGATCCGAGCTTGGGCCTAGTCAGGCAGCGGACGAGCCATTTCGTCACGCCCGTTGCGGGGAAACTGGTTCTATTTCCGTCCTGCCTCTTCCACTCGACGATCCCGCATCGGATGCCAGGCAGGCGCATCAGCGTCGGGATCGATGTTATTCCGCTACGTTGAAGGCCTGTGAGCTGATTTTCATGAAAAATCGGCCAACTGTGAAAAACTGAGCCGTTTGCTTGGCTCCGGAGTCACTTCATAACGATGCCTGCCACCGCTGCTTCCGAGAAGCTCAGCGCCGCCGTAGAGACGGACGAGCTTCTGGTGCAGCGCGCGCGCTTGGGTGACCAACGCGCCATCGCCCAGATTTATCGGCGCCACGCCAAGTACATTGCCGGGGTGGCGTATCGCCTCCTGGGGGATGGCAGCGAGCTGGATGACGTAGTCCAGGAAACCTTCTTGGCGGCGCTTTCGGGGCTAGCCTCGTTGATGGAGCCTGCTCGGCTCAGGCCCTGGCTGGTGACGATTGCGGTTCGGAAGGTTCAGCGGCGCCTGGTGGCAAGGACTCGCCGCAGGTGGTTGGGCGTGCAGGTGCGGCTAGCAGGCGCCGCCGTTTCCGACCCGCAGGTTTCGCGCGGAGTGTTGGACCTCTACCGAGTACTGGAGACGCTGCCCGTCAAGCTGCGTGTCCCATGGGTGCTGGCGCGGGTTGAGGGTGCAAGCTTGGAGGAGGTCGCCATGTTCTGTGAAACTTCGTTGTCTACGACCAAGCGTCGCATCACACGCGCTGAAGATTTCGTGCAAAGGAAGCTCGACCATGAATGAGCTAGTCGAACGGGCAAGAGTCGAAATGCAGCCTGCGTGGGACGAGCTGCGCGAAGCCCGCGTATTGGCGCGCGTGCACGAGGCGCGGCTGCCAGCGCCTGCTGGCTGGACGACGAGCTTCAAGCTCGTGCTCGGAGTAGCAGCGCTCGCGACGGCAGGGGTCGGCTTCGTGTGGAAGTTGCAGTCGGCGCCGGTCACTGCGTCCGCTACCAGCGGCGCGCCGGTGCCAGGGCTAGCCGCGCCGAGCCATGCGTCACTTGTGCAGCCAGTGAAGCCATCGCTGTTGGCCTTGGCAGATGGTTCGAGCGCCCACCTTTCTGCGGGGGCGGAGGTGGTGGCGGTGGAGCAGAGCCAAAAAGTCGTACGCCTGGAGCAGCGGCTGGGCTCGGTGAGATATGACGTGCGCCCCGACTCAGCTCGGCGTTTCAGTGTATTGAGCCACGGCGTGGAAGTGCGTGTGGTTGGTACGGTTTTCAGTGTCGCGGTGGAAGCTGGAGCCGTTCAGGTGTCTGTGGAGCGAGGTCGCGTGGCAGTAACGAGCGGGGCGCGTGAAGTCGACCTAGCCGCAGGAGAAAGTCTGCGAGTCGCTCGGGGCTTCGACGCGAAGGCCGTTGCGCCAACGGACGCCCAGCCCAGCCCTGCTGCGGTGAGCGCGGAGCATCGCGAGTCCGTGCTCCCTCCATCCGAAACTGTGGCTAGCTTGTTGGCGAAGGCCGATGCTGCTCGAGCGCGCGGCGATCAAGCCGCCGCCGAACGAGCCTTTGCCACGATCGTCGGTCAGCACTCGCAGGATCCGCGAGCGCAAAGCGCGGCCTTTTCTCTGGGCCGTCTGCAACGCGCGCGCGGCAACTTTTCGGCTGCCGCTACCACTTTCAAGGCGCTTCGCCAGAAGGTGCCGAATGGCCCGCTCGCAGAGGACGCCTCCGCGGAGGAAGCCAACGCTTGGGCACTCGCCGGGCAGTCGGAGCTTTCTCGAAGCGCTGCGGCGCAGTACGTGAAGCGGTACCCAGAGGGCGCACACGCAGGCCGCATGCAGCGGCTGCTACAGAAATGAATGCCAAGACCGTTGCGCTTTCGTCAGGGTCTGGTTTCGGTAGTTGCCCTGGCTGCTTTCGGCCGGCTAGCGGTGGTACATGCTGCAGAGCTGGAGCTCACTTCGAGCGGGTGCGAAGCTTGGTCTTCTGCCCGCATCATGCAGCTGCTGCAGCTAGAGCTTGGCATCGCGGGAGGCGGCGAGTCTGAAGCTGCGGGCACACGTCTAACCCTCAGTTGCATGCCTGGTGCGGTTCGAATCAGCGCTCGGGAGCTTGGTACGCGCCGCGAGCTTTCGCGAGACGTGGCGGTGGCTCCGGACAACCCGGACGCCGAACGAGTGTTGGCCATTTCCGCGGCCCAGCTGGTTCGTGCCCTGGCATGGCTACCGCAGGATGCGGCGGAGGACGCGCCCAAGCCACGGCCCAAGCCGCCGCCCAGTTACGCCGGCGAACTGGGCCCCAAAGATCCAGCTAAGTTCGCAACGTCCGCGCGGGTCGAAGCCGGCGTCGGCGCGCGCGCTCGTTCGCTCAAGGCGCAGCTGGTCTCTTTGCGTGTGGGTTTGGCTTACGACTGGGGAATCGCGCGGTCGTTGCATTTCGGCGTGGGGGTTGGCTATGAAAGCGGCGGCGCGGACAGGCGTATCGGTAGCGTGGACGCACGCTTGCTTGGCGGAGGCTTGCGTCTTGCTTGGACGCTCTTGAGTGCTCGGCCCGTCGCGCTCGAGCTGCGAGGCGAAGCGGCGGTCGAGCGCGCGTGGTTGACCGGAGCGCCCTCGCAGCCAGGGTTTCGCGGCGGCGAGCTCAGTGGCGTGGGCGGGGAAGCCGGCGTCGATTTTGGGCCGACTTTTCGGCTGGGGCTCCTGTCGGTTCGGCTTTCAGGTCAGGTGGGCGCCGCCTACTTCGGCGGGCAGGGCCTGGTCAGCGGTGAGGAAGCGATCGACCTCAATGGACCCTGGGCGGGCTGCATGCTGGCTCTCGCCTGGGCACCAAGCCCCTAAACCGGTTCGGCGTAAGGCGGCAGAACCGCCAAGCTGCATCTCGCTAGGGGGGCGCGGGAAACGTCACCCAGTAGCCATCTTGGCCGCCCCCGGGCTCCGGCTGCCTAGCCTCGTAGGTGAGCAGTGAGCCGGCGTCCGAGCTGGCGCTCACCACAGCAACTCCCGTGCCCGAGCCCCATGCCACTGCCTCGACGTTCGCTCCAGAGGGCCCGCTGCCCGTGAAGGTCGTCCACGTCTTGCGCTGGCGAAGGTCCGCCGAAAGGATCATCAGGGACGCTTCGATCGCAGAGTACACGCCGGGTCGTTGACCGGCGAAGCGCCGCTCGTCGCGCGCTTCCAGACAACAGGTGACTTGGCCCCCCAGCAGAACTTGCCCGGCCTGATCTACGCTGAGCGCTGAGGTGTAGAGCTCGCCCCCGACCCCATCCTGCCGCGGAAGGATCACCTGCCCGGTCTCGAGCTTGCCCGTTTCTGCGTCGAACCGGCCGAGGTAAGTATAGTAGCGAATGGCGGGCCCGCTTCCGTTCGAGAACTCATCGTAGGCTACTGCTGGCGCTTGCGCGTCTAGGTCTTGGGGATCGCGAAGGTGAACACTGTTCCCGCCCCGCTGCTCGCCCGCGTAAAAGAGCTTGCCGTCTGGGCTCAGTGCCAACCGCCGCCCCCGTGACGCCGCACACCAGCTCGGAGCATCGTCGAAGTCGTAGGCCTTCCAGCGCAGGCCCCCCGCAAAGTCGTAAGCCCGCACGAAAGGCATGGAGCCGGTACAGGTCGCTCCCGCCCGGGCCGCATGAAACCCAGTCACGAAGAACAAACCGAGCGTCTCATGCACCGCAACGTCCGTGGTGGATTCTTCAGGCAAGGGCACCTCGACCAACAGCTGACCCGACGTATCCAGTAGAAGGGCGCGACGGTCGGCGGTGAGCGCGACGATCGTCTCTCCCGAGACTGCTACGCGCGTCACAGCGCCAAGCTCTGCTGATTGCCACACCAGCTCGTCGAGCCTTGAGCTCAACACGGAAAGGCCCGCATCGGTTGCCAAGTAGGCACGGTCCAGGCTCACCTCCAGATCCGAAATGCTACCTGCCACGCGCGCGACAGCCGTGATGGCGCGTCCGCCCCCATCTAGCCGTAGCACCACTCCGCCTGAAGCATTTTCTACGCTTAGCGTAGGAGCCTCGAACGCCTGAATATCGGTGCTGCCAGCCACGATGACGTCGCCACCGGGGACGACCGCCGCCGCACGCAGCGCGTCCTCGCCGGTCGAGCCGAAGTAGGTCGCCGCGCAGACCTGAAAGTTCGTTCCCAATTCATAGGCCGTATCGCAAGCAGCCGGGGTGCCCGCGGTGCTGCCGCCGGTAGTCATCGATCCCCCCAACCCCGCCGTTCCGCCCTCCGACCCCTGCGTCTCCTTCAGCAAGTAGTCGGTGCGTAGGCAACCGACGTTTAGCCCGGCGGTCACCAGGCTCAGCGCTACCCCGAAAACAAGCCTTGGGGCGGGCGGCGCGAGCGTCACGTCAACATACTAGCTCACATCTGCGCCGGCTCGGCTAAGGCGACCGGTTTGCTTGAGCCGGCCCGCGAACCTTGGCAAGCGCCCGGTCACCACCAAGCGGCTGGTCAGCGAATTGCCGCCACGGCGAGCGAGGCACTGGCGAGAGTGATTGGGATAGCGGGCTTGAGCTCCGGAGCGAAAACTACCACACGCAGCTCTTCAAGGGCCCAGCGGACGCGTTGCAGGGCGATCGGGTCGCGTGCTGTTGCTCGCTTCGTCATGAAGGCACGCCACACCGGAGTAAAGGGCTCGGCCTTGCTAGCGTCCTTGCGAGGATCGGTGATGGCGCGCGCGAGCCGCGTTTGAGCGGCGCGTAGATAGCGTGGGAACTGCTCCAGTCGCCCCAGATCCACGTTCGCCAGAAGGTCGGCCGGGAATAGCTGCTCCAGCTGCGCACGGATGTCGCCGACGGCCGCGACCCCACTCGGCTGTTTGGAGGCGCTCTCCAGGGCGCGTAGGGTCTTGTCCAGCTCTGCCGCGGCGGCGGTAACGGCGTGGACCGTGAGCTCGAACGCTTTGGTCAAGCGTGGGGTTCCGGCGGCGAGCAGCAGCCCAAAGGCAGCTTTGGTCCGCGGTGGGAGCCAAGCGTCGGATAGGCCAAAGGCCTCGTCCACGACCCGAGAAAGGAGCAGCTCGCGAAAGACCAGGCTCTCAGCGCGCGAGGCCGGGATGCCCAGACGGTGTGTAAACGGGGGCGGCGCGCGCTTGGCGAGCACGGTAAGAGCACCTCGCGTTGAAAGAGAAAGCAACCGTCGCACCCCGGCGCGGGTGGCTTGAGCCGCCGCGGCTTCCGACTCGAGCAACGCCAGCTCTACGGAGCTTTGGTGATCAAGCAGCGCCGGGTAAGAGCGAAGCTCGGTTCCATAAGCGCGTCGGTTGACGAACAACGGCAGATCCCCAAAGTCCCAGCTGGTGCTCCCGGTTCGAGCCCACTCCGGCGGCGGCGGCGTGCGTTCCAATGCCTCGCGCGCGCGAACACCGTGTTGCTCCAGCAACAGGCCAACGTCCCGGCTCTGCGCGATCACGCTGCCACGCTCGCCAACTACTCGGCAATTGAAGCGCAAGTAGGCTGGGATTGCATCGAGACGAAACGCCTCCTCGGGCACATCCACGCCGGAGATTTCGAAAATGGCGCGCGAGAGCGCCGCTAGCATCGGCCCCTCGAAGGGCGTGATACGCTCCGTTATCGCGCGCGCGAGGGCGGGAACGGCCCCGAGCTCCCGACGCAAAGCCCGAGGCAGCTCGTGCAGCAGCGCAGCCACCTTTTGCTCGTGCCAGGCGGGGATCGTCCACGTAAGCTCGCCCGCCGCGAGCTGCGGCAAGAGGGCGAGCGGAATGCTCAGGGTGACGCCGTCGTCATCGGCCGAGGGATCGAAGCGGTAGCTAGCCAAGAGCTCCACTCCGTGCATCATCAAGCTGTCGGGGTAGTGTTCGGGAAGCAGTTGATGCTCCTGTGTGAGCACGTCGGCAATCGACAGCAGCAAGAGGCTGGCGTCGCTCTTCTCCGCAGCCTCCCGCCATTGTTCGAAGGTCTTGCCATTGACCACGTGCTCTGGCACGCGACGATCGAAGAACGACAGCAAAAGCTCGTCGTCCGCCAGCATGTCGCTCTGGCGGGCTTTGTCGCGCAGCCGGGCGAGCTCGGCCAAGAGCCGCCGGTTGGCTTCCTGAAAGCCACCGCGGCTTTGGTATTCACCTCGTACCAGCGCATGCTCCAGGAACATCAAGCGCGCCCGTGCTGGGGCGATGGTCGCGTAGTCCACGCTTCGGCCCTGCAGCACGGGCAGGCCAAACAGCGTGGCGTGCTCCCTCACCGATGCGCGAGCTGACTTTTCCGACCAGTGCGGCTCTGAATAGCTCCGCTTGAGCAGGTGGCTAGCCACTCGGTCCAGCCATTCGGGCTCTATCTTGGCCGCCGTGCGGGCGAACAGCTGGGTCGTTTGAACCAGCTCGAACACCATCACCCAAGCGGGCGGTTTCTTCGCTAGGGCCGAGGAAGGGTGCAGGGCGAAACGCGTCTGCCGCGCCCCCGAGTACACGCGCTGTTCGGAGTTGTACTGCCCAATCCTGGAAAGTAACCCCGTGAGCAGCGCCAAGTGAAGCGCGTCGCTGTGATCGCCCTTGATGGCTACGCCCTTGCGCGCGGCGCGGGGCCCTAGTTCTCCGATGCGCATCTCCCGCACCACGTCTTCAAGTTGACGATGCACCTCTCCCCACTCACGTGCTCGAAGGAAGGAAATGAATTGCTCCTTGCACGCTCGTCTGAGCTGCGATGTTCCCTTGCTTTCTTGTTCGCGTAAGAACGCCCAGAGTCGCAACAAGCCTACGAAGTCGGAACGGTCATCGACGAACTGCCGCTGTTGTTGATCGGCTTTCTGCTCGAGGCCGCGTGGCCGCTCTCGTGGATCCTGGATATTCAACGCGGCAGCTACGACCAGCATTTCGGGTAGGCAACCCAGCTCGGCGCTTGCCAAAATCATCCGGCCCACCCTTGGATCCACCGGAAACCGGGCTAAACGAGCGCCAAGAGGCGTGAGCTCACGCTCCTCCCCCAGCGCGCCCAACTCCTGCAGGACTCGATAGCCCTCAGTGATGGAACGTGAATGCGGCGGATCCAGAAACGGAAAGTCTTCCACGTCGCCGAGCCCGAGCGCCTTCATACGCAGAATGACGCCGGAGAGTCCGGTGCGCTTCATCTCCGGATCCGTGTAGCCGGGTCTGGCCGCGAAGCTTTGCTCGTCGTAGAGGCGGACGCAAATTCCCTCGCGGACGCGCCCGCACCGGCCTTTGCGCTGGTCGGCGCTTGCCTGCGAGATCGCTTCAATCTGAAGGCGCGTGGTGCCGGTTCTCGGGTCGTAGCGCGACAGCCGCGCGACGCCCGTGTCTACCACGTACACGATGCCGGGAATCGTGAGCGATGTCTCAGCCACGTTGGTGGCGAGGATGACGCGCCGTTGCGGGATGCTCGCGAAGACTTTGCTCTGCTCGGCGGCGGAAAGCCGAGCGTACAACGGCTGAACCAACGTGTGACGTAGCTGCCGCGCTGAAAGCGCCTGCTCGGCCTCACGAATTTCTCGCTTGCCGGGCAAGAAGACGAGAATGTCGCCGTGCGGATCGAGTGACGTCACGTTCGCAACGGCGTCGGCGACTGCCTCCGACAATTCGAGCTCCTGCGCGGGAGGCTCGTACAGAACCTCTACCGGGAAGGTGCGGCCCTCCACCTGAATGACCGGAGCTCCGCCGAAGAACTCGGAGAAACGCTCGGTTTCGATGGTTGCCGAGCTGACGATCAGCTTCAAGTCCCGTCTTTCCGGCAGGATGCGCTTCAACCAGCCGAGCACGAAGTCGATGGTCAGGCTCCGCTCGTGAGCTTCATCGATGATAAGCGTGTCGTATTTGCGTAGCAGCCGGTCGCCCTGGATCTCGGCCAGCAGGATGCCGTCCGTCATGAACTTTACCCAGGTGTTGGCGCACGTCCGATCTTCGAAACGGATTTGGTAACCAACCTCCTGACCGAGCGAGCACTCGAGCTCACTCGCGACTCGTGCCGCGACGCTGGTCGCCGCGATGCGGCGCGGCTGAGTCACGCCTATCTGGTGCTTCCCGCCGCGCCCCATCTCCAGCGCGACCTTGGGCAGCTGGGTAGTCTTGCCGGAGCCGGTGGCGCCCGCCACGATCACGACTTGGTGCGCCGTGAGCGCTTCCATGATGTCGTTGACGCGCCCCGAAATCGGCAGCTCCGGCGGAAAGCGGATGCGAGAGCGGGCTTTTTCAGCGGGCGCAGGAGGACGACCAGACATGGAGCCGGCCGTCCCTTAGCATGGGAGCTAGCGCGAGCATGGGAGCTAGCGCGCTCGGGTCAGCTCTGCGAGCCCTGCGAGGCCTCGGCCTGGCTCAAGGCGGTAACCAGCGCTCCGCGCGTTTCGTCCCCCACGATGCCATCAATCTTGATCGTGCTGCGGGCTTGAAACTGTCGTACCGCGTTTTGGGTCTTGGGGCCGTCCCGACCATCCGCCGCTCCTGGCTCTAAACCCAATAGTTGGAGCGCCGTCTGGACACCGTCCATAGCCTCCAGGTCGATGTACCCAAACTTCTCGGAGTTGTGCTCGAATTGCGCCATGGAATTACCCCAGTTTTCAGCGTGCCGGCTTGGTGGAGAGGGTGGATTCCCAAGAGTTTACCGAGGCGCTGACAGCGGCGATGTTGCGCTCTACCTCGTCCTTGGCTGAATCCCAAGCGGCACCGGTCTCAGTCTCTAGCTTGCGCAAATCGGCCTGCAGTTTCGTGCGCCGCGTCTCCGCCTCAGCCTGAGCCACGTCAGCGTTTTTCTTCGCCGCGCCCGTGGCTTTCACGCCCAACTCCTTCATGTGCGAGATCTTGCGATCGACGGTGTCCACGTCCTTCTGGAGCCTCACTCGCGTTTCGCTGCGCTCCCGGGCGGCATCGTTGGCGGCTTTCTCGCCGTCCCGTCGTGCCTCGGAGATCTTTTCGTTGGCTTCCAGCTGCGCTTCCTGAGCCTTCTCAGTCGCCTGACGCTGCTCTTCCACGGCTTTCTGCTGATCGTCTTTGTCACAAGCGCTAGCGCCCGCGAGTGCCAAAACGGCTGCGGCGAGCAGGCGGGAGCCGAGTAGGGAACCTTTGAAAGGAGCTGAATAGAGATGGGCCATTTTCGCGACCTGATTGCTACTTTCGTACCAACTGCGCCCACCCCCATGTCAAGCCTAAATTGGGGCGCGCCGAGGCCTGCAGGCAGGCCTGCCACGCGGCAAGTTGACACTTCGCGACCAAACGCAGAAGCCCGCGTCGCTTCCGCTGCGAAGTCGCGTCCGCTTTTTAAAGGCACAGAACCTGCACCGTTTGCGCCTGACCCTATGCAAGGAGATTGTCCATGACCCATGCACATGACACGTCGGCGAAGAATCCCAGTTGGTGGAACGATACGCACTCCTCTGGTTGGGAACGAACGAAAGAGGCGCTCCAGCGGGATTGGGAGCAGACCAAGGCCGACTTCACGGACGGCGGTCAGGAGTTGAATCAAGGCGCGGACGACACCGTGAAGCAGGCGGTTGGCAAACAGGCGATTCCATCGGCTGGCGTGCCGAATCGCGATGACGTCCCGGCAGATTCGACTTCGCGCAGGAATGATTGGAGCCGCATGGAGCCGGCAGTCCGTTACGGATACGGCGCGCGCCAACACTACGGCGATAGCGATTGGAACGACGACCTGGAAGGTAAGCTTCGGCAGGATTGGGATTCGAGCGGCAGCCAAGGCACGTGGGATCAAATGAAGAATGCGGTCAAGCGCGGTTGGCAAAGCGTCAAGCGCGCGGTCTAGTTAGTAACTGCCGGGCCAGGCGGCCCATTTGTGGCTTCAGGGTCGCCTGCCTGGCGAAGCGCTACTATGGTGGTAGACACAAAGGTCACACGCCTTGCGCGGTATCCAGTTTTTGGATGCGGGCTATTCTAAAGTAAACCAGGAAAAATGATCCACATTGGTCACCGCTTCATGACTGCGCAGACCTGCAACACCACGGGTGAGTACGACTTCGACGGCTATACGGATGGGTCGATGCTACCCGCGCCAACTACGGAAGAAAAACGCATTCCCGTCAACGCAGGCAAGGAGTTTCCTACAGTGCCATCCTGTAACAAGGCCGCGTTTTGGAAGTTTGCAGGTTGATCAACGAAACCCTCGGGCGGGTCCTGTGGGTTCGATGCCGCTGGCATCCAACTGAATGAACTGGTCAAAGATGCCGCCGCAGCCTGCCGCTTCGAGCGACAGCGGGGAGGAAGGTAACTCGACCCGGGGCGGAGTCAGGGAATGCGTGTTCGCGAGGCACTTGCCGTCTTGAGAGGCAGCGACGTGGAACGACACCTCCACTTTCACGCCGGAAGCACGAGGCGTAAAGAACAGCTCCGAGAATGCTGGACCGTGGAAACGGCCCAGCCCCGCGGCATAGACGTCGTGCGCTAGCTGCTTCCGCGACTGCGAAGAGCGGCGGCCGAAGCGCTGGTACTTTGAATGCGCAAAGCCCGACGACACCACCTCGTGGCCGAACACTCTGCCGTCTTCAGTGCTGAGCTCCAGTACCTCGGAAAAGTGGACATCCCCACTGAGGACGAGCAGGCGGTGCTGCCGGTGCTTCTCGAAGAACCCCCTCATCATTTTCAATAGCTCATTCCGCTGCTGGCGACATTGCTTGGACCACCAGGAATCACGGAGATCGTCCCAGCGCGCCGGGACCAGATACTCAGCTAGCTCCACCGCCATTCGAACTTGCGTCAGCGGCATCGGCGAGCACAGGACGAATACACTCGGTGCCACTCGGGGGCGCTCTAGCCATTGGCTCAATCTAGCCACTTGCTCGCTGGAGACGACCCTGCGCCGGGCAGCCGAACGTTGACTTCGCAGGTCCATGACGAAGAAGGTCGCGCTTCTGCCCCAATCCAGCTGAAAATCGAGCTCCGGTGATTGCGTGAGGTCCGCGCCGGGTAACGCGCTGGTTTGCCAACCTCGGCCATCGGCTCGTGCGGCGTTCGGGGGGGGATTCCTGAAAGCCTGCCAGCTCACGAAGTGTTGCCGCGCAGCGCGGAGGTGGTCATGCCAGCGGGACTGTCCCCGGTGTTCACTATTTTCGTCGCCCTGCGCGCCCCAACCGTCACGGATTTCGTGATCGTCCCACATCATCGCGCTCGGCAACGTCTGCCGGGCCGCATGAAGTGGAGTAAGTGAGAAGGTGCTGCGGTACGCGGTCTCAAAGAAGGGCTCCGCGTCGCCGGGCGCATAACGTGGCTCCTGAGAGCGCCAGCCGCGCAGCATGGCACGTGAACCAACGTCGACGTACACCTGATCGCCCAGGCCTAGCGCGAACGCAGGTCGCTCAGTACTGGTTCCCGCGGCACGGCGCCGAAACAACTCCAGCACGTGGGTCGTCTGCTGCGTTATGAAGCACTCGTCATTGCCTCCGGCGTACGGCTGGCAACAGCTCGCAGTGAGAAAGCTGAAGGCCTTGGGGACGTCCCCGGCAGGTGCCGTCGTGGCCAGCAAGCTCTGATGTGAAGAAGTTCCCGATTCCTCGAAGCTCACTTTCACTTCGTAGGTGGTGTCGGGCGCTAGGCCAAATATCTCGATTCTTATCGGGCCTTGCTCGGTGAGCTGCGTGCGCTCTTCTTGTGTCGCGAGCGGCTTGGACTCAACACCCGCAAGGCGCCTCGCTTGAATGCTGACCTCTAGCTCAGGACGTTCTCCTCGTCGCGCGACGAACCACAGCACTATCGAGCGGCTGGTTGGCATGCCCAGTTGAAGCAACGCGCAGTCCTGGTCGTAGGCGGCCCAGCCTTCGCCATCGAGCTTGAAGGTCGCTCGGTACTCGCTCACGGAGAGGGTCTGACTCACTGAGCCGCTCTTCGTGTCCGGGGGTTCACTTTGGTGGCTTTACCGGGACGCGCCACAGGTACACCCCGCGATCGACCCCTGACTTGGGCGACCTCACCTGGATCACCTGTTCGGGGGGGAAGTCGCCCATGTCGTGCATATTCGAGACGATGCGTGTGCCCGGTCTGAGCTCTCGGAGCAGCCGGGGCAGAAGGCGAAGGTTTATCTCCGGCCAAAGGAAGAGCATGACGATGCTGGCGTCGCGGAGCTCGGTTTCGAACAGGTCTTCGGTGCGGAACGTCACGCGAGCCGCAACCCCGGCGCGCTCTGCGTTGGCCCGGGCTTCGCGAATCCGCTCGGGGTCGATGTCTACGCAGACGCCATGGGCGCCACTCTGCTGGATCGCTTCGATGACCACGCGCCCGTCGCCGCAACCGAGGTCGTAGACCACGTCCTCGGGTCCTGGCTTGGCCAGTCGAATCATTGCCAAAATGGACTCGGACGACGACGGCTCATAAGGCACGTCCGGCTTACGCAGCGGCTTCGCCGGTTCGCTGGCTGACGTGACCTCCCGCTCATTCGACCTGGGCGCGCATTGGACCGAGAGCAAGCTGACGCTGGCCACGAATAGACGGACGGCTAGCCCGACTCTCATGCTCAGTCCGCCATGACCCGCAATTTGCTGATCCCCCACGATTCGTCCTCGATCGTTTGCATGCCATCCCCTTCTAGGGTGAAGACGAGAACCATCACACAAAGAACGTTCGCCTACATGCGTATCTGCGTGGCGCAGCCGCTCAGTCTTATGGGGCGAAACGCCGAAGCGGGGTGTTTTGCTACGGCCAACTTGCGTGTCTAGCTTCATTTGGGGGTGTTTCAGGCGTCAATCGCGGCGGCTTGCTTGGTGCACTCTTCGTTGGTCATGAAAATGCGCTCCCTTGCTTACCAATCTAGACTTGCTTCGCGGTTTGTCGTTGCTCTGCCGCTTGTCGGGCTGCTGTTCGCGGCATGTGGCGGCGACGAGTCGACGGATAACCCGAGCGATGGGGCAGGCGGAGAGGGCGCAAGCTCTTCGACGGGGGGCTCCAAGAATTCGGCAGGCGGATCCAAGCTTTCGGCAGGCGGCGCTGACGTCTCGCTCGGCGGCAGCGACGGCTCGGATGCGGGCGCGTTCACTGGCACCGGTGGTGGCAATGCTGACGGCCAGTACCTCGGGCCGAGCGTGGGCAAAGCCAAGACATTCGCAGTGCTCGCCTACAGCGCCATCACGACCGCCAACATTTCCAAAATCACGGGCGAGCTTGGCGTAAGCGCCGGCGCCGTCTCCAAGATCACCGGCTTCGATGCCGCATCATACAAGAAGTACGGAACCAACTCGCTCGCGCCCAACGCTCAGCGCACGATTCAGGCGCAGCAGGACGTCACTGTCTTGACTGGTGACATCGACCCTCGGCCCTGCGACACGGATCTAACCAATGTCGTGGGCGGTCTGACTGGCGACATCACGCTCTCCCCCGGGGTCACCTGCATGAACAGCTTCAGCGCGGACGTCCTCGTGAACGGTCACGTGTACCTAGATGCGGGCGGCGATCCGAACGCCTTCTTCATCATCCGCGGCAACTTGACTTTGAACGTCGCTGACGCGGCGCAGGTGGTGCTGATGAACGGCGCGCAGGCGTGTAGCGTGTTCTGGCGCTTCGCCGA
>Ga0163144_10012336_pt1 | contig 17957 bp, 16 predicted proteins | sample OliLak19BULKMAT1_FD_123175 | JGI IMG/M metagenome (GOLD analysis project Ga0163144, IMG submission 123175) | Freshwater microbial mat bacterial communities from Lake Vanda, McMurdo Dry Valleys, Antarctica - Oligotrophic Lake LV.19.BULKMAT1 | ecosystem: Environmental > Aquatic > Freshwater >...
AAGCTGAAGCATTTTGTTTCGGCTTTTTTATAGTTCTTATTTTTTTGTTCTGTTTATCTTGGTTCCCTGCCCGAATGATTCGTTCAGGCGGGGAATCCAGGTAGGCCAACAAAACTTTTATTGAATATCCTTTCGGTAATTATCTGCAAAAACCTGTTATGTTGACTGCAGCTTTACGATACATTTTTTTAAGCTGTCTTCCCAATCAGGTACCTGAACCTGAAAGGCCGTTTTTATTTTGTCTTTATTAAGCAAAGAAAATTTTGGCCGCAGGGCTGGTGTTGGATACTCAGCCGTTAAAATGGGATGAATAATTGCTTTACTTGCATTGAGTTCTTTAATAGCCAATGCAAATTTATACCAGCTGATCTTACCTTCATTGCTGTAATGATAAATGCCACGCTCCCACTTTCCTGATTCAATGATTTCAAGAATAACTTTTGCTAAATCAGCAGCATAAGTTGGAGAACCAACCTGATCACTCACTACATTCAACTCATTTCGTTCACTCATTAACCGCATCATTGTTTTCACAAAGTTGTGACCGAATGAAGAATACACCCATGAAGTTCGAATGATGATGGCATCTTCATTTTCTTTCATACACAACTGTTCGCCCATTAATTTGGAAGCGCCATATGTATTGATAGGATTGGTTGCATCATCTTCTTTATAAGGCGTTTCACTTTCGCCGTCAAACACATAATCAGTTGAAATATGGATAAGTTTGGTGTGAACTATTTTACAAACAGCCGCAAGATTACCAACAGCTTCACCATTTACCAGCATCGCCATGTCCTGTTCACTTTCTGCTTTGTCAACAGCAGTAAAGGCTGCACAGTTAATACAATATTGAGGTTTGGTTGCAGTTAAAAAATTCTCAACTAAACCATAGTGATGCAGTTTCAGATCATCTCTTGAAGCAAATACAAAATGAAATTGCAGATAATTGATAGCGAGTTGCTGCAACTCTTTACCGAGTTGTCCATTACTTCCTGTAATAAGTATAACGGGCTTATCCATATGTTGGTCAAAAGAAACTATCGGCTTTCAAATTGGCTAATGATGAATTGAGTTGATCCTTACCCGAAACAATTTCCTTCCCGGCAGGGATTTTCCAATCAATGTTCAAAGAAGAATCATTGTACAACAAACCGCCTTCACTTTCTTTGTTGTAAAAATTATCACACTTATACAATACTTCAGCTGTTTCACTTAGTACTGAAAAGCCATGAGCAAAACCACTGGGCACCAGCAATGCGTTCTTTTGTTCTGCTATTAATTCAACTGCATACACTTGTTTGAATGTTGGTGAATCTTTTCGCAGATCAACTACCACATCGAGTATAACGCCACTTAAACAACGTACCAATTTCGCCTGTGCATGAATCCCTTTTTGAAAATGCAAACCACGGATCACAGCATAAGTGGAGCTTGATTGATTTTCCTGAATCCAATTATATTGCAGCCCTTCTTTTTCAAACGACTGTTGATTATATGATTCAAAAAAATAACCCCGCTCATCACCAAAAACATTTGGTTCAAATACTACTAAGCCGGGAAAACCTGTTTGCAAAAAAGCCATTTCGATATGTCTGATTTAGAATGTATGATTTCTGATTTTCTTTATTCGCCATTCATTATTGACCATTCACCTTCTTATCTCTTCTCATACTGCACATTATAAAACTTTTGGTAATCGCCACTGGTTACATGATTGATCCATTCTTCATTTGCAAGATACCACTCAACTGTTTTCTCCAATCCTTCTTCAAACTGCAGAGAAGGGCTCCAGCCTAATTCTTTATTGAGCTTGCTTGCATCAATGGCATAACGCAGATCATGCCCGGCTCTGTCTTTCACATAAGTAATGAGCTTAGCACTTTCACCTGCTGTACGTCCTAACTGCTTATCCATAATATTGCAAAGCAAATGCACCAGGTCAATATTTTTCCATTCATTAAAACCACCTATATTGTAACTCTCTCCAACCTTTCCGTTATGGAAAATAGTATCGATCGCTCTTGCATGATCATCAACATACAACCAGTCCCTTACATTCTCACCTTTACCATATACAGGAAGTGGTTTATTATTTTTGATATTGTTGATCATGAGCGGAATTAATTTTTCCGGAAAATGATGCGAGCCATAATTGTTGGAACAGTTACTCATTACAACAGGGATATCATACGTATCATGGTAAGCCATTACAAAATGATCGGATGCGGCTTTGGAAGCTGAATAAGGAGAATGTGGATCGTATGGTGTTTCTTCAGTAAAGAATCCTGTTTCTCCTAATGAACCATACACTTCATCGGTAGAAACATGATAGAACAATTTTCCATCCTGTTTGCCAGCCCAATGTTTTCTACAGGCATTCAGCAGAATAGCTGTACCCATTACATTTGTTTTTACAAAAGCAAGAGGGTCAAGAATACTCCGATCAACATGACTTTCTGCTGCCAGATGAATCACTGCATCAAAATGAAATTGATTGAACAACTCATCCACTCTTGTTTCATCAGTGATGTCCATTTTTTCAAATGCATAGTTAGGTTGATGCTGCACATCTTTCAGATTCTCGAGGTTACCTGCATAGGTCAATGCATCAGCATTTACAATTTTATAATCAGGATACTTATTTACAAACAGGCGGATAACATGGCTGCCAATGAAGCCTGCTCCACCTGTTACCAATATCGTTTTATGAAATGTGCTCATTATAAACTCCAGTATTTCAATTTAGAAATTTTATTCCGATAGATTCCTTTGAGATCAGCAAACAAGGCCTGTTCATTTGCTATAGATAACAAATACTCTTCTGTGAACGCAGTATACGGATGATGAGCAACTGCCAACACAATCGCATCGTATCCCTTATCAATTCCATTAGCCAATGTTAAGCCATATTCATGTTTTACTTCTGCTGCATCTGCATGCGGATCCACAAAATCAACTGTTACATTATATTCCAGCAATTCCTTCACCATATCCGCCACTTTGGAATTGCGGATATCTGCAACATTTTCTTTAAAGGTTGCACCCAGCACCAGCACTTTGGCTTGTGCAGCATTGGGTGCATGCTTAATGATATGCTGAATAATTTTCTTTGCAACATACCTCGGCATTTCATCATTTACAAAACGACCGCTGGCTATTACTTTGGAATTATATCCAAGCTGCTGCGCTTTATAGGTTAAATAGTATGGATCAACCCCAATGCAATGACCGCCAACAAGACCGGGTGTGTATTTATGAAAATTCCATTTTGTTCCGGCTGCTTCTACCACATCAAATGTATTGATACCGATACGATCAAAGATCATGGAGAGTTCATTCATTAATGAAATGTTCAGATCTCTTTGTGCATTTTCAATGATCTTTCCTGCTTCAGCCACTTTGATGTTTGGTGCACGGTGCACACCAACCTTCACTACCGCTTCATACACAGCAGCAATTTCTTTCAGTGACTCCTCATCGCAACCTGAAACAATTTTAATGGTGTTGCTTAAGGTATGTTGCTGATCACCGGGATTGATACGTTCAGGTGAATACCCAATCTTGAAATCAACTTTTCCTTTCAAGCCGGAAAACTGTTCCAGGATCGGCAGGCAATCATCTTCTGTACAACCAGGGTATGTTGTGCTTTCGTACACCACGTAATCGCCTTTCTTCAACAACTTACCAATTGTTTCGCTGGCCTTTTGCAATGGTGTTAGGTCTGGTACTTTGTGATGATCAACAGGTGTTGGCACTGTTACAATAAAGAAGGAAGCTTCTTTCAACACGTTCACATCGTCTGTAAACACAATCTCTTTTCCTTCAAACATGGCTGCACCTACTTCTTTACTGGGATCTTCATTGCGCTGCATCATTGCAATACGGTTGCTGTTGATATCAAACCCAATCACCTGCATGTGAGCCGCCAGTTCTAATGCCAGTGGCAACCCCACATAACCCAGTCCAACTACTGCTATTTTCTTTTCTTTATTAATTAATGATTTATACATAAACCTCACCTCCCTTCCTCCTCTCCAAAAGAGAGGAGGAGGTACATTTTTTTGTTATTTAAACTTTTGATTCTTGCACTTCGTCTTTTATTCTTTACTCTACAAATTTCAACCTCATATCTACAATTATACATTAAAACAAGATGGCTTGTGCCTTGCAAACCCCCTCCTTTGGGGGAGGCTTGGCTTATTACATCCTGCTCACAAATTCCTTTGGCAGTTTACTCCACTCATCTTTAGAAAGATTTTTGAAATACTCAAAGGTAATTTTCAAACCTTCAGCTCTGGATACTTTCGGCTCCCATCCAAGAATAGCTTTGGCCTTCGTAATATCCGGCTGACGTTGTTTGGGATCATCAACAGGCAACGGTTTGTACACGATCTGTTGTGTAGTGCCTGTTAACTTAATTACTTCTTCAGCAAATTCTTTCAACGTTATCTCAGCCGGGTTACCAACATTCACCGGCATATCATAATCACTCATGAGCAAACGATAAATTCCTTCCACCAGGTCATCAACATAACAGAAACTTCTTGTCTGGCTTCCATCGCCAAACACGGTTAAGTCTTCACCACGCAAAGCTTGCCCAATGAATGCAGGCAATGCACGGCCATCATTGAGTCGCATGCGTGGACCGTATGTATTGAAGATGCGGATAATTCTCGTTTCAACACCATGAAAGCGGTTATACGCCATGGTGATGCTTTCCATAAAACGCTTGGCTTCATCATATACCCCACGTGGACCAACAGGATTTACATTTCCCCAATATTCTTCTGTTTGGGGATGAACCAATGGATCGCCGTATACTTCAGATGTTGAAGCAACCAATATTCTTGCACCCTTTGCTTTAGCCAAGCCCAAACAGTTATGTGTACCATGTGCTCCTACCTTCAACGTTTGGATCGGAATTTTTAAATAATCAATCGGGCTCGCAGGTGATGCAAAGTGCAGGATATAATCAAGTTTGCCAGGAATATGAATGAACTTGGTAATATCATGATGATAAAACTCAAAATGTTCCAGCTTAAATAAGTGCTCAATATTTTTCAAATCCCCGGTAATGAGGTTATCCATTGCTATTACATGATATCCTTCTTTAATAGCACGGTCGCATAAATGCGAGCCAAGAAAACCTGCGGCGCCTGTGATTAATATTTGTTTACGATCCATAATAATTTATTTCAGTAGTACACTTTTAAAATAAGACTCACCTCAGAACTTTAGAGCTAACTCACTTTTTCCCTTCCCACACTTTCATAAAAAAATCCGAGTTGTTTCATCTGCTCTCTGTCGTACACATTTCGTCCGTCGAAGATCACTTTGTTTTTTAACAGCGTTGTAATTTTTTCAAACTCAGGTGTACGAAATTCGCTCCACTCCGTGGCAATGATCAAGGCGTCTGCATTCTGCAATGCATCGTATTGATTATCGGCAAAATCAATTCTATCGCCAAGAACCTGTTTCACATTTGGCATAGCCTCCGGATCATAAGCATGCACTGTTGCACCTGCATCTGTTAAAGCATCAATCATATATAAAGCCGGTGCTTCACGAATATCATCCGTATTTGGTTTAAAAGCCAATCCCCACAACGCAAAACGTTTACCTTTCAGATCATTGTTGAAATAGGATTGGATCTTTGGCATGAGGAACAATTTCTGTTCTTCGTTCACCTTCATTACGGCATTCAATATTTCAAAATCATAATTCACTTCGCTGGATGATTTTACCAGGGCCTGTACATCTTTAGGGAAACAACTTCCGCCATAACCAATACCCGGAAACAAAAAGCGCTTACCAATACGTTCATCACTGCCAATCCCTTTACGCACCATATCTACATCAGCACCTACCAGTTCACATAATCTTGCTATTTCATTCATGAATGAAATTTTCACTGCAAGAAAAGAATTTGCTGCATACTTCGTTAACTCAGCACTTTTTTCATCCATAAAAATAACAGGGTTGCCACTGCGTACAAAAGGAGCATATAATTCCGTTATGATTTTTTTTGCACGTTCATCACTTGTTCCTACCACTACACGATCAGGTTTCATAAAATCATCCACCGCTACACCTTCACGCAAAAACTCAGGGTTACTAACTACCGCAAAGGCCCCTTTATAGTTTTTAGCAATTGCTGCATGTACTTTATCGGCAGTGCCAACAGGTACGGTGCTCTTATCAACTATCACTTTATAATCTGTAAGAATCTTTCCCAAGTCATCTGAAACCCCAAGAATGTATTTCAGATCTGCACTGCCATCTTCACCAGGAGGTGTAGGCAATGCAAGAAATATAATCGTTGCATCTTTGATACCTTCAGCAAGATTGGTCGTAAAATGCAAACGGCCTTCCTTGAGGTTGCGGAGAAATATTTTTTCAAGACCGGGCTCATAAATAGTGATCTGCCCGTTTGATAATTTGTCAACTTTGCTTTTATCAATATCAACACAGGTTACCTGGTTCCCTGTTTCTGCAAAACAAGTTCCTGTTACAAGACCTACATACCCTGTTCCTACGACTGCAATTTTCATATGATGCCCCAACCCCTAAAGGGGGGTTGATCCTTTTAATTTATTTTTGTTTAGATAAAAAGTCCAATACGTTGGTTGTAATAAATTTCAATTGTTCTTCTTCCAATTCGGTATGCATTGGTAAAGAGATGACACGATCCGTTAACCAATCTGTAATTGGTAAATTAAAATCGGCGCCACCAAAAGCTGCAAACATCTGCTGGCGATGAGCCGGCACAGGATAATAAATCATTGAAGGAATTTTCTGCTCAGCTAAAAAAGCATTCAATTCATTTCTTACTTCAGCTACATTTTCAAAACCATCCAATGTTAATGTGTATTGATGAAATACATGATTGCTGTATGGAGCACGATAAGGTGTTACAATGTTTTTATGAACTGCAAAAGCCGCATCATAATAATCAGCTGCTTTTCTGCGGGAAGCAATATATTCATCCAGCTTTTTTAATTTGATTTTTAACACAGCTGCTTGTACCGTATCCAATCTTGAATTACATCCCACCACTTCGTGATAGTATCGCACTTTCTGTCCGTGATTGGCAATCATTTTCAATTTCTCTGCCAATGCATCATCGTTGGTAAACATGGCACCGCCATCACCATAACATCCCAAATTCTTTGATGGGAAGAAGGAAGTACAACCAATCGTTCCAATAGAACCTGTTTTCTTTTTTGTTCCATCGGGGTAAATATAATCAGCGCCTACTGCCTGTGCATTATCTTCTATTACAAATAAATTATGTTCAGCTGCAATCTTCATGATCTCATCCATATTGGCTGCATGGCCATACAAATGAACCGGCACAATGGCCTTTGTTTTTGGAGTAATTGCTTTACGGATCGCTTCGGGGTCAATGCAGAAAGTTTTTGGAACAACTTCTACAAATACCGGTTTCAACCGAAGTAATGCTACCACTTCAACAGTTGCAATGTATGTAAAGGAAGCTGTGATCACTTCATCGCCCGGTTTTAGATCCAATGCCATCATTGCAATCTGTAATGCATCGGTTCCGTTGGCACAGGGAATAGTATGTTTTACACCGAGATAAGTATTGAGACCAGATGCCAGCTCCTGGATAGGCTTGCCACCAATAAAGGCGGAACTGTCGAGGACATCTAAGATGGCAGCATCTACTTCCTGTTTGATTGCAAGATATTGCTGCTTAAGGTCAACCATTTGAATAGGCCTCATAAATAAGCTTGTTTAAACGGGGGCGAAAGTACGTTAAAAATGCCGTTTTACGGCTGAAACTACCGTTGCAAAATTGTAGTTTTTAATGTCATTTACATTCCTCTTAGATTTGCGCCCAATGATCTTCCTTTATAACATATTCCGCATTGTTTATAAAACTGGCATCTCCATTGTATCTCGCTGGAATGAGAAAGCAAAGAAATGGGTGGATGGACGTATGAATTGGAAACAGGAACTTGCTGCTACATGGAAACCTGAACAGGGTGATGTTGTGTGGATGCATTGTGCAAGTTTGGGTGAGTTTGAACAGGGAAGACCAATCATTGAAAAACTCAAAAGTCAAAATCCAAAAGCCAAAATTCTGTTGACCTTCTTCTCACCTTCAGGTTATGAAGTGCGGAAGAATTATAGTGGTGCAGATCATGTCATGTACCTGCCATTTGATTCTGCCGGGAATGCTGCTGTTTTTCTGGATATGGTTCAACCAAAGCTGGCCATTTTTGTGAAGTATGAGTTCTGGCATTATTACCTTGCTGAGTTAAGTAACAGAAAGATTGAAACCATTTTAGTATCGGGTATTTTTCGTTCAACACAACCTTTCTTTCAATGGTGGGGAAGTTTTCACAGAAATATGCTGAACAATTTTTCGCATCTGTTTGTACAGAATGAATCATCCAAAAAATTACTGGGTTCAATTGGATTGGCATCTAAAACAACCGTTGCAGGAGATACCAGATTTGATCGGGTGATTACAGCGGCTGAACAATGGAAACCCATTGAACAGGTAGGTGCTTTTTGTGGAGATCAGTCTGTAATGGTTGCAGGTAGCACATGGGCAGAAGATGAAAATATTCTTGCCGAATTTATCAAGGATCATTCGACGAATCAGAAGTTAATTATTGCTCCGCATGAAATTAAAACAGAAAACATCAACCGTTTAAAAGAGTTATTATTAAACTCAATAACGTTTTCCGAACTAAGCATTCACCACTCACTACTCACTACTCACCGTGTCCTTATCATCGACAATATCGGCTACCTCTCCCGGCTCTACAAATACGCAACTGTTTGTTATGTAGGTGGTGGCTTTAATAAAAGTGGTCATCATAATATTTTAGAAGCCGCTGTGTATGGCAAACCAGTTATTACTGGCCCTAATTTTCAAAAATTCAAAGAAAGTGTTGAGTTGAAAAATGAAGGTGGAAGTTTTACAGTTGATAGCAGCATGCAACTTAAAGAAGTTATGTTGTTGATGAACATACAACAAGCGGGAATAATTGCAGCAAATTTTGTAAGAAGAAATGGAGGCGCAACGGATACCATCTTAAACTGGCTTCAGGAAAAACGTCTTTTTACCAACGCATAAAATTCCTGTGTTGCAGGGCGTTCATTATCCCAGGCCAATTTTATTTTTAATTCTCTTTCCATCCAGTATTGAGCTTCTGCATAAATGGAAAAGTTATTGATGGTTTTAATGCTGCGTTCATACATGGCTTCATCGCCACGGAATAATTCATTGATGAATACAAAACGATCATTAATGCCGATTGCTTTTTTGAGATCTTTAATGGAGTTGGATGCGGCAAATTTATGCCCTGTTTCAGTTTTTTGTTCTTTTAACTGATCATGGATGGATGGACCTTCTCCTGTAATTGCTTCATTCACTTCTTTTGAACCATTTTGTTGGGTCGGCTCTTTATAATTGGGTTGATGAATGAGAGTTGGAATTTCAGGTTCATCTTCAAACAATAAAACCGGCTTGTGTTGATGTTGCTGAGCCTGCATTTTTTTAGAAAACTCTGCTTTTTGACGGATCTCTTCCAATTCAGCTTCTACCTCTTCTTCATTTACCTGTAATACTTCCACAATTTTTTCTGCTGTTTCTGCTGTTGAAGGATACGCTTGTTTTGTTGTTAGAGTTTCAGGTTGAAAAGCAGTTAAGTCGATTTTGGCAGCAGGCATCAGCACAGCTACTCTTTGCGTACTGATGTTTTCTGTTTTTTGCTGTGTAAGATTTTGCAGTTCGGCCTGCAGCATATTTGTGAGCAGCAACATTTGTCCTGCGCTGGCCTTACGTTCTAAAGCTTGTTGTAATTGTTCAATGAGAGAAGCAATACGTTCCATGAATAGTGCTTACTTTTGGCGGTATTGAAAAATTGCCGTTAAGTTACAAACAGTTTGGCATAAAATATTGATAATGTTTATAGAACCTAATATAAGAGGAGATCGCAGAGGATGGATTGAAGTGATCTGCGGCTCCATGTTCAGCGGTAAAACCGAAGAGTTGATCCGCCGTTTAAAACGTGCCCGCATTGCTAACCTGAAAGTGGAAATATTTAAACCGGCTGTTGATACCCGTTATGATGAAGAAAAAATAGTATCGCATGATGAAAATGCAATCCTCTCCACTCCCATTGATAATTCACAAAAGATTTTATTGATGGCGCAGGATGTAGAAGTAATAGGTATTGATGAAGCACAGTTTTTTGATGCCGAGATCGTTAATGTTTGTGAACTGCTTGCACTACGTGGCTCCAGGGTAATTGTTGCAGGGCTTGATATGGATTACAAAACCCAGCCATTCGGGCAAATGCCAAACCTTTTGGCTGTAGCTGATTATATTACCAAGCTGCATGCAATTTGTGTTGTATGTGGTAATATCGCCAACTATTCCTATCGTACTTCCAATGAAGGTAGGCAGGTTGTATTAGGTGAAAAAGATAAATACGAACCTCGATGCCGGCATTGTTATCATCATAAATAAATCAACCAATTTGCCCTCCACACAAAAAATAATTGCTCTCTTTAAAAAAGATCTGTTGCTTGAAATAAGACAACAATATACCTTCTATGGCATACTACTCTACATCGCCAGTACCATTTTTGTTCTGTTTTTAGCTATGGGACAACCGGAAGCAACTGCATGGAATGGTTTATTCTGGATGAACTTATTATTTATTTGTATCAATGCCGTGGCCAAAAGTTTTTTACAGGATAGTCGTGGACGGATGCTCTATTACTACTCAATAGCTGGTGCACTGGATTTTATTCTGGCCAAGTTGCTGTATAATGTTTTATTAATGCTGGTGATGAGCTTACTCAGTATTTTATTATTCAGCTTTTTTTTAGGTAGTCCGTTTGCTGATACCATCAACTTCTTAGGCATAACTATTTTAGGAGGCATCAGCATCAGTTTGGTGTTTACATTATTAGCTGCTATTGCAGCAAAAGCAAGTCAAAATGCTGCCCTGATGGCTATTCTTGGTTTCCCTTTGATCATTCCGCAATTATTGTTGCTGATAAAGATTTCTAAAAGTGCCTTTGGTGAAATATTTCGTGATGGAGCATTGATACAAATGGTTTTGCTGCTGGGTGCACTCGATCTGATGGTGGTGATCCTGAGTCTTATTTTGTTCCCTTTTTTGTGGAAAGATTAGGTTCAACACCCTACCTTTGCGGCACTTTAAAGGAAGCAGAAAAATTACCGTTTATTAAACGCTTCTTTTTTGAAAACGATTAAAACTTCATATGCAAAGATCCTGGTGGAAGATATTAGCAGTTCTGTTATTGCTTTACACATTTACCGCAGGTTTCCTCGTTCAGGTTCCCGTTATTGGCAACTTATACCAAACCATCCGTAATTTATTTTTTCATGTTCCCATGTGGTTTGGCCAAATGATATTGCTGTTGGTAAGTATGATTTTCTCTATACGTTATTTAAGAAGCGGAAATCTTGTCGATGATATCAAGGCCCGTGAGTTTGCTCGTACCGGAATTATTTTCGGTATACTTGGATTAGTTACCGGTGCTATCTGGGCCACTTATACATGGGGCGAACCGTGGAGTAATGATCCCAAGCAAATTGCAGTAGCTATTGCTTTGCTCATTTACCTTGCTTACTTTGTTTTACGTAATTCCATGCCCGATATTGATAAGCGGGCAAGGGTAAGCAGTGTCTATAACATCTTTGGTTATTTTATTTATGTTCCATTGATTATGGTATTACCAAGATTGGTACAATCATTACATCCGGGAGGTGAGGGAGTGGAAGGTAATCCTGCACTGGGTGGACAGGACCTGGATCCGGCTATGCGAATGGTCTTCTGGCCTGCAGTATTTGGCTGGACTTTATTAGGGGTTTGGATGACAACCTTGCTCATCCGCATTTCAAAACTCAAAGAAAAAAACTGGATTCATGCGTAAATATTTCCTGTTAATTATATTATTTCTATCCTCAGCGTTTCAACTGATGGCGCAACCAACTGCCGATCCTTCAACTATGGAAAGCCATGGTAAAATTTATGTTGTGATGGCCGTATGCATCACCATTTTTACAGGTATTGTTATATACCTCATCCGCATCGATAGTAAAATTGCAAGTTTGGAAAAAAAGAACGATTAATCTTTTGCTATAATAAATTTAAAAAACGATTGTATGTCAACAACGAATTACAGTTTTTTTGGAGCAGTAGAACAAAGCTTCGATAAAGCAGCAGCCTTTACAAAATGGGACAAGGGTATTCTTGAACAGATCAAGCAATGTAACAGTGTATATCAAATGCGCTTCCCGGTGAAAATGGATGATGGGAGCATTGAAGTTATTGAAGCCTACCGTGTGCAGCACTCGCAACACAAATCACCTTGTAAAGGTGGTATCCGTTTCAGCGAGGAGGTAAACCAGGATGAAGTAATGGCACTAGCTGCTTTAATGACTTATAAATGCGCCATTGTAAATGTACCTTTTGGTGGAGCTAAAGGTGGTATCAAGATCAATCCACGTAATCATTCTGCCTATGAACTGGAAAAGATTACACGCCGCTATACATCGGAGTTGGTAAAGAAGAATTTTATAGGTCCAGGCATTGATGTTCCCGCCCCTGATTATGGAACAGGTGAACGAGAAATGGCATGGATTGTAGATACCTATACTTCGCTTCGCCCGGGCGAAATTGATGCAGCCGGTTGTGTAACAGGCAAACCCATAACTCAGGGAGGTGTTCGTGGCCGTCGTGAAGCTACAGGCTTAGGTGTATTTTATGGCATACGTGAAGTATGCAATATGCCCGACGTAATGAGCAAGCTTGGTTTATCAATCGGTATTAAAGATAAAAGAGTAGTTGTTCAGGGAATTGGTAATGTTGGTTATCACACAGCCAAATTCTTCAGAGAAAATGGTGCGAAGATTATTGCCATTTCGGAACATGATGGGGCTGTTTATAATGAAGATGGATTGCATGAAGATGAATTGATCAAGTTCAGATCAGAAACCGGGTCAATTATTAATTTCCCCGGTGCTACAACCCTTGCTAAAACAACGGATGCCTTGGAACTTGAATGTGATATTTTAATACCTGCAGCTCTGGAAAATGTAATTAACAGAGATAATGCACCCAGGGTAAAAGCAAAAATTATTGGTGAAGCAGCCAACGGACCTTTAACTCCGGAAGCAGATGAAGTGTTTGCTGCCAAAGGTGTGCTCGTAGTTCCTGATATGTTTCTCAATGCAGGAGGCGTAACTGTTTCCTATTTTGAATGGCTGAAAAATCTAAGCCACGTTCGTTACGGTCGATTGGAAAAACGTTTTACAGAGAATCTCAATACGAATATTCTTGGGCAGATGGAATTCTTAAGTGGTAAAAAAGTAAAGAAAGAACATAGAGACATTATTACACATGGCCCCGATGAAGTTGATCTTGTATACAGTGGTTTGGAAGAAACCATGGTTACAGCCGTAAATGAAGTAATGGATTGCTGGAAACTAATTCCTTCAATACCAGATATGCGCACAGCAGCATACGTTGTGGCTATTAATAAAGTAGCCACCAGCTATGCCGAACTGGGCATTTTCCCTTAAACAAACCAATTGCTTATTCTAATCCCATCAATTATTTGGTGGGATTTTTTTTGACCTCAAGTTTTATTATAGAGCAGAAAATCATTCCGAATAATAATCTTAATACGGTCTTGTTCTACCAGTCAGTAACTTTCGTAACTTCATATCAGCACTACGAAACCCTTCATAACTGTTTGTTAAATGTGGCCTCATGGTAGATATGAAATGATGAGAGCTTTGTTATTTTACAAGGTGAAAGGCAGATGCTTCGAAAAAATGATAATTTTATAAAATCAAATCGTATAAAAAATGAAAGCTAAACACATTCTTGTAATGATACTTGTAAGTGCAGTTACCGCCGTTACAAGTGTTTATTTTTACTCAAAGTACACAAGGAGTAACCAATTGATTTCACAAAACCAGGCCCAGCTTCCTGTAAACTATGCAGGATTGTTTGATGGTGGAGGAACCCCCGGCCCTGTTGATTTTGAAGGAGCTGCTGCTGCATCTACACCTGCTGTTGTACACATCAAAACAAAAACAAATCCTACTCAAACAAATAACCAGCAAAAAAAACGCAGTCCGTTTGGTGATATGTTTGGAGATGATTTTTTTGATGATTTTTTTGGTGGCCCAAATTCCAATCGTCCGCAAATGGCAAGTGGCAGTGGTGTATTTGTTTCAGGTGACGGTTATATTGTTACTAACAACCACGTAATTGACGGAGCAGATGAAGTAACTGTAACACTACACAACAAAAAACAATACAAAGCAAAAGTTCTTGCTACTGACGTTAATACTGATCTTGCTGTTGTTAAAATTGAAGGCAGTGGATTTCCTTATCTTTTGTATGGCAATTCGGATGAAGTGAAAGTTGGCCAGTGGGTATTGGCAATTGGTTATCCATTAACATTGGAAACTACTGTAACAGCAGGTATAGTAAGCGCTAAGTTCCGTTTCTTAGGAATCAACCAACGTAAAGCAGGGCGTAATGCAAATGTGGTTGAAAGTTTTATTCAAACTGATGCTGCTGTAAACCAGGGTAACAGTGGTGGTGCGTTGGTAAATACAAGTGGACAATTAATTGGTATTAATGCAGCCATTGCTTCGCCAACCGGTTCATATGCCGGTTATTCATATGCAATCCCTGTCAATATTGTAAAGAAAGTTATTGATGACTTAATTAAGTTTGGAACAGTTCAAAGAGCTTTCCTTGGCATTCGACCTGAAGCGAATGGCGATGAGGGAACTGATTCACAAATCAAAGAAGGGGATGGTGTTGTAGTAGGTGAAGTGATGACGAACAGTGCTGCTGAAGAAGCTGGTTTGAAGAAAGGTGATAAGATCATTAAACTTGAAAACAAATCAGTAACTACTTGGGCTGAGTTAGTTGGTACTGTTGCAAGTTATCGTCCGGGGCAAAAATTAGCCGTTACCTATTTACGTGCAGGAAAAGAAAGTACAACTACACTTACATTGAAAAATAGTTCTGGTAATACAGAGATCGTTAAAACATCCGCATTGGATAAGTTAGGCGCAGAGTTTGAAACACTCTCTTCTGCTAAAGCAAAAGAATATGGTGTTGAAGGTGGTGTTTCTGTAAAATCATTAACTGATGGTTTAATAGCAGATCAAACAACAATTAAAAAAGGATTTATCATTGTGCGTGCAGGTGGAAAGGCTGTTAAAACAGTTGACGATTTGAAACTTGCAATTGTCAATGCCGGCAATAGCATCATCATCGAAGGTATTTATCCGGGATATGAAGGTGTTTATCAATATGCCATCAACGATCTTAAAAATGAGCCGGAACCATAAGAATCATTATTGAATTAAATAAAAAAATCCTCCTTTATCAGGAGGATTTTTTTATTTAGTCAAAATTTTATAACCCCAGGGATCAATTGTAAAGCTTTCTGATACATTTTTAGTTCTGCGTGTAAATACATTTACAAACTCTCCTCTTACACGAAGATCATGTAAGTGATAATTGATTTTTTTATCAGAAAAATTCAGTACAACAATTATTTCTTTGTCTTTGTTTTTTCTTACAAAGCAAAACAATTGATCTGGATGATCTGTTGCAATGCGCCAGGTAATTACATCTCTGTGTCCACTTAGTAAAGCAGAATGCTGAGTGCGCAGGTTCAATAGTATTTTATAAAACTCATGCAGTTGAGGTTGATCGGTCCACTCTATTTCATCTTTTTCAAAAAAATGAAGGCGTTTTTTATTTGGATGTTCCTGCCCGCTGTAAATAAGTGGTATACCGTTCCATGTGCAGCTGAACACGGCCAAGGGTATGGCCATCTCTCCATATTTTTCATACTCACTCCCGTTCCAGCTATTTTCATCATGATTACTGGTGAAGAATGAGCGAATGTGTTGAAAGGGTTGCTTGTGCTGGTATCCGTTTAATGCTTTATCCAACTCAACAATAGGCTGATGCTTTTTGTAAAACTCCTCTGTTATATGCATCCAATGCCAACTATAACTTACATCGAATACATGAGCAAATGGTTCATCGTTCCACTGATCAAATTCTCCCAGCCAGAATAATTTTTTCAGTTGATCGAGTTCAGTTCTTGCTTCTCTCCAAAAACCAACAGGCACCAGCATCGCCATATCGCACCGGAAGCCATCAATATTACACTCCTCCACCCAAAATTTCATTGCATCAATCATGGCCCTTCTTGTTGCCGGGTTATGAAAATTAAGATGAATGACATCTTCCCAATTCTCGACCGGAGGTTTAAATTTTCCATGATCATCCTGTGTATAATATTCCGGATGCGTGATTGTCCATTCATGATCCCATCCTGTATGATTGGCTACCCAATCAATAATTACCTTCATACCGAGTGAGTGAATATCTTTTACGAGTTCATTAAATTCATGTACAGTTCCAAACTCAGCATTCGCAGTCGTATAACTTGAACAGGCATAATAACTGCCCAATGTTCCTTTCCGGTTTTTGATTGAGATGGGTGTTACGGGCATAAACCAGATCACTTCAACGCCCATATCTTTCAAACGGGGAAGATGTTTCGCAAAAGCAGCAAAAGTACCTTCGGCAGTATATTGTCGCAGGTTCACTTCATAAATATTCGTTGAATGAACCCAATCAGCAGGTTTAAAGTCAGTATGCATGTTGGTCATAATTCGGCTTCAATGATACGAACCAAACTGCAAACAGCCGATTCTTTTTTGCAGGTTCAAACCTTGTACCTTTGCGGCTGTTATTATGTTTTATGAAGAAATTTGAAGTACCGAATATATACCGCAGTTCATTGATCACTGCTATCAAGAATAAACGTAAGCAGGAAGATAAGTTGAAAAAAGACTTTTCTCCTACCCTCTTGGATCTGGGTCTCGTTCAATTTTATTTAGCCCGTCATTTTGGTTTTTGTTATGGTGTTGAGAATGCCATTGAAATAGCATTTAAAACAATTGAAGAAAATCCGGATAAACGTATTTTCTTATTAAGTGAAATGATTCACAATCCACAGGTAAATGCTACCCTTATAGAAAAAGGAGTTCAATTTTTACAGGATACATACGGACAACAATTGATTCCGTTTGAAGAAGTAACAACAGATGATGTAGTGATCATCCCGGCATTTGGTACCACACTCGATATTGAAAAAATGTTAACTGAAAAAGGAATCAACACAGAAAAATATAATACTACTTGTCCTTTTGTAGAAAAAGTATGGAACAGAAGTGAGCAAATTGCATCAAAAGGATATTCCGTTGTTGTGCATGGCAAACCTAAACATGAAGAAACAAGAGCTACTTTTTCACATGCTAGTTTGCATACTCCCACAGTAATTGTGAATGATATGAAAGAAACGATTGAACTTGGCAAATATATCACTGGAGAAAAACCTGCTGAACTGTTCTATGAAGAGTTCAAGGGGCTTTATTCTGATGGATTTGATATTGAAAAAGATCTGCATCGATTTGGTGTAGTCAATCAAACAACCCAGCTCGCAACTGATACGCAGGCCATTGCAGAATATCTCAAGACACTTGTATCAGATCATTATCATTTAAATGAAACCACTATTGGGGAACGATTTGCTGATACCAGAGATACCTTATGCTATGCAACAAATGATAACCAAACAGCTGTAGCAGGTATGTTAGAAACAGAAGCTGATCTTGCCATTATTGTAGGTGGATATAATAGTTCCAATACAACTCACCTGGTTGAATTGTGCGAAGAAAAACTGCCAACTTACTTTATTAATAATCCTGATAAGATTTTATCTGCTACTGATATCTTGCATTTCAACTTTCATGATAAGCAGGAATATATAACACGGGATTTTCTGCCGGCCAAACAACCCGTTAAAATTCTCATCAGCAGTGGCGC
>Ga0163144_10012338_pt1 | contig 17956 bp, 20 predicted proteins | sample OliLak19BULKMAT1_FD_123175 | JGI IMG/M metagenome (GOLD analysis project Ga0163144, IMG submission 123175) | Freshwater microbial mat bacterial communities from Lake Vanda, McMurdo Dry Valleys, Antarctica - Oligotrophic Lake LV.19.BULKMAT1 | ecosystem: Environmental > Aquatic > Freshwater >...
AAGAGTTATTTACATTCGCAAGGGTGTGAAGGTTCCCTGCCCGAATGACTCGGTCAGGCGGGGATTCCTTTCGTGGGCACATTTTTTTTCCCGTTCTTCAACTGAAGGCGGGTTTTTTTATTTCCCATCTGACATCCTCCTCTGAAGGGATTTTATTTCGACTTTATTTTAATAATCAAGATGTTTTTTACAACTTAATTGTTTGTGTTTTGTTTATTAGTAAAACAATAATTTATCTATGAGAAAAGGAATAGCAGAAGCAAAAGCCGCAACAATTGAATTCAATGTAAAAGCGCTGGATTGCCTTCAAAGCAAAGGATACAAATTCGTTCAGATCAAGGGGCTTACAATGGATAAGCATTACGAATATGTAGAACCGCACTATCTGGTTTTGGTACCTATGAAGGAGTTGCCTACCGATCCATTCAAAAGAGATATCTATGAACCCATAAAAAGTGAATTGCTTTACCAATGGGCATCAGAAGTAAATGAATACCCCGAAATTGTCATAGCAAATTATTTATCTAACTGATCATGGCTACTTTTTCATTGAAAACTGTTCAAAAAATCCCGGTTGATCTTGATACAGCATGGGAGTTTTTTTCAAACCCTGCAAACCTGCAGGCCATTACACCTTCTAACCTGGGGTTTGAAATTCTTTCAAAACATCATGGTTCAACAATGTATCCCGGTCAGTTGATTGAATATAAAGTAAAACCTATCCTCGGCATTCCTATTTACTGGATGACGGAAATTACCCATGTGCAGGACAAAGCCTATTTTATTGATGAACAACGTTTCGGGCCCTATGCCCTCTGGCATCATCAGCATCATTTCAAGATTGTTGATGGGGGAGTGGAGATGACTGATATTGTACATTACCGAAATCCATTTAGCTTTTTAGGCACTCTTGCAAACAGCCTGATGATTAAAAGCCAATTAAAACAAATCTTTCAATATCGTTTTAAAGTAGTGGAAGAATTATTTGGCAAATGGCCCTCAGAACAATTGAATATTGTTGAATTTCATAAATCAGCCTGAGCTAAATTTTAAACGGCATTTCAAACGATGGAACGTAAACATAACGAAAAAGATAAGCAGCCGAATGGATGCTTTTCTTTTTATATCGCTTGATGATTGAATGGCTGTACTACCATTTCACTTATGACCGCACTGGTAGGTTGCTGACATAAAAACCAGATGGCCTTTGCTGCCTCTTCTGCCATTACCATTTTATCCCTTTGTACCCGCAGATCAATTGTATCCCAGAACGGAGTATCCACACCGCCGAGAAATAAATTGGTGATGCGTATTTCCGTCCGTTTTACTTCTTCACGAATGCTTTGCATCATACCATTCAAGCCATATTTCGATGCGCTGTAAGCAGCAGCACCTAACATGGGTACTTTTCCCAACACTCCGGGAATATTAATGATCAATCCTTTTTTAGTTTCTTTCATGTTAGGTAAAAATGCTTTCACCAACAGGAAAGGAGCGTAGAGGTTTGTGTTGATGGTTTGCATAAACTCTTCAGCTGTTAATGTATCAGATGATTTAATGATACCTACTCCGGCTGCGTTCACCAGCACATCAATGGTTGGATATTGTTCAAAGAAACGTTCTTTCAAAATAGCCATTTCTTCGGGCTTGCTAATATCTAACGCCAGTGTTTTTACGGCGGAAATATTTAATTCAAGTGCCAAGGAGGAAAGCTTTTCACTGTTTCTGCCTGCCAAAAATAAATTGGCGCCACTACTTGCCAACAAACGGGCTACACGACTACCAATGCCTCCAGTAGCACCAACTACTAAAATATTTTTATTTCTTACTGATTCCATACAATGAGTTTATGCTTTAACAAAAAAGAAATGGTTTGGTTGAGCCTTTGTTAGAAATGACGTTCACATTTTTTCCAAAAGCTGAAAAAAGAATGATGATATCCGGTTACCTGAGGAAACATCCAGTCACGACCATCTTTTATTCCTTTATAGTGTTCAAATGCAGGATGTTCTTTTGAGATAATAGGAGCGTTGCCGGTTTGTTGTATTAACTCATTCAGCTCACCTGTATAAACCTGTATGCTTTCAATGTTCTTCGACAGATCGAGGATAAACTGCAGCACTTTTTCACTTACGGGATATTGTTTAAAATGTGAAGGTTCGAGTAAAAGAATTCTATTGGTATCTTCTTCTTTGCGCCAGTTGGGATCAAGATTATAGGAATTGTAAAGTAAAACTGGTTTCGATGGATGGATCTTTATTGATTTGCTTATTGGCAAAACTGTTTGTAATGAAAGTGTAGTTGTATCCTGCAATATATCTGGAATATCCATCTCCGGAAATTCTTCATAATTCTTATCTAAAAATGTACTGTGTTGATTGCTGTTGCAATACTTGTTGATGTTTTCCTGATTACAATAATATTTTTTGGATGAGAAAGCGGCTGCCACCCATTGCCAGTTGCAGTTGTTGCTGGCAAGATCACCATCCAGCAGATGATAATACATCCAACGGGATGGTTGGAGCCAATGTGCTTTACCAATATTGCATACAATGGATGCGGTGTACATACGTGCATGGTTGTGCATGTAGCCTGTTTCGTACAGTTTGTTGATCTGTTCATCTATGGCTTCAATGCCTATCGCAGCATTTGCAATACTATTGATCATTTGTTTGTGCAATGTATCAGGCTGTTCTTGCTTGAGCTCCGTTTCAATGGCAGAACCTTTTGCTTGCCATACCCGCTGAAAATATTCACGCCAGGCAAGTTCCTGTAGAAATTTTTCAACTTGATAAGGTTTGAAGCCTTTCTTTAATGCTGTGTCTTTTACCTGCTTTACACTAATAGCCCCACGTGAAATATAGGGTGATAGATAAGTTACATCAACATCAATAAAATTTCTTGTCTTTCCGTAACAGATCGGATCAACGTTTTCGATACGTTTAAGAATAGATGAATAGTCTGTAGGAAATGAAATCATCTTCAACTTATTTAATTGTACGGCATTTATAAGCCCAGTAAATCAAAATAGGATGTATTACGATCAACCGAACCCATGCTATCCATGCAGGTACACAAAGCGAATCGCTCAAACAACCACCTTTCTGAATAAAGTAAATATGTGCAGGTAAGAAAGCAATCAATAAAAACAGGATAGCATTGCAACCAAGCTTTCTTGTTGATGGAATAAGCACAGCAATCCCCGCCAATAGTTCACCAACGCCACTGGCATAGTTAAAGAATGAGTGATAAGAAATATAATCTGGTATCAAGGGTAAATAAAAATCAGGATTTATGAAGTGATTGGCGCCGCCAAGAATAAAAAAAGTACCTAAGAGATATAAAGCGATTTTGGGCAGGTATTTTTTCATGCTTTTTGTTGTTATTCTTTAATGAGTTGATTGATCATTCCATTGAAAATAAAATAATGAAAGGGGACTACACTATACCAATATAATCGACCCCATATCCCTTTTGGACGAAAGGTTGCAACTTGCCTAAACTGTAATTTATTTTTCCGCTTCATAATACGGAACTCCAGCCAGGCTTCACCGGGTAATTTCATTTCAGCATATAACAGCAAGCGTTTCTGTTCTTTATCCGCAACCAGCACACGCCAGAAATCTAACGCATCACCTGCAGCAATCCGATTGGTATTGGTGCGTCCACGACGTAAACCTACACCGCCGAATACTTTATCTAGAAAACCACGGAGGAGCCAGAGATGATTTCCGTAATACCAACCGGTTTCGCCACCAATACTCCAGACCTTATTTAGTATAGCATCAATCTGTTCGGGTTTGATCTCCCGTTGTTTTACATCTCGGTAACAGCCAAACTCAGGTACACGCATGTATTGCATTAATTGCAATGATGTTTTGCTGCTGCTAAAAGCATCTTTCCAACTGCTCACCACCATGTTCTGCTCAATCTTTTTAAATGCAAGCGCCACAGCTTCCTTATACGTGAATGGTTGAATGTGTAATTCCTTTTCGAGATTGTTCGGTCTGCAAATCACATCCACTTTCATACTGTTCACCAGGTTTACTGCAAGCGAATAAGAAGTAGAGGTAAGAAAGTATAACCAGTAGGAAGAGATACGTGGCGTCATTACCGGAAGTGTATAGATTAAACGTTTCAATCCACGTACTTCAGCAAACAGCAGGATCATTTGTTTATAAGTAAGTACTTCCCGTCCTCCAATATCAAAATCATGATTGTAAGTCGATGTTTTCAACATCACACCCATTAAATACTGCAACACATTTCGCACAGCAATGGGCTGACATTTCGTATTGAGCCATTGTGGGGTGATCATGACCGGTAGTTTCTCAGTGAGATCACGAATGATCTCAAACGATGCGCTGCCCGAACCTACAATAATGCCTGCACGTAAAATAGTTAACGGAATTGTTGTTGCTTTCAGAATATGCTCCACATGCAAACGGGAGGATAGGTGTTGCGATAAATGCGCTGCATTTACAATACCACCGAGATAAATAATCTGTTGTGTATTCGTTTGCTTGATGAGTTGATTGAAGTTTTCTGCACAATGTTGCTCTTCTACTTCAAATGTTCCTGCAGCCGATGTTAATGAATGGATGAGATAAAAAGCAACATCCAGTTCAACCGGTAACTTCACACTGCCCGGGTTTAGAAAATCAATTTCAATGATCTGAATTTTCGGATGACGATACTCCGCATCAAACCGTTCTTTATTGCGTACACAACAATAGAGCTGATGATCCTCCTGCAACAGCAACTGGATGAGTCGCTGGCCAATATAACCATTTGCGCCTGTAAGCAGGATCTTCATTGTTTATCGTTTACTGATTTTGTTCATGCTGATGCTGCGTTGACGACTGCATTTAAAACGGATTACCTCACCACTTCTTAATGCAATATGTTTGGTTGAGCGGCCGGCCATACGTTTACGCCACATGCGAAAGCTGGAAGGTTTGCTATTAGACCGCATAAATGCAATCACTTCTTTTTCCTTTAAGCCAAACTGCATTTCAATGGCTTCAAAGGGTGTGCGGTCTTCCCAAGCCATCTCAATAATACGATCTTTATCGGTAATCGTTAAATTCATTGGTCGAGTTGGTTTAAAAAATCAGTAGCATTCTTCAAATGTGTTTGTTGTTTTTCAACAGGCATCTTATCAAAGGTCTTTATCAGCATACCCAAACGTGGATTTTGTAAAAAGAAACTCCGGTGCACATGCATAAAGCGCCAGAACAAACCATCCCATACAGCCTGCCAGGCTCCTTTTTCATAATCACTCATCTTCATGAGATAATTACTGCCGCTGATGTAAGGTTTGGTTGTCATCAGTCCGCCATCAGCAAACTGTGTCATACCATATACATTGGGCACCATCACCCAATCATACGAATCAATAAATAATTACATGAACCAGCGGTACACTTCATCAGGATCAAATTCGCACAGCAACATAAAATTCCCCAGCACCATCAACCTTTCAATGTGATGGCAATAACCTGTTTTTAAAATTTTCTTAATTGTTTCATCAATTGGTGGAATACCTGTTGTTCCTGTCCAGAAACTCTCAGGTATTTTTCGGTTGAATTGCCAATAGTTGGTTGTTCGTTGTTTACCTCCTTCCCGTTCATAAACAATGCGGATGAACTCCCGCCAGCCAATGATTTGCCGAACAAAACCTTCCAATGAGTTGAGTGGAATGTTATGCTTTGCTGCTTCGTTTAATACTTTATTCAATACCTGTTGTGCTGTTAACAATCCAATGTTAAGCATCGGTGTTAATACCGAATGGTGGAGGATGTGTTCTTTCGTTACAATAGCATCTTCATAAATACCGAAATGCTGAAAGCGGTTTTCTATAAAATCATCTAACCATTTTTCTGCTTCATCAAATGTGCACACGAAAAAGTGCGGTGCATCAATAGAACCATAGTTATTTGCAAATTGCTTGTCTACATATTCCTTCGCTTCTTTCAGGTAGTTATTCTCTTTTGGAAATTTTACAACAGGAGCTGTTTCCTTCTTTGGATACTTTTGCCGATTCTCAGCATCAAAGGTCCATTTACCTCCAAATGGCTTACCATCTTTCTCTAATAAAATTTTCCGAATCTTTCGTTGATGTGAATAAAAATCTGTCTGGAAATAGGTTTTACGGTTGTCAAAATAATCCTTCACTTCATCCATTGTATTCAAAAAACCAGGTGTAGGATAAATGATCAGCTCTATCTTGTATTGCAAACAAGCTTCCCTGATACGTTTTAACAGCCAGTTATCAACCACATCCGCAATATGAATTTCGTTGATTTTTTGTTTAGACAATGCCATCATTAACTTTCTTATATCATTTTTTGCTTCAGTTGTTTCAACATAGTTGAGCTGGTACTTTTGTTTGGTAAGCCAATCGGCATAAAACTTCATGGATGCACGATGCAAAACCAGTTTCTGTTTGTGAAAATTGTATTGACGTAAAAACAACCACTCTTCGACAAGATAAACCGATCGGCGTAGATCAAGGGCGGGATGTGCTTTAAACAGCTGGTGTGGAAAGATCATTGTAACAGAACTCATCAAAATTTAAAACAATTACCCTCTCTATAATGTTTAGTTTTAAAAAAATAGAGATGGCTTTCTTTAACCTTTCAGAAATTTAGTCGTGGGAACGTTTTTACCTTGGTAATTTTATCAACAGTCTCAGTGAGTTTAAAAGTGCCAGTTTAATTGCAACGGTGAATAATGAAGCGAAATCCAACCTGGCTTTATTCAGCAATATCGTTCACATCGGCACCGACCCGGCTTTGATTGTTTTGTTAACCGACCAAAGAAAGTTGCTCCACATACATAAATAATATTGAAGCTAATGGAAGCTATACAATCAATCTCATTCCTGCTCACCTCATCGAACAGGCGCATCAAACCAGTGTGAAGTATGCAAGAGAGGAGAGCGAGTTTGAAGCAATTGGTTTAACTGAAGAATGGATGGCTAACAGTAAAGCACCATTGGTGCTCGAAAGCCCGGTAAAGTATTCGATGGAATTAAAAGAGTTCATTCCTGTTTCGTTATATCAAACTTTTTTTTAGTTGGTGCAGTAACCGGTGGATTTGTTGACCCTTCTATTTTATCAATTGATGGTTTTCTTGATCTTGAAAAAGCAAATATCATTACATCACTTGGTATTGATGGGTATTATGCAACATCGAAATTGGCAAGATACAGTTATGCTAAACCCGGAAAAGCTATTAACCGGATTGATTAATGCCTGCTTTGTTTATTTTTGAATGATGAGTAAAAAGAAATTAGTAGTATTAACTGGTGCCGGTATAAGTGCAGAAAGCGGGTTAAAAACTTTTCGTGACGGTGACGGTTTATGGGAGGGCCATAATATTGAAGACGTAGCCACACCAAGGGCCTGGAAAAAAAATCCACAACTTGTTTTAGATTTTTATAATGAACGGCGTAAAAATGTACTGGAGGCAAATCCCAATGCAGCACATATTGGTTTAGCTGAATTGGAAAAGGATTTTGATGTTACCATCATTACACAAAACATAGATGATTTGCATGAACGTGCAGGTTCAACTATCGTTATGCATTTACATGGTGAGATATTTAAGATGAGAAGTGAATGGGATGCAACACTGGTTTATGACATTAAAGCTGATATGCATTTGGGCGATACAGCAGCAGATGGCGCCCAGCTTCGACCAAATATTGTTTGGTTTGAAGAACCTGTGCCCATGATTGAAGCCGCAGTTCCCGTTGTACAGCAAGCTGATATATTTGTAGTAGTGGGAACGTCACTTGTTGTATATCCTGCAGCAGGATTGGTAACTGTAGCTGATGATGCCATTCCTAAATTCATCGTTGATAAAAATATCCCTTATACAACTTCTGTTTACAACATCACCGCCATTCAAAAATCTGCAACAGAAGGAGTATGTGAATTAATTCAGTTGTTAAAAGAGCTGTAGCTCTCAGCTATGTATTTCTGTAAACTCAACAGCATTCTTCTTCAACTCTTCCAGCACTGGTTCATAAATTTCTTTGCTTGTGGGAATATGCAGGCCTTTTAATTTAATTTTTTCTTCCAATATCAGTTTAGCTGCAATACCCAATGGTAAACCAACTGTTTTTGCCATGGCGGTGTACAAACTGTTTTCTCCTTTAACTACAAGGCTGCTTTCAATAGTAGATTTGATACCATCAATACTGTATTCAATTTCATGTAACATAACAATCATATCCTTGTCGGTTGGGTGCAAAGCCAATTTATTTTCAACCCGGTATTGTAAAATATCAGCACTTGATTTTGCATGTGTTGGCAGCGGTTCATCACTATTCAGTTCAAGAAAATCAAATTGTTCAAGGATATCATCATGAGCAGCTTCCGTAACATACAGTTCCAGATACATTCGTAAGCTGATATCTCTGTTTTCAATTTTACTGAGTTTCGCAGCAAACCAATCATGAAAAGTGTCGTGTTGTACAATTTCTGCTGCATCATTTTCATTGGTTAAACCAAGATCCACAATAACATCCCAGCCTTTACAAAAAGGAGCATAGCGCAAAGTAGTTCGGATAAATGTTTGAGCTTCCTGCAGATGATAAAGCGGAATATAACTTAATGAATCACGGTTGGGATACCAGGCCAATGCAGGTAAATCATTCATCAGCAAAAGGGGGCATTTTTCAAACACCTCTGCATATTCTTTACGGATAATTTCATTGTTTTCTTTATAAGCTGCACCTGCCTGTCCCGCCATAATAATATTCCTGGGATTCCAGCTGATCTTATAATGCCATGGATTATCATCACTTTCAGGAGCAACCAAACCTCCGCAATGTGATTTAAAAGAATTAATTGTTCCGCCCTTTGCCTTGATGCCATCAAAGAGTTGCATAGCGCTCATATGATCAATTCCCGGATCAAGTCCCATTTCGCAGAGAAAAAACAATTCCTTACTCCTGATTTCTGCTTCTAAATTTTTTACTGCATCATCAACATAAGATGCTGTGAGCAGGTTTCTGCCAATGGCAACACAATCCTTTGCAATAAGAATATGTAAAAAAGGAGGGAGTAATGAAATAACAATATCTGCAGCTTCAATTAGTATTCTTCGTTCATCTGCTACCGTTACATTTACTTCCACCGCCTGCGCATGTGAGTGCTCGCCCACTTTTGCTGCAGCCTGTTGAAGGTTGCTGTCGGCTACAATCAACTTCCAGTCTTTTTGTGCGCAGGTTGTTTTGAGAAAATCAATTAAAACGGTTGCCGATTTTCCGGCACCAAATACAAGAATCGTTTTCAATACAAAGATTTTTGGCAAGATAGGAGAATTTGCCAATCAGTAATCTGTTTTGGGTGTTTGGGCATCTATCAATAAATTTGCGCTCTTTAAACAAAGCTATTTCAATGAGAACAATTGCCATGCGTGAAGCACTGCGTGAAGCCATGCAGGAAGAAATGCGGAGAGATGATAAAGTTTTTTTGATGGGTGAGGAAGTTGCAGAATACAACGGGGCTTATAAAGTAAGTCAGGGTATGCTGGATGAGTTTGGTGAAAAACGTATTATTGATACGCCCATTTCTGAACTGGGTTTTACTGCTATTGCTGTAGGAGCCGCACAAAACGGGTTAAGACCTATTGTTGAATTCATGACTTGGAACTTTGCTGTACTGGCATTGGATCAGATCCTGAATACGGCTTCAAAAATGCTGGCTATGAGCGGCGGGCAGGTTGGTTGTCCTATTGTATTCCGCGGACCGAATGGTTCTGCTGGCCAGTTAGGAGCACAACACTCAACTGCATATGAAAGTTATTATGCTAATATTCCGGGGTTGAAGGTGATTTCTCCTTCCAATCCATACGATGCAAAGGGTTTATTAAAAGCAGCTATCCGTGATGATGACCCGGTTGTATTCATGGAATGTGAAGTATGTTATGGCGACAAAGGTCAAGTACCTGAAGGCGAATACATCATCGAAATCGGAAAGTGCGATATCAAAAGGTCCGGCCGGGATGTAACCATCGTTTCTTACAACAAAATGATGAAGATTGCTTTGGGTGCTGCTGAAGAGCTGGCAAAAGAAGGGATTGAAGCAGAAGTAATTGATTTGAGAACCATCCGTCCTTTGGATTGGTTTACCATTCTTGAAAGTGTAAAGAAAACGAATCGCCTGGTGATTGTAGAGGAACAATGGCCCTTTGCTTCAATTTCATCAGAAATTGCCTATCGTATTCAGAAAGAGGCATTTGACTATTTAGATGCACCAGTATTAAGGATCACAAGTACCGACTCTCCCATGCATTATGCCCCCACTTTAGTTGGTGGTTACTTGCCTGATATACCCCGTACAGTAAAATTGGTAAAAGATGTGATGTATTTGAAGAAGTAAAATAACCGTTTTTATAAAGGAAAGCCGTTCAATTATCTTGAGCGGCTTTTTTATTCTGTACAAATAAATGACCTTATAATTTGTTTTTCAAAAGATTTAAGGCATATTTGCAACGGTTTTTCATAGGATATTGGATTTTAAACGAAGCTGGATTTCTATCCGGCTTTTTTTATAGAATCAATTTTTCATATGGCAAAGCGCACAAACTGCCTTATTTGAAAGCTGTTTCCTTGTTATTATGGCATTATTCCTTCAACAAATAATTGAAGCGTACTTAATAAAATCCATACAAGACCATAAGTGATGAACACAAGGGAAAGACCTAATGCAGAGATTTTAACGGCTATTTTCCAGCCTGGCTGAGAAGAAATTGAATTAAGCTTCATAGGATTGGTTTTTTTAGTACGATTCAAAAGTAAACATCCTTTGTTTCTTAAACAATCGGAGAAAACCTGTAATTTAAAATAGTAATTACCGAATAAAAATTAACGCCAGCTACGTAGTTGGTTAGCGTAGAATGTCCATTCAGGTGTTTTAAAAAGATTGCCGGAAGGTTCTCTGAACCATGGACTTAACAATTTTTCATTTAAATTTTGAAGTACATGCATATCCTGGGCTGGCATATAGCTTTGAGCCAGAAGAAAGATCAGATTGCCTGTTTGCTCATGCCTTGCAATATCCACAACAATCACTGCATGGCCCGGGGAACCTCCTTTAATCAGCACATCACCCACGGTTAATTTTGGCCATGATTTTGTTTTGAGTTCTTTTTCTAATGAGATAGTGCCGCACATGCCAAAAACAGTTTCAAGATAGGGTTGCCAACCTCGTTGTTTGTATTGATTCCAACAATATTTTTTACCGGAATTGTCACTGAAGCAAATGGGTTGATTGCTCAACTTCAAATACTCTGCCCTTAAACGCATCACCGCATCGGCACATTGCTGCAGGTCTTTGTTGCCGGTACTTATATTTAACACAGCATATTGCGCCCGCTGATTATACTTGGGCTTTCCATTATAGAGATAAACTGTTTTATCCTCTTTCAACGTTTGCATGCGGAGAAAATGACCAAAACTTTCACTGGCCAAATGAACACGTTTATACCCGTGAGGTAATGGAATGTCCTGTATTTTTTGCAGACTTGTTCTTCCACTATTATCTGCATTAGAAAGAACACTCAGCCATGAAAAGAAAAAGAGCAGCCAATTCATACTTGCATGGTTTTTGGTTAGCTTTGAAGCAATTCCATTTATTTTCCACAAAATTTTTTGTTAAACCATTATGAGTAACATTTTAATTATAGATGATGAGAAAGCAATTCGTAAAACCCTGGGCGAAATACTTTCATATGAAGGTTACCAGATTGATGATGCAGAGAATGGTGATGAGGGGTTAAAGAAGATCAAAGAAAAAAACTACGATGTTGTTTTATGCGATATTAAAATGCCGAAGGTTGATGGTCTTGAATTTTTAGAAAAAGCAAGAGAAACCAATCCTGATCTACCGATTATTATGATATCGGGACATGGGACTATTGAAACGGCTGTAGAAGCGGTTAAGAAAGGTGCATTCGATTATGTTGCCAAGCCTCCCGATCTGAACCGGTTGCTGATCACCATCCGCAATGCTATGGATAAGCAAACCCTGGTTACGGAAACAAAAGTGCTGAAACGTAAGGTGAGCAAGGTGCAGGAGATGATTGGCGAAAGCAGTGCACTCAAAAAAATAAAAGATACCATTGATAAAGTGGCTCCAACAGATGCACGGGTACTCATTACCGGGGAAAACGGTTCAGGTAAAGAATTGGTGGCAAGATGGATGCATGAGAAAAGTAACAGGAGCAGTGGCCCGATCATTGAAGTGAATTGTGCAGCTATTCCTGGTGAATTGATCGAAAGTGAATTGTTTGGTCATGAGAAAGGATCTTTTACTTCAGCCATCAAACAACGCATTGGTAAATTTGAACAGGCAAATGGCGGCACCCTATTCCTGGATGAAATTGGGGATATGAGTGTTACGGCACAAGCTAAAGTATTAAGGGCATTACAGGAAAGTAAGATCACAAGGGTTGGTGGCGAAAAAGATATAACTGTTGATGTACGTGTAATAGCTGCTACCAATAAAGATTTACTCAAAGAAGTGGAAAGTAAAAACTTCCGTTTGGATCTGTATCATCGTTTAAGTGTCATCATTATACATGTCCCTTCGCTCAATGAACGTAAGTCAGATATTCCTTTACTCACAGAATATTTTCTTCAACAGGTTGCTGATGATTATGGCCAGGTGAAAAAAGCAATTGATAAAAAAGCTGTTGATGCATTAGAAAAACACAACTGGACGGGAAATATCCGTGAGTTTCGAAATGTGATTGAACGGCTGGTGATCTTATCTGGTAAAACAATTTCTGAAGAGGATGTTTACAGTTTTGTGATACCACGGGTTTAAATTAGTATTTCTTTATTGCTGAGTTGTAACAATTCCTCCAAACAGCATACATATACATGGAACAAAGGATAGGATCTTTCCATTCCGAAAAGCAATTGAATCCCTGTTAAATGAAACAGCATATTTTCAGGCTCATTTAAGGGTACAAAACCGAAACCCTTACTTTTGTGAGCATTAAAAAAAAGCAGCATGTCGTCAAGCGAAATCATTTGGATTTTCTTAATCAATCTTATCATTCAGTTTTTACCGGCGTTCGGTTTATACGGGATGTTCAAAAAAGCAGGCGTTGAGGGTTGGAAAGCATTTATCCCTTTCTATAATGTCTGGATCATGACGGAGTTGGCAGGGATGAGGCGTTACTGGTTTTTTCTTCAACTCATACCCATTGTTGGCTGGTTTATTTCTATTGCTATTTTAATAGAGTTTGTGAAAGTATTCGGCAAGTTTAAATTTTGGGAACATGTTTTAACCGTGCTGGCTTCTTTCTTTTATTTCATCTATATCGGTTTCAATAAAACAGATAAGTTCATAGGAGTTGAGGCTGCAAGAGCTCATAAAAAATCTACTGTAAGGGAATGGATTGATGCCGCCATTTTTGCCATTGTTGCAGCAGGACTTATCCGTATGTTTTTATTTGAAGCATATGTTATTCCAACGCCTTCAATGGAGAAATCATTATTGGTTAATGATTTTTTGTTTGTAAGTAAAACAGCCTTCGGCTCAAGGGTTCCAAATACACCACTGGCATTTCCTTTAGTACATCACACGTTGCCTATTACTAAAACCAAATCATACCTCGATATCATCAACCTCAAATACCGCAGGTGGTTTGCAACTCCTGTAAAAAGAAATGATGTAATGGTCTTTAACCTGCCTGTTGGTGATACCGTTATTAATGATGAAGAACAATGGGGTTCTAAAAGAACTTATTATGATGCGTTGAGGAAATACAATGGCAACAGAAACCTTGTTTGGGATACATACGGCGACATCATTATTACAAGACCTGTTGATAAAAGAGAAAATTTTATTAAACGTTGTGTGGCCATTGCAGGTGACACCCTTGAGATAAAAGACGGCGTTGTTTATATAAATGGAAAAATCAATCCGATTCCCGGTAATTCTGAAACCAATTATGTGCTTAAAACAAAAGGTCAACCACTGGATTTAGCTTTACTTGAAGAAGAGTTTGGAATCAGGGAAAGTGAAGGTGAAGTAGGGTTGATTGGTAATAATGTGTACGAAATATTCATTACACAGAATCTGGTTGAAACATTCAAAAAACTACCCTATGTAGAATCTTTAACGCCGGCTATATCAACCTACACAAGCTATATGGATCAGCTCAGGCAAAATCCAGGATCCATTTATGATATCTTCCCCTACGATACAACTTATTGCAAATGGACGATTGATAATTTCGGTCCGCTATACATTCCCAAAAAAGGAGTTACTATTCAACTGACCCCCGACATTTACACTCGTTATGAAAGGGTTATCCGCACATATGAAGGCAACAGTTTCGAAATGAAAGAAGGTAAGTTTTTTGTAAATGGGCAGCAAACCGATCGCTATACATTTAAAATGGATTATTTCTGGCTGATGGGCGATAACAGGCACAATTCACTCGATGCCAGGTTCTGGGGTTTTGTTCCAGAGGATCATGTGGTAGGAAAAGCGTCCCTTATTTTCTTCAGTTGGAACAAGGGCCCGAGATGGAAACGGATTTTTCGTACAATTAAATAATCCCGTATATTTGATACCGAGCTTTTATGATGGATCCTCCGACATGTTCGGGGGATTTTTTTTCAAAATAAGTGACTATGAACAAACAAGATTATCATTTTGATTATGAGGTTTACGAATCAATAGATGACCTCACCGAAGACGACAAATGGTTGCTGGATGAAGCAAGAGAGGTTACACAGCATGCATATGCCCCCTATTCCGGCTTCAAAGTAGGAGCAGTTGCCAAACTAAGCAATAATGAAATTGTTGCAGGCAGCAACCAGGAAAATGCATCGTTCCCTGTTGGTCTTTGTGCCGAAAGGGTAGTACTGGCTTCCATTTCATCTTTATACCCCAAAGTGCCGATTGAAACAATTGCTATCAGCTATTTTAATAACAATGGCGAAAGCAATCATCCTATTTCACCCTGTGGAATCTGCAGGCAGGTGTTACAGGAGTTCAGTGAAAAAACAAAAGTTCCAATCAGGCTTATCCTCGGTGGTATGAGTGGTAAAGTATTTATCATTCCGAATGCATCCATGCTTCTTCCATTATCATTTACCAGTACCGATCTGCAATAATTAAAACAAAGTGGATTGTTTGCCTGCGGCTTTGGCTTCATGTTCCAATAACCATTGCTTACGGTGAAGCCCGCCTGCATAGCCAGTTAATTTACCATCTGCACCTACAACCCTGTGGCAGGGTATAATAATCGCTAAAGGATTCTTCCCATTGGCCGATGCAGCAGCACGAATGCTTTTTACATTTCCTAATCTTTTGGCCATATGCAGATAAGTCATTGTTTCTGCAAAAGGAATTTGCAAAAGCTGTTGCCATACTTTTTGTTGAAAGCCTGTACCTGAAGGATTTAAAGGAAGATCAAACGTTATTCTTTTGCCGGCAAAATATTCATCTAATTGCCGGATGGTTTCATGTAAAACTGCAGAGCTGGTTGTTTCAGTTTCTTTCATGGGAGAATCATTCATGAAAAGTACAGCAGTCAACTTCCCTTCTTCTTCCTGCAATTGAAGTATACCAAGAGGAGATACATAATGAACAGTATAAATCAAGCTGTCAACCAATTTTTCCTCCGTTTTGAACAGGCTTATCAGGTTTCAATAAAATCACTTCTTTGTTTTCATCATAAACACCAAGCACTAAACATTCGCTAAAGAAATTGGCTATTTGCTTTGCCGGGAAATTGATGACGGCAATAATTTGTTTGCCCACCAGTTCTTCTTTGCTGTAATGATGTGTGATTTGTGCTGATGATCGTTTGATGCCCTGTTCCCCAAAATCAATAGTCAATTGATAAGAAGGCTTTCTGGCGTTTTTGAAATCAGTTGCTTCAATGATAGTTCCTGTACAGATATTGATTTTCTCAAAATCAGCCCAGGTAATCAACTCATTCGTCATCATCCATTTCATTTAATTGTGAAGCAAGTGAAAGCAGATCATTTTTCTTATACCTGTTTTTTTCATCGGAAAAACATTTAGCATATTCTTCCAGCATCAATTGAATCATTCGTTTATTACTGAGAGGTTTGAAGTAGGAGGCAGTAGGAGGCACACTGATGCGTTTGAAATAAGTTTCAACATCTTTGTGCGAAAAGATCTGTCCGCTTGCTCCATCAAGATAAAACTGGATATGCTGTGGCGGATATTCATCACTGGAATCACTCGCAGGATCATCATCAAAATAAGCAAGGATAAACTGCCTTGGAATATTGATCATAAACATATTAATATCCAGCAGGTTTGATAATGAAATCAACAGCAATCCCATAGGAATGGCATTTCCTTTTTTCGTTTCAATTAGTTTATGAATTAAAAAATCATCGGGTTGTGTATAATTGATTTCAGAACCTTTTACCTTATAATAATTAAATAAGATATTGTTGAGCACATTTACTTTTTCAAGAGAAGTTAAAAAGCTGTTGAGCTCCAGCCAAACGTTACGACGGATCTTTTCCAGTTCCTGGTAATGGGTCAGCAGGTTAAGCTCAGGGTATTGATAACGGCTGATCAGCAACGCCCCTGTAAATAAATCATGTTCCTTATCAGTAGCCCATGCTTTTAAATCTATTTGCAAATCACGGAAATGCAAACTATGAATCAGCATCTCAATGCGTTCCTGGATAGCTTCATCAGGTGTTGTTTCCCATAAATGTTCCAGGTTGGGAATGATCTCTTTGCCAAAAGAAATAATCCTTTCACTTACTGTGGAATACACTTCATGATCAGGATCTTCAATGAGGTGAAGCAGGGCCGAAATCTCTTTTGTTTGTTCCATTCAATGGGTTTTAGAAATAAGATGCCGTAAATCTGAATCTTAAATTGCAAAAACTGCTAAACATTTCTAAAAAAAGTTGTTCACAACCATGTGGATGAATAAATTTTAGCCTTTCAATGCTCTTCAAGGCTGGTGAAATAGGTGCTATTACTTAGTTTTTTATGAAGTAAGCACGGGTTTATTGAAATGAACCAGCAAATTCCTTTGCATCAGCTCATGTTCCCTGTAATATTGTTCTACCAATTGAAACTAATCCTATACCTTAAAAACCAAATCCGGTAAAACGGAAAAATCCAATGGCCTGTTTTAAATCTGGCCCTATGAACAAACCACTGGCTTCTGTACCTTAAGATTACGGACAACCGAAAACAGAACAATTTGAAGCCATATAAGAGTCCCCGGAATTTCCGGGGATTTTTTTTTGCACTAAAATATTTATTAAGTGTGCATCTAAACAATTTACCCTACTTCATAATCATTATACTATTTCGTGATTATTTTTCAAATAAATCTGTTTCCCTACCATACACGCAAAAAAAAAGAGCAGGATTAAGCTAATAGTCCTCAGCAAAAACAACAATAAAAAATAGTTTATGCGGCGTCTGGCACATGGCGATAAGGATGATCACCGGATTCCAAAAGAAGGTACACCGGGCTTTAAAGTAATAAACCTGTATACAGGATATGAATTCAACCTGCATTTGAAATTCAATACAAGTTTGCAAAATCTATTCAATACAGACTATCGCACACATGGCATCGGAATCAACGGATATGGCCGTAGTGTATGGATTAGTATTCAATTCATTTTTTAGCAAATTACTTTTTTATAACAGGATAGGGCTGGTCTCCTCTTTTATAAAACCAGATAATTCTATTCATTGCATCATCTTTACCACTATCAAGTTCGTTAAACACTTCATTCATTGATTGCAGTGCATAGTTTCTTTCCTTTCCTTTGAGATTTGCCAAAGGCTTATTCACTCATTTCTTTTTAGCCAAATAACTATTGGTGTAGCCGACGAATTCGCCTATAATAAGAATGACCGTGTTGCTTAGAACGAAACATTAGCAAGTTTAAATAAATAAC
>Ga0163144_10012340_pt1 | contig 17954 bp, 9 predicted proteins | sample OliLak19BULKMAT1_FD_123175 | JGI IMG/M metagenome (GOLD analysis project Ga0163144, IMG submission 123175) | Freshwater microbial mat bacterial communities from Lake Vanda, McMurdo Dry Valleys, Antarctica - Oligotrophic Lake LV.19.BULKMAT1 | ecosystem: Environmental > Aquatic > Freshwater > Lake...
AAAAAGTGAAAGCCGAATGACCTCGTGAAGCTCGCACTGGACAATTGCTTCGTATTCATCCGCAACCTCCCAAGCAACAGAGAGTGCTGTTAGGCTGGCGATTGCAATCTTCAAATCAATCGTGAGGTGGTTATTCGACTGAATCTTCCACCCCATTTTTCGTGCGATGCGTAGAGGGTTTTTCCAAAAGCCAGCCAGCCATTTATCGAGGTTTTTATGGTGCTTCTTCACCGCCTTAATTCGCTTGACGGTCCATTCTCCATCCCACGGATTTTTGGAAATTTCGATACCTTCACCCAACACCATCTTCACGGTATCCGGCTTCGGCTTTGGAACGCATGAGAAGAAGCTGACGTTTCCTCCATCGATATGCACCTGCCGGATCACCTGTCGCTTGAGAGCTTCGCGCAGGTCAATCGGGCTCACACTCGAACTCAGCGCCAGGAAATCCGCCGGATTCCTTGTGTGATCGACATCGATGGCATCCGCAAAACGAAACAGAGCGCAATGCCGCATGAGGCGGGAGAGTCGTTCCTTCGGGATTTTTTGTCGGCACCATCCGAGAGTGCTTTTTACCTGCACTTGTCCAAAAAACCGCGAGGAGATCCTTTTTAAACCAGCCTGCGCCTTTTCTTCCTGCCCGAGGCAGGATGCAGAAGGCAATTCCGGGGCGGCCTTTTTTCCCATCTCTTTACGAATTGAATCTGACCATTCGCAGAATTCCCGAGGCTGCACAGCAAGCGGCAGCAGGCGCGAGTGATAGCCCGTAATCATGGCAACCGACGCGACGAGGGCTTCCGTCCCCTTGCCATGAAGTCTCATGCCCGCTTGATACTGACCTTCTTCGTCCGGCCAATGGCTCAGGGATGGATCGGCGATCATTACCATACCCCGCAGAGCATGAAGGCTACGAACCAGTTGATTCTCCCTTGCGGCTTCGTCAGGATGCATGGCATTCCAGTCTGGCTCAGTTTTTCCTCTGAGGCGGAGCATGCCAAATTCGTGCAGGAAAATCGCCAAATAGAGCGACAAAATTTCCTCCTCCCGTTCGGCATCGTCCTCCGGCGAGAAGACATTTGGATTGCGGATCAATGGCCGGATGAAAGCCTCAACATATTCTAAAAGCTTGAGGAGATGCCTTCCACCGTGGTCCGTGAAGAAACGGAAATATCGCTCATCGAGGGCGTGAAAACTGTCCAGTTGTTTGGAGCAATACTCAGCGAAGCGCTGCGCGGTCTTGCGGTTGGTTCTCCGCAAAATTGAGTGGTCAAAAAAGTGCCCGGGCAGCGGGAATCGGCGCCTGGCATTTCCACTTCGTAACTGCTGTTTCAGAAGATCGGACATCTCCTGAAGTGTGACCGTCTTTTTGAATAGGAAACCGTGTGCCAACTGAGCCTCGGCCGCAAGTTCTGGAGCCCGTGACGTGGTCCAGATAATGATCGGACAGTTGACGTGGTGACGCCGAACTTCTCTGAGAATGGCTAATCCATCCAACTTAGGCCCCAACATCACATCGAGAAGAACGGCGTCATACTTCGGCAGCTTCTCGTGAAGGCTTTTCAGGTTCTTCTCGGCGGTGTCATGCTCGCCTCCAGTCAGAAATTCAAAAGTAACGCCGATGCCATCCTTTCCCTTTCTCATCTCCCTCTGAACTTTCTCGAAGACGGGACGCCATGCCTCGGAATGATCATCAATCACGAGAATTTCGTATGCCCAAGCCTTCTGGCTCAGATTCGTATTCAACGACTTCACCTTGTTTGAGGCTCCATTCAAAGGAAGGGAGGACATTCCCGCAAGCACGCGACACTCAGTAAGAAGATCCATGACGGCCTCGATTGCTTCGACGGTTTTGTGTTTGCCACTCGGCTTGGGGTTCCATGGCTCGGCACCCATTTCCTCGAATGCTAGTTTCAGTTCATTCGTAAGCCACCAATCGAAATTGCAGTTAACTATTACACGATCATTGAATCTTGTGATGAGAGCGGTCGATTCAGCCGTCCACCTTTCCGCAAGATTCACTTTGTTGGTTCCGCCAAGCAGCAATCGAAGCGGTGCCAGAAACTGGTTGGAAATGTCGTCCCTGCCGCCGTGGCTGAATTCCACCAACCGCGAATGCAGAGCCTTGGCGAAAATGACTTCCCGTGCTCGCGACATCGCCGACGCCGATGGGGGATGACGGTGGAGTTTGTCCGCTTGGCAGAGAATTCGCGAGAGCAGGTCCGTGTCGGACGTCGAGATGAAGTGGACGCAGGCTCGGAATGAATGGCCTAGTCCGGATCGGAGATTCGGCCACTTGCGCTTGGGATCCTCCGGATCGTCGGGTGCCGCTACGACCAAGCCGACGCAATTCGGGTGGCGATTGAAGATCTCAGCCGCATGGTCCGGCCAATCCGTCCCGTCTGACGAGGTTGAGATCGCAAGACCCACGACCGAATTTTCGCTCGCTTCAGCCTCTACCAGCAGGTCTCCGAGAATTTTCTTCAGCGCGATCCTGAGCGGACCCGATTTCTGGGCAATGGCGATGAGCGGATGCATGGCGGCAAAAGAGTCGCGTGACAGTTGGTGCAACGCAGATTTCTATATAATGCCAAGCATTGAGAACGGCGGCAAGGTTTGTCGTGAGATGCATTGCAAGTTTCTATGAACTCCGCCATTCTGCCGATGCACACTCCCCTAAATTATGAGTAATTCTTTTAACCCAGGTCTTTGGATTGATCGGGATAACGCCGTCGAATGGGAGCAAAGTTGCCGCGCTGAAATCGCCGTCTGGCTTTCGGTGCTGGCAGGTCGGCAGGACAAGCTTTCAGGCCTATCAGTTGAGGTTGAGCCACCGACGGAAGCCGAGGCCGCCGCTGCGTTCTCGGGGAACGACACGCTCTATGGAAAGATACACGTGTCGTGGGGCGATGAAAAAATCGGCATCCGGATTCCCATGCCTTTTCACGGAGCTTTCATTTCCGCTCGGGCGGGGATGCAGAAGGCGCTGGTTTCGGCTTGGGGTTCATGGATCGGCGAAGCGCCCGGGTTCCGGCTCTATCGCCCGGCAGCGGAGGTCGAGGCCCGGCGCAAGACGATACGGTGGCGGATGGGGCTTCCGGGCGGACGCTACGTCGAGGCGCGTGCTGCCAACCTGGCCAAATTGCAGTCACCGCGAATGTCTGGAAGTCGGTATTTTGGATCGCCGTCGATTTTCCCGGAGGTGTTGCGTCCGCACCTTGGGTTGTTTGGTCTCAAGCAAGCGTCGAGCTGGTCGGTCTTTCAGGAAGCGATTCTTACCCTGACCGCTAAGGCAGAAGCCACGGACGAAGATGATCTCAATCATCGGATGATGCTTACGTTCCCCGTCTGGTTGAAATCTGCCCTGTCGCGGGAGATGATACAAGCACTGCTCAAGCCGCGAAGGGGCGAGGAAACCCAAGAGATCGAATTCCGCAACCAAGCTGCTCTGATATTGTCAGGCGAAAGGGAAGGCAGTGAAGAGTTTGCGCAAGCCGTGTGGGCTAAGCTGAAGAAACGCTCACGTCGGATCCGGGACCGCGTGGAGTTTGCCATCAACGGATACCGCTCAGATGAGGGCACCGACTACCTGGACCCGATCAATCCGCTCGATCTGGTCTCCCGGATCACGCGAGTGAATCGGATATGCGCATCCCGCAAAAAGCTTGCCTTGGTGTGCGCCTCGCGTCGCCAGAACCACCCGAGTTTTCAAGGCCGACTCTGTCCGTTGGAGAGCCCCGAATCCGAGTTAGTCGGACTGTCGTTGCAATTGGCATCTGGGGCGACGGTCGATTTCGGCGGCCGCATCCAGAAGGCGAACAACGTTGCGGGCGAACTGGGATTCGGTGCACGGATGATTCCGTTCCTAGCGCACAACGACGGAGTGAGAAATATGATGGGGGCGAAGAACCTGCGCCAAGCTGTGCCACTTAGGAATCGGCAAACGCCGAAGATTCAAACGGGGGGAGAGGCGATTGTGGCGGGATTTTCCGAGCCGCTGACCCGCCTTGGCATCTGCCCTAGTGCCTCAGCAGACGGGGAAGGTTTTGCCTTCGGGCGAGATCTGCTTGTCGCTTATATTCCTTGGTATGGGATGAATTTCGAGGATGCCGTGGTGGTCGGCCAGCAGTTGGTCGACAAAGGCCTTTTGGATCTGTCCTTCACTCAGTCGTTCAAGCGGACAATCCAACGCGGATGGGCTCCTGCGGATCCGACAGAGCAGACAGTCCTGATGTGGAGCGACGGTGGTTTGGCCAAGGTCGGCTCCGAACTCTGCGCCGGGAGCCAAATCGCCCACATAGTCTGGGAGGGTAAAGGGGATCAGGAACCCATGGTGATTCGCCACAATAGCAGAACATCGGCCATTCTCAAGCGCATCCAGTTTTCCCGCCGCTCGGAATGGACCGATGGAGTGCTTGAATACGAACTCGAATTGCCGGTGCCATTGAAGCCGGGCGACAAGCTGATGGGGCGTCACGGCAACAAGGGGGTTGTGGGGGCGATCCTACCCGAGAACCAGATGCCGCGTTTGCCTGACGATTCGAGGTTGCCCGAGGGTTTGCGCGGAAAGGCGATCGATATTCTGCTCAACCCGCATGGCGTGATCTCGCGCATGAATCTCGGGCAGTTGATCGAGACACATCTCGGGTGGCTGCTCCATGCCGGGGTTTCGCCGGACCATTTTGCAAAGAATTCTTCATCAGCGTCCACCTTGGCTGCTCCCTTCACCGATTCGATTGATCACGATAAGGTGCAACAGGCACTAGAAGGCAACGGTCTCGACCGCTGGGGGCGCATCAAGTTGTCACTGCCGGACGGAACCGAGACGACCTCGCCTGTCATCGTAGGATTCCAGCACATCGTTCGGCTGCGGCACATCCCCGAAATGAAGTCCCAAGCCCGCCGGGGCGATAAGAATTCGTTGTATTCCGCGAGGACAGGACAGGCGGTCCACGGACGAAAGCAGGGAGGAGGTCAGCGGGTTGGTGAAATGGAAATGTGGGCGCTCGCGGCCCATGAAGCCCACGGCGTGATTGCCGAGATGCTGGGTGTCAAGTCAAGCGCGGAGCTTGTAGCTCTCGCGGCTTCATCCGGGCAGAGCGTTGCCCAGATGATTTCCGAGCAAGAGAAATTCTTTGGATCTGATAATTACACAGGCTATCAAGGAGTTTTGGAGGACTGGCTCCTCGCTCTCTGGATTGAGTTGAAGGTTGAAGAGGATGCGGTCTCCTTCAGCTTCACAACGGAGGAGAAAATACTCCAGTATGCGGGCCCTTGGGGTGAAGTTACCTCGTCTGGGGTGATGGAAAAGGCTCCCACCGCGAGATTCTCCTGCACTAAGGGCGGGCGCAAACCGTGCGGCTATTCGCTCCTCGACGGCGCGAAAATCGCATTCCCGACCACTTCCGGCGGAGGTGAAAAGAAGAACCCTGGTCTGGTCCTGCGGGATCTGCTGGCTCAGTTTGATCTTCGCGTTTCAGGCCCGATTACAAGAGTTGGATCTCATTTCGAGATTCCTCTTCTCGATGTGAAAACCGGCAGCGCAACCACATCGCTTCCGCTGGAGCTGAGGGAGGGGGGCCCCCACGCCTTAATTGGTGAGATTTCCGTGGATTCATTGAAGGCACCGGTGCGATGGCCCGTTGAGCTGACTGCACTGACACTCTACGGCCAGCTTTCCGCCGGCGAAGGGAAGAAGTGGCTTGCTTCGGACCTGCTCGACGAATTCATGATGACGTCGGTGCAGAAGCGGGAGCAGCGGAGTAATGGCGCGCGCATCCGGAACCTGACCGAACGCACCGTCGATGAGATGCGCATCTCGTGCCATGAGCATCCCTCTGCTCCGCTGGCTCCCTCAAAACCGTTTGGCCAATGCATTAGGTGCGAGGCCGGCGGCCTCTTCGATCCGGTCATTTTCGGGAAAGGGCGGCAAACCTCGGCAGACTCGGTGTTCAGCCGATGGGGGGTCATCGAGCTTCCGGTCGCAGTCCCATACCCGCTCACCGCGTTCCTAGCCGAGCAGAAGGCGGACGGAAGCGCAAGAGCAGCAGCGCTTGATTACTTCTTTAAGATGAACCGGGTAAGGCAGGGAGACTGCCCGGAAATACGGGTGATTCCTGTGCTGCCCGCGCACTTCCGCCTTCCCGGCAAACGTGGCGGGGACCTGATTGCAGACCCGCTGGATCAGCTTGGCTATGCGCCGCTGGTAGCCATGTGCAACAGGCACAAGGAAGAAACTGATCTCGCCAAGAAAGATAAGGTGCAGCAGCAAATCGCGGATCAGGTTGAGGTCCTTTTCCGGATGCTTGCCGAACAGCTTTGCGGAAAGCGGGGGTTGATTCGAAAGGACGGCCTCGGTCGAAGGGTGGATAGATCAGCTCGCCTCGTCGTCACTCCGAATCCGAATCTTGGCTGGGATCAGGCCGGGGTTCCAGCTCTCGCGCTGCTCGAATTAATGGATGACATCCTCAAATCATGGATCGAAGGGATGCGGGCCGAAACACGCACCGATCTGGGGCTTCCGGAGACGCTCGAAAGCATTTCCTGGCTACGACCCAAGGATGATCCCCAAGCCTTGGCTGTCGGCTTCAAGATTCTTGAATGTTTCTTCAAGCAGCATCCCGATTTTGTTGTCCTTTTGAATCGCCAGCCAACCCTGCATCGGGAGGGCATTCAGGCGTTTCGGCCTGTTCCGCTGATGCCCGTAGCCGGCGAAGTTATTCAGCTTTGCCCCCTGACGTGCAAAGGGTTTGCTGCTGATTTCGATGGGGACGAAATGGTCGTCCATCTTCCGCTGGGACCGAAAGCCCAGGCTGAGGCAGCGAGCCTCTTACCATCCAATAACTTGCTCACGCTCGGATTCGAGGCCCCTAACAACGTTGCCGCGCATTTCGACCAGGATTTTGTCCTGGGAACTTGGTGGCTCTGCTCGGATGTGCGCAGGACGTTGGTCGATCTGTTGCCAGACGACTGCGCAAACATGGTGCCAGAGGCCACCATGGAAGCCTTTAATGCCAAGAAAATCTCGCTGGAGTTGTTGTCCCATTTGGCTAGCAATCACAAAGAAGCCGCCCCCCGCATCATCCACGAATGGATGCGACTTGCATTTGATGCATGCACCAGGAACGGAGTTTCCCTCGGATTTTATGAGCTTCGGGAATTGGCCTCGATGGTCAACGAGAGCGGTGCGGTCGAGAAGCTCTCCACCAACCGTTCTGCAGCCTCAAACAAAGCCATCGACGACCGGGTGCGCGCAGTGCTTGCCGACCTCCTGAATAGACCGGTGGACGCTCCCATGACGCACCTTGCGGCGATGGTTCTGTCGGAAGCAAGAGGAGATAAACAAATCCGACAGTTGGTTGCCACCCGGGGGTTTCTCGAACCGGGAACGACCCCCCACAAGGTTGCGGGCGAGGACTTCTTCATCGCAAGTTCGTTGGTTAAGGGCATGACATCATCGGAGGCGTTTCAAGCATCCCTGAACGCCCGAAGCTCAATGTGCGACAAAAAGCTGGGAACGGCGTTCGCCGGTGGCTTAACCCGTTCTCTGGTGTTCGCGCTTTGGCCATACCACGTGACCGAGAATGACTGTGGAAGCACCGAGATAAATCCTGCGACATGCAAGGTCAAGGGCGGCGTTTGCGCCAAGTGCCACGGTTCGCTCCCTGACGGCTCCCTACCCCATGTCGGTTTCCCTGCGGGACTCATCGCTGGCCAAGCAATCGGCGAGAGGGGAACACAGCTTTCCATGCAGAGCTTTCATGTCAGTGAGAGTGCTGTGAATATCCAATGGGTGCGGATGGCTCTGGGTGCCGACCGACCCGGTCCGGGACAGACCATGCCGTTCCCCTTCGCACATTCGTCCCAAATTGCCGATTTTGTGGAGAAGATGAAGGCCATCAAAGCATATGAAAAACTTCATCCCCGGCACCTCCAACTGCTTTGGAAGGCTCTCCATGAAAGCAAGTCGCGGACGCTCCGCTCTGCCATCCAAGCCGCAGATCCGGTCATGCGATTGTCCCACGACCGCCGACCCGATACCGAAATTCTCGTAGCCGCAATTCGAAGCAACCGGTGCCGCCGGGACGTGCCGTTCGCAAGCATTCTCTTCGGGGCACCATCCAAGCATACTCCCGTCCAAACGCCATGAGTCCTGCAATCCGAAAACGAACCGGTGGAGCGGAGCGCCAAACCAAGACCGGCAAGAAGCGCGGACGAAAACCCAGTAGGGAAGGCCAGGCAGCAGCGGCTCAGTCGGTGGAGGTAATCCGGAAAGGAACGCCAGGACGCATTCAGGCGCGTCTTGCCGAGCGGGAGCAACGCGGCGAGATCGTGGTTCGTCCCGACGAGAACGATTTGTCAGCAGACGATTTCTTGGATGAAGAACAACTCGACTGCGAGATCGAGTTGGGAGACGAAGATCAGGAGCCTATTGAAGAGTTGGACGGCCAGGGGCAAGGTGAGGTCGACGTCAGCGTCCATCCGGCGGAACTGCTGTCTATCGACACTGGCGAGGAAAGGACGGCTCAATTTGAAATCAGGGTTTCCAGGTCGCCGGATGGGAAATGGCGGTGCGATTTTCCACGACCTGCTTGGATGCGGGGAGCATCTGACTCTGATGACGCCGACAACGACTTCAACCAGATCACTGTTCGTTTTGCCCTGTTTGATGCCCTTTCCGATTGGTTGACCGAGAAGCGGCAGGATTTCCTTGATCGACCGGAACCATTGGCACTTGCGATTGAAGCATTGGATGAAATGCATGCCGGATGTCCATCCGTTGTTCCGTCGGAATTTCTTCGGCGGTCGGGAATCGGAGACATTCTTGTCGAAGCTGGCTCAAATACCGAAAAGGCCGGGGGAGATGCATCCCTTCTATCCCGCCTCTCCTCTGAAACCGAGATCGTCTGGCCCGATGGACGGATGCCTTTGGATTTCCTGTTTTGCCACGAAGCACGAGTGGCATGGGTTGCCTCCTCAGTCAGGCAGTTTATCGAGAGAGACCTCAAAAAGACTTTCGACCCCCAACTCCTCCCCGCAGAAGAACCACGGATTCCGAAAGACAAGGCCGAGCGTGAGCGTCTGTCAGCCATGCAAACGAGTTCTCTGACCCTGCCGGAGTTTATTACCAGATGCTGTCAGATGGCAGGAAAAATTTCATGGGCCGAGGCTTCTTCCACACACTTCGCTCAAAACGCATGAAGGCCAAAAAGAGCGATTTCAAGAACGGCGAATCTGCGGTCTTCGCGACATGCAATGAGTTGCAAGCCAACCTGCAATCATGGGTCGGCGGCACTTTTTCTGACCTATCACGAGGAACTTGCCTGATTGTGGTCGGTTCAGGGGAGAAGCCCCGCGATTTCACGAACCTGCCTACAACACTTGCGCGAGTCCTGATTGTTTTCCAGACGACACCCGTTGAAATGGCGATGGTGGATGAATGGCGCCGATGCGTAATGGATCGCGATGCATGGGAAGTTCATATTGCATTCCTTCCCTTTTACGAAGGCACCGATGAGGAACGTTGCAAGGCGATTGTGGCACTGTGCGACGGTTGGTCGGATCCACAGCAATTGGAAGAGACCGCAAAGGTAACTAAGGGGAAAGTTGTGAAAATGTCCGGGGATTCTTCGGAGCGGAACCTCGCAACGCTCCTAACGATGACACTCGGGGCGATGGGAGACCTTCTCACCCGCGCCGAAGTGCTGGCGCGGCGCTTCAGAAGGGATTGTCCATCGAAAGGATCTGCGCCCGATGCTGATGCCTACAAGGCTTACCAAAAGCAGATCGATGCCTTGTTGAAGTCCGCTGAAACCGGCGAAAAAGCGGACCCAAAACTCAGCAAGGAACCATCGCCCGATGCAATCCCAAAGCTGCTTCTTTATGGCGACTCGGGCGTCGGGAAGTCCCTCATCGCTGGTTACGTGCACTCGCGGATAGGCTGGAATGACCGGGTCGCTCGGATACCAATTCCAGAGTATCTCGGAAAGGAGGACATGTTCGAGTATGATCTTTTCGGATACTGCAAAGGGGCCTACACAGACGGCAGAGCCGAAGGAAGCCGCGGACTCCTTTTGACGAATGTTGGCAAAGTGGTCTTCCTCGACGAGATCGGGGAGGCGAACGAATATTTGCAGGCAAAACTCTTGGCGTTCTTGGACGATTACCGTGTCCGACCGAGAGGTTGGGATGGTGAGCCTTTCTACTGCCCCGTGCTCATCGTGGCAGCCACCAACAAGCCTCTAGATGAGATGGCGAAAAGGAATCAATTCCGGGGGGATCTGCTCGCACGCTTCACCGACAGGCGTCCGATTCCGGGATTGAACAAACGCAAGGGTGATCTCCCGTTTATCCTCGATTGCTTGCTCCAGAGGCCAGCGATGAATCCGAGTCTGCAAATAGAGGGGATCGGAGAGGGCGCTTTCGAGGAGATTGAGAATTTTGATTTTACAGACGGGAACTTCCGGCAGTTGGAGAACATGTTTCGCGGGGCCTGCGAGTTGGCTCTCCGCGACAACCGTAAGTGTCTTGTGCGCTCGGACATCACGAGGTCCGCAGCGGACATGTCTTCTCGATGAAGATCCTCCACGACGGCGATCATGGCGGAGACGATTTTGTCGCTACGCTCTTCGCTCTTGGTCGCCCGGACCTTTTCGATGTCCAAGGCGTGGTAACCTGCCACGGAAATACCTCCGTCGAACAAGCGGGCAGGAACGCGTGTGCTTGTCTGGAATTAGCCGGTCGCCCTGAAATCCCAGTCCATGTTGGGGCATCTACTGCTATGGGAATGTGCCGATCACAAGGGGATGATGCTTTTGGCGGAAATGGTCTCGGCGGAGTGGAGATGCCGCCGGCTGCGAAGCAACCGGAAGCTGAAGCCGCCTCCGAGTGGCTGAAGCGGCAGCTTTCAGGGGCAAGCTCACCGGCAACTCTCTGTGTGACAGGTCCGCTGACGAACATCGCGAATCTCCTTGGCGAGCATCCTGAATGTAGATCGGGCATCGAACGGATTGTGGTCATGGGCGGATGTCTGGGGCCTCTTGGGCCGTTTCAACGCTTCGGCAACATCACTCCCCATGCGGAGTTCAATTTCTTCATGGATCCAGAGGCTGCGAATTACGTTCTCGAATGCGGTGTTCCAGTGACCCTGCTGCCGATGGACGCCACACATCAGCTTGTGTTGACCGAAGATCGCAAGCGGGCTGCACTGAGCCGGTGGCATGGCGCTTCTGGCGAGAGGCTCATCCGGATGTTGTCATCAGTTGAAAGCCTCGACCACCAGAAGTTCGAGTTGCCGGGAGCCGTGATCCATGACCTTCACGTTTTCGCGTATCTGGCAACCCCCGAACTATACCAGACGTTCGAATGCGGGCTCAGAGTAGTCACCGATCCTAAAGCCGATAAAGGGGGAAGGCTCCTCATCTGCGGAGATCGACCTCCGGTCACGGTGGTCGGTGGCATCCTGAGCCCGGATCGCGTTTTTGAAGAAATGGTCACTGCCATATCCAACAGCCTTCGTTGACTTGTGAGTTGCATAATGAATCCCATGAACGATTCACAGTCCCTTCCACCCACCCTCAGCATGAGCGATCAGGATAACCTCTCCCAGGCAATCCCGAGAACCTCTCCGACCAGCCAATTTCAGGTCCTCCACGCGGCATTCGATCACTTCAACAGGGACTTTTTCGGCGGTACGCTTCCGCACGTTATGCTGACCATGGACAGATCCAGGCGCAAAGCTATCGGGGTGTTTTCCTGGAACCGTTTCGAGTCGAGAAAGGGAGAGGGCACGACGCATGAAATCTGCCTCAATCCGAAAAAATTCAAGGGCGTTTCGGACGAGGATGTACTTTCAACTTTGCTTCACGAGATGATCCACCTGTGGCAATTCGAATTTGCACGAGGGAGTCGCAGCTCCTATCACAATCGTGAATGGGCGGATAAAATGGAGAGCTTGGGACTGATACCGACCGACACAGGGAAGTTGGGCGGTAAACGCACAGGAACGAGCATAACACACCTGATCGTGGAAGGTGGTCCCTTTCAGGAGTCTGCGAGGCGGTTTCTGGAAAAAGAGCAGGTTTCTTGGGAGTTCATGCTCAGCTTTGCGTCGCCCCACCCCCATCCGAAAGTCAAGAGAAGCAATGTGGAGAAGGCCAAGCGTCTAGTCGTGGATCACACTTGCCCGCGCTGCGGGATGGTCGCCAAGGCACCCGAAATAGCTTTTCTTATCTGCGGTGTCTGCCAAGAGAAAATGCTGATCCACTCCGACTTGGAGTCTTGGGCTGATCCCATGTCGCGATAACACACCGAGACAACGGTGTGAGTCTCGCATCCACGAACTCGGCTTGCCGCCTGAATCAAAGTTGCGGCGCAAAAGCCACGTCCGGGCCTGAAGTCCGAGGCAGGAAGGGAATGGACGCACTCGCTCCATTCTGAAAATCGTCGTGAGATGCTGAATGTAATAATGACCACCCAATCGCTAACTCTCCTAACTGCAATCTTCCTCAGCGTCGTTGTTGCGAACGCAATTGAGGCAGCTCCTGAACCCGTTCGCGTCTTCATCATTGACGATCAGACCGGGGAGGAGTTGCGCACGAATCACGGAATCCAGCCCTTGCAGGTCGATGACCTGCTGAATCTCCTCAACGAAGCAATCATGGGGACAACTCCAGTTTACCTGTTTCACCAGATAGTGGACGAAGATGCTACCGACAACGCCGTGTCGCATTTGGTTTACAGCCCATTCACAGGCGGCACCAAGCCGACCATGCCCGAGGGGCAGATCCCATTGCATCAATACTCGATGGTGAAGAAGAGCTTCGATAAGCTTCGCGCCAAATGGCAATTCGACATCAGGGGCTACCAACGCGGGTTGGTCGCGAACACCGAGTCGTTCATCCAGCGTGTGATGCGGATGCAGGCGGAAACAGCACAGCGGTTCGATGATTTACTGGAAGCCAAGGGGGGCGACTTCAACCGGTCAGATATCGTTGGCAGCCTGGTTGTTGCGAACAAGATTCTTGGCACATCAGGCAGGGTTATTCTGGTCCTCAATACCGACGCGGCTGATCTCCCCGGCAGTCGGAAGCCGCGGAAATCTCCGCTGACCGCCAAGGAACTCGATCCCGGCATAGAACTGATCTTCGTCAACACGAGCCGCGCTCCCGAGCAGTCTATCCTTTTCACTGGCCTGTCGAATCCAGTGACCCACGCCGACTCGATGAGAGAGGCGATGACACTCATAGCCGCAAAGCTGAATCGACGTGAGATGCATAATATCACACTGAACCAAACCACCAACCCAACACAACCATGACAACACTCGCATCAGACTCTGAGTCCCCTTTTAATCGCAACCGTCGCCAAGAGCGCGATGCAGAGCGCCGCGCAAGAGTAATCTCCCCACAGATCGAGGAGCATCGCGGAGACGTGTTTCGCTCGCTGGAACTGAATCGCGAGGCGGATGCGCTTCAGGGTGACAGGGATAAATTTGAGACATCGCAGGAATTTCGCGATCAGGTGGCCGGGGAGCGGGCAATCCGGAACATCGCGATCACGACCTGCGTATTCTATGTTTTGATATACGTGGCGGATCTGTTTCTGGCCACCCCTGATGTATCGAGGATGCTGGCGGACAAAACCGTGCTGTTTATTTCAGAGAACCTGGCCAAGACAACGAATTTCAACGGACTTGTCCTGGCAAGCGCACCTTATTGGCTCCGCATGGGGGCGGGAATGATGCTGGTGTCGATTTGGCTGGGGATTACCTATCTGGCCAAGAAGAGCGGTAACGAAGCACCCCAGCAAGCCGCATTGTTGCAAGTTGAGGCCGGCCAGGACTCGCTGCGTCGGAAGTTGATCACACAGATCTGGCTGAAGCGCGGGCTCAAGGTCGGATATCTGGTCCTGTTGGCAGGATTCTTTTCGCTTTTCTATTTCTGGGATTTGCAGAGGGCTCACAACGAGGCAGAGAGTGCGAATTCCAAAGAAGCCGACCAAACGCAAGCAGCATTTCAACTTCCGACGAGCGCGGAGTTGTTCGGAGCTGATGCCAACAACCAGAATGCCGGAAATTCTCCCAAGGAACCGGCAGCCCCGGAGGCAAGTCTTGGCGAGGGCGAAAGTGGACTCAATCTCTCTATCGGGATGCTGCCAGTCTACGCAGGACTCTGGTGTCTGCATTTTTTCTTGATTTTGCTGCCTGTGTCGCCAGCGGGACGCGAACTGCGCTACTCACGCTTTAGCATCGCCAAGACCCAGAAAAGGATCAATCGAATCCGCAAAGTCGAAATTCCTCTCTCGCTGGCTATCGGGGACAAGGTGCTGGCAACTGAGGACGAGGCTCTCAAGCGCCGCCTCTTCACAATCACCGAGCCGCTGTTCCCTAGAATCAACAGCCTCTATGGGAGGGACCTGCTCATCCTTCAGGGCGGAACACGATCCCAGCCGGACGGCGGATCGGCCAATGGAGAAACCCGCCCGCCAAGTGGCTCCCACGATCCCGACGGCACCTCACAAACCCACACATCGCACAATGGCATCAACGGCCATGCGTCGGGGAAATGGACGACTCCGGCGGCCGATGTAAATCACGGACTTCACCCCGGCCACAACGGGAATCATGGGGGCAATGGCGCTTCTAAGCCAAACGGGAAGGAACACGCTTCGAACGGGACACACATCGAACCCAGCCAACCAGATCCGGCTCCGGAATTGTCGGACGATGAAATTCCGCCAGTGGACTGGGACAACCTCATGGGAGGCCAACGTGCATCCTGATCGACGGAAGAAATTTCTAATCAACAAAACCCATACCAACCACAAAATACTATGAGCGAAATCCGCACAACCACGACGGTCGAACTTACAAGCCAACCTCGACGCGAGCCATTCACCTGTCTTGCAGAATTGCTAGTCGGCGGATCAACGCTGGCTGTGCAGGCGTCGCAGACAGTATCCCGTTCCATCGCGCAAAATGCCCGGCTCGCGAGGGGACACTCCCTCACCTTCCCGGAACTGAACATGATTGTCTCCGAAGCGCCGACCGCGCAGGAAACCCTGATTCAGATGTCGCAAAGAGGGCATGTCGCATTTCCTGCGGCTGAAGCGCCTGCGGTTTCGGCCAGACTCGAAGGCATGGTGGCTAGGAACGACAAGAGCGGCGTCGAGCGGGAAATCTCCTCCGCCATCTCCGCCAGGCAAAACAGGGACTTTGCAACCCTTGTCCCGATGGTCTTGGCCGCGTGCAAGGCGGTTGGCTACCAACCCGAATTGGTTGATGCGAAGCGCGGGTTCATCGATGTTCGTGGCCAAGGCACGGAGTGTGGACGGATCGAGGTTGCTAAACTCAAGACAGGGGAGGTCAAATTGCACTTTGATACCGACGGATTTGAGAAGGACGAGTGCACCACCAAACTGGTCGAACCGGTGATCGAGCACATGCGTGCCGCCGGCGCGGAATTCGCCACCCAACACCAACAGCCGAAACGGCGGAATGTTTACGATCAAAGGAGGATGCGTCTACCCGCGACTTGCCGGGTCAAACGGTAAGCGGGCCATCCAATACCCAACGAATCAAACTATGAGCAAACCAACAGCCAAGACCAGCCCTCAACCGACTGCTATCGACCCGATCCTGAACGCTTATCGCGCCGGACAGCAAACAATCCTCGTTTCGGGAAGAACGTTGTTTGATCTGCATATCGACGAGAACGGCGATCTTCGTTCCCTTCGCCACACGTTGATGCGCCGTGCAAGGGAAGAATTCGGCATGGCAACGCTGGTTTTCAACCTTGCGCTAGGGGCAAGGTGGAGCTTTGAGGGCTTTAGCCCGGAACAAAGACGCGCATTCGAGGCCAAGTTGGAGGCATCCCGCCTTCCGATGCACGACGAGGTTCGGAATGATTCGAGAGGAAGAGCCCCCGTCGAACGGGCTTGCGATTTCCTCAAAGCTGTTCAGAAGACGATCGAACGGGGGGAAAACATTCCGCCGATCTTTGTTCTGATCGAATTCGCCGAGGACATTGTGCCGCACGTGGATTCCGGCACGGCAAGCGAGTGGCTACTACAGATGAGCGAATTGCTCGCGCTCATCGGAGGCGACTACCTGCGCCGCCGCCATCCGTTGCTAATTGCCCTGGCTGGAATCCCGGAACGGATGGACCGGCGGGTAGTTGACTGCCTGCGCCAAGTCCACCTGCCGCAACCGGAGCGGGAGGAGAAACAGGCAGTGATTACCGCTCTCATGGAGATCCACCGCGATAGCAACGTGACATTGGAGGTCGGGCTCGACGAGGCAGCAATCGCCAACTTGACTGCCCGAACCCCGAACCAGAGCCTTGAGGAGGCATTCCTCGAATCCGCACGGACCGGCCGCCCGATCACGCACGAGAGGATCCTTGAGCGCAAGCGGGCGGATGTCGTCACGCTCTCGGACGGAACGCTGAACCTGCTGGACGTGGAACGGGTGCAGGGAATTCGTCTCGTCGGCAAGAATGTCGAGCGGATCCTGCAATTGCTCCAGCATTGGGCCAATCAGCTCAAGCAGGGAAACAAAGACACGCCGATGAACATCTTGCTCGCCGGGGCACCATCCTCTGCGAAAACCGATCTTGCGCTCCTCGCGGCGCTCATATCCCAAACACCGGCCTACACATTCGTAAGCCCGAAGGATGGTCTAGTTGGGGGAACGGAACGGCGAGTTCGCCTTCAGTTCCGTATCTTCAAAGAACTGAGCCCCGCGTTCGGATTTATCGATGAGATCACCGAGGCATACCAGACCCAGCGAATGAGCGAAAACCTCGATAGTGGCGCATCCGACGCGGTGACAGCCGAAATGCTCACTGCACTTTCGGACTCGTCTCGCAAGGGGAGAAGCATGCTGATCGCGACGACAAACTGTCCCTGGAAGGTGGGCTCGGCAATGGCCAGCCGGTTCATGTTTGTGCCTGTTCTCTCGGCCGTCGCGGATGACTACCCGGGAATTCTCGTTGCGGTAGCCTCGCACCTGCTGCCGGAAGCTGGTTGGGATGCGGAAAGCCCGCTCGTCAAAAATGCGGCGCGTTTGTTTTATGAGAAAGGAGCCACACCGCGAACGATCCGGACGATCATTTCCTCGAAGAAGTCCACGGGTATGGGGAAACGTCCCGAGGAGCTGCTGCGGTTGGCCGCAGAGGACTGCACGCATCAGCACCCCAGAGACCGCGCCGGTGCTGAATACGCGGATCTCTACGCTATCAGCGTTTGCACCGACAAGGCGCTCTATCCTTGGCACGAGCGCATCACGGAATACCAACTGCCAGCGTATCTCAAGGGGATCGTCAGCGAGAAGGACGGTAGTGTCGACCCCATCCTCCTTCAGCGACAGATCGATAAACTGAAACCTCAAGTTAACGTCTAACCTCATGATGACCTCTTCATCCCCCATTGCTCAGGCTGTGGCTGATTATGTGGCAACGATGCTTGCGTTTCCCGACACATTCCGAGGTCAGCAACTCCGAGGCGGCGGGCCGGTGGCCGAGTTTGAGATGCTCTTGGCCGAGCGAACCGGCTTTCCGTATTGTCTGGCGACATCCAGCGCGACCAGTGCATTGCTTGCGACTGCACTCGCGCTCGAATTGGATGGGAAACGGATTGCTGTCGAGACCGGTGCATGGGAGGGGTCGCTCGGCGCACTAGAGGCAGTCGGCGCAGATATCGAGGAAGTCGAATCGTTGATTACTGCACCGCTTGACGGGATGTCCGCCATTCTCGCAACCGATCGTCCGGGCAAACGCCACGACGCTGTCGCCCTCAGGGCCAGGTGCGACGAGTTGGATATTCTGTATTTTGAGGATACGGGATGGCTTCCAGCCATCACCGGACCGAGTGACGTGAGATCTCTGGCCGACATCCAAGTTATTTCCTTCGGCCCGGGTAAACCTCTCTGCCTGGGTGAGGGAGGAGCGATCCTTTGC
>Ga0163144_10012341_pt1 | contig 17954 bp, 12 predicted proteins | sample OliLak19BULKMAT1_FD_123175 | JGI IMG/M metagenome (GOLD analysis project Ga0163144, IMG submission 123175) | Freshwater microbial mat bacterial communities from Lake Vanda, McMurdo Dry Valleys, Antarctica - Oligotrophic Lake LV.19.BULKMAT1 | ecosystem: Environmental > Aquatic > Freshwater >...
CCGCCAGGAAGAACGCCGAGACCGCGCCGACCGCAAACAACTCAGCAGGGAACTCAGGCGAATCGAAAAGGCGGCGCAGGCCAGGGCCAATCAATAACCATATGGGGCTGATGTACGCTTACAGCTCATCGAAGGGATCGGCGTCCGGTTCATCTCCCAGATTCCGCTCAGGGATGGTGAGAGACCCTCAATGTTCGTTCAACAGGTTCCGCTGCCTCTGCAAGGCCTGGGCTTGCGTTCGGAGTCCTTCTTCCATCAAGACACGATTCCGGTTCGAGGGTGTCCGTTCGAAGTTCGGCTGATCCGAGCGATGCAGCCGGCAGCGGAAGCCAGTGGTTGCAAGCAACAGTTGATCGTCGATATTGATGTCTCGACAACCGTTGCGGTGACGTTGGATGAACTGGATGCAACGCTGGAACAAATGCGTTACATTAAGAATACAGTGTTTTTCGGCTACATGAAAGACGCAGAGCAGCGTTTCAAATAGGCAGGGTGAGTTCAAGTGGGTGGAGCTTTCAGTCAATAGGCATCGAGAAGCGACGCCGGAAGAAACCTGGCAGGTTGGATCTGACGTGGCGAAGCAGCGGAGCAAGACACTGTTCGGGTTGGCTAACATTCGTGCGAATAAGTGCAGAATCGAGACATTGAATGTGATTCCCGATCCGGTCCTGCCCGGCAATCCGAATCATGCAAATATCACAGGGTATCCGGCGGCTAAAGAGGACCAAATGGCCATTGCAATTGCAACTGAACTGGCCGCTTCGATTGAAGGGAATTGGATTACACATCCTCCAAAGGACGGCTGAAGCTGGAATTCGGGTGTCCGCAACTCCAGGCGTTCACGTCATCTCGTGATCACCTGCGTCTGGCACTTCAGCTTGACGACGATCTGTTCACCAAAATCAATCTCTCGGCCAACTCAATCCGCGATACCATTCGCCGAATGCTGGATGTCTCTGGCATTCCCGTCACCGACCTGAAAATCTTCCTCCGCCAGGACCGCGACGCTGCTGAGGGGTGAACTGTGGCAAATACGCAGCGATTTGAATTAGATTGTCAGAAGAGTAAACTTAACGTGAATACGGTCGCCGCAAAGTATGGCAAGGAATCACGGGAGCAATCGATGCGTTTCTCCAGGCTAAAGCCCTTTAACATCCAGGCATCAACCCCACTCTGAAAGGACGGATGGAGCAGAACTTGCGAACTATCCACGAACTTACCAGAGATGATGCCGAACTATCGACGGTTGCCCTGTGTTGTCAATGATGCGCGTGAGAAGTGGGATGTGCCTGCAGAGGCGAAGCATGCATTGGCAGATCTGATTTGCCGGCGTGCGGGATTTGCGAATGAATATCTCGTGGATGCTGTTGCTAAGGTCTGCTGGCCCGATCAACACGCTGCTACAGATGAAGGATAGAACCATGACCGCAGAAAAAGGCTATTACTCGCTGATCCAGTTCTGTCCGGACGTCTCCCGGCTGGAGGCCGTGAACCTGGGCGTGATTCTGTTTTGTCCGGGGAGCGGCTTCCTGCAGGCTCTGACCAGCAAGAGTACACGGCGAGCGGAAAAACTCGTGGGGCGTGGCGAGTTGACGCGTGCCGCATTGAAGTGCGCAAAGACAGCCATCGAGAAACGCTTGTTGGTTGATCGCGAATCCTTTAAGAGCCTTGAGGATCTGCAACGCTTTGTGGATACGCGAGGCAACTCGCTTCAACTGACACCGCCGCGTCCATTGAAAGTGATATCTCCGGAGGAAGAACTGAAGCGATTGTTCGAAGAGCTTGTTGGCGGCAGGACACTCAAGGAGTCTGAAGCCGCAAAACGGGCCGCATTTCCTTCATTGCAAACCTTGTTCACCCGTTTGTCGAATGAAGGACGAGCGACGTTGGATTTCGAGATCACGCTTCCGGTGCTGGGACAGGAATTCACCGTGCCCTATGCCTATAGGAATGGCGTGCTCAATCTCGTAAAGCCGCATGAGTTCGAAAGGAACTCCGTCAAATCAGCCCTGGAGTTGGCCATTCGAGGCGACCTGCTTGAGAAGCACGGCCTGGAGAATCATCAGAAGTCGCGGTTGGTCGTCATCTCAAAGTTTGCACCGAAATGCGATCCCGACTTTGTTCGTCACGTGGATCAGCTTTTCACTGAATACTCCGTGAAACATGTTCCCGCAGCCAATGTGGACGAATTCGCGAGTCAGGTCGAGGCGGAAGCTCACGGCTGAAAGGCTACACCACATCAGGCATTCTGAGCCAGTCGCCTTTCGAAGCCGCTGATGGTGTAAGCAGAGGGTCTCCCGGAACGAATTCCGGGACCACACGGCATGCAGCCGATTTTTGTTCACTGGCCTTTCACAAGAATATCATCGGTATTCAGCGAGAGCAAGCGGAACGTTTTATCCCGGTCCTAGAAACCACAGCTTGATCCAATTGCATGGGGCAAATTATTCCCCGATGATTTTTACGAGAACTCGTTTTGCGCGGTTGCCGTCGAATTCACCGTAAAAGATCTGTTCCCACGGGCCGAAGTCAAGTTGGCCTTTCGTCACGGCGACAACAACTTCGCGACCCATGATCTGACGCTTGTGATGAGCATCACCATTGTCTTCGCCGGTCCGGTTGTGATGGTATTTTTCCGGACTCGGATCAAACGGAGCGAGTCCTTCCAGCCATTTCTTGTAGTCCTCATGCAGCCCCGGTTCGTCATCGTTGATGAAAACGCTGGCGGTGATGTGCATCGCATTCACCAGGCATAGTCCTTCCTGAATTCCGCTTCGCTGCAGAATGTCGTTGACCTGCGTGGTGATATTCAGAAACCCCATTCGCTGTCGAATCGTAAAAGTCAGATACTCAGTTGTCGAATTCATTTTCGCATCCCCCTCTAACGACCGAACTTACTTAATCTCGCCATGTCGGTAAACCGTCTCAATCGTCACGGACGAAAGCGCAGGCTTCAGCCTGAGTCGCGTGGCACGACATACGATCAGCAGAAACTACCAGAGAACGGCGTGATCGACTTCCCGTTTCTACTCGACTTTTACGATTCTTCTCAAGTCTGCTCCTGACGATCAGGGAACTTTGATGGCAGGATACAATCGGCCAAAGCCAGCCGCGTGGGAAGTCCGATAGTGAGTCAGGTCAACATGGCGCGCACCGGAGTCTTCTGGCACTGTCCATACCTCCGGTTTCCCGTAACTCAGCGAATCGAAGTTGTGATTCGACGGGCGAACTAAAAGCGACGTTTCGAGTCCGCTGAAAAGACTGTGGAGAATTTGCAATGTCGGACGAACACAACGATATCATTAACGCTCAGCACCATCTCGCAACGGCGGATGAGTTCGAAGAAATCAGCAGCGAAGAAGTCGATCGCGCCGTCGAAGCACTCGACCGACTCATCGCCGGCATGCAGAGCGAAAACATCAAGCACTACCTGGAAGAAGCCGCCAGCAATATCTACTACCTTGTGTACGAGCAGGACGTCGATGAGACCGACGATGCCATCGATCAGGCGGCGTAGAGCTTTGGCAGGCTTTAAAACAGGGGTCAGCGATTTTCGATCCGATACAGATGTGTTGTAGATCTCAGAAACAGCGCTTGCCCGGCGACAGCAGGTGACGCCATAAAGTCGGCGTCCAGCGTGTTTTTTGCCAACTCTCGGAATTCATCACCCGCCTGCAATACGGTGCATGTGCCGTTCTGACTGAAGAAGTACAGATGCCCTTCCGATTCCAGCGGTGATGCTGAGTAGTCGCCAGACAAGCGGTCGAACCAGACGTCTTCGCCGGTGACAGGATTCACACAACGGACAATGCCTTTATCGCTCACAAAATACAGTCGATCGTCGTACAGCAGCAGCGACGGCTTTTGAGGAATCTGCTTGTCGGCTTTCCATGTGACATGTGTTTCTGAAACGTCACCGTCACCGTCAAGACGCACAGCAACCAGTCGGGACTGCATGTAACTTGTGGCAACGTAAACCGTATCGTTCGAAGCAACCGGACGCGGGACCGTTGAGAAACCCAACTGACCATAGGACGCCTTCCAGACTTCGCTGCCGGTCTCCGCATCGTAGGCATAGACCCAATTGGCCGCAGGCGAAATCACCAGGGCTCGCCCCTTCACGGAAACAATCAGCGGTGTTCCATAAGCCTTTCTGAGTTCCGGAGTTTCGTCCATTTTGCCCGATCGCGATGTCTGCCATGCGACTTCGCCAGTGGCCCCGTCAAGCGCCGCGATAAACTGCTGGTCCGTTCCGTCAAAATGAATAATGACTCGGTCGTGCCAGGCCACCGGAGAACTGCCCGGCCCGTTCTGGTGGTCAATCTTCAGTTTGTCATTTCTCCACAACACGTTGCCGTTTGTCCGATCGATCGCGGCGGTACCATAGGTTCCAAAATGGCAAAAGACCTTGTCACCCGAAATCACAGGTGTCGGTGACGCATAACTGTTCAGAGAATGCTTTGGTTCTGGTTCTCCAACTTCGAACAGATCAACCGCCTGTTCAACTGCCCCGGTTTCGCGATTGATGCAGATGGCCTGCAAAGTCAGCGTGCCGGCGACTTTTAGTCCATCCGAATTCTTCAGCTTTGCCAGTCGTTCTTTTTCCTGTTCCGCAGTGAGTTCTTTTGTGATGGCAGTCGTCAACCAGATCTGATTGCCAGAGATGACGGGCGAGGAATGACCTTCACCTGGAGTTGCTGTTTTCCAGACAACGTTTGCTGTTTCACTCCATGTGACCGGCAATCCTGTCGCCGCCGAGTGACCCTGCCCTTCCGGCCCGCGAAATTGAGTCCACTCGTCCTGCGCAACAGCAGTGCCACTTCCCCATATGCAGTGGGCGGTCATAAGAACACATGCAAATCGCGAAACGAACGACATGAAAAACTCCCGAAACCCAATTGACCCAGTATGAATTCTACCGATTCACAAAGCTCCAAATCGAACTCCAACCGTTTGGATGTCCTGCGAATGACATCACAAATTGCCTGAGATCGCACACCAGACAGCTCGCCGGGTTCTTTCAGAGAAGCAATCGACAGACAACAATCCAACGAAATCTTAACGTCTGGGGGAATGTTGTCACATCGACCTTTTGCAGAACCGTTCCTGTAAGGCGAGCGGCAGATTTCTGGTTACCGTGGAAAACCGGGGGCTAGCGCCCTGCGGCTAATAGAATCAGCCGCCATGCGCTAGCGTCCGGTTGTTCGGCTTGGTCGTTCCTAATCTTCCGCTCGCCTGGTAGCGGGGATCGTGCAGCTTGTGAGATGGAATGTAGAATACGGTGACCCTGCCCAGTTCGTAAATCTGTGACATCAGGAAACCTGCGGATTTCTCAGCAGTCATGAGTTCGCAGATATCGAAAGTCAGAGCAGCGAGATTTGAGCGGCACCGCGATCCCGAGTATGGTACGCGAAATGATGAAGTCTGTGATACAATCGACCGGGTCGTTTAATACCCGCCGCGGCGGGTCGTACTTTGTCAAGATGTGATTTTGGCCTTCAGATTCAACCCCACTTCGTTATCTTGACGAGGCACTGGCCTGCAATAAGCCGATTCAGAACGAAAAAAGATCATCACATGTGTTTCGCAGCGTACCTCGAACCGTTTTCCGAACACCCCGTATTGCAGCAGCGAGTGTTATTGGTGCTGGAGCAACTGCCGCCAGATGTTCAACGCGACTTTCTCGAGGATCATCGGTTTGGTGTCACGATCGACAACTACGAGCCGGGAATTGGCTGGTCGTTCGTCATGCCGACACCTGGCCTTCCGGGGAATGGCAGCCGTTGCGTGGTCCTGCGTCCAAAGCTGGCGGCAGCTTCCGAACAGTTTGCGATGTACGTGATCGCGCACGAGTTCGCTCATGCGTTTCTGCGCAACGGCGGCTGGGGAGAAATAACCGACATCGAAGAAGCTGCCGACGCCATGGCCGCCTCATGGGGGTTTCACAGACCGAAACATGCTGGCTGGGTGATGTAGTGCTCCCATGCACAAGTCATCGAGCATAATTCGTTTAACGGCAATACCGTTTAATTATTCAGAGTAGCAGGCACATTCCATGTGCCGCAGCTGCAAGAAAAACAACGTTTTTCGCAGCTTACCGGACGGCATGCGGAGTGTGCCTGCTACTTTTTGAACGGTATTGCGATTAACGGCGATCTGTTAAACGAAGAAACTCATGCATGCGTGCCTAGTGTTAATCGACGATGCGATGTGTCGGCACGTCCCTGGCGAATCGCATGCATTCAATCCAGGAGTTCCACGAGCACTGTTGTCTCTGAAACGACACGCAAAGCACCGTCTTTCAACAGTGTTGCGCGGATCTTCAGTGAGTGTTCGGTTCGGGACGATGCGGTGGGAAGGATGGTGATCACGAATTCGGATTGTGACACATCGGGGGCCAGTTCCTGAGGTTTCGCAACGAACAGCGAGCTTTGAGAATCCCGACAGCAGAGTTCCAGTGTGATGCGCTCTCTCAGGTTTTCCGATCGATCAATGTGGATCGGAATGGAGATTTCTGCGCCTGGTTTTGTCTGGAATTCGGTTTCGCCGGCAGAGATTTTCAACAGAGCTCCGGTGGGCAGGAAGCCCATGCGGGTTTTCTGGTGACTGACGGAGTACCGCACGTTGCCTTTTGGATCGGCAACCCTGGCAACTCCATTGACGACCATCCGCGACGTACGCGTTGTTTCGAGCCATTCGGGCAGATAGACCGGATACAGAACGCGATTCACGCCCGGCGGGACAACCAGTTCAGGCCCGGTGATTCCCTGAACATGACGTCCCTGCAGCGACGTCATTTCAAGCATTATCTCGGCTTCGAATCCAGCGTCGCGGGCAATCAGCACGGGTGCGGGAAAGGTCGAGCCACGCGGCCATTTGGTCACGTCGTCCTGACCTTCAGCATCGATCGAGAATGGCGGTTTCATGGTCGTGGCGACGAGGACGGGACCGGTTGTGCGCTGAACGACCTGTCCGGTGATTGTCGCGATTCCGATCACTTCGACCAGGGCCGCCGAGGCCCCTGCATCGGTGGCCACTGTGAGTTCCACACTCAGCGCATTCTGGTTCGCGGCAACCTGCAGATTTTCGGGCACTGTGACTCCGACCGGCAAGCCGGAGACTGCCACGTCGATCGGCTCCGTAAATCCGCCACGCCGGGTGACATTGACTGCGAGTGTCGCTTTGCCGCCGATGGGAGCGTTCAGCAATTCCGGAACGCTTAAGCGGAAGTCCGGCGCGGCCGGTTGAACCGACAGATGATACGTGGCCGCTCGCGTACCGCTTTGTGAGGCGACATCGGTCACGCTGATCTGATAGTCACCGTCCGCTGGAACCGGGAATTCCATTTCAGCGTCGGTTGAACCAGTACGATCGTCATTGCGAGCCAGTTGTTTTCCTTCGTGATCGAAAATCGCCAAAGCCGCATCGAGCTGCGAGCCCGTCTTTTCGTGCGATACTTCAATCGCCCAGATGTCGCCTTTCTTACCGGAAATCTGGTAGCGGTCTTCGCCGAACCGCTCTTCCAGCACGCCGGTGACTCCGCCCGGAACGGTCAGCGTGGGAACGCCTTCCGGCTGCTGCATGTCATCGCTGACGTGCAACAGAAATGGCGGACAGTCGCCGTATTCCGTGGTGACTTCATACCGAAACGTAGTGGACTTGCCGTCGTCGGGGAACGTCACTTCGCGCATGACGGATTCGAGTTTTGCCTGCCCCGTCGCGATGCCATAACCCACAAATTCGACCGGGCGAGACTCGCCGTGCCGTCCCACCGACGGAATCGCTGTGACGACGCGCGGACCCGGCGTGACGGAGAGTTGGTACACCAGTGCCCGGTCACCGCGAAAGTCGAGATCGTAAATCGCGGCTGTATAGAATTCGTTGGCATTGGCCGAAAACGTCAGCGCCGTATCGTCGCCTGACGTGTCCGCCGCTTCGGCGATGATTCGCCCCGTTTGATCGCGAATTTCAACGACTGCGTTGAGTTGTGAACCGATGGAACGTGCGACCATGGAACAGGTGATCGGCCCGGATTTCGTTGCCGCGAAACGATAGTGGTCGACTTCCCGAATGAGCTTGATCTGACCGGAAATGCAGACTGGCAAGGATTCAATCTGCTGCGGTGCCGGTTCCGATTCAGCATCCAAAACCCTTTCCACTTCCACAACATTGACCGTGTCATTCACCACGAACCTGCCGGCAGAGGTGGCGCCGTTGGCATTGGCGGCCTGCCACTTCACGATACCCGGTGGCACATCGGCCGGAATCATCAATCGGGCTTTGGTTTCGCGCGGTAACGGCTCGGGTGATCGTCTGGCCTTCTTGCCGAACCAATAAGGAGGTTCCGGTACGATGACCGGGCCCGGAGGACCGATGATTTCGAATTGAATGCGGCGATCATGCGGAAACAACTGCATATCCGGCGTCCAGTCGTAGCCGCCAAGAATCACTTCGATGGTCTCACCGGCCTGACCTCCGGGCGGAAACATGTATCCGATGCCCGGTGGATGCTGGGCGATCGCATTTTGCTGACGGCCGATGACGAGGAGTATGGTCAGCAGTGCCGCGAGGTTATTCTTCATATATTGCAGCCGTGAAAAGCAAGACGCGAATGAATCCCAGCGCGGGCTTCGCCCGCAACCCAAAGTAGCCATCACGCTCCGCCGTGATGAGCATTTGTCAATCGACATTCATCAAAAAAACAGGGTCCAGTCGTCAGTCGTCAGTAGTCAGTCGTCAGTAGTCAGTAGTCAGTCGTCAGTCAATCGCAAAAACAAGCAGCCTGCAGCCGACTGAAAACTGACGACTGAAAACTGACGACTGCAAACTGAAAACTCCATTCATGTGGCCCAATTCATGGCTCGTCACGACGGAGCGTGACGGCTACTTTGCTGTTTGCCCGTCAATGAGGCTGAACCCTGGTGAGGACGAATTTTATGCACGAGAACAGCCTCTGCAAACAAGTGCCTGCAAATCTTCGCAGGAGAACAAGAAATCAACTGTTCGTAGTACGGGAAGGCCGATCGCAAGAAAATGTTTGGCAGGAAGATTTGATGCGGGCCTAAATCAGGTCGTGAATCACTTTGCCGCCGTCAACGATTGGCACAGGTCGGCCAAGAGGTCCGAGAAATGTTCGGTCAGGATCGATGCCCATCAGGACCGAAATTGTGCGCAAAAGATCATTGACGCTGACAGGATTTCCTGTGGGTGCCGCGGCGTGTTTGTCGGTCGCTCCGATCACCTGCCCGGGCTTCGTGCCGCCGCCGGCAAAAATGATTGTCTGCGCCATCGACCAGTGATCGCGTCCGGCCTGGGCATTGATACGCGGCGTGCGGCCCATTTCGCCCATCATTACGACCAGCGTCTCATCGAGCAGCCCGCGTTGTTCAAGGTCTGTGACCAGTGCGCTGAATGCTCGGTCTGCGTAGGGGATGAGGTCTGTTTTCAAACTGGGAAAACAGTTGAAGTGTACGTCCCAGCCCGGTGCATCGACGCCTACAAAACGACAGCCACCTTCGACCAGTCGTCGCGCCAGCAAGGCACATTGCCCCAATTGGGTGCGACCATAGGCGTCTCGTACAGCATCCGGTTCGGCGTGGATGTTGAACGCTTTTCTGGCGTCGTCTGATGTGATCAAACTGTACGCTTTTTCATAATAGGTCGACATGGCCTTTCCCTGGCTCTGATTGCGATCGCGTTCCAGTTGGTCAATGCCGGACAGCAATTGTCTCCGCAGACTGAGTCGTTTGTCCGACAGGTGGCCGGGCGGGCGCAGGTCTTTGACTTCGAAGTCAGGCTGAGTGGGATCAGCCTCGATGACGAACGGCGCATGTTCCGCGCCGTAGAACCCAGGACCACCGGCCTGCATGGGATGCGGCAGATTGATGTAAGCCGGCAACGCACCTCGCTGGCCCAGCGTCCGTGAAACGACTGAACCGATGGATGGAAAGTACTCGTTATTGGGGATGGGGTTGTCGCCGTCGGCAAAGCTGGGCCGATGACCTGTCATCACATAATGATAACCCGTCGAATGCCCGTTATCGTTGTGACTGTGACTCCGGAGGATGGTGTACTTGTCTGCCATTTGCGCGCACAACGGCAATTGGTCAGTTACGAAAATATCGGGGACGTTGGTGCTGATCGTGCCGAATGGTCCACGAATCTCCGGCGGTGCATCCGGTTTGGGATCCCACATATCCTGATGCGGCGGACCACCTTCCAGAAACAGAAAAATGCAGGACTTCGCTTTGGCGGAAATCGAACTTGCGGCCAGGGCCTGAAGTTCCAGGAGGCGAGGCAACGTCAAGCCGCCGATCAAACCGCACGCGCCAAGCCGCAGAGCGTGTCGGCGCGATGTGCCATTGCAGTTCTGATACTGTCTACCGAGCGATAATCGAAACATGCGTAGTTACCTCAGGATCAGTGATTGAACACAAACTCTTTGGAATTCAACAGTGCCCACAGCACGTCTTCGGCTGCGTCGCGGCGATCTGTTTCGCTGAATGCCTGCAGCATCAGTTCTTTTTCGGCACTCGTCGGAAACCGCGACAGCGTGCCGAGATACAATTCATCGATCAGTTCCGCAGGTGACATTTCCGACGCGGCCAGTTTGCGAACGTGACCATCACGGTGTGAGATCTTTTCGAAAATCTCGGGAGCGTTCAGAAGGTGCAATGCCTGAGCGATACTGGGTTCGTTACTGCGTTCGCATTCACAAACGGTCGCGCGCACGGGTCGCCCAAAGATGCGGAAAAAATAGGACGGCATGTGGTTGTCCCAGATCTGAATCGCCCGGTAGCCTATTGGCCATCCGTTGAAATCTTCCGGCACACCGGTACTCCGGGAAATCGCATCCAGCAACACCTCGGCGGGTTGTGATTTCTGAATGAAGTGCGAAAAATTCTGCTGGTCGTCGATATTCGATGGCACCGAGATCGAGCTCAACTGGTACACCCGCGAATTCAGCAGCGTCCGCGTGAAGGCTTTCAGGTCGTACTTCACGTCTCGCATATGACTGGCCAGTGCCTGCATAAGAGCAGGATTGGTGGCAGGATTCGTTTCGCGAATATCGTCGATTGGTTCGATCAGACCTCGACCAAAATAATGCGACCACAATCGATTGGCGATCGCTTTGGCGAAAAAAGGATTCTGATCCGCTGTCAGCCAGTCGGCCAGTATTCGACGACGATCGGATACATGCGAGAAATCCGCCGGAGCTGCTCCCAGGGCGCGTGTCGCCACGACCTCACCGCCTCGTGGATGCGGCAGATCATTGCCACCAAATGAGACCAGGGCCTGCTCGCCGTTTGGCAGTTTCTTCAGCGTCAGGCCGGTAAAGAATCCGGCCAGACCAACATAGTCTGCCTGACTCCAGCGTTCCGACGGATGATGATGACACTGAGCACACTCGATGCGCACACCCAACAGCAACTGGCTGATGGATCGAGCGGCCTCATCCGGTTTGTTCAGAATCTTGTAGAAGGAGCCTGGTCCTTCCGCCGAAGTATTTCCCTGTACGGTCAACAGATCGGTGGCGAATTCGTCAAACGGGCGATTCTGTGCAAAGCCGTTTCGCAGCCAGCGTTGCATGGCCACCGCACCCTGGGGCGAAATGGTCAACTGATCGGCACGCAGGATATTGAGCCAGTTCATGGTCCAGTAATCGACATATTCGTCGCGGTCCAGTAACTGGTCGATCAGCTTTGCTCGTTTGTCCGGCGACGCATCGTTCAGGAATTGGCGGACCCGTTCCGCAGTCGGCAGCGTCCCGATGGTGTCCAGCGACACGCGTCGCAGAAACGTTGCGTCATCGGACAGAGTGCTGGGTTCTATACCCAGGCTTTCGAGTTTGTTCCAGGCCAGCGTGTCGATGAAGTTGTTTTCTGGCGGGCGGGCGAACTTTACGCCGGGACGCGGCAGCGTAATGCGGCAGGTGGCGACATGTCCCAGATGCCGGACAAGAATGGCGGCTTCGCCTGGAGTCTCGCTGGCCTGAATCAGTCCGCGGGAATCCACATCGGCGATGGACGCAGCGTTGGATACGAATTCTGTTTCGTTGGTGACACAGCGACGATTTCCAGACGCATCGATCGTGCTGACCTGAATCTGTTGAGTCTCACCGCCATGCAGGATCTGTTGCTGCGGATCAATTTCGATTCTTACAATTTCCGATGCGGGATCGTCGCCCGCATCGAATCGGGCACCTTCGGCAATCCACCTCAGGAGTCGGCGATCACGGTAGCTGTCAGGCACGATCCGTTGACCGCCGCCGTGAGGCGTTCGTGCGGACGCTTTCAGAAACAACAGACTGCTGGCGGGGGAAGCCGCAGAGACGCGCCGCCCACGACCTTCCAGTACTATCGCCTCGAAGTCCGCCTGCGCGTCGTAACCGAAAATGCTGAGCTTAAATCCGTTCTGACCTTCTGCCTTGCCATGGCAGCCACCCGAATTACAACTCGCTTTTGTCAGGATCGGAATGATCTCGCGACGAAAGGAAATCGGCACGGGATTATCCAATTGGCGGACGATGATCGGGATCGTGGTGCGGTCACCGGCTGATTGAATCACGATCGAGCCGGTTCCATTTGTCAGAGGGCTGATCAGACCGCGATCATCGACAACCGCAATGCCGGGTGGATCGATTTGAATTGACACTTTGCGTGTGATATCAAGCGATCGTCCCGTGGCGTCTGCCTGATAAACGACGATCTGCTGTGTCGCTTCCGGCCGCTCCAGAATCATCTCGGAGGGACTCACCTTCAGCTCCCCCGCCTGAACGAATTCAGCGCTTCCGCAGAACGCGAATACCCAGACGACAAACAGAGATGGGGAAGGCAGGCGAAGCACGATCAGTCCTTGAGGAGAGATCTATTACGGAACGTGTGGAGGGGCATTGAGTCTAACAGAGGCGAGCGGGCACAGGCAACTCGCTTTCTCTCTTTCGGTGCGGGCAACGCTTTGCTGCGATGAATCTTCAGGGCAATGGTGGGCCGGAGCCGACGCTTGTCCCACCCTGTCACTCTGTTAATGTTCATGTTCCACGGAGCTGATTGTATCCAGGACGAACGGACGAATATCAATGAGTATCCTTAGAGTTATCCTCACAGCCAGTCTGATGTTCTCGGTATCCGCCGGGGACGCAGCGGAAGTGCCGGATGATCATACAGGACAACTCGCCGCATCCGTCACCATTCATCGAGACGGATGGGGCGTGGCTCATATTCTTGGACCAACCGACGAATGCGTGGTTTTTGGAATGGGGTACGCTCAGGCGGAAGACTATTTCTGGCAGGTGGAAGATACGACCATTCGGGCTCTGGGACGGTATGCCGAAGTGCAGGGGGACGCCGGGCTGCCGGTTGATTTGTTGAACCGCAGCTTCGAAGTAGTATCACGTTCAAGGGCGGATTTCGTGCGGCTTCCTGTGGAGCAGCAGACGCTGATCGCGGCGTTCACGAAGGGGTTGAACTGGTATCTGCAGCGTCATCCGGAGACGCCGCGGCGGTTGATTCAGTCGTTCGAACCCTGGATGGTGATCGCGATCGAGCGACATTTGTTGCTCGACTTCACGTACGGTCAGACTCATGCTGGTCGCCCCCGGATTCTGTTCGATCCGAACCAGACTGCTCAGCTGGAAGAAGTTCTCAGTCCCCTGGAACAGGCAGCCAGAGATGCCGTCGGTTCGAACGAATGGGCGATCGGACCGTCAAAGACGGCAAATGGAAAAGCGATGCTGCTGATCAACCCACATCAACCCTGGCACGGATGGGGACAATTCTATGAAGCTCATATGCACAGTGAGCAGACGATACGCTTTTCCGGCGCCTGCTTTTTTGGCACACCGATTCCGACAATTGGACATAACGAGTTCCTGGGTTGGACCTATACGATTAACGAACCGGATAACGCGGATGCGTGGCGTGTGGTGTTCGATCAGCCGGATCAGCCTTTGGCGTATCGCTACGACGATGGTCATCGCACGGCTGTCGAATGGACAGAGTCCATCGGAGTGTTGCAGGACAACGAGGTTCAGCATCGCAACGTGATATTCCGAAAGACTCATCACGGGCCGCTTGTCCGAAAAGAAACTCCCACGACTTATCTGGCAGCGAACGTCGATGGCATCTTCGATCTGCGGAGAATAGACCAGGCCATCGGGATGGTTCGGGCGAAGAACCTGACGGAATGGAAAACCGCTGTCGAGCCGTGCTGCATTCCGATGTTCAACATCGCTTATGCAGATCGCGACGGAAATATTCTGTACGGCTACAACGGCTCGATTCCTGTGCGCGATCCACAGTTCAACTGGACCTTACCCGTGGACGGCACGACGTCGGCAACTGAATGGAAAGGGCGACATCCTTTCAGCGACTTGCCTCAGTTGCTGAATCCCGAGTGTGGCTATGTTCAAAACTGCAATACGAGTCCGTTTGCCACAACTCACGCTCACAATCCAGCCCGCGAAGATTTCCCTTCGTACATGTTTGAGGACGCAGATTTTCAAAAGCGGCGGGCTCAGCAATCACAAAAAATTCTGCGCGAACTTTCTGACTGCACTTTTGAACAGTTTCAGGCGCTGGCTTTCGACACGCGATTGTATTGGCCAGAGACGCAACTCCCGGAATTCGCACGGCAGCTGGATGAGTACGAGAAACAGGACCCCGAGGCGGCCGGCAGAATTCGACCCTATTTGAGACATCTGCTGGACTGGGACTGTCGCGCCACCAATGAATGTACTCGGACCGCACTGTGTGTTGCCTGGCATGAAGAACTGCATCAGGGAACCTATCCTGGCGAAAGTCTGAAGCCTGAATATGCTGAGAGCCGCAAAGCTCAACTGGAAGCGCTCGCGACAGTTGCCGAACAGTTACAATCACTGCATGGGACATGGACGATTCCGTGGGGCGACGTTCACCGGATTCAGCGCGTCCATAATCAGTCGGAAGTGATCGGGGCCGCCGTGTTGCTGAATCGCTGGATGCACAGCCTGCCGTGTCCCGGAGTTCCCGGGCCGTTGGGTGTCGTCTACACCGTCTACTCTACGCCGAGCATTCCTGTCGTCCGGCCTGAACGGTATGGCGTTGTCGGTTCGTGCTACGTGGGTGTGGTGGAATTCGGAGAACGCATCCGCGCGGCCAGCGCCGTGCAGTTTGGGGCAAGTTCGAACCCACAATCGAAACATTACTTCGATCAGGCGGCGCTGTTTTCAGAAGGCAGACTCAAACCTGCCTGGTTCTACCCCGAAGACGTGCTGGCGCACGCTGTGCGATCCTACCATCCGGGTGAATGAAATGCGAAAAAGTGTGCGGCGCACTCAAACGCACAGGCAATATCGGCCCGGCAATCGTTTTTTCTTAGGCGAGCGGCAGATTTCTGGTTACCGTCGAAAACCGGAGGCTAGCGCCCTGCGGCTCATAAAATCAGCCGCCACGCGCTAGTGTTCGGTTGTTCGGCTTGGTAGTTCCGAATCTTCAGATCGCCCTACAGCCAAAGATGTGCGGCCAGGAACAGGCACGCGGTGATCAATGCGCCGAACATGGTTCGACCGGCGTCGAACAGTCGCACGGAATCGTCGTGCAGCAATGCCCAACGAGACCGATCTGGAGACGGGTCGGACGTTGAATGTTGTGAGATCATACAGTCAACCAAGCGCCGGCGAATGATTCAACATGTGGCCGAATATGCGGTATTTCCTGATTGTGCCGTTCTACGCTGCTCGATACCACTCCACCGCAGCAGATTCCTGCGAGTTATTTTAAAAAAGCGTAAACACGGCATTCAGCCGGATTCTGAGACGAGAATGACGCTGGATTCACGTTAAGATGGCAGGACGGCGGAATCGCAGAGTACCGAGGTGCTGACTCCGCCCCGCGCGCCACTTGAAGCAGTTGAACAGGACGATGACAGACGGCAGCAAATCTCAGCAGGATCAGTCTCCTGCGGTACAGTCGTTACCGGGTGAAGCACAACCTGCGTCTGCGCGGTCCGAAGCCGCGCCGCATAAATCAGTCCTGCAGAATGTCGAGCAGCGCGGCAGTCAAAGACGACGACGCAGGCCACCGGCATGGGCGATCAGGGTCGCGAACTCATTCATCGCCACCAGGCACTTCCTCCGCGAGAAACTGCCGAGCTCGATTCTGCGCCGCAGGCGTGAACTCATCACGGCGGCAGTCAGTTTTTTGTTTCATCTGGTCAGTGCATTGCTGCTGACGCTGTGGTTCCTTCCGCACGAATCGCGGGACAGCGTGCTGGCGATTATCAGTGGTCGCGTTGATGATGTTGTGCTCGAAGAACCGCTGGAAGTTGTGGAAATTGTTCAGCCGGAGAAGATCACGGATCTGAACCTCGACAGCACGATGAAGCAAATGGTGTCCGAACTGGACAAAGGCACGCAGCGTGACCAGTTCGATTCGCCACAGGATACGGAGTTGCGAATTCCGCTCGACGATATCGTGGAACTGGGTGACATTGCCGTGCTGAAAGGCGACTTTGGCGGCCGTTCCGATGCTGGTCGCCGCGCGGCAGTCAAGAAATACGGCGGGACGGTAGAAAGCGAAAAATCCGTCAACCTCGGACTCACATGGCTCCAGAAGATTCAGCGTAAAGATGGTTCGTGGAGTTTTGGTGATGTCGGTGACGCGGGGACTCCGGGCAGTATGCAGACGACCGACGTGGGGGCAACTTCGCTGGCTCTGTTGTGCATGCTGGGTGGTGGCCACACACGTCAAACCCCTGGGCAGTATCAGGAAACCGTCACGAAAGGCCTGGCGTGGCTGATGAAGGCCGGCATCCGCTCGCCCGCCGGTGCCGACATGCGGGGATCGCATCAGGGCAATTCGGGAATGTATGTGCAGGGCTTGGCCACGATCTGTCTCTCTGAAGCGGCGGCCCTGGAACCCAGAGATCGCGAACTGCGACGTATTACACTCGGAGCCGTGCGGTTCATCGAAAAATCTCAGGGCAGCGATGGCGGCTGGCGATATCAGCCACGTGAAGTTCCCGGAGATACGTCGGTGGTCGGCTGGCAGGTGATGGCGCTTCAAAGCGCTCGGGCCGGAGGCATTTCAGTGAGTCCGGATACCTTCAGCGACGCGAGAAAGTTTCTGAATTTTGTGCAGGCTGAAGACGGAGTGTATTACGGCTACACGGGTCCGGAAAAAGGACGTGCCACGACGACCGCCGTGGGACTGTTGTGCCGGATGTATATGGGCTGGAAGCGGGAAAAACCGCAGTTACAGAAGGGCGTCGAGTTTCTGTCGAACCTTGGACCCAGCAAGGAAGACATTTACTTCAACTACTATGCGACGCAGGTGCTTCATCATTGGGACGGTGAGTTATGGGACAAATGGAATGAGCAGATGCGTGAGCAGCTTGTGGCGAATCAGATCAAAGAAGGCCCCGGAGCCGGCAGTTGGGATGTCACCGATCCACACGGCAACGCAGGCGGACGCATCTATCAGACAACGCTCAGTTTGCTCACCCTGGAAGTCTACTATCGCCATCTGCCGATCTATCGCCGCTTCGACGCCGACGAGACGAAGGCAAAGGATTCGGTGTCGGCCGCAAAACCGTGATGACGACACTTAATTCCAATTGAGAGATTCGTTCCGGAAGAGCCATGAAATTTTTCCGAAGATTGTCTGCAAAAGCCGTTTTTGCCGAGGAAAACAGCTATTGACCTGAACTGCCGGTTTCTCTTACTGTCCCTCTCACTCGAACTGCAGTTCCTGCGGTTCAAATCTCCTCTCGTTCTCTCCCCTCTCTCGAATGTCCGTTGATTTCTCCTCCGTTTAATCTGAGGTTGGATCAGGAATTCCTCATTCCCAATCCCGGATTAAGTCATTCGAAATCACGCATTCAACATCCCGCCTTTGTTGCCGGTTTCCCGGTAATCTCCCGGAGGATTATTGATGTCTCGTCTCGCTCGCTTGTTCGCTGGTCTGCTCATGGTCAGC
>Ga0163144_10012343_pt1 | contig 17953 bp, 17 predicted proteins | sample OliLak19BULKMAT1_FD_123175 | JGI IMG/M metagenome (GOLD analysis project Ga0163144, IMG submission 123175) | Freshwater microbial mat bacterial communities from Lake Vanda, McMurdo Dry Valleys, Antarctica - Oligotrophic Lake LV.19.BULKMAT1 | ecosystem: Environmental > Aquatic > Freshwater >...
AATCGCAATGCCGAGAAGTTGAAGCTCAATGCATTGAGTGCGGCGAGAGAAGAAACATTAACCCTCAATCCTGAATCCGGTGTTGATACTCCCGTGCCTAATGTATTCGTGGACCCGCCCATGATGTAGCCCGAACTGCCGATATCGAATCCAGCGCCCGGAGAGCCCCAAAGGTACGTGTCGTATTGAATCGTCGAACTGTCGTTGTAGTACCCGAGATAGTTGACTGAGTTCAACGTAACTCCAGCGGAGGTTAAGTTGGAAAGGCTCCCGATTCCATTGAAGTTCTGAGTGACTTGAGAAGTCGTAGCGGCGTTCCAGGATGAAAGATCGGAGTATTCATTTAGAATCGTTGCTTGAGCAGAAGCAGCGATCAGGAAGGCGGTAAAGGTCCCTTTAGCGATAGACGAACAGTGCAGTGCCATATTCGAGGGAGTAGTGGGGGAGAACTTTAGGATCTCTCCCGGATTAATGTTCGGGGGATGGGTGAGTAAGGTGGAGGTACTACTGTTTTTTGGAAATGGATAGTAATACTTGTTGCTGGTACTTGCGTGCCTGAGCCAAAATCGGAGTGGCTTGAATCTTGACCGGTTTTCCGTCCCGCACGACGGGCTCGCCGTGTACGAAGACATCTGTGACGTCTGCGGCTTTGGCTGCATAAACAATCGTGGAGTAGGGATCGAAACTCGGCAGCATGTTCGCTGAATCCGTTTTCAGCAACACGATGTCCGCCAATTTTCCAGCCTCAAGAGAGCCTAGTTTGTCGCTCATGCCAAGGATTGCCGCGCCATGAACGGTAGCCATCTCAAGAGCGGTCTTTGCCGGGAGCACCTCTGGATCCATTGCCGTGACTTTGGCCAGCTTCGCGGCCAGATCCATCTCTTCGATCAAATGAAAGTCGTTGTTTGAACCGGCAGGGCCATCTGTGCCCACTCCGACATGCAGGCCGGCAGCGAGTTGTTTGATGATGGGAGCAACGCCGCTGGCAAGCTTCATGTTCGAAGTCGGGCAATGGGCAATACCGACCTTCTTGCGCGCCAGCGTGGCGATGTCCCGGTCATCCACCCAAATTACGTGAGCTGCGATGGTGAGGCCATCGAAGATCCCCCATTCGGCCAGAGTCTGGACGGGAGACTTGCCGTACTTGGCGATCATCTCTTCGTTTTCGCGTTTGGTCTCCGACACATGGATCACCAGAGGCTTCTGATAGCGATCCGCCAGCTTGCGGCAGGCTTGCAGCGTTTCCTTCGAGTTGGTGTAGAGGGCATGTGGTGCGACGGCCGGGGTGATCAGAGGGTCCCTGGCAAACTGCTTGAAAAAGGCTTCCGTGCGGATCAGCGCGTCAGCAGGTGTCTTGGCGTCCGCCACAGGAAACCCGATCACGGATTGGCCAAGGACTCCCCGCAGGCCGGCCTGTTTTGTGGCTCTGGCGACCTCTTCCTCGAAGTAGTACATGTCCGTGTAGGTGGTGGTGCCGGAGAGCATCATCTCGAGGCACCCGAGCAGTGTGCCCCAGTAGCAAAACTCCTTGCTGACGTTGCGAGCCTCAGCCGGGAAGATGTAGTTCTCAAGCCAATCCTGCAGGCGCTTGTCATCGGCGATTCCTCGCAGCAAGGACATCGGGATGTGGGCATGCGTGTTGATCAGGCCGGGGATGAGGATTGAGTTGGGCTTCTGGATGCGCCGGGCGCCTTTGAATTCGCGCTCGATCTCAAGTCGTGGTCCCACCGCAAGGATCTTCGAACCCTCGAATGCAACTGCACCGTCGGCCAGCACTCGCCGTTGCGCGTCCATCGTGACAATCGTGGCGGCGGAAACGATGGTTCTCTTTGGTTCTGCTGCAAATGCGGCGCCCGCCAGAACAAAGCTAAACGAGCGACGATTGATCGAAGGGGTGCGGGTAGAGGTCGGAGAAGGCGAAGCGGCGTTCGGTGTCATTGGATCCAACTAAGATGATCTCAAGCTCGGGGGTGCAGAATTCTGACAGCGCTTGTCGACATAGCCCGCAAGGGCTGGCGGGCGAGGCTGAATCGGTGGCTATCACAATTCGACGGAAATGCCGGTGGCCTTCAGACACTGCTTTGAACAGCGCCACGCGTTCCGCGCAAAGGGTCGCGCCATAACTTGCATTTTCGATATTACAACCCGTAAACACGGCGCCATCGATTGACTCAAGTGCGCAGCCGACGTGGAACTTCGAATAGGGCGCATAGGCGGTCCGTTGCGCCTCGCGGGCTTTGGCGAGCAGGCTCATACTTTGGGAAGAATGGAGCGAATCAGGCGGATGAATTGATCGCGCACCTGCCGTCCTGTTTCGAGCACTTCTTCGTGGTTGATCTTCTCGTTGGTAACGCCGGCAGCCATGTTGGTTACGCACGAAAAGGCCAGGATTTCAGCGCCCATATGGTTCAGCGCGATCGCTTCGGGCACCGTCGACATTCCGACCAGGTCTGCCCCAATGATGCGCAAGTAGCGTATTTCGGCGGGCGTTTCGTAAGTGGGACCGGAAAGGCAGGCGTACACTCCGTGATGCAAAGGGATGCCGATATGATGTGCCTGTTGCTTGGCTAGCTCGCGAAGCCGGGGTGAGTAGCAGAAGGTCATATCCGGAAAGCGGGGCCCGAGCGAATCGTCATTCGGCCCGAGTAGCGGATTTGTGCCCTGCAGGTTGATGTGGTCTGTTATGAGTACGAGTGCGCCGCGGTGGTAAGTCAGGTTGATACCGCCGGCAGCATTGGTCAGGATGACTTTGCGCGCTCCCAGTCGGGCCAACGAGCGAACTCCCAAGACGACCTTTTCGATTGGATGACCTTCGTAGAGGTGAGCCCGGCCGGACATCACAACCACTTCCCGGCCTTCCAGTTGGCCGAAGATCAGCTTCCCTGCATGGCCCACGGCGGTGCTGCGCGGCCAACCAGGAATGTCTTCGTAAGGGATTACCTGAGGGTTTTCGACGGCGTCGGCCATGGGTCCAAGACCGGAGCCCAGCACGATCGCAATCTCGGGCCGACTCTGCAGCCGCTTTTCCAGCCAGACCAATGGTTCGTTCATAGGAGCATTCCTGCGATGCATGCTGACATGAAATTTGCCATGGTGCCAGCCATGACGGCTTTGAGGCCGAGACGGGCAATGTCGGATTTCCGGGTAGGCATGAGCGCACCCATGCCGCCAACCTGTATGGCGACTGAACTCAAGTTCGCGAATCCGCAGAGTGCGAAGGTGGCGATTGTGAAGGAACGAGGATCGAGTTGCGCCTTCACTTTCCCTAGCTCGATGAAGGCGACAAATTCGTTGAGCACGAGCCGGGTTCCGAGGAACTGGCCGATCGTCTGGCAGTCATTCCAGGCGACGCCAAGCAGCCATGCGACAGGAGCGAAGGCATAGCCGAGAATCGATTGTAGAGTTGGCAAGCCAAGGCCGGTCAGGCAGCCATTGACTAGCGCGATGAGGCTTAAGAACGCGATCAGCATGCCGGCAATGTTCAGAGCCAACTGGAGCCCATCGCCCGCGCCTCGGGCCGCGGCATCGATGACGTTGATTCCAGGCTTTTCTACTTGCAGCCTGACGTCCCCCGATGTTTCGGGCTGGCCGGTTTCAGGCACCAGCATTTTAGCAAGCAGGATAGTCGCCGGGGCGGTCATGATGACTGCTGTCAGGAGATGCTCAATCGAGACTCCGGCGAACTTGACGTAGGCAGCCATTGTGGCGCCTGAGACGTGGGCCATGCCACTGGACATGATTGTGAAGAGCTCTGACTCGGTAAGATTCGCCAGGAAGGGCCGGATGGTGAGCGGCGCTTCGGTCTGCCCCATGAAGATGGAGGCGGCAACATTGGTGGATTCGGCCCCGGAGCCGCCCATCGTTCGCCTCATGATTCGCGCCATTGCGCCAATCACGATCTGCATGATTCCGAAGTAGTACATGACAGAGAACAGGCTGGCGATGAAGATGACAATCGGGAGAACCTGGAAGGCGAATATTACGCCGAACTCGGGGCTGGCTTTGCCAAGCTTGTCACCGAACAGGAAGGATGCCCCGTCTTCGGAATACTTGAGCAGGTTGTTTACAGCCGAGGCGGCCAACTGAAAGGCTTGTCCGGCAGGGGTCTTCAGTACGATGATGGCGAAGCCAAATTGCAAACCGAGGCCCCATAACAGGAGCCTCGGTTTGATTGCATTGCGGTTTGTCGATAGCAAGTAGCAGGTCGCGAGAATCGCGACCAGGCCGAGCAGGCCGATCATCGAACTAGCCTACTACTTCGAGGAGGATCTCGCGCAGTTCCGGAGCATTGGACGAGATGCGGAAGCTGTCTTCCACAATCTCGGCGGCTTCTTCAAGGTTGTTTTCGCTGGTATGGTAGAGGCGGCAGAGCACCGAACCGGCGTCCACCTTCTGTCCGACCTTCACCTCAAGAATGATGCCTACAGCGTGATCGATGGTGTCGGTGGTTGCATTGCGTCCACCGCCAATCAAGACGACTGCCTTGCCGACGCCTTCAGCATCGATGGCGCTTACATAGCCGGCGCGGGGGGTGACGATCTCGCGCATGCCAGTCGCGTTCGGGAGCAGGTCGAAGCGGTCGAGCACCTGGGCGTTTCCACCTTGGGCTGTGATGACTTCCTTGAACTTCCGGTAACCTGAGCCATCGAGCAACTTGGTCTGGGCCAGTTCGCGCGCGGCTTCCAGAGTGGGGGTAATCTTGCCGAGGAAGATCATACGGGCGGCCAATTCGAGGCTCAATCTGGTAAGGTCGATCGGGCCGGAATTCTGGAGCGTCTGGGAGACTTCCATCACTTCGAGGGCGTTTCCGACGGCAAATCCGAGAGGCTGATTCATGTCGGTAATCAGGGCCTGGACCTTCATGTCCTTGCGGCGGCCAATACCGACCATCAACTGGGCCAGTCGGCGAGCATGAATCTGTTGCTTCATGAAGGCGCCTGCGCCAACCTTGACGTCGAGGATCAGTGCATCGAGACCAGCGGCCATTTTCTTGGACATGATCGAACTGGCGATGAGCGGAATGGACTCAACCGTTGCCGTGACATCTCGCAGTGCGTAAAATTTACCATCAACTGGAGCAATCTGTTCAGACTGCCCAATAAAGGCGAGCTTGTGTTCGGCCAATTGAGCTTTGAACTGCTCGATCGTCAAATTGACATTGAATCCAGGAATGGATTCGAGCTTGTCTAAAGTGCCGCCAGTGTGGCCGAGTGAACGGCCGGAAATCATTGGGACAACAACTCCGGCGGCTGCCGCCAGAGGCGCGGCGATCAGACTGGTCTTATCCCCGACGCCACCAGTGGAATGTTTGTCCACTTTGACGCCCGGAATATCGGACAGGTCGAGTTTTTCGCCGGAGGCAATCATCAAGCCAGTTAGATTGTCGGTTTCGGCTTCGGTCAGGCCTTTAAAAAAGACGGCCATCAAGAAGGCGGAGATCTGGTAATCGGGAATTTCACCCCGCATATAACCTTCGACGAGGAACGCCAACTCTTCTTGGTCTAGTTCTTCACCGTCGCGCTTACGCTGTATGAGTTCGGGGACACGCATGACAATTTGCTAGATTAGCACAACCAGGACTTGCAAAGTAAAGGAAATAAAGGAATTCGACTGAATGACTGATGAATTTGATTGTCCAGGCCGATAGAGGTGTGGTGGAATGGTATGGCTTTATGGGGACAAAAGACGAGGTAATCGTTCCGGTGCTTGCACCCGCTGAGGTGCTGGCTGGAATTGCCTGGCAGGGCATGGAACCCGTGTTTGCGGATTTGGACATGGAATTGATGAGCCTGACGCCTGCCTCGGTGCTCGAGCAGGTGACTGTACATACGCGTGGCGTTTTTGTGACACCCATTTTTGGGGTGGTGGGAAATTGGGAAGATCTTCGATCCGTGACCGAGCCTCGCGGCATACTACTTCAGGTAGAGGGCGCTGGCGGAGCGGCAAAGTGGGAGAAGCTTGCGGCCGGGTTGAGAGGGATGGCCGCGAGCCTGATTCAGGTGGATGCGCAGTTGATCCATGGCGGCGCCGAAGCCTTTGCCAAGGAATTGGCTTCGTTTGGTATTGAATGCAAGCGGATGCCGGAGTGGCGCGGAAGGAAGCGCGATTTTCCGGGAATGGCTTCGATTGAGAGTCAAGTCTTGGTGGTGGAGAATTGGCCATCGAAGGTCGAGCAGCTTCAAGAGTGCGCGCGGGTTTGCTCGCGGCAAGGACAATTTGCATTTGAAGAATCACGACGCCTGCCTGGAGCCGCCCGGTTGGACGAGACGGTGATTCGGCGCGCTGTCTAGCAGCTTTACTTCGATGGAAGCTCCGCCGCCGGGACGGTTGGAGGCAGAAATAGAGCCCCCATGTTGGTGGACAATCCCTTCAGAAACAGTAAGACCCAGACCGGTTCCATTGGAATCGAGCCGTGTCGAGACGAAGGCGTCGAAGATATCCGGGAGCACGTCAGCCGGGATACCCGGGCCGTTGTCGTCTACTCGAATCGAAAGCATCGCCTTGCCATCCAGCCGGCTGGGACAAGTTCTGACGACAATTTCACCGCCTTTGGCCGGAACGGCCTGAAGGGCGTTGCGTATCAGATTCAGGAAAACCTGGAGCAGGCGATCTCCATTGCCAAGAACTGCGTCGGCGGGATTGGCTTCGTTTAGTAAAACTACGCTGGCGGCCTTTTCATCAATCGAGGCAATGTGCCAGGCCTCATCGATCAGGGTGCGAATCGGAACGGGTTCGTTTTTTTCGCGGCGGACGCGCGAGAATCCGACGAGGGATTCTGAGATCCGGCGGAGACGTTGAGTCATCTTGAGCATTCGCGCCAGGCGTTCGGAGTTTTGAGGGGATGGGTTCGTTTCGGCGAGTTTCTCGATGTAACCCTGTAAGACCGCGAGAGGGGTGTTGAGTTCATGGGCGACAGAGGCCGAGAGCAATCCGAGGGAAGCAAGCCGATCCTGCTCGAGTAATTTTGACCGGGTCGCTTCGAGCTCTTCATTTTGTTGGCGGAGCCGGCGCATGGTTTCGTTGCGCGAGAGCATGATCTTGCCGATTTCGTCTTCGAGGATTTCGTCATCGCCGATCAACTCGCGGTCCCGGTCATTGGCGCGCGCCGCGTCGTCGGCGTCGAGAAACAGCTGGATGGGCCGGTAAACGTATGCGGGCATGACGATGAGTTCGAGCAGGAGAATCGCAGAGAGGTAAAGAATTGCGAGCACGATGAAGAGGGTATATTTGGCGCGGGTAACAAGGCCGTCGTAATAGACTTCTGGGATTGTGATGGCGCGGTAGAGCCCGGCGATTGGCGAACGCTTGTAAATGGTGTCAGTTACCGCGGGATTCATGTAGACGCGAGTCGGGTTATCGTTCAGGTAGTCAATGGCCGCCCGAGGCATGGCAAGCGTAGCGGCATCGCCCTGGCTATAGCTGTAAAGCCCCATGAGTTCGAGGGCGGGCAACCCGCCATCGTCAGTAAAAAGTTGAGCCAGGAGAGTAAACTCCCGCTGTTTGGCGCTGGCCACGCGGCGCTCAAACAGCGGAATCACACTCCAATAAACGCCGATCGTGAGCACGAGAAAAAACAGGTTGTGCAATACGAGCAGCTTGGGACGGATACCCAGATTGCCAAACAACTGAAAGGCACGGCGGCGCAGTTGTCGCGGAGATTCCTTCAGGTTCGGCATTCTGCTTTTATTCTAGGCGAGGTCGATGGAATCTTCATTCCGCGAGCGGAAGTAAGTGCGGATGCCATCGCGCAAGCCTACGCTTCGATCGGTGAGTGAGTACAGGCCCTGGGCGTCCCTTTTGAGGTCCGTATCTGGATTGTACTTGTTGTCGACGAGAATCTTCCAACGGTCGCTGTAGTGGCGGTCCACTTTGCGGCCGTGCCAGTGGTGATTGAGCAAACCGTCCACGTAACCGATGTTTGACTTGAGCAATTTCGAGGCACGGTCCTGCCATTCGAGCACTTCGCGCTTGTAAGCGGGACTGAGTTGCCGGGATAGTGTCTTTTCGCCTTCGCCAATCAGCGAAGCCGCCATGTGCCAGTCGGCAGAGCCGACGATGCAAAAGTCGAGCAGGCAGCCAAGAGAATCGAGTGCGGAGCGTCGCGCAGCCCAGGCGAAGCCGGGGTGCCAATAGCCGCCTTTGGAATAACCGTAATAGCCGTCTGCTGTGCGCATTGCCCCATTCGAAGGTTGGCGTTTGGATTTGGGTTCGTTGTAGTACATCCATGCGAACCCGTTCTTGATAGCGCCGATGGATTCAAATTTGGGTCCGAGATCGAGGCAGTGGCTGAACATTTGCACGACATGGAAATGTTGCAGTTGTTGAATGGTTTCGTATGCCCAATCCGGCCGTGCGAAGGTTACGTCGGCATCGACCCAGGCAAAATATTCGGCGTCAGGATTGGATTTCAGGACGTGAGCGAACAACAAGTTCAGGGCGTTCTCTTTGTGCCACAGCTCGCTTTTGGTGCGTAGCTGGAGATGGCGTGGGTTGTCTGAGCTGGTTACGGCAAAAGGGCGATTGCCATAGGCAATTTCCACAGTCCAGTGGCGGATGTGAGGGCCATCATTTTGCGCTTTGAAGCCTTCAAACAGGCGGTAGCGGGAAGCATAGCGCACGGGATTGGAAATCATCGTGCAGACATCAAGTGTCGCCTCGCCAGCGGGCTGGTTGGAGCGTGGCCGGGGAAACGAAGGGACGGGTGGCTGATTCATGAGGAATCCTCAAAAACGGAAGGGTAAATTAGGCTGGCTCAACACAAATTGCGCGGCTCACAGGCAGGAGCCTTCCACTCCCGCCAGAATGAAGATACGGCGCGGCCCGAGCGGGCTTTTAGAGGTTGTGAGGGGAAGTAGTTGAATCAAGAGGAAATAAACTTTTCAAAAAACCTTGAACCGTTTTCATTAAATGGCTTGAGATTGCAAATGCACAAATAGCATCGAGAGGAGGCGGGGAATTTTCGAGCAGCAGGATCGGAGAAATTGAGAGACAATCGAAAAATTAGCATTCAGCTAAACCCTTAGACCCCATGGCGAAAATCAAAGTTCTTAACCCCGTCGTCGAAATGGACGGCGATGAAATGACGCGCATCATCTGGCAGGCCATTCGAGAACGGCTCATTCTGCCGTACCTCGATGTTGATCTCAAGTATTACGACCTTGGCATCGAGAAGCGTGACGAGACGAACGACCAGATTACGATCGATTCGGCAAACGCAGCCAAGCAATACGGAGTGGCAGTAAAGTGCGCAACCATTACGCCGGATGAGGAGAGAGTGAAAGAGTTCGGACTGAAGCAGATGTGGCGGAGCCCGAACGGAACGATCCGCAACATTCTGGACGGTACGATCTTTCGTGAGCCGATTATTTGCAAGAATGTCCCGCGCCTGGTTGGACATTGGGACAAACCGGTGGTGGTGGCTCGACATGGCTTTGGCGATCAATACCGGGCACAAGACTTTCAGTTTCCTGGTGCCGGGACATTGAAGATCACCTTCACGCCCGCCGATGGCAGTGCGCCGATCGAACGCGAAATCATGAAGACCCCTGGCGCCGGTGTGGCAATGGGCATGTTTAACCTGGACAGCTCGATTGCCGGCTTTGCACGCGCCTGCTTCAACTACGCAATGGGACGGTCTTATCCGGTATATCTGTCGACAAAAAACACCATTTTGAAGGCATATGATGGCCGATTCAAGAATTTGTTTCAGGAGATCTTCGATGCCGAGTTCAAGGATGCTTTCGAAGCCAAGGGCTTGACCTACGAACACCGGCTGATCGACGATATGGTGGCCTCTAACCTGAAATGGGCTGGCGGATATCTGTGGGCCTGCAAGAATTACGACGGCGACGTGCAGTCGGATACGGTTGCGCAGGGCTATGGCTCGCTCGGTTTGATGACTTCAGTGCTGATGTCGCCCGATGGCAACACGGTGGAAGCAGAGGCGGCCCACGGCACGGTGACGCGGCACTACCGGATGCACCAGCAGGGTAAGCCGACTTCGACCAACCCAATTGCCTCGATCTTTGCCTGGACGCGTGGATTGCAATATCGCGGCCGTATGGACGGTACTCAGGATGTGGTTGACTTCGCGCTCGCCATTGAAAAAGTGTGCGTGGACGTCGTTGAGTCGGGCAGGATGACGAAGGATCTGGCAATTCTGATTCGCGCCGACCATCCTTACCTGACTACTGAGGACTTCCTGACGGCGATTGACCAGGAGTTGCAGAAGCAACTCGCTTAATGAAGCGGCTTGCCGTGTTGGGCGGTGTCATCGCGCTCGGCATTGTGTCGAGGTTGATGCCACTTGGGTTTGCGCTCTGGGATAAGTACCTCGGGGACGCACTCTACGCGGCGATGGTTTATTGCGTTCTAGCATTGTTCTGGCGAGCGCAGCCTATGCGTTTGGCTTTGGCCTCAATGGCGGCGTTGACCGCCATCGAAGCTTTTCAATTGACGGGGGTGGCGAGGGAGTTCGTCGTAGGCGGGAACGTTCCACTGAAGCTGTTGGGCCGGCTGATGGGCGCCGAGTTCGCCTGGTTGGATCTTGCGGCCTATCTTGCCGGAATCGCCAGCGCGGCAGGCTTAGATCTGCGTACCAAAATGACAGGATGACTCGTGGAGCGTTTCTTGGAAGCCTTGGCCTGGGCGGACTGTTCGCTGCCAAAAAGCGCCCCAATGTATTGTTCATCGCGGTAGACGATTTACGTCCGGAGTTGGGTATTTACGGAGCAGGTCATGTACACAGTCCCCGAATGGATGAGTTGGGGCGCAGCGGAGTGGTGTTCCACAAAGCCTATTGCCAGTCGGCGGTTTGCAATCCTTCGCGGGCAAGCCTGTTTACAGGTCTGCGACCCGACACACTGAAGGTTTGGGACCTGAAAACGCTATTTCGTGAGACCGCGCCGAAGGCGATCACCTTGCCCCAGCAGTTTCGGAATCAGGGCTACCGGACTGCCGAGATCGGCAAGATCTTTCACAACAGCTTTCCGGATCCACAGTCCTGGAGCGAACCGGACCTGCACATCGACGGCTTCCCCTTCGACCCTGACGCGGTGTATCGAAGTGAGAGTGAAGTCGCGGCTCTCGAACAGCGTAAACGGGCGATCCTTGCCGCCGGGAATGAGCAGCGCCATATCGACCAATATGGGCAATGGTATTTGAAACAATCGGCAAGCGAAGCGCCGGATGTGCCGGATGAAGCCTATTACGATGGCGCGCAGACGCGCGTGGCAGTTGAGAAGTTGAAGGAATTTTTCGGGCGGCCGGAGCCATTCTTTTTGGGAGTCGGTTACTACAGGCCGCACCTGCCCTTCAACGCTCCGAAGAAGTATTGGGATCTCTACAACCGCGCTGAGATCCGGTTAGCCAAGAATGCATTCCAACCGAAGGGTGCGCCAACCATGGCGGGCAACATGAACCGGGAGCTACGAGGCTACCAGGATTTCCTGACCGCACCAAAGCCTCATGAGGGCAGCTTGGGTGAGGCGGAATCGCGAAGACTGCGACATGGTTATCTGGCGTCGGTGAGTTATGTGGATGCTCAGGTGGGAAAGCTGCTGGACGCGATCGACCGGAATGGATTGCGTGAGAACACGAACGTAGTGCTATGGGGTGATCACGGCTGGAAACTCGGCGAGCATAATGGCTGGGGCAAGATGACGAACTATGAGGTGGACGCGCGGGTTCCGCTCATGGTCAGGGCTCCAGGTTACGCAAGCGGCCGGTGCGACCGCCTCGTTGAGTTCGTAGACGTTTATCCAACGCTTTGCGAACTGGCAGGTGTCGCGAAACCCAAGGAGCTCGAAGGCCAGAGCTTTGTGCCCTTGCTGAAATCGAAGGACAGGAAATGGAAGACGGCAGCTTTCCATCAGTTCCTTCGTGAGGGGCAATGGATTGCAGCGGATGGTGTTGAATATATGGGATACGCGATTCGCACCGAGCGGCATCGTTACGTGGAGTGGATTCGCTGGAAAGAAAAATCGCTCGCCGGGCGGGAGCTATATGATCTGGCCAACAATCCGCAAGAAGACGTGAATCTGATCGGATCGCAGGGCATTGAAGGGATCGTTGCTGATTTGTCGAGGAGATTGAAATCGGGTTGGCGAGGAGAGAAGGCATGACTACCGTGCAGCGATGGAAGCGGGATTTGTCGTGGGAGTATCGCAAACTCCAGGGCAAGGGAATGTTCTTTCGGTTCTGGCTGGCAATGCTCACATTGGGGATTGTTGAGCACTTGTGGGAATTCTACTCGGGCGCCGGAGTAGCCGGCTACATGATGCGCCGCCAGATCGAGAATAACGGTTCGCTTGGAGTCGGATTCTGGCCCGCCATGGCATTCTTACTATTCATCATTGGCCCCTTTGTGATGCTTGGGATCACTGAGCCAAAACGCGATCCTCATCGAACAGGCGGAAGGCATGTTAGCGGCAAAGTTGTACTTCTATCTATTTGTTCACTGTTGACGGCGATGTCGGCCGGAGGGTACTGGATGGCAAACCGCGGACCTGATACAAAAGCTACTCCGATTTCGATTGATGTTGGGGCGGTGAGCGGCGAATTCAAGGACGGCATGGTGCGACTGCGCGGAGTGCCGCAGCCATTGCAGGGACTTTCCTATGTGGCAGTCAGTTCATTGGGCCGGGGCGCAAGCCGGACGACCACAGCGGAGACGCAGAGCTTTGTGCCGATTACGGCGGCTACCTGGAAGCCGGGAGAACCGGTGCGATTTCTGCTTGCCTCCGATCAAGAACACCTTCGAATCGGGGTTGCGCTTCCGGCTGGTGTGATGCTGGCTGATTCCCTGCCCTGGTACTTAACCAGCGCCCTTGAGCGGCGCGGAGTGCGACTCACTAAGCCATATCATGTGGTTTACACCAACACGTATCTGGCGACGCGAGGCAATTGGGATGCACTGACGGCTATCGCGGGTTTCTTCGCTTTCATCGCATGGGGGATCACGGCGATGATGCTCTGGCCGGACCGCAAATCAGGCCGCTGAATATGAAATGATCTATGCCATGAAAATAATCGCCCTATCGTTTGGAATCGCAGCACTGCTGGCTGCGCAAGGTGGTAGGCCGCAGGCATCGGAGGGAATGCGCCAGGCAGTGCAACTGGACCTTGCCGGGGACTATGCCGGCGCGCGTGCTCTGTTGCAAAAGGAGATCGATGGGGCCGCAACGCCTCAGGCCAAAGCTGGCGCTCAGCGGGCGATGGCCATGTCCTACGCCTTCGAGAGAAATTGCGCCAAGACGGTCGAATACGAGGAGAAAGTAATTGCTTATTGGGTGACGCGCGAGAAAGAAGAACCTAAGAACGCTTTTTCCCAGCAAGGGGAAATGGCGAACGAAGCAGCCCGTGTGTGCATTGATGCGGGAGACTTCAATGCCGCCGAGAAGTGGTATCAGAAAGGCACGGAATTAGGGCTTCGCGAACCGGAAATCAGCACCGATCGCAGAGCGCTTTGGGAATACCGGCTGGAGCATGCAAAGGCAAGACTGGCAGCGCGTCGAGGCAACAAGAGTCTGGCCGAAAAGCATATTGCCGCCGCAAAGGTTGCGCTCGACAAAATGACGGAGTTGAAGAAAGCGCAGGAGGTGTTCTTGCCCTACCTGACCGGCTATGTTGCGTTGTATACGGGAGATGCCGCCAAGGCGCTTGCGGATTTGGAGAAGGCCAATCAGGGGGACGCCTTCATCATGTGCCTGGAGGCGGATGCGCTTGAGAAGTTGGGGCGCAAGGACGAGGCGATGGAGTTGTACAAGAAGGCGGCAGCAAAGGGCGGGCATAATCCGCCTGCTGCCTATGCAGTGCCTCTGGCCAAAAAGAAACTGGGATGACGCGAAGAGAATTAGCGGTTGGAGCCTTAGCCTTTGCAGCCCCGGAGCCGGGTTGGCGGAGCCTGTTTGACGGCAAGACTTTTCATGCGTGGCGCGACCCTTCGAGTATGCAGCCAGCCGGGGACAGTTGGAGCATCGAGGAAGGAAGTCTCGTCGCAACGCGAGAGCCGCAACTTCTTGAGGATCTCGAGACTAAGGAAGACTTTCAGGACTTCGAGTTTTCGTTTGAATGGAAGCTTGCGGAGGGCGGAAACAGTGGGGTGAAATACTCCATCGGCCGGCGGGTCTTTCTTGAAAATTCAGAACCGGGCTGGGCGAAGGGCAAGCGCGTGGAAAAGCGCCAGTTTGCGCCGGGTACCCGAGGGCAACAATATTTGGGGGCTTGCGAATTTCAATTGATCGACGATGAGAAGCATCCTGATGCGGCTAGGGGAACAATCCGTAAAACAGGCGCCCTTTATGGCTTGGTTGCGCCGCAGCAGCCAGCAAATGCCCCTGCTGGTATTTGGCATCAGGGTCAATTGAAGAAGCAAGGGCTCAATGTGGAGCATTGGGTAAACGGCAAGCTTGTCTTGGCGACACGACTGGATTCCCCTGAAATCGCAGCCAAATTGAGCGCTTATCCCGTGAGGTTGGCCGAGTATCGGGCTAGCCTTGAGAAACGCAGCACGATCGCGCTGCAAAACCATGGCGATTCCGCAGTCTGGTTTCGCTACCTGAGAGTGAAGGACAACTAAGATGGGGCTACCGATTCTGGATGTCGCGATTGGGTTGAGTTTTATCTACCTGCTTCTGTCTCTGGTCTGTACCTCGGTAAACGAGTTGCTGGCGGGGGCGATGAACCAACGCGGAAAGTTTCTCAAATTGGGGGTTGAGCGGCTGCTGAGTGGAGAGACTGAATTGAAGGAGCGGCTTTACAAGCATCCTCTGATTGAGGGTACCACTGCCAAGGGGAGTAGCCGCCTGCCGGCCTACATCAGCTCGAAACGATTCGCCGTTGTGTTGCTGGATGAGATTTCCGGCCCCGACGGATCTCGCATGAAAATGGATGACTTGAAGCGCGGGATTGAGGGGCTGAAGAGTTCCGAGTTCAAGACTGCACTGAAGGCGTTGATTCCGGAGACGATGACGGATGCGTTTCAAGCTCATGAGGTGATTGAAGAATGGTTTAACGAAGGCATGGACCGCGTATCGGGCTGGTACAAGCGCCACACGCAGATCTATGTGGTTTTGTTAGCCGCAGTGGTTACGCTGGGCCTGAACGCGGACTCGCTTCATATGGCGAGGGTGTTGTGGGTAAACCCCACGCTCCGTGCGCAATTGGTGGATGCCGCCAGCGTTCGTCTTGAGAAGGACCGTCCCGAGGAGATGCTCCCGCTTGTGGAGTACCCCGATCCGGATGACCCTACAAAGAGCGTTGCTGTGAATATAGGCCGTGCGGCTCTGAGCCCGGCTGAGCAGGACTTGCTAACGCAGGTGATGGGCTGGGATGGAAAGTCACCAGCGGATGGCCCGTTGAGCTTGTTTGCATTGGTCCTTGGCTGGCTGATGACGATTGCCGCACTTGCGCTTGGGGCTCCGTTCTGGTTTGACACGCTCAAGCGTTTCATGAACATTCGAAATACGGGCCGATCCCCCGTTGAAGCGCGGGACAAGGCAGCCTGACATGCAAAGAATTCTTGCATTGCTGTTGTGCCTGAGTCTGTGTGATTCCGCCATCGGTGGCATTGTGATCCTGAAGCGGGCCTGGGTGAAAAAGTTCAAAGACCGTGCGACGATCGAAGCCAAATTTGTGATTGAGCATTCGCATTCGTCACCGAACTCAAACAAGAAGGATGGCGATTTGCACTTTGCCGGGCAGGCGGAACGGGAGATCGGGTTGCCTGCGGTGGCAGAGCTTGTCAATGCGCGCAAAGCGTTCTCAAAGCCTGCGGTTCAGTTCATCAAGGATTCGGCGGGAACTGGAACTGAAGTGGATCTGCATGGGGTGTGGCGTTTGTGGTTTGAGCACCCGGCGCATTCGCAAACTCAATTTGCGACTTTTGGCATTGCAAAGAACACGAATCCAGATCATTCCTTTGAGGTGCACCCGGTGCTGAAGGTGGGAGGCATCGACCTTAGCGAATCATTCGACTTCATACCCGACTTTGCCGGTCATGATGCGAAGAAGGCCTTCAATTTCTACAACAGTCTGAAGATCACGGTGCGAGCCAGCGCCACGGCAGTAACGATGGATGCCAAGAAATCGGTGTTTAACTACACGACGTACGGGATGGTGTTAACAGGAAAACCGAAGAAGCTGGTGGATGGCGGTATTGCCGTCTTCGCGGATGTGGAGAACGAAGAGGATGAAGACGACCCGCTTGCCCGTGGGATTCGCATGATATTTGCTCCAGGCACGGCGGGTGCCAAGCTGATCACCGGCAAGGTTGCTGGAGACAAGTTTGTGGCGATCGGGATCCCGAGGGTGAATCTGAATGCGATTGAGGCAGCGATCCGGGTGTCTGGGACACAACAGTTCACAAGCAGCCTTCCCTACGAAATGATCGTTGTTGGAATTAAAGCGGCGGAGTAGCTAGCTGCTATCGCGGATGACGCGGCAGTTATCATCCTCAACCGATACTTCACCCATCGAGGCGCGAGATTGATTGAGAAAGCTTTTCAAGAATTCGAGGCAGCGGGTTGTGTCGCTGAAGTTGCTCGCAACTCCAAGAGATACCCGGATTGCGCCAGCGCTCTTGTTGACTCCCCGGGCATCCATGAGCTTCACAAAGTTGGGAAGGTTGAGTTCCTTCCCTAAGGCCAGTCCCGCGGCGATGTCCTCTTCGTTCAGTCCCTCAGCAGCTTCGTTCGCGCCGGGATTGCAGAAGCAGCCAGTGCGCAGGGAGATGCGCGCCTGTCCGGCAAGCTCTTCGACTCGCCGGTAGTCGTGGCGCGCACCGGCGGGATCGTAGAGATTGTAGGTGATAGTTCCGCCTCTCGATTCACAATCGCCTGGGCCATGAAGTTTTACGAGCGGCCGGCCATTCTCATGCCGCATCGCTTGCAGTTGATCGAGCAGAAAGCCGGTGAGCTGTCGAACGCGCGCCTGGATGTTCTCAACGCCTATGTTGGCGAGATGCTCAAGGCCGATCTCAACTGCCGGGATCGATAGATAGTTGATTGTGCCGTCTTCAAAGGCGGCTTCCCCTTGTGACAAGACATGAGACTGTGCCTGCACAGTAGTGAAATCCACAGTGCCTCCGGAGAACCATGGACGCTTCAGAACCGGCATTGCCTTTTTGTGAATTAACAGAGCGCCGATGCCGGCCGGGTAGCCGAACATTTTGTAGAAAGAGACGCTGACAAAATCGGGCTGCACTTCGGTCAGGCTGAGCCGGTTGGTGGGCACATAGGCGGCGGCATCGAGCAGGACCCGCCAGCCAAGATTCTTTGCGCGCGTCACCCAACTGAGCAGATGTTTGACGCCTGAATAATTGGACTGGGCCGGGAAAGCGAACAGGTTCTCAGCAGCCGGATCGATGCGATAAAGGTTGGCTTCCAAGGCTTCAGCGTTGATCCTCAAATCAGGAGTGGTGAGGGGGGAGTAAACCGTGGAAGCACCTGCGCGGGTTGCGAATTCACGGATGCCATTTACTGAGTTGTGGTTGTCGCAGGTTGCGAGGAAGGTGCTCCCGGCTGAGAAGGGGAATGATTCCGCGACCAGCTTGAGCGCGCCAGAAGCATTGAGAGTGAAAACCAAATAGTAGTTGGCATGGGCGTCGAAGTAATCGAGCGTTGCGCGACGGGTACGCTCGACCAGCTCGGTCATGGCAAGCGAGGTTGGATTGGCGGAATGGGGATTGCCGAACACATTGCCGCGCAGCAGATCGAGGTGGCGGGTAATTTGCGAATCCGCATATAGCGCTGCGCCAGTGTAATCGAGATAAACGTGGTTCGCCTGGTCGAGCCGACCGTATTCGGAGGCTCGAAGGATATCCAACTCTTCAGCTTCTGCTAGTTCCAAGGGACAGGAATCGACTTGCACAATCCCATTATCCGATGCGCCTCGGCAAGTCTACCGACCCTTGTCTCCAGATCCGCAAAGTGATAGTAATTATAAGGTGAAATGG
>Ga0163144_10012344_pt1 | contig 17953 bp, 23 predicted proteins | sample OliLak19BULKMAT1_FD_123175 | JGI IMG/M metagenome (GOLD analysis project Ga0163144, IMG submission 123175) | Freshwater microbial mat bacterial communities from Lake Vanda, McMurdo Dry Valleys, Antarctica - Oligotrophic Lake LV.19.BULKMAT1 | ecosystem: Environmental > Aquatic > Freshwater >...
GGAATATCAGTACCAATTACATCTCAAAAAAGACCTGAACATCATCACCGGTATCACCGGCACGTATTCCGAAGTGCATTCCGATTCGCTTTATGGAAATCATTTCAGCAGCAATGTTGGAGTTTTTGCACAGGCCGATAAAAAATTCAAGAGGCTCATTCTTTCCCTGGGGGTAAGAGGGGAATATTTTAAAGTAGATACAGCCCAAACAAAATACAAAGTCATTCTTGGAAAGGACACTACTGTTCTTCCCATTTATCCTGTGTTCCGGGCGGGAATGAATTATCGCCTTTTTGAACACACCCATTTGCGTGCATCATTCGGACAAGGCTATCGCTTTCCAAGCGTAGCGGAAAAATTCATTACCACCAAAACCAGCGGCTTAACCATTTATCCGAATCCACAAATTCAGCCGGAAACGGGCTGGAGCGCTGAGATCGGAGCTAAGCAGGCAATTAAGATCAGGGGATTTAGGGGCTACCTGGATCTTGCGGCCTTTCGCCAGGAATACAAGAACATGATGGAGTTCACATTTGGGTATTGGGTTCCGGCAGGAACGCCAAACGCCAATGCTCCCACCACCCAGGTACAATATTTCGGTGCCAAGTCCATCAATGTGGGAAGGACCAGGATCACAGGTGCTGAATTTACCATTGCCGGGGAAGGGGATATAGGAAAAACAACATTCACGGTGCTTGGCGGATATTCCTACATAAAACCCATTGACCTGGATTATGACTCAGCCACATCGGGCGGCACGTATAAAGGAAATATTTTAAAATACCGCTTTGAGCACACCGCTAAATTGGATGTGCAGGCAGATCATAAAAAATGGAGCACAGGAATCAGCGTGCGCTACAACAGCTTCATGAAAAATATTGATGCCAGCTTTCAGAAAGAACTTTTTAATGATCTGTTTCCAACCTTGCATTCCAACCTTTATATCCTGCCCGGCCTCAAGGAATACCGTGAAAAACATAACAAAGGAGATGTGGTTTTGGATTACCGGTTATCCTACATGCTTACCAAAGAGATTAAAATAGCGGCTGTGATCAACAATCTGCTAAACCGCGAATACATGGGCCGGCCGGGTGATGTACAGTCCCCAAGAAGTTTTGCGTTTGTGCTGAGTGCGAGGATTTAGAAGTGACCCGTCCTAAAATAAGTTTACAGTTTATAATCCCGCTACAAGCTTACAAGGTGGTTACTTGATTATTTTTTCAAGATATGTTTTTAGCTCAGGAATTTTTGTTTGAATAATTTCCCAAACCTTTTCCGGAAGGACGCCGAAATATTGATGAGCAGCAAGATTTCTAAAGGCGCGAATTTTATCCCATTCAATGTCATCATTCTTTGCAATAAATTTATCGCTAAGACCCGCAACTAATTCTCCAATGACAATAAAATCCATCAGGCAAGCGTCAAAAGTCTTAAGGTCACATTCAAATTCTCCAGATGAATGAATGGACTTTGTGTAGTCCTGAATTCGCTGAACCATCTCAAGCATGAGTTGAAGATTGGGAAGGTCGCGCTCAGACATAAATTGCATCTTTTAAAATATAGGGCCTGAAATAAGAACGAATACTTTTTTCATGCACTAAATCTACATCGCGGTTGAATTGCTTTTTCAGGAGTTTGGATAAATCCCATTCAAGATCAAAAATATTCTTTGTGTTCTCTTCAAGCTCAATCAGAATATCCACATCGCTGGTTTGTTTCTGTTCGCCACGTGCAAATGAGCCAAATAAGCCGATCTTTTTAAGATGAAACTTCTCTCTCAAAAAAACTTTATTATTGATCAGGAACTGTAATATTTCTTCTTTGGTATGCATTTGCTATGCTTTTGCACAAAGTTAAAACAAATAACTCCAGCCACAAAATAAATGTTATTTCTCTCTTTAAAGGTCAAGCGAAGTGAAAATAGCATTGGTAGTAAATAATATTTTAACCGACATTTTGCAGTTCAAATAAAATCTAACAACAATATCTGACGCAAATTGTTGCAAGGCACCAAGTTGGTCAGGATTAACCCAGACATTGAAAACGAAAGATTTTCTTACTTGCAAGATTGAAGTTAAATCTTTCATTTTCAATCGTCTGCCTTATGGGCAAAAAGTTCAACTGAACTTTTTGGGTTTAAACTGGGAGTACATGGGCCGTCCCGATGATGTACAGCCCCCAAGAAGTTTTGCGTTTGTGCTGAGTGCGAGGATTTGAGCAGGCTGTGCTATTCATAAACATACGGCTCATTACTATAAGCCAGTTGCCTAATATTTTCTAATGCCCTTTTCATGTAAGTCTTCCAAAAGGTATTTGTAAATAACCAGTTTAGGGGATAAAGCAAAGCAATGTCCGAATGCAAAATATACGTGTACTCAACTAAAATTTTATCCTTTTCAATTTCAGTTGTTTTCCATTCTCCGGCAAATTTTGAAAATCCCAGCATCCAGGCTTGAAAATCGCTCACTTCGATCTTCCAGTATTTATTCTCTACGCGTTCAATTACTTTGTCCACCGAAGCCCATCCGCCTTTTTGTGTAAGCGACTTAGCAACAAACACTTTTTTACTATAACCCGGTTTACCCCAGTGTTCGTCATCCGTGCAATGCGTGACTTTAGGCATAATAGCATAGCCGGTGTGAACTTTAGAAACATCGCAAAGCATGGGTGTTTTAAAAGCTCTTTCTAAAGAGCAATTGAATATGGTTGTTACTTTGATCTTGGTCTTCATAGCTTTTTTTTATGAGTTTTCTGTGTAGGAATGATGTAAGACTTATGATTTATTCGTGCTCTATTTCTTGTACGATTTATAACCCTCTCTTTCCTCATATTGTGCCTCCAGCTTATCCCATTCTGTATCGCTTCCGAATAGCGTCTCAAGGATGGTATTACCGGTGGTTATTTCTCCGTCACCGTCTTCATCAAATGAATCCAGGATATTGTACAATTCCATTTTTGTCACTCTTCCATCTTTATTGCCCGCCTTATCCGCATTGGTAAATAACAATCCCCTTGATACGGTTTTAAGAGTATAGGTACTGTCACTGCTGTCGGAATCCAATTTTTTTCTTAGAAAAGAATCTTCACTTACCCTCAACGTATCATTAAAATCCTGATCGTATTTATTTATAATTATCTCGGCGAGCTGTATTGTAGAAATGCCATTATTGGCAAAGTTTACTTCCGTCTCCCGGTTTGAGGTATCATAATTTTTTTACCCGACTTGTATTTTTTGGATTATCTTTTTTATTAATGATATCTCCTGCTTTTTCAAATCTGTCTTCAACCTCTTCATATTGTGCAATTATATCACCGTCACCGCAGGAGCTAAGCATGAGCAGGATTAAGAAGGGTATGAGGTTTTTCATAATGTGAGTCGTAGCATAGATAAATATAAAAAAATTGCTTAGAAGAAGACTCGCAAATTATGGAATTTGAAAATAAGATTAAAGCCCATATCTCATTTCTCATACAACTCAATCGGTAGATCATCCGGATCAAAAATAAATGTGAAATGCTTGTTGGTGATTTCGTCTAAGCGAATTGGCTCGGCAGGTACATTGCTTTTTCTTAATGTATCAATTGCCTTTTTCAGATCATCCACTTCAAATGCAATGTGTCGCAGTCCTGTTGCTTCAGGCCGGGAGAGACGCTTAGGCGTATCGGGGAATGAGAAGAGCTCGATAACGTACTCGCCATTCAGCGAGAGATCCAATTTGTACGAGTTTCTTTCTTTACGGAATGTCTCCCGGATGATCTTTAATCCCAATACTTCGGTATAAAAAGTTTTGGACCTTTCATAATCCGAACAGATGATAGCAGTATGATGAATGCGGTTAAACATTAGTTCGGAGTATTCCAATTATTTTTTCAGCATGAAAGAGTTGAGGATCTTTTCACCGGTTTCTTTAAGGCTTTCAAATTTATTTTGTTCGGTTGTAAAGGTCAGGGCGTATGCTTTTTCATTGATCACCCAATAATATTGTTCAAACATCAGGTGCAGCGCACTTTGATCCCCGCTAAAGATTATCTTATGATATTCCGAGGAATTTTTTTTCTCCCTTTTGCTTTCTATCAACTTTGAATTTGTTATCATAGTTTTGATCTGTTCCTCCGAAATTTCAGCGTATTGATCCAGGTCAATATTTTTTCCTGCCAGGTCCTGGATCAAAAGATTAACGTTTTCCCTGAATGCATCCTGTTTCGATTCGATCAGTGAAAAAAGAATAAAGGTGGTGCCCAGTTGTCCGCTCTGATCCAGCTGCCAGGTGGATGGATATTGAATTGTATATGCCGGCTCATCCAGCACCTTTAGATCACGACCATCGGGAAGAGAAGCATTTTCATTAAATGCATACCCGCAGAAAAGAGCACAAACAGATGCAAGAAATAATAAAATTTTTTTCACGTGGTTTGGTTTTAAAGGTTTCTACAGAAGAACAAATGATCGATAATATCTAAAATCTGTACTCCTTATAGTCTTTGGTAAATTCTTCGTCCGCAATTTTTGGGTTCAGCTGCAGGTCGTGGTACTCGTAGGATTCAAAGACGCCTTTGTCATCATACACTTTTATCACGCGGGGGATAAAGTTTTCTTTGTCGATATAGAGGATCATCTTACTTCCGTACACATTGGGCACTTTTATTACCTGATTCACTTTCACATCGTGAAAATTTTTCACCTTATCAGAATTCACCTCCAAAAGCATATAGTCGCTCACTTTAAATTTATGCGCGATGGTGGTCAGGTTTTCGCTTTTTAATACTGTATAGTCGGTGTATTTAAAATCCGGATATTCCGCAGTTACAAAATAGCATTCGCGGGTGTTCCAAGTGAGCGTTCCGGAACATTTAAAATAAGTGTCAAAATCTTTATCCAAAAGATCCATAGAGCTTTTGATAATATCTCCAAAATATTCAAAGCCCATCTGGTGAATGGTATGGTGCTGTTTTTCACGCATCAGCGTGCCCATGGGATCCAGGCTTAAATTCATATATGGAAAACCGGCAGGGTTTACCAGGCAATTTCCATTGTTTTTTCCTTCAATCCACAGCAGCTCCGGGCCTTTTAAGTAGATGTATATTTTCCGCGGAGAACGATTCAGTTTCACCTGAGACTGGGTAGAAAGAAGTTTTCCGTTAATACGCTCGTTGCACTTAAGATGAAACTTTAGCGTTTGTATTTTATCTACCGCATCCAGAGTGTTTTTTAGTATTTCTTTGCAGGAAGGAGGAGGAGGGGAATAAGCAGTTGGCAGTAGACAGTTGACAATCAACAGCAAAAAAAGCATTGGTCTGAATTTCAAACGCATCATGCAAATTTACAATTAAATAGCAATGAAAATGATTCGTAAATTCGTATAAATTAGTTTTTTGCACCATGAAGATCCTGGGGATTATTCCCGCCCGATATGCCTCCACACGTTTTCCGGGCAAACCGCTGACGGATATCAATGGCAAGCCTATGATACAGCGTGTGTATGAGCAGGCTGTTAAATGCAAGCAATTAAGCGAAGTGGTGGTTGCTACGGATGACACGCGTATCGAGTCGGCAGTGAAGAATTTTAAAGGGAATGTGGTAATGACCTCTGATAAGCACGAAAGCGGCACCGACAGATGTTACGAAGCATTGACTAAGTCAGGAGGGGGATTCGATTCAGTCATCAATATTCAGGGAGACGAACCCTTCATTCATCCGGATCAAATCTCTAAAGTGGCAGGCTGTTTTTCTACCTCCGGAAGAGGGGATGGGGTCGAGGTGCAATTAGCTACCCTCGCCATTAAAATGAAGAGTACTGAAGAGCTAACCAACCTCAACACAATAAAGGTCGTCATCAATAAAAACAAACAGGCCATCTATTTCAGCCGGACCCCTATTCCGTATTACCGTGGAAAAGATACTTCCAGGTGGATGCAAGCACATACATATTATAAGCATATTGGCATTTACGGCTACCGCGCGGATGTGTTGGCTGAAATAACCAAACTGTATCGTTCTCCCCTTGAGATTGCCGAATCATTGGAACAGTTGCGCTGGCTTGAAAACGGATACAGGATAGCTGTTGAGCTTACGGATTCCGAATCATTTTCCATAGATACGCCTGAAGACCTGAAGAGTGCCATGGAAAAATTATCCCAATGAAAAATTGTATATTCGCTCTGTAATGAACGTTGAAAAGCACATAAGCCAACTTCTTTTTGAGCACGATTGTGTGATCGTTCCTGAATTCGGAGGGTTTGTGTGTAATTATTCATCAGCGGGCATACATCCATCCAAACACCAGTTCCATCCGCCTTTCAAGAAGATTTCCTTCAACCGGAATTTGAAGAACAACGATGGCTTACTTGCTAATCAGGTGTCTGTTTCCGAAGGAATATCTTATTCAGATTCTAACCGGACCATTTCAGAATATGTTCAGAACCTCACAAGAGAATTAAATTCCAATAAACGCTTTGATCTTCTCAGTATCGGTACCTTTTATACCGGGGAAGAGGACACCTTGCTTTTTGAGCAGGATGAAACCGTGAATTACCTTCCTGAATCCTTCGGGCTTTCTACTTTCAATTCTCCTGCTATCAAGCGCGAACCGATCGAAAGAAAGATCGTTAAAAAATTACAGGACAAAGTAGTTGTTCCATCGAAAGAAAAGGCAGATGCTATTCCTGTTAAAAGAAGGACTTCGCGTTATCTTCTTGTTCCTATGGCGGCATCCCTGATCGCGTTCCTGCTTTGGCTCCCGTTTCAAACCAGCCTGATCAACAACATAGATTATTCCAGCCTGAATCCTTTTGCTCCCAAAGAACAGCCGCATTACCAGCTATCGGAAATTGATCTTCCGGATCCGGATAGTGATGTTTCTAAAGACAATGTAAGAGGAATGCTTGCAATGGGAGGGAAGGACACAATGAGATACCTCAATATTGTCATAGATGGAAAGATCCCTATCGTAGTTCGTTTACAAGAGGATGCTACCAAGGTGGTAAAAACCAAAAACAAAGAATCACGCAGCAAAAATCATTTTCACATTGTTGCCGGTGCATTTGCTGTTTCCGGGAATGCGGAAAAACTTCAGAGAAAACTGGTAAAAGCCGGCTATGAAGCAACCATTATTGATAAAAGAGGCAAGAGCCTGCGTTTTGTGTCTTACGGTGGATTTGCAACTAAAGAAGAGGCTACCCAAGCTCTTGAAAAGATCCGCGCTGTCCAGGGTGATGCGTGGCTGATGACGAATTAAGCCACCCCCCACCCTGCCTTCCAAAGGAGAAGGAGCAAAAATTATTTAGTATCTCTTTGAATTTAATTCCCTCTATAGGGATAAGAAAATCTACGCTTCTACTTTTTTTCTGTTTCTGTAGATCTTTATAGCCAAGAAGATCATAGTGCTGAAAAGTATTAGCCCGAGCATTGCCCAGATATAGTTCAGCGTGTCTTTCAACTCTACAATAAATACTATGGCTACCAAAAAAATGGTGGCTACTTCGTTCCACAGCCTGAGTTTAAAGGAAGAATGCTTTACAATATCTTTTTGAAATTGAGTGAACATCGCATGGCATCTTACATGATATAACGTAAGCCCGAAAACAAATGCAAGTTTTAAAAGCAGCCATGCAGGGATATTTAATCCATATACTTCATATAAGACCCACCCTCCAAAAACATACGTGCCCACCAGGGAAGGCCATGTGATCCCGTACCATAATCGTTTTTCCATCAGCTTATACTGTTTCTGAAGGATAGATTTTTCAGGCTCCGCTTTTTTTTCCGCTTCAGCATGATAAATAAAAAGGCGTACTATATAAAATAACCCGGCAAACCAGGTTACTACAAAAATGATGTGTAGGGCTAAAACATATAAATTCATAACTCAAACTTACTGAAAAAAGTTGGGAGCGGCTGGCAGAGAAGGAATATATATCTTTGGCAATCTTTGTTGCCACGGATTAACCACCCGCTAATATAAAAACTATGAAATCAAAATTTCCCAAAGAAACATATGCGATCACTACCCAGTTTGTGCTTCCTAACGATACCAATGCGCTAGGCAATCTTGCCGGAGGACATCTGCTCCATTGGATGGATATCGTATCGGCAATTTCTGCACATCGCTTATGCAAGCGCGTAGTTGTAACAGCTGCGGTGAACAATGTTTCTTTCCGCGAGCCAATAAAGCTTGGAAGCATTGTAACGCTGGAAGCAAAAGTATCCCGCTCGTTCAATACTTCCATGGAAGTGGTGATAGACGTATGGGTGGAAGACAGGGTAACAGGCGAAAGGAAAAAACATAACGAAGCGATCTATACGTTTGTGGCAGTGGATCAGAATGGTTCCCCGCTACCGGTACCTGAGGTAACTCCTGAAACCCCGGAAGAGCAAAGCAGGTTTGATGGGGCTCTTCGCAGAAGGCAATTAAGCCTGATACTGGCAGGTAAAATGAAAGCAGATGAGGCTACGGAACTAAAAGCTCTTTTTGTAAAATAACCCCCGTTGATTAATGGCTGAAAGCAACAAAGAGAAATTCAACGACCTGGGATTAGGCACTAAGGCATCTTCCGGTACGCAGCGCTCACTCAATAAAGATGGCTCCTTCAATATAAAGAAGATCAATGTTCCTTTTTCTGAAAGGATAAATTTCTTTCATGTTCTGGTGACCATGTCCTGGACTAAATTTTTTGTCTTGATCTTTATTGCTTTTTTCCTTGTTAACATCCTTTTTGCGGGTGCATATATGCTGATCGGACTGGAACACCTTGTTGGAATAGAAGGGGAGGATAACATAGATAAATTTCTTGAGGCTTTCTTTTTTAGTTCACAGACCCTCACCACGCTTGGTTATGGCCGGATTGCCCCAGTAGGTGCGCTGGCAAGCACGCTGGCTGCAATTGAATCAATGCTTGGGCTACTTACATTTGCTCTTGCAACCGGCCTTCTTTATGGAAGATTTTCTAAGCCTACGGCAAGAATTAAGTATAGCAGTTGCGCTGTAATTGCTCCTTACCAGGATATAAATGCCTTTATGTTTCGCGTTTTAAATCCACGGGATAATCAGCTGATTGAAGTTGAAGTAACCCTTACGCTGTCATTTAAAAGAAAGGACTCGCAGCTCCGGGATTTTTTCCAGCTTGAGTTAGAAAGGCCTAAGGTTGTCTTTCTGCCTTCTACCTGGAATATTGTACACCCCATTAATTCGGCCAGCCCCCTTTACCGGCTAATTGAAAAAGAGGTGCTTGAAAAAGATGCAGAATTTATTGTGATGATGAAGGCATTTGATGAAACATTTTCGCAAACTGTTTATTCCCGTTCTTCATATAAAGCTTCTGAGATCCGATGGGGCCAAAAATTTACTTACGTGATCAGCAAGGAAGGCGATACCACAATTGTTGATGTAGGAAGGATTGATGAGACTGAAAAAGCAGCATTGAATTCTATTCCTGTTCAGGTTTGAACGAATTGAACTATTTCATCTTCGTTTATATCCTTCATGCATTTGAAATGACCTTTAGGGCATTCCGAATATCCCAATTTTGAGCAGGGTCTGCATGAGAGGCCTTTCACTTCTGCCTTAATACTTTTGTCATATACCTTGCCGTAATATGGATACATGCCAAATTCAGGAATGGTATTTCCCCACACAGAAACGATATCCTTTTTGAATGCAGCCGCGATATGCATCAACCCTGTATCGTGCGTAATTATTTGTTTTGCTTGTTTTACAATGGATGCAGATTGATGAAGATTGTATTTTCCACAGGCATTAAAGATGGTTCCAGATACTGATTCACAGATCAAATTTCCCTTTTCAGAATCTTCCGGGCCGCCCAGAAGAATAATAGGATAATTTATTTTCCGGCAGAGCGAAATGATCTTTTCGGGAGGAAGCCGTTTGGTGAAGAACTTTGCACCTATTACAAATCCAATGTATCCATTATGGAATGCAGAAGGAAGAGTTTTAATGCCCACTTCGTCTTTTGTAGGAATGAAATAATCCAGCCCTTTTCCGTCATTTATCGCTCCAATAGATTTTACCGTTTCAAAGTACCGGTCAACAATATGGGTATTGGGAAGTTTATCGATCTTTAAATTAACCATCAGCCACTTTTGAATGTTCAGCTTGCGAAATGCAGCCGACTTTCTTCCAATCAATGACTTTGCCTGTGCCGAACGCAAATTGTGATGAAGGTCAACTACAAAATCGTAATTTTCTTTTTTCAGGCCTTGTGCAACTTCGGAAACATTTTTTTCAATGGTGTAAAGTTTATCAATATAGGGGTTGCATTCGAGGATCCCTGCAAATTGCTTTTTGGTTATAAAATGCACTTCAGCATTTTTTACCTGTTGCTTGATACAACGTATAATAGGCGAGGTGAGGACAATGTCTCCTATAGAACTGAAGCGTATGAGGAGAATTTTCATTACAGCAAAGTAACGGAAATCAACGGGAATATTGCAAAGAGGAATAAAAAAAGCCCTGACGGTATCGCCAGGGCTTTTTATTAAAAAGCTAACCTCTTTTTAATTTGTTTTATAGTGATATTCATCCGTATCGCTTCCATCTGTTTCCTTGGTCCAAAGTTCATTGGAAGTAAGGCGCAATATGGTGGCAGTGGTAGCAGACGAACTTCCCACAGGAGTAGTAACAAGAGCTGATTTATCGCTGTTGAAATCCCATGATCCGGTTTCAGTTACTGCAAATCCTCCCACAGTATAAGTGGCAGTATAGGAGTTGTCTTTTTTCAGATCAAAAACAGCCGTATATCCGGATATATTCTGTTCAACACCGTTTGAAATGTATTTAACAAGTTTCCAGGTGTTTACCGCTCTGCCTTTCTTAGAAGCAAGGCTCAACTTTGGGCCTTCATCATATTTTCCGCAAGAAGAGAGCATTACAGAAGCAATGATGATTGCCACAAATCCGAATTTAAAAGTTGTTTTCATTTTGCTTAGGGCTTATAGATCGACTGAAATTACTGAGTGAAAACCATAGTTGATTTAGTTGTGCTGCTGGCTCCGCTTCCACTTTCCGAAGTTTCGGATATTATGATCATTTCTTTGCTCTTTAACTGATCGATCACAAACACATCATCAGTAGATACACCTGTGTAAGTGGTGGTTGTTCCGTTTGAACTGGTAGAAGAAAGAATGTCAAATACGATAGCTTCTTTATTTTTAAGTTCAAGCGCTTTATTTTTTCCTGCAAAGAACCATTCTCCTTTATCGGTAGAAGTTTTAGCACTTCCGGTAGCAGAAGAAACGATTGTTTGAGTAAAGGCTCCGCTTTTTTCAAGCAACAAGGTCATGGTATATGCGTAAGAAGGTACAGGAGTGTTATTAAAAGTGGTTACCAGGTTTGTTCCATCGCTGGTAAATACATAGGTATCTGTTCCTCCCGGATCAGTTTCAGTTACAGTAGCATCCCATTTTGATAATTTCCATTCTCCCGCCACACGTGCTCTTCTGGAGCTCATTGTAAGGAACGGGTCGTTTGCGCCTTTTTTGCAGCTTTCAAGGCCGATACTTACTAGGATAATTCCTGCTAAAATAATACTGGATCTTTTCATTGGTTTTTTGATTTTTAATTAATTATGGTTGCGAAGATAATAAAAAGGTGATGCGCGATTGTTAGGTGAATATTAACCTCCCCATCCATCCCTGTCCAGGCTGCGATACTGAATTGCTTCTGCAAGATGTTGATTTTGAATATTTTCCGATGAATCGAGGTCTGCTATAGTCCGCGCTACTTTAAGTATGCGATCATATGCACGTGCAGATAAGCCTAGCTTTTCCATTGCATTTTTCAAAAGTGTTTGACCCGCTTCATCTATTTTACAAATGGAACGAAGAGTTTTTTCATTCATCTGGGCATTGCTGTAAACACCCGGATTTTTTTCAAACCGTTTGGATTGGATCTTTCTTGCATTTATTACACGTTCCCGGATCTTTTCACTGGATTCTGCGGGGCGTTCGCTGGATAGTTCGCTAAAGGCAACCGGAGTGACTTCTATGTGGATATCAATACGGTCGAGCAGAGGGCCGGAAATTTTATTCAGGTATTTCTGTACAATGCCCGGAGCACATACACATTCTTTTTCAGGGTGGTTATAATATCCGCATGGACAAGGGTTCATGGCAGAAACGAGCATAAAGCTTGCCGGATATTCAACAGAAAATTTTGCGCGTGAAATAGTTACCACCCTGTCTTCCAATGGCTGTCGCATTACTTCTAAAACATTCCTGCTGAATTCGGGCAGTTCATCTAAAAATAAAACTCCGTTGTGCGACAAAGAAATTTCCCCCGGCTGTGGAAAGCTTCCTCCACCCACCAGTGCAACATCGGAAATAGTATGGTGAGGTGAGCGGAAGGGGCGTGCGGTGACAAGCGATACGCCTTTTCCCATTTTTCCGGCTACGGAATGTATCTTGGTTGTTTCCAAAGATTCTTCAATGGTAAGAGGAGGGAGGATGGTCGGCAAACGTTTTGCGATCATCGTCTTTCCTGCTCCCGGAGGGCCGATCATAATTACATTATGTCCGCCAGCTGCTGCAATTTCCAAAGCACGTTTTATATTTTCCTGTCCTTTTACATCAGCAAAATCCAGATCTGATCTTCCAAGCCGGGAGTAAAATTCCTCGGATATATTGATAATGGTTTTCTCAAGAATCTTTTCACCATTGAAAAAATCAATCACATCTTTAATGTTTTCTACTCCATAGGTTTCAAGATCTCCAACAGCTGCAGCTTCCTGGGCGTTCTGCTTGGGTAAAATAATCCCTTTGAAACCCCTTTCTTTTGCTTCAATGGCGATGGGCAGCACTCCTTTTACAGGGCGTAGCTCTCCGTCAAGGGATAGTTCTCCCATGATAATATAGTTTGAAAGTTCTTCGCTTTTTATTTTATCATCTGCAGCCAGAATTCCTATGGCAATGGAAAGATCGTATGCTGAACCTTCTTTTTTAATATCGGCAGGTGCCATGTTGATGGTAACTCCTTTTCCGGGAATTTTATGTCCGATGTTTTTCAGCGCAGCGCCAATCCTGTGCTGGCTTTCTTTCACAGCACTGTCAGGAAGGCCAACAATGAATAAATTAACCCCGGTAGAAATGTTAGTTTCAATCGTAACAAGAGTGGCTTTTATTCCGTGAACGGCACAGCCGTACGTTTTTGCAAGCCTGACTTTTGCTCTTTTAGGTTCGCTTTCGGATATCTCTTCCTGCATTTTTATTGGTTGTTTCTTTGTCTACTGACTTATTGTCTATTGTCTACTTACTATATATTTTCTTCTACAAAATGGATGAGGGAATGTATCACTTTGATATGAATTTCCTGGGCACGGTCGGCATATTTGCTTTTAGGAGCGCGTATCTCAACATCGGAAAGGCCCGCCATTTTACCTCCGTCTTTCCCGGCTAGGGATATGACCTTCATTCCTTTTTTCTTTGCAGCAGCAATGGCGTTGATCACGTTTTTTGAATTCCCGCTGGTGCTGATAGCCAGTAAAATATCACCCTTATTTCCTACTCCTTCCACAAAACGGGAAAAAACGAAATCATACCCATAATCATTTCCTACGCAGGAAATATGAGAAGGATCTGAAATTGAAATAGCAGGAAGCGCTTTCCTGTTCTCCCGGAACCGGCCTGAAAGCTCTTCTGCAAAATGCATCGCATCGCACATGGAACCACCATTGCCGCAGGAAATAATTTTGTTCCCTTTCTTGATTGAAGCGACTAAAAGATTTCCGGCTTTTTCTATGGCTGCAAAATTCTTTTTATCGGAAACAAATGCTGCGAGAATGTCGGTAGCTTCTGCGAAGTTCTGGTGTATAATATTTTTATTCACTTAAATATTTGTTGTTCGACCCCGAAGGGGTCGCATGTTAATAGTAAGCAATTTGTCTATTCACATCCGACCCCTTCGGGGTCGAACTGCATTTTCTCACGAGATCATTTCAAATCCTGTATACGGCACAAGAGCCTTTGGAATTTTTATTCCTTTTTCTGTTTGATTATTTTCCAAAAGGGTTGCTACAATTCGAGGCAATGCAAGCGCACTGCCATTTAGTGTGTGTGCCAATTGGGGTTTTCCTGTTGCTTCTCTGAAACGTATTTTAGAACGGTTACTCTGAAAACTTTCAAAATTGGAAACAGAACTTACCTCCAGCCATTTTTGCTGTGCAGCTGAGTATGTTTCAAAATCATACGTAAGTGCGGAAGCAAAGCTCATATCTCCTCCGCAAAGCTTTAATATTCGATAAGGAAGTTGCAGCTCTTTTAGTAATCCCCCCACGTAATTTCGCATTTCTTCCAGCGTATCATACGATTTATCAGGATGAACGATCTGTACGATCTCCACTTTATCAAATTGGTGCAGGCGGTTCAATCCTCTTACATCTTTTCCATAGGAGCCGGCTTCTCTGCGGAAACAAGGCGTGTAGCCACAATTTTTTATTGGCAGATCTTCCGCCTTGAGAATAGTATCACGATAAATATTGGTAATAGGAACTTCTGCCGTAGGGATCAGGTAAAGGTTATCTCCCGTTACGTGATACATTTGGCCTTCTTTATCCGGCAGCTGCCCTGTTCCAAAGCCGGATGCTTCGTTCACCAGGATAGGCGATTCTATTTCTAAAAATCCTGTAGCAGTAGCCTTATCCAGAAAAAAATTAATAAGAGCTCTTTGCAACTTTGCTCCCTTGCCTTTGTACACGGGAAATCCAGCCCCGGTAAGCTTTACTCCTAATTCAAAATCTATAATATCATATTGAGTAGTAAGTTCCCAATGTGGTTTTGCACCTGCATAGAGCGTAGGTACTTCTCCTTCTGTATGAACTGTTTCGTTATCAGCCGGTGTTTTTCCTTTGGGGACTTTTGTACTTGGGAGATTCGGCAGCAGAACCAAAATTCTATTCAGCTCTTCTTCCGTTGCGGCAAGGGCAGTTTCTGATTTTTTGCCGGATTCTTTTAAAGCTGCACTTTTAGTCTTTAACTCGTTCGCTTCGGCTTGTTTGCCCGATTTGAACAGTTCTCCTACCTGTTTGGCAAGCGTGTTTGCTTCGCCATTTAGCGCGTCAAGTTCGGCCTGTATCTTCCTGCGATTGCTGTCAATTGAAATTATTTTTTCTACGTGTTCTTTCGCATCAAAATTCTTAACGGCCAATCTGGTTATTACTTCTTCTTTATTCTCGCGTATGTAGTTTAGTTGCAGCATAAGATCTTATACGAATTACGAATATACTAATTACAAATACAAAAATAACAATTCATAATTTGTGGGCGTATAAAACTCACTTCGGTTTACATCCTCCGTCTCGCGAGACGCGATCCACCTCCTTGAAAGGAGGAATAATACCATTACTGATTATATATTAGTCCATAACATTTGGTATAATGCCGATCAAGTACAAATTATACTTGGACTAAAAGATATGAAGCATCGGTATAACAGCCAGCAGCGTCAGCATAAATAAAAAATCTCCTGACCAATTAAGGCCAGGAGATTCAAATAATTTTTTACGGTCTTACTTTTCTGCAGCAACCTTTTTTGCTTTAGCTGGCTTGCTTTCCGCAGCTGCAACAGGCTCTACTAATACAAAAGAACGGTGATTAGCACCTCTTTTGAAGCGTACAACGCCATCAATAAGTGCAAACAGCGTGTGGTCCTTTCCAATGCCTACACCAAGTCCGGGATGGTGTTTTGTTCCGCGCTGGCGAATGATGATGTTTCCTGCAATAGCAGGCTGACCGCCATAAATTTTTATACCGAGGCGCTTTGCGTGCGACTCCCGGTTATTCTTTGTTTTACCTTCCCCTGCTTTATGTGCCATGACTTATAAATTAAAAAGTTAATTAAAACTTACGCCTTGATATCTTGAATTTCAATTTTTGTTAAGTACTGACGGTGGCCGTTCAGCTTCGCGTATCCTTTACGTCTTTTCTTTTTGAAAACGAGAACTTTATCTCCTTTCAAATGAGTAACGATCTTAGCGCTGATTGAAGCTCCTTTTACTGTGGGCATTCCTACAGCTACTGATCCTTCGTTATCCACGAGAAGAACTTTATCAAAGTTTACGGTGTCGCCCTCATTTCCTTCCAGGCGGTGGACGAATATTTGCTGGCTCTTTTGAACCTTAAATTGTTGTCCTGCGATGTCTACTATAGCGTACATTTTCTGTTTTGTTTTAAAGGGAGGCGAAGATAATTAAATATATTACACCTCAAAACCGTATTTTTTGAGGACGCCTATGAAATTAAGCTAAAATTGAGGTTATTTGTACCGTTTGAGCTGTTGATCCACAATTTTAAGGCCTTCCATAAAGGAATGCGTTTTATAGCCTAATTCTCTTTTAGCCTTTTCAATGATGAAGCCAGTATAAGGAGGGCGTTTGGCAGGTTGGTTTAAGGCCTCGGAGGTGATGGGGTTGATAAAAGACTTATCCAATTTCCAGAAATCAGCAATTATGTTTGCGAGCTCAAGAATGTTGTACGTTTTTTCTCCCGAAACATGGTAAATACCTTCGGATCCTTTCATGGCCGCCATGATGCATGCCTGTGCAAGATCTTCGGAAAGAGTAGGGGCGCGGAACTGATCATTGATCACATTTATCTTCTGTTTCTTTTCCAGATTATTTTTTACCCACAGAACAAGATTGCTGCGTGTGTTCCCATCTACAACACCGTACACAATGATAGTGCGGAGGATCGCCCATTTGAGCTTGCTCTTCATCACAACTTTTTCTCCTTCCAATTTTGAAAGCGCATAGTAGTGAAGAGGGTTTGGCTTATCTGTCTCCACGTACTCACTGCCTTTCATGCCGTCAAATACGAAATCTGTGGAAATATGAATTAAATGTGCTCCTAGTTTCTCAAGACTGTTGCACATATATTCCATCGCAGTAACATTTGCCGCCCAGCACTCTTCACGTTTGGTTTCGCAGGCATCCACGTTGGTCATTGCTGCGGTGTTTATCACCACATCGGGCTTGTGTTTTGAAAAAACACTTTCAACTTCTGTTTTATTGGTGATGTCGAGCGATTCATATATATATCCATCCTTCCTATTTAAACGATTCTCTCCTTTTGCTGCAGCAATAATTTTTACTTCCCCATTTAATTTTTTGCGGATCTCATCCGGAAGCATGCACAGTGGGTCTCCCAATAAACAGTATATGATCTTTTGGCCTAGGAGGCCGTTGGAGCCAGTAACAAGGATTTTCATTTATGCGAATGTTTCTCTGAGTACGCTTATCTGTTCGATGGTGCCAAGCACAAATATCTTGGCATTTGGTACGAGCTTTGTTTCTGGCGAAGGATTAATGATGAATTCTCCGCGTGCTGTTTTAAAGCCGATGATGTTGGCACCGCTGCGGCCGCGCACATCTATTTCGCTGATCGTTTTGTTTTGCAAATTGCCCGGAAGCTTTTCAAAAGTGATCTCTTCCAGATTAATATCAACCCCCACTCCGGTTATATAGTCAATAAATTCAACTACATCCGGCTTCATCACAAGAGAGGCCATGTGCGCACCGCCAACCATGTCCGGCATGATCACGTGATCGGCTCCGGCAATTTTTAATTTTTTATCGGTATTATCATCCGAAGCTCTGGAGATAATATTAAGTTTTGGATTAAGCGCCCTAGCAGACAGCACAATAAATAAATTATCTGCGTCAGCAGGAAGCGTTGCAATGATCGCGCGGGCACGTTCTATACCGGCTTGCATCAGTATATCATCCTGAGTAGCATCCCCGCTTATTACCAGGTGCGGATATTTTTCCGACATGCTTTGCACAGGATCTACTTGCTGTTCAATTACAACAAAGCGCTGGTTATGGCTTTTCAGCACACGCGCAGCCTGCTTACCGTTCCTTCCGTAACCGCAAATGATAACGTGGTTCTCTAGTTTTTCCATTTCTGCTGTCAGGCGCTTGGTTTTAAAATATTCCCGAAACTCTCCATCTA
>Ga0163144_10012345_pt1 | contig 17952 bp, 17 predicted proteins | sample OliLak19BULKMAT1_FD_123175 | JGI IMG/M metagenome (GOLD analysis project Ga0163144, IMG submission 123175) | Freshwater microbial mat bacterial communities from Lake Vanda, McMurdo Dry Valleys, Antarctica - Oligotrophic Lake LV.19.BULKMAT1 | ecosystem: Environmental > Aquatic > Freshwater >...
GACAACCGATAGTAGAGGTAGCTGCGCGCGGCGACCGCCTGCGCCTCGAGCGCCGCCTGGTCGGCCGCGCCGTTCTCGCAGTTCACGACGTGCGGCAGGTAGTCGGTCTCGACGTCGAGCAGCGTCGGGCCCTGCCCGACCACGTCGACCATCGCCTCGCAGTACGCGTCGAGCGCCTGCGTACGCACGCCGAGCGGGGCGTCACTGCAGGCGCTGACGACGAGGAGCGCGAGGACGGGAGCCGATCGCACCTTATTGAGGGATCGCCTGGAGCGTGACCTTCACCGTGCGCTCGCGGCCACCCGAGGACACGGTGACGTCGATCGTGTCGCCCACCTTGTGGCGATCCAGCGCCTTGAACAGGTCGTTCTGGTCGGTCACCGGCGCGCCGTCGACGTTGACGATCACGTCGCCGAGGGTGAACCGGCCGCTGGCGTCGCGCTGGACGCCGGCGAGCCCGGCCTGATCCGCGGCGCTGCCCTGCGTCACTTGCTGGATGATCACGCCCTTGACGCCCATCTTCTGGGCGAGCTGGTCGGAGCCGATCGCGATCCCGAGGCCGGGGCGCGCGAGCTGGCCGTTCGACGCGATGATCTGCGGGACGATCGAGTTCACCGTGTCGACCGGCACCGCGAACCCGATGCCGGCGTACGCGCCCGACGGCGAGAAGATCGCCGTGTTGACGCCGATCAGGTTGCCCTGCGAGTCGAGCAGCGGCCCGCCGGAGTTGCCGGGGTTGATCGCCGCGTCGGTCTGGATCACGTCGTAGATCGGCCGGCCGGTGACCGCCTTGATCTCGCGGCCGAGGCCGCTGATCACGCCGGTGGTCAGCGTGTGGTCGAAGCCGAACGGGTTGCCGATCGCCAGCACCTTCTGGCCGACCTTGAGGCCGGACGAGCTGCCGACGTCGAGCTTGCGCAGGCTGGGCGCGCCGTCGATCTTGATCACCGCGAGATCCTTGTCGGGCGCGGAGCCGACGATCTTCGCGTCGTAGACCGAGCCGTCGTCGAGGGTCACCTTGGCGGTGTTGCCCATCTGGATCACGTGATAGTTCGTCACGATGTAGCCCGCGGGATCCCACACGAACCCGGTGCCGGTGCCCTGCGGGATCGCCATCGCGTCCATCGAGAAGGCGTCGCGCTGCGAGTCGATGCTGGTGATGTGGACCACCGACGCCGAGGCCTTCTCGAACACCTGGATCGTCGCGGTCTCGTCCGCGCCGAGATCCTTCGGCACGACGATGTCGTGCGGCTTGAGCGCCGACGCGGGCGGCGGGCTCGTGCCGCTGTTGCGCCGCTGATCGAACACCAGGTAGACCAGCGCGCCCGCCACGATCACGAGGAGGATGGCGAGCCATCGCACCGTCGCCGACTGCCGAGCCGCCAGGGGCTGAGGAGGACGCTGCTGGGGAATCACGTACTGGGAGTGTGACACGGCTGACCTCTTGGCGGGATCAACCGGAGGAGCGCGGCGGTCATTCCGGCGCGACCGCGAGCACGCCGTCGCACACGACCTCGACCAGGCCGGTGGCGTCGTCGCGGGTCGGCGACTCGGCGTCGCCGTCGCACATGACCGTGAAGGTCGCCGCCGCGCGCTCGGGGACGTAGACCAGGTGCGGCGTGGCGCCGGCGCCACGCACCTCGAGGCGGAGCGCGCCGGTGTCGCGATCGTACGTGTTGGCGATCACCTCGCCGGCGATCCGCGCGGCGTGGACGCGCGAGATCCACGCGACGACCTGCGGCCGCTCGGTCCACGTGTCCGACGCGGCGTCCCAGTCGAACACGCCCCAGCTCGCCTGGCTCTGCTCCTTCCACACCCAGAACGCGTTGCTCGCGAGGTAGCGGTCGTGGAGCTCGGCCTGGACGCCCATCCACAGATCGGCGTTCGGGTCGTTCGGGCCGAGGCCGAACTCGCCAAGGAACAGCGGCGTGCCCCACGCGGTCGCCTCGGCCCGGGTCCCGCGCACGCTCGGCTCGAGGTGCTCGGGCTCGAGCTGCTCGAGCGGCGTCCGGTCGGCCTGGAACACGTAGGTGTAGATGTGGGGCGAGTAGACCGCGCCGGTCACCGGGAACGGGTCGGACGCCTCGGGGACGAAGTCGAACAGGTTGCGGATCGCCGACGGCTCGAAGAACACGAGCTTGTTCGGCGCGGCGGCGCGCACGCGCGCGGCGGCGAGGAAGTGGAACGCGTCGACCTCGCTCTGGCCCACCGTGGGTTCGTTGAACAGCTCGAAGCCGATCACCGCCGGCTCGTCGGCCCAGCGCGCCGCGACGACGTCGAGCATGTCCATGAACTCGGCCTGCAGCCCCGCGGGATCCTCGACCGCGAAGAACGTGTCGAACGCGCGCATCACCTGCACCGACGTGCGGCGCGTGCCGAGATCCTCGAGCGGGCCCTCGAGCAGCTCGTCGGGCGGCGGCTCGATCGCCCACAGCGGCGCGCCGTCCTCGCCGATCTCCTTGGAGTACGCGTCCTGGTGCAGGTCGACGATCACGAGCACGCCCGCGCCGGCGGCGCACGCGATCGCGTCGTCGACGCGCGCGAGGTAGGCGTCGTCGATCTGGTCGCGAACGGGCTCGATCCCGCTCCAGTTGACCGGCAGGCGGAGCAGGTCGAGCCCGAGCTCGCGCATCCGCGCGCAGTCGGCCGCGGTGAGCTCGGGGATCGGCTCGAGCGGCACGCGGCCATCGTCGAACGTCACGTCGAACACGCCCTCGACGCGCGCGTTGACGCCTCGGAGCAGCGCGATCCGTCCCTCGGCGTCGCGCAGGTGCGCACCGTCGCTCCACAGCGGCGTCGTCCGCGGCGCCTCCTCGTCTCCGCTGCCGCACGCCGCGACGCTTCCCAAGACCCAGAGGATGAACGCCAAGGACGCCAAGGACGCCAAGCTGAGATTCAGAGGGTTTTCGGCCGTCTGGTGCAGCGAGGGAGAAGTCGTTCGCCCTCTGTGCATCGGACGGCCGAAAACCCCTCTGGTTCTCAGCTTGGCGCCCTTGGCGTCCTTGGCGTTAGATCCCGCTGGGGCGAGCACGTCAGTGGCTCGAGAGGAAGTGCTCGACCTCGAGGGCGGCCATGCAGCCGGAGCCGGCCGCGGTGATCGCCTGGCGCCACTTCTTGTCCTGGACGTCGCCGGCGGCGAACACGCCGGCGACGCTGGTCTGCGTCGTGCCGGGCGTGGTCACGATGTAGCCCTGATCGTCGAGCGCGACCTGGCCGCCGAGGAAGTCGGTGTTGGGCTTGTGGCCGATCGCGAAGAACAGGCCCGCCGCCTCGATCTCGCGCTCGACGTTGGTCTTGAGGTCCTTGACGCGCACGCGCTCGACGCCATCGCCGCCGGTCACGGCGAGGACCTGGTGCGACAGCAGGAACTCGATCTTCGGGTTCTGCTGCGCGCGGTGCTGCATGATCTTCGACGCGCGCAGCTCGTCGCGGCGGTGGACGATGTAGACCTTCGAGCCGTACTTGGTGAGGAACGAGCCCTCCTCCATCGCCGAGTCGCCGCCGCCGATCACGAACAGCGCCTTGTTGCGGAACACCGGCAGCGCGCCGTCACACACGGCGCACGCCGACACGCCGCGCTGCCACAGCTCGCCGTCGCGCGTGCCCGGCACGTCGTCGCGCTTGGCGGTGGCGCCGGTCGCGAGGATGATCGTGTTCGCGTAGCCCTCGCGCTCGTCGGTCTTGTAGCGGAACGGCCGCTTCGACAGATCGACCTCGGTGATCGTCTCGGTGTGGATCACGGTGCCGAACCGCAGCGACTGCGCGCGGAACCGCTCGCACAGCTCCGGGCCGCCGATGCCCTCGGGGAAGCCGGGGAAGTTCTCGACGTCCGTGGTCGTGGTGAGCTGTCCGCCCGCCGCGATCCCGCCCGCGAGGAAGCCCTCGAACAGGACCGGCTTGAGCTCGGCGCGCGCCGCGTAGATCGCGGCGGTGTGTGCCGCGGGTCCGCTCCCGATGATCACGACGTTGTCCATGGTGCGCGTACTGTACCGATCGCGCGCCGCGAGGCCAGGCCCCCTCGACGCTATCGGGGCGATAGGGCGGCGCTGTCAGCGACGGCCGCCGCCGCCGCCGCCGCCGCCGCCGCCACCACCGCCGCCACCACCGCCACCACCACCGCCGCCACCGCGACGTCCTCGGCCGCCGCCCCGCCGCGCCTCCATCTCGGCGGAGATCGCCGCGAGATCCTCGGCCGTGAGCAGCGCGCGCGCCGTCTCGAACAGCTGGTCCTCCTCGGCGACGTGCTCGGAGTACGCGTCCTCGAGCGCGCGCGCGACGGCGAGGAGCGCCCCGGCGTCGGCCGCGATCGGGACGTCGCCGTCCCACGCGTCGTAGAGCTCGCGGAGCCGGGCGTGGTGCCGGCCGTGCTCGAGGTGCTCGTCCGCGATCTTCGCGAGCTGCTTCCGCAGGGACGGGTCGCGCGCGATCAGGCGCGGGAACAGCGACTCCTCCTCGTCGGCGAAGTGGCGGGGCGCGGCGCGCTCGAGGTACGCGATCGCCTCGGCCACCGCGTCGAGGTCCCCGGGGCGCGCCTCGCCTTCGGCGAGCCGGCCCGCGGCCGTGAGCAGGCTCCGCATCTCGTCGTCGTGACGACGGTGCGAGGAGTCGAGCTGGGCCAGCGCGTCGTCGGTGCGCAGGCTACTTCTCGTCGGCGGGCGGCGCCTTGTCGTCGTCCGCGGGCTTGTCGGCCTCGGCCTTGACGTCCTCGGCCTCGGCCTTCTTGCTCTCGGCCTTCTTCTTCTTGCCCGAGCCCGGACGCATCGCGGCCTTGCGGGCCTCGTCCTTCTCGCGCTGCGCCGCCTTCTCGGCCTCTTCCTCTTCCTTGAGCTCGCCGAGGTGCTTGCGCGTGATCTTCGGGCCCTGGTGGAGCCGGCCGCCGACCTCGCCCTTCGCCAGATCCTTCGCGTACGGCGCGGGCTTGCCGTGCTTGACCACCTGGACCAGGAAGTAGCTCGCGATCAGGAAGAACCCGATCGACGACCACTGCGCGAACGTCAGGCCGGCATAGCGCGGGTCGGTCTCGTTGAACCGCAGGTACTCCATGAAGAACCGCACCGGCGCGTACAGCACGCCGAACAGCACCGCGATCGTCCCGGCCGGCAGCGGCTTCTTCCGGAACGCGAGCCACAAGATCAGCGCGTTGACCGGGATCAGATAGAGCAGCTCGTACATGCCGAGGTTGTGCATGCGCGACACCGGCTCGCTCAGGCCGCTGACCCAGTCCGGGCAGGCGTACTGCTTGTCGACGACCTCGCAGACGCGGCCGCGGACCTCGCTCGTCGGGTAGTCGGTGCCGAGCCAGAAGTCGGTCGCCTTGCCCATGTGATCGTGCACCACGGTGCAGCCGATGCGGCCGATCGAGAACCCGGTCATCAGGCCGATCACCGTGAGGTCGGCCCACAGCGCGGTGGCCAGGCGCTTCCACCACTGGAACGCCCACCACCCGATCGCGCCGCCGATGAACCCGCCGTACGACGAGATGCCCTCCCACAGCTTGAGGATCAGCAGCGGGTCGTCGGCCATCTTGTCGCGCTGGTACGCGAGCACGTCGAACACGTGCGCGCCCACGAAGCCCGAGACCACGACCCACGCGGTCATGCCGCGCAGATCCTCGTCGTCGATCCGGTAGCGGTCGCCGTACTTGCGTCCGAGGTGCGCGCCGATCAGCACGCCGGTCGCGACGAGGATCCCGAACCACTGGAGCTTGAGCCCGACGCCCGGGATCTCGATGTGGCCGAGCTCGAAGAACGGGATGCCTCCCGCAGCGTCGGAGAGCCCGTGACTGCCGGCGACGACACCGACGAGAGAAGCGAGGAGTGCGGTCCACATCTGGAGTGGGCGGAGCCTAGCAGAGTGAGCGGCCGGGTGTTACGGTCGCGACCCATGCCCGAGCTCATGATCGGCGGACACATCATCGCGCGGCAGCTCAAGGCCGAGGGTGTCACCAGCCTGTTCACGCTGTGCGGTGGACACGTCGCCCCGATCTACGATGGCTGCCTGCGCGAGGGGATCTCGATCATCGACACGCGCCACGAGCAGGCCGCGGTCCACGCCGCCGACGGCTGGTCGCGCCTGACCCGCGGCTGCGGCGTCGCGGTGATCACCGCGGGCCCCGGCGTCACCGACGGCGTCACCGGCGTCGCGAACGCCTACCAGGCTTCGATCCCGCTGGTCGTCCTCGGCGGCGCCGCCGAGCTGCGGTTCATCGGCAAGGGCGCGCTCCAGGAGATGGAGCAGACCGCGCTGCTGCGGCCGATCACGAAGGCGTCGATCACCGCGTTCGATCCGCGCCGGCTCGCCGAGTACGTCCGGACCGCGTTCCGGATCGCGACGAGCGGCGTGCCCGGCCCGGTGTTCGTCGAGCTGCCGTTCGACGTGCTGACCGGTCAGGTCTCCGACCCGCAGTTCCCCGCCGCGCCTCGTCCGTGGCCCGGACAGCCCGGCGACCCGGACGCGGTCTCGCGCGCCGCCGCGCTGCTCGATCAGGCGCAGAAGCCGATGCTGTTCGTCGGCTCGCAGGTCTACTGGGACGACGGCGCCGCGCAGCTGGTCGCGCTCGCCGAGCGCAGCGGCATCCCGGTGTTCATGAACGCGATGGGCCGCGGCTGCATGCCGGCCGACCACGCGCTCGCGTTCTCGAACGCGCGCAAGCACGCGTTCCGCGGCGCGGACGTCGTCGTCGTCGTCGGCACGCCGCTGGACTTCCGCGTCGGCTACGGCGCGAGCATCAACCCCAAGGCGAAGATCATCCAGGTCGACCGTGACCCGACCAAGATCTCGCAGAACCGCGACGCCGAGGTCGCGATCCTCGGCGACGCGCGCAGCGTGCTCGGCCAGCTGCACGCCGCGGTCACCCGCAAGGCGGACGCGATCGCGCCGTGGGTCGCCGAGCTGCGCGAGCAGGAGACCAAGGCGTACGCGAAGTTCGCCGCGCACGCCGCGAGCGACGCGCGGCCGATCAACCACTACCGGCTCGGTCGCGCGATCGCCGAGGCCATCGACGACGACACGATCGTGATCGGCGACGGCGGCGACTGCGTCGCGCTCGGCTCGAAGGTGATCCCGCGCAACAAGCCGGGCACGTGGATGGACCCGGGGCCGCTCGGCTGCCTCGGCATCGGCGCGCCGTTCGCGCTCGCCGCGAAGACGCTCTACCCGGGCCGCAAGGTGCTCGTGCTGTCCGGCGACGGCAGCTTCGGGCTCAACGGCTTCGACTTCGAGACCTGCGTGCGCTTCAAGATGTCGGTGACCTGCGTGGTCGCGAACGACGCCGCGTGGGGCCAGATCCGCGGCCCGCAGGTGATGATCTTCGGCGCCGAGCGCTCGCCCGCGACCAAGCTCGCGCCGGTCCGCTACGACCGCGTGATGGAAGGCTTCGGCGGCAAGGGCGTCCACATCGAGGATCCGGCGGCGTTGACGCCGGCGATCCGCGCCGCGCTCGAGGACGACGCGGTCACCTGCATCAACGTGCCGATCGACCCCGAGTTCGTGGTCAAGAGCGGCGCCGCGAAGCTGACGGTCTAGCCATGGTCTGGGAGCCCTACGCGCTGGCGGTGATCTTCGGCCTGGTCGTGTCGATCGCGATCTACTTCGTCGTGATGTGGCCCTCGGTCGAGGACGAGCTCGAGGAGCAGGCCGAGGCAGAACCAGAGGAACAGGGGACCGGGAACGCCCAGAGCGCAGACCTCTGATCATTCCCGGTTCCCGGTTCCCGGTTCCCGGTTCCCGGTTCTCGGTTTCTGCGGCCTGCTATCTTCGCTTCGTGCGCGCGCCCTGGCTGATCGTCCTCTGCCTTGCGGCGGGACTCGCGCAGGCCGACGTCGCGCAGCGCCCGAACGTGGTGCGGGTCGAGCACCGGCCGGCCGAGGACAACCCGACGCTGGGACGCGCGACCGCGCCGGTGACCGCCGAGCTGTTCTTCGTCCCCGGCCAGCCCGAGTCCAACCGGGCGTACAAGCGCGTGGTCGAGCTGGCCGACCGCCACCCGCGGCGGCTGCGCGTGATCCTGCGGGTGATCACCCGCCAGGCCGCGGTGGTGGTGCCGATCGTCGCGATGGAGGCGTTCGCGCAGGGCAAGTTCGACGATTTCATGGACGCGATCCTCGCGACCCGCAGCGGCGCGGTGCGGCGCGACGATCTGCCCGCGCTCGCCGAGGCCGCCGGGCTCGATCCCGATCGGGTCGAGGCCGCGCTGGAGCGCGCGCTCGAGCCCGAGCTGTACCCCGCGCCGCTCAAGGCGAACGACAACCGACGGCTGAGGCAGCACGGCGCGAACATCCCGGAGCTGCTGTTCAACGGCGTGCCGGTCGGGCAGACGCTGACCTCGCTCGACGTCGACGACCTCGAGACGTTCTACGCCGCGGCCTACGACGAGGCCCAGGCGATGCTCGGCGACGGTGTCCCGGTCGAGCACCTCGTCGAGGCCGCCGAGCGCGCGGCGCAGTCGCCGTACGCGATCGAGTCGTACCCTGCCGGCCCGATCGACGATCCCGAGCCGGACTACGAGCTGCCCGAGGGCGCGCCGCCGCTGCTCGACCGCGCGCTCGACCTCGGCGGCCTGCCGGGCGAGGGCGTCGGCGTCGCGCCGGTCGAGGTCGTGCTGCTTTGCAACCTCCGCTACGTGTCGTGCCGGTCGCAGCTGGAGTCGGTCGGCCGCCGGCTCCTCGAGCTCTACCCCGAGGACGTGCGGCTGGTCTGGGCGCCCTGGTACGACCTCGAGGTCGCCGGCAACGAGACCGCGCCGCGCCTCCACGCCGCCGCCTTGTGTGCGGAGCGCCAGGGCGCAGGGTGGAAGTGGATCGACGAGACGCTGCGCCAGGTCTTCCGCGGCGTCGGCGAGGGCAACGGCGACATCGACGCGCTGATCGACGCGGTCGCGGAGCTCGCCGAGGTCGACCGGGCGACCCTCGACGACTGCCTGGACGACCTCGACGACGACGAGGTGACCGCGCGGGTCCGGGCCGCGGTCGACGCCGGGGTCCACCACGGGCCGGCGATGGTGATCGGCGGCCGCGCCTATGTGGGCGGGTTCACCGACTGGCGCGCCGCGGCGCCGCTGATCGAGGCCGAGCTCGCCCCAGGGCTGCTGGAGCGGATGGCGCCGACGTGGGACTGAGCCCACATCGAAGGCGGCCCTCGGAGCCGGTACGCTTCGAGCTGCCGATGCGCGCCCTCCTCCCCTTGCTCGTGACGCTCGGTGCCTGCAACTTCGATCCGGGTGGGCTGCCCGCCGCGGGCCCCGCCGACGCCGTGGGGCCGGACGCCGAGCCCGCCGACGCCGCGACCATCGACGCGACCCCGCCGGACGCCGAGCCCGTCGACGCGACGCCGATCGAGGACGACGACGACGATGACGACACCGTGCTCGACGTGGTCGACAACTGCGTGGCGATCGCGAACCTCGATCAGCACGACGAGGACGCCGACGGCGACGGTGACGTCTGCGACAACTGCCCGCACATCGCCAACGCGACGCAGGACAACACCGACGGCGACGGGGTCGGGAACGCCTGCGATCCGCGGGCCGGCATGGCCGACCGGATCGCGCTGTTCGAGCCGTTCACCGGGGCGGCGGTGCCCGCGGGCTGGACGGCGGTGGGCGGCACGTGGAGCGTCAGCGGCGACGAGCTCCACCAGACGTCGACCGCCGGCAACCTGATCCTGTACTTCGCGGCCGGGGCGTGGACGCAGATGCACGCCACGACCACGATCGATCTCGACAGCGGCCCGACCGGGGTCCGCTCGGCGGGGCTGCTCACGTTCTACGCGCCCGGGACGATGTTCGGGACCGGCTACCTGTGCTCGATCGTCGACGACATCGGCGACAACAACCCGGCGGCGCAGCTGGTGACCCGGTACGTCAACGACGGCACGCTCGTCGGCGGCGACGTCGACGGGATGGCCGAGCAGCTCGTCAACGGCTTCACGTTCCGGTCGACCGGGCGCGCGGACGGCGTGACCCCGACCTGCGAGGTGCTGACCACCGCGAACGTGCTGTCGAGCTTCGGCGAGACGACGCACACCTCGGGCTCGCTCGCGTTGCGCAGCAACGGGGTCGCTGCGTCGTTCCGGTACGCCGTCGTGATCACGCCGATGCCGTGATCCGCAGGTTTGACGGGTCGTCGCGGCCCGCGATACCCTGCTCGTCCGATGGAGCTGACCTTCGCCGCCGCGACCGACGTCGGTCGCCAGCGGACGCACAACGAGGACAACTTCCTCATCGACAAGAAGCTCCGGCTGTTCATGGTCGCCGACGGGATGGGCGGGCACGCCGCCGGTGAGGTCGCCAGCTCGATCGCGGTCCACGAGATCCGCGACGCGGTCTACGAGAACCGTGACCTGATCGAGCGCTACCGCGTGGACGATCCCGCGGTGCAGCCGCTGGAGATCCTCCAGGTCCTCGAGCACGCGATCCAGGCCGCGTGCTCCACCGTCTACAACCGCGCCCAGGCCGAGCCGGACAAGCGCGGGATGGGCACGACCGCGTCTGTGCTGCTGATCGCGGGCGCACCCGACCACCTGCGCGGGTTCATCGCGCACGTCGGCGACAGCCGGGTCTATCTGGCGCGCCAGGGGCAGTCGCACCTGCTGACCGAGGACCACTCGCTGATGAACGAGCTGGTCCGGCGCGGCAAGCTCAAGCGCGACCAGATCGACAACTCGCCTTACAAGCAGTTCAAGAACGCGGTCACCCGCGCGGTGGGCGTCTACGCCTCGGTCGAGGTCGACACCTTCGACTTCGACATCCTCCCCGGAGACCAGCTGCTGCTGTGCTCGGACGGCCTGTACGCGTACTTCGAGGACGACAAGCTGCCCGGGCTGCTCACCGCCGGCGACGTCAAGGACGCGCCGCGCAAGCTGATCGACCTCGCCAACGACGGCGGCGGCCACGACAACATCACCGGCGTGGTGATCCGGATCGGCGAGGTAGCGCCGGCCGCCGACGCCGGGACGCGATCGCCGTCGGGCGACGTCTCGCTCAAGCTCGAGGTGCTCAAGGGCATGCAGATGTTCCGGTACCTCTCGTACCGCGAGCTCGTGCGCGTGATGAACATCGCGGAGTCGGTGGAGATCCAGCCCGACGCGGAGATCTTCCACGAGGGCCAGCCCGGCGACGCGATGTACGTCGTGATGACCGGCGCGGTGCGGCTCACCAAGGCCGACGCGACGATCGCCGAGCTCGGCAAGGGCCAGCATTTCGGCGAGATGAGCCTGGTCGATCGGTCCCAGCGCTCGCTGACCGCGACCGCGACCGCCGCGCCGGGTGCGCTGTGCCGGCTCGCGATGGTCAAGCGCAAGGACTTCTACGACATCATTCGCAAGGAGCCGGAGCTGGCGGTGAAGCTGCTGTGGAGCTTCGTCCAGGTGCTCGGGACCCGGCTACGAAAGACGACGAGTGACCTCTCCGACGCCCTGCACGGTGACAAGCACGGGGTCGACTCCACGTCCGAGAACCTGTTCCAGGACTGAGCTCCCCACCCGTGGCCACGGCGCGCGGTGAGGCACGGAAGCCCGAGATCGTAGGGATTCGCGACGGCACGGGAGGTGCTTAACCCAACCACATGCAGCTCCGTCACCCACTGAGTGTTGCGTTGCTCACCACCCTCGCGGCGGGGTGTGGCCACGGCTCCGATCCCGCGCCGCGTGCGTTCGTCACGAACGAGGCTGACGGGACCGTCTCGGTGATCGATCTGAGCCGCCTCGAGGTGAACGCGACCCGCCCGGTCGGTGACGGCCCGACGTGGTCGCAGATCGGGCTGAGCGGCGAGACGCTGTACGTCGCCGTGGCGCCGAAGGGCGGCGACGGCCACTCGATCGTCGCGATGGACCTCGAGACCGGCGAGCTGATCCGCCGGCTCGGATCGGGCCCGTCGCCGGTCGGGTTCGACACGATCGCGCTCACGATCGTGGTCGCCAACCGCGAGTCCGACTCGGCCGCGATCGTCGACGCGTCGGGCGGCACCGTCCGCACGCACGTGGCCGTGGGCGACGAGCCCACCGGCGTCAACACCGCGCCCGACGACACCGTGTGGGTGCTGTGCGCGGGCGCGAACCGCATCGACATCCTCGACACCACCTACGCGGAGAAGGTCGCGTCGATCGACGTGGGCGCGCGGCCGCGCCAGCTCGCGTTCAGCCACGACGGCCGCCGCGCGTACGTCGCCAACGAGGCCGATGGCACGGTGAGCGTGATCGACGTGCGCGCGCGCGAGGTCGTCGAGACGATCGAGGTGCCCGAGGGCGCGCACCCGCTCGGCGTCGCGGTCTCGCTCGACGACACCCGCGTGTTCGTCACCACGGGTGACGGCGGCCGCCTGGCCGTCATCGACGCGGCGTCCGACGCGGTCGTCGACACGATCGCCCTGCCCGGCGGCCAGCCTCGCAACGTCGCGATCGGCGCGGACGGCCTGATCTACGTGACCAGCACCGGCACCGATGACCTCGCGGTGATCGAGCCGACGTCCGGCGCGGTGGTCGCGCGGATCGACGTCGGCGCGTCGCCCTCGTCGATCTCGGTCGAGCGCTGAACGCGCGCCGCCGGGGTAGCATCGCGGCGATGCCCAGGCTCGCCGTGCTCGTGGTCGCCCTCGCCGCCTGTCATCCGCGGGACACCGCCGCGCCCGCCGCACCGCCGCCGCTCGACCTCACGGGCGCGTGGACCGCCGCGGAGACCCAGCCGATCGTCGACAAGACCCAGCGCGTGACGCTGGCGCCGGACCTGGCGCACCTCACCGACGGCGAGCGCGCGACCGTCGCGAAGCTGCGCGAGGTGGGCGAGATCTTCCAGCAGCTCTACGAGGACCAGCGGCACCCGCAGGCCGGCGCGGCGAGGGTCGCGCTGGCCACGTCGGGCCGCGAGGATCTGCAGACGCTCTACCGGCTGTTCCAGGGGCCGATCGCGATCGACCTCGACAACCAGCGCGTCGCGTTCGTGCCGGTCGATCCCGTGCAGCCCGGCAAGACCGTCTACCCGTGGCAGATCACCAAGGCCGAGGTGGACGCGTTCCTCGCCGCCCACCCCGAGACGCGCGAGGCGCTGCTCGCGCCGCGGACCGTCGTCCGGCGCGCGGACACCGCGGCCCAGGACCTCGCCGCGCTCGACCGTCACCCCGCGCTCGACACGCTGCACCCCGGCCTGCGCGCGCAGCTCGCCGCGCCCGGCGACCTCTACGCCGTGCCGTACTCGGTCGCGTACGCCGACGCCCTGGTCCGCGCGCAGGGGCTCCTGTTCGAGGCCGCGGCGCTCGTCGCCGACGACGACGCGGAGCTCGCGGGCTACCTGCGCAACCGCGGGCGCGATCTGCTCGCCGACGACTACGAGTCCGGCGACGCCGCCTGGGTCACCGCGACGTTCCGGCACCTCAACGTCCAGCTCGGCTCGTACGAGACCTACGACGACGAGCTCTACGGCAGCAAGACGTTCTTCGCGTGCAGCGTGCTCGCCCGGCGGCCGGCCGAGAGCGAGGCGCTCGCCGCCGCGCTCACCGGGCTCCAGGCGCTCGAGGACGCGCTGCCGTACGCCCACCACAAGCGCGTCCGCGAGCGGATCCCCGTCGGGGTCTACGACGTGATCGCGGACTACGGCCAGGCGCGCGGCGGCAACACCGCGACGATCCTCCCCAACGAGGCGTACCTCGCGCAGCGCTACGGCCGGACGATCCTGCTCCGCGGCAACATCATGCGGAACCCCGACCTGTTCTCGCGCAGCGAGGGCGTGTGGGGCGCCGCGATCGCCGCGCCGCACGCCGCGGAGCTATCGTCGGACGGCGCGTTCTACCGGACGCTGTGGCACGAGGTCGGGCACTACCTCGGCGTCGACGCGACGCAGGATGGCCGCGCGCTCGCGCTCGCGCTCGAGGACGCCGCCGACCTCTTCGAGGAGCTCAAGGCGGATCTGGTCGCGCTGTTCGTCGGCAAGCCGCTGCACGCCTCGGGGTACTACGACGACGCCGGCCTGCGCGCGGTCTACGCCTCCGGCATCCTCCGCGTGCTGCAGAACAATCCGCCGCGCCGCGACCAGCCCTACAACACGATGCAGCTCATGCAGTGGAACTTCTTCCTCGAGCGCGGGCTGCTGCGGTTCGCCGACGGCGTCCTCGCGATCGACTACGCCCGCTATCACGACACCGTCTCGGCGCTGCTCGCCCTCGTCCTCGAGCTCCAGCACGCCGGCGACAAGCCTGCCGCCGACGCGTTCATCACGAAGTACACGACGTGGGACGAGGCGCTGCACGGCGTGGTCGCCCAGCACATCCGCGAGCAGCAGCGGTATCGCTACACGCTGTTCGAGTACGCGGACGTCACCGTGCCGTAGGCGCGGCTCGCCCGGCCCTCGAGCTCGCGGACCGCCTGCGCGAGCGCGCGGCTGTCGAGCTCGCCGTCCAGCGTCGCGATCGAGGCGAACCGCCACCACAGCCGCGGCGCCGCGCGGCCCGCGCCGACCACGAGCGTCACGACCTCGCACCCGACGGTGCGGATCGACGCGAGCAGCGCCGAGACCGGCGCGCGGTCGAACGTGGCGCCGACGACGAGCAGCGGCGGCTCGTGGGCGAGCGCCTCGAACAGCGCGCCGCGGTCATGCACGATGTGCGCGTCGAGCCCGGCCGCGCCGAGGCCGTAGCGGGCCCAGGCGCGGCGCACCGGGTCATCGAACGCGACGAGGCAGGACGAGGAGAACGACGAGGTGCACATCGCCCGTCGACGTTGCAGGCGGCGCGCCATCGCGCATCGGCGCGAAACTGCTGCGCGCGCCGCGCGAAGCGCGACAGCCTGGCATCGGCGCGCCCGCGGTCGTGCCGGACCGTCTCACCAGGTCGTGGCGTCGTCCGTCAGCGGCCCGCGCTGCGCGCGGACCACGCAGAACCGCTGGCCGGTCGGCGACTCCATCACCCACCAGCTCTGGACCTGCTCGAGCCGGAGCGCGCCCAGCGCCTCGAGCCGCGCGACCTCGGCCTCGACGTCGTCGGTCTCGATGTCGAGGTGGACGCGGCTCGGGTGGCTCACCCGCTGGACGAACACGAGCGGCTGGTTCGCGCGGTCCGCGAGCCCGTGGTAGCTGCCCTCGCGGTAGCTGACCTCGCGGCCGAGCGCGCCGCTCCAGAACTTCGACGCGGCCTCGAGGTCCCCGTCCTGACAGTCGATCCCGATCGCGCACAGTCGGCTGCGGTGCATGGCTTCCTCCTGGGCTAACTGTGGCAGTACGATCGCGCGATGTCGTGCCTCGGCGTGCACTTCGCGGTCACCGCCTCCGTCGCCCGCCGGCTCCGCGCCGCCGAGGGTCACGACGCCGTGCTCGAGATCATCGAGGAGATCGAGGAGGCCTGGGACAAGGCGCACCTCTAAAGTCCGACTCCGACTTCGAGTACACGTGGGCCAACTTCAAGGCCCTGCCGAAGTTCTTCGCCGCCGCGGCGGCCGAGAAGCGCTACGTGATCTTCACGGTGGACCAGTAGCTCCGGGCCGAGCCCACGGCGACACCGGACCGCCGCCTCGCTTCCAGCCCTGCCCGAGCAGGCACGTCGTCGGGTAGCAGACCGGCCGCAGTTGCTGCCCGGGCTTCAACCACACCACCGGTGGCGCGTCCGCCCAGACGTTGCTCTGCGCGCGGCTGCTGTAGACGTCGTGCCTGGTCCTCGTGGTCTTCTCCCGGCTGTGCTCGCGATCGAGCTTGTCCACGAGCTGCCACGGCTGGCCAGCAGCCGCGGTCTGAAGAGGCGAGCATGGCTGCCGTCGGCGACGAGGATCCACGTTTGCGTCATCCGCACCAGTAGCACGCAGATCCAGTCCATGCGGCCGCGGACTGCCCGTCACCCCAGCTTCGCGATCACGTCCGGGGGCGCCTGCACGAGCTCGATCAGCACGCCCTCGCCGCCCTGCTTCATGATGTCGTTGCCCTTGGGGTGGATGAAGGTGACGTCGTGGCCCGCCGCTCCGCGGCGGATACCGCCGGGGGTGAAGCGGACGCCGCGGGCGACGAGCCAGTCGACGGCGGCCTGGAGATCGTCGACCCACAGGCCGATGTGGTTGAGCGGCGGGACGTGGACCTTGGGCGAGCGATCGGGATCGATCGGCTGCATCAGATCGATCTCGACGCCGCCGACGCTCAGGATGTCCTCGTCGACGTTCTCGGCCTCGTTGCGGAAGGTGCCGGTCTGCTCGACGCCGAGCAGCTCGATCCACAGGTAGCGCAGCGCGTCCTTCGACGCGCCGCCGATCGCGAGCTGCTGCACGCCCAGCACGCGGAACGGCCGCGCGAGCCCGCCGCCGATCACGAGCGCGCCTCGCGGACTTCGGACAGGGTCCGCAGCCCCGGCTTCGGCGCGTTGACCAGGATCGCCATGTTGCCGCTCGGGTGCTTGTTCTCGCGCATCAGCTGGTGACACTCGCCGGTGCCGGCGAACGCGAACACCCGACCGAGGCACGGATCGACCTGCTCCGCGATCACGAGATCGTTGATGCCCTTGGCCTGCACGTCGTTCGCGAAGTGCGACCCCTGGAGGCGCTTCTGCCGCATCCACAGGTAGCGCAGGTCGCAGGTCGCGTTGTAGCCGGTGGTGCCGGCGCAGATCACGACCATGCCGCCGGTCTCGCACACGAACACGCTGGTCGGCAGCGTCGTCTCGCCCGGGTGCTCGAACACGATCGTCGGCGACTTGCGCTCACCGAGCGCGTCCCAGCACGCCTTGCCGAACGCGCGCGCGCCCTGCAGCCACTCCGCGTACGCGACGTCGTCGGACCAGCGCGGCAGCTTGCCCCAGTGGTTGAACTTGCGGCGATCGATCACGCCGACCGCGCCGAGCTGCTTGCAGTAGTCGACCTTCTCCTCGCCCGACACCACGGCGAGCGGCCGCGCGCCCGCCGCGCGCGCGATCTGCAGCGCCATCGAGCCGAGGCCGCCGGCCCCGCCCCAGACGAGCACGGGCTCGCCGGGCGCGACGACGTTGCCCGCCCAGCCGTGCAGCATGCGATACGCGGTCGCGCCGACGAGCATGTACGCCGCCGCGGCCTCCCAGGTCAGGTGCTGCGGCTTGGGCAGGCACTGGTGGTCCTGCACCTTCGTGAACTGCGCGAAGCTGCCCCAGTTCGACTCGTATCCCCAGATGATCTCCGAGGGCGCGAACATCGGATCCTTGCCCGCGACGACCCACGGATCCTCCGGGTCCCACATCCCGCAGTGCACGACGACCTCGTCCCCCACCTTGACGTTGGTGACCGCGTCGCCCACCGCCCACACCACGCCGCTCGCGTCGGAGCCGCCGACGTGGAAGTCCTCCTGCTCGCCCTTCTTCTGCCGCGTCTTGATCACGTCGATCGGGATGCCCATCGCCGCCCAGACGTTGTTGTAGTTGACGCCCGCGGCCATCACGTAGACCAGCACGTCCTTGGGCCCGAGGGCGGGGACCGGCAGCGGCTCCTCCTTGAACGCGTCGATCGGCTCGCCGAAGCGATCCTGGCGGATCACCTGCGCGAGCATCCGCGCGGGCACGTGGCCGAGGTCGGGCACCTCGCCGAGCGCGTAGAGATCCTTGCGGGCGGTCACGAGCGCTGCGGTCATCGTCATGTTCCTCGGTTCTGGTCGGCCACGGTGAGCGGGGAGAAGAAGTTGTCCTTCTTGACGTTCTCGTCGACGGCAAAGGCGAACTTGTAGCTGGGCGCGGCGCGCTGGTTGCAATCGGTGCGCTCGCAGAACCGGCACGAGATGCCGACCGGCACCGCCGTGCGCGGCAGGTCCTTCTTGACCAGCTCGTCGGCGTAGACGAAGTGGTGCGCGTCCTCGGCCGCGGTGCCGACGCCGAGCGCGTAGTTGACGCCGCGCACCAGCGAGCCCGCGGACGGCTCGCTCAGCACCTTCGCGAAGCAGAAGTACGTCGAGCCGTCGGGCATCACGGAGTACTGCTTGGTGACCACCGCCGGCGTCATGAACGCGGCGTGCACGGCCCACTTCGGGCACGA
>Ga0163144_10012346_pt1 | contig 17952 bp, 10 predicted proteins | sample OliLak19BULKMAT1_FD_123175 | JGI IMG/M metagenome (GOLD analysis project Ga0163144, IMG submission 123175) | Freshwater microbial mat bacterial communities from Lake Vanda, McMurdo Dry Valleys, Antarctica - Oligotrophic Lake LV.19.BULKMAT1 | ecosystem: Environmental > Aquatic > Freshwater >...
CGCGGAACGTAGCGCGGTCCTTGATCGGGCGGTGACGTCGTCGCGTCGCGCCGCGGATCTGGTCATGGTGCGTTATCGCGGGGGTGACATCAATTATCTCGATGTCACGGCGGCGGAGCGCACGGCCATTGCCAACGAGCGCCTTGCGGTTCAGATTCGCGGCCAGCATCTGATCTCCAGTGTGCTTTTGGTGAAGGCACTCGGCGGAGGGTGGTGACCCGTCAGGCCCCTTTTCCCCTTTCTCACCGCATTATTTTTTCTATATGAAACCACGTTGGGTTCTCTTTGCTGTTCTTGTCCTCGGTGTCGGTGCGGCGGTCGTCTGGCGAAATCTGCCTGCCAGCAAAGCTCCGGCGGGAGCGTCGGCCGCCAAGGGCGGTCCGCGCGGGGTACCCGTCTTGACGGCGATAGTGGCGGTGCGTGACGTGCCGATCTGGCTGACGGGCCTTGGAACGGTGCATGCCTTTAACACCGTGACGGTACGTCCGCGGGTCGGCGGTACGCTTGATACCATTAACTTTACCGAAGGGCAGAGTGTGGAGGTCGGCGACGTGCTCGCGCAAATTGATCCGCGGCCCTATCGTTCCGCGCTGGAACAGGCGAAGGCCCGCAAAGCGCAGAACGAAGCGCAGCTGGCGAATGCCCGGCGGGACTTGGAACGTATTCGCGCCCTCGTGGAAAGTGATGCGGAGAGCCGACGAATTCTCGAACAGCAGGCGGCGACCGTTGCCCAACTGGCGGCGGTGGCGCAGGCGGCGGAGGCTTCGGTGGCAGACGCCCAGCTCGATCTGGATTTCACCACGGTGCGCGCTCCGATCGCCGGACTCACCGGGGTGCGGTTTGTTGACGCGGGTAATCTGGTGACGGCGAATCAGGCCACGGGCTTGGTAGTGATCACGCAACTACAACCCATCTCCGCGATCTTCACGTTGCCGCAGCAGCATTTCCCGGCGCTGCGTCGTCGCTTGCAGGCCGACAGCTCGCCACCGCTTGTTCACGCCGTCGGTGATCAGGGCGTGGTCCTCGCGGAGGGTAAGCTCGACCTGATCGACAACCAAATCGATACGTCCACCGGGACCGTCCGGCTGAAAGCGTCGTTTCCCAACGCGGATTTCGCGTTGTGGCCGGGCCAGTTTATTACGGCGCCGATCCTGGTGGATACGCGCGTGCAGGCGGTGGTCGTGCCGTCGGAAGTGGTGCAGGCCGGGCTCGACAGCCCGTTCGCGTACGTCGTGAAGGCAGACCAGACGGTGGAAGCGCGTGCGATCAAACCGGGTCCCACGGTGGCGGGCTTCACGATTATTGAAACTGGGCTCACGCCGGGCGAGCGCGTGGTGAGTGACGGCCAGAGCAAGCTTCAGCCGGGTGCCCGTGTTTCCTTTGAGGATACGCCCAAGGTCCTGGCGAGTGGTGTCAAACCCTTGATCTCCGGGCAATGAGTCTCTCCACGCCCTTTATTCGCCGTCCGATTGCCACGGCGTTGCTGACGATCGCGATCTTTCTGGTCGGGCTAGTATCGTTTCCGTTTCTCCCGGTGGCGCCGCTGCCGCAGATCGAGTTTCCCACGATCCAGGTGTCTGCGAGTTTGCCTGGCGCGAGTCCCGAGACCATGGCGTCGGCCGTCGCCACGCCATTGGAGAACCAGCTCGCGCTGATTCCCGGGGTAACGCAGATGACGTCGACCAGCGGCCTGGGGACGGTCTCGATCACCCTGCAGTTTGATCTCGATGTCAGCATCGATGCGGCGGCTCAGGAGATCCAGTCGGCGATCAGCTCCGCGGCGGGGCGTTTGCCCGCGGATATGCCGGCGCCGCCGAGTTATCGAAAGGTCAATCCGGCTGATTCGCCGATCATGATTCTGAGCATGCAATCGGATGTGTTGCCGCTGACCGAAGTGAGTGACTATGCCGCTAATATTGTGGCGCAGCAGATCTCACAGCTGCGCGGAGTCGCGCAGGTCAGTATCATGGGCGAACAGAAGCCGGCGATTCGGGTGCAGATTGATCCGAGTAAACTCGCCTCGGTGGGGCTCAGCCTCGACGACGTTCGTGGCGTGATTGCCTCCACGACGCTCAACTCTCCCAAAGGCAGTCTCAGTGGCGCCCGGCAGAGTCTGGCGATTTATGCGAACGACCAGTTGCTCGAGGCGGAACCCTATAATGACATCGTCCTCGCGTATCGTAATGGAGCGCCCATTCGCGTCCGCGATGTGGGTCGCGCGGTGCGGGGGCCGGAGAATGTTCATTCCGCGGCGTGGGTGAATAACGAGCGCGGCGTCGGGGTGATTATTCGCAAGCAGGCCGACGCGAACGTCATCGAGACGGTGCAGGCCGTCCGGGATTTGATGCCGCAGTTGCAGGCGGCGATGCCGCCGGCGATCACGTTCGATGTATTGAGTGACCGGATGCGTACCATCCGCGCCTCGGTCTCCGAGGTGCAGTTTCATCTTGTGCTCACCATGACGCTCGTCACGGGGGTCGTGTTTCTCTTCCTGCGTAACATCCGGGCGACGCTGATTGCCAGCGTGGTCGTGCCGATCTCGATCGTGGCGACGTTTGCGGTGATGTACCTGCTCGGCTTCAGTCTCAACAATCTCTCGCTGATGGCGCTCACGATCTCGGTGGGGTTCGTGATCGATGATGCGATCGTGATGCTGGAAAATATCTACCGGCATATCGAAGACGGGATGAAACCGATGGAGGCGGCGCTGCAGGGTGCGCGAGAAATTGGGTTCACGATTCTCTCGATCAGTTTGTCGCTCGTGGCGGTCTTTATTCCGGTGTTGTTGATGGGCGGCATCGTGGGCCGGCTCTTCCGGGAATTTGCGGTCACGGTCACGGCGGCGGTGCTTGTATCCGGTTTTGTGTCACTGACGTTTGTGCCCATGATGTGTGCCCGGTATTTGCGGCACCACCACGCTCCGGCGGTGGGCATGGGCGCGCGGCTCGACCGCGGGCTGGAAGGGTTCTTCCGGGGCGTCGAACGGATTTATGAGCGCATGTTGCGGGTCGTGCTCCGGCATCAGGGCCTCACCTTGTTTTCTCTCTTCGTCACCCTGGGTATCACGGTGTTGGTGTTTCTGAAAATGCCGAAAGGCTTCTTCCCGCAACAGGACACCGGCTTCCTGACCGCCACCGCCGAAGCGGCGCCGGACATCTCCTTCTCCGCGATGTCGGAACACGTGGTGAAGGTGGGAACGATCATCAAAGAGGATCCGGACGTGCTCGCGTTGCAGTATATGCTCGGGTCGGGACGAACGTCGTCGACGCTCAACAATGGCCGCTATTGGATCACCCTTAAAGATCGTGACCAGCGCGATTCGGCGTGGGTCATCATGAACCGGCTGCGGCAGAGGACGGCGGGGATTCCGGGCGTCACCCTGTTTTTCCAAGCCCAGCAGGATCTGAATGTGGGCGGTCTCACCTCGAAAACGCAGTTTCAATATACGCTGCGGACGGCGGACGTGCAGGAGCTCGATCTCTGGGCGCCGCGAATTTTGGAACGTATGAAACAGCTGTCGCAGTTGCGCGACGTTACGTCGGACCAACAGGCCAATGCTCCGGCGTTAAGCATTGAGATTGATCGCCAGGCGGCGTCACGATTCGGGATCCAAACGCAGGCGATCAATAACGTTCTTTATAATGCGTTTGGTCAGCGGCAGATCGCGCAGTTCTACACGCAAGTCAGCCAATATAAAATTATCATTGAAGTCCCGCCGGAGCTGCAGAGGGATCCATCCACGCTCGATCAGCTCTTTATTCGTTCGCCGCTGACGGGCGGGCAGGTGCCGCTTTCGTCGTTGGTGACGTTTAACACCTCGACGACGAAGCCGATCAATATCAATCATCTGGGCCAGTTTCCTGCGGTCACGCTATCCTTTAATCTGGCGCCCGACGTCGCGCTGGGAGATGCGGTCGCGGTGATCGAGCGGGCGCAGGCGGAGATGCGCGCGCCGGCCACGCTGAGTGGGACGTTCCAAGGGACGGCGCAGGCGTTCCAGACTTCGCTGCAATCGCAGCCCTACCTGATCGCGGCGGCAATCATCGCGATCTATATTATTCTGGGGATGCTGTACGAGAGCTTCATTCATCCGCTCACGATTCTCTCGACGTTACCCTCGGCGGGACTCGGAGCGTTGTTGACGCTTTGGATGTTCGGGCAGGACGTGGGAGTCATCGCGATTATTGGCATTCTACTGCTGATTGGTATCGTGAAGAAGAACGCGATCATGATGATCGACTTTGCGATCGAGGCGGAGCGAACGCGACAGATGCGGCCGGCCGATGCGATCTTCGAGGCCTGTTTGAAGCGCTTCCGGCCGATCACGATGACGACGATCGCGGCGATGCTGGGCGGGATCCCGCTGGCGCTGGGGCACGGCGATGGCTCCGAACTGCGCCAGCCGCTCGGTTACGCGATTGTCGGCGGATTGATCCTCAGTCAGGCGCTGACGCTCTTCACGACCCCGGTGGTTTATCTTTACTTCGACCGGTTGAAGCAACGATTACGGGCCCGTCAGCCGGAGCCCGCGGCAGAGATGCTCAAGCCGCGGACGACGTAAGGCGGACGAGGGTTTCGGGGCATTTTTTCCGGATGGCCTGCGCTTTGCTGGTTGGAGCTGGACGCGGGGTAGTTATTGCCGCTGGCGGAGATGCGCCGCCGATACTCCCTTTGGGTCATCGGCAATGCGACGAACAAGGGAGCGGCCATCCACGCCGGCGCGTGGGGATTCCCGCAAGAGGAGCAGACTTCCATTTCAATGGCGTATCGTAGTTTGCTCTTCGCTGCAGAAGCGTCGTGCGGTTCCGACGATCTCCGTGGGCGGATGCAGTGCAACTTTCCACGCGCTCTGTCGTCTCAACGGAAATCGAACCGTCTCTGGTTTTCGATCGATTCTATCAACCCCCGTTAGTCTTAATTCCTTATGAGCTCTCTCAAATACTCCTTGGTCACGGTTGTGCTGGCCCTGTTGGTTTCGCCCTTTGCCCAAGCTCAGGATCAAACGACTCCGCCCGGGGAAGGCAGGAGTGGTCAACGCGAAGGCGCGCCAGACCGTGGACAGATGATGAATGCCGATGCGCGGATGAAACAGCTCGACCGGGCGCTGACGCTTTCAACAGACCAAAAAACGGAGATTAAAGCCATTTACTCGAAAGCGGAGGAAGGCATGCGTGCGCAGACGCAGGATGGGGGCGGCGACCAGAAGGCGAACCGGGCCAAGCTGCGCGACACCATGCAGTCCACGCGCGATCAAGTCCGTGCCGTGTTGACAGATGAGCAGAGAACGAAGTTCGACGCGATGCCGCAAGCAGGTGGTCAACGTGGCCGCGGTGCGGAGGGAAAAGGAAGCGGCAGCGGTGAGCAAAAAGGTCGGGGTAAGAAGAAGGCGTAAAGGGGATGGTTTTCGTTTACCGTTTCCAGCTTTCGGCGGCCGCGGTTTCCTTCGTAGCCGTTAAATGCGCCGTCGTGAGTTCGTGCCGCGGAGCAGCAGGCCTTACTGAGCCTGCTGCGCGGCGATGCCGGGTGCCTCGCTACCAAATCTCCGCCCGCTCGCCCGGTGACTTCCACATGGGATCCCCGGGTTTGATGTCAAAGGCATCGAAGAAGCTCTGCTGGTTCACCAGTGGGCCGATGGCCCTGAAATTACCCGGGGCATGCGGCCCTCGTGTGACCTGCAGGCGCATGGCATCTTCTCGATATTGTGTCCTCCATTGCTGCGCCCACGATATATAAAACCGTTGCTCCGGAGTGAATCCGTCGATCGTGGGCGGTTTAGGTCGTCCTTGGAATGACCGTTGCAGGGCTTCGAATGCGATCGATGTGCCGCCCAGGTCAGCAATATTCTCCCCCAGCGAAAGCTGTCCGTTTACCGCCACCCGCGGGAGGGCCATGTATCCGTTATATTGTTCGACCAGCTTCTGGGCGCGTTGTTGAAAGTTGGCGGCATCGGCCGGCGTCCACCATTCCTTCAGGTTGCCTTCCGCGTCATAGCGGCGCCCTTGGTCGTCAAATCCATGCGTGATCTCGTGTCCAATCACCGCGCCAATGGCTCCATAATTGACCGCGTCATCGAGATCCATATGGAAGAACGGCGGCTGGAGGATTCCGGCTGGGAAAACAATCTGATTGGTCGTGCCCGAGAAATAAGCGTTAACCGTCGGGGGCGTCATACCCCACTCGCCGCGGTCCACCGGTTCGCCGGTGCGCACGATTACGCGGCGTGACTCGACTGCTTGGGCGCGGGCAACATTCCCGTAGTAATCGTCCGGCTTGATCTCGACCGAAGAATAATTCCGCCACTTGTCGGGATATCCGATCATCGGAGTGAATCGAGCAAACTTGGCGAGTGCCTTCTCCCTGGTTTCTTCCGACATCCATTCGATTGTGCGCAGCCGGTCCGTCATGACCGCGGTGATGTTTCCAATCATCTCCATCACGCGCGCCTTGGCCGCGGGAGGAAGATACTTTTCCACATAGAGCTGTCCGAGCGCCTCACCAATCGATCGATCGATGGCCCGGGCAGCCCGTTGCCAGCGGGGCTCCTGTTCCGGGGTGCCGTTTAATACGGTGGCGTTGAAGCGAAAGCTTTCCTGCTCGAAGGGTTCCGACAAATACGGAGCAGCGGCACGGAGCAAGTGCCAACGCACATAAATCTTCCATTCCTCGAGGGGCCGTTCTTCGAGCAATTTTGCCAAGCCGGCGAGGAACTTGGGTTGACCAATGATTACCTCGCTTACGCCGGGCGGGATGCCGAGTTCACGGACCAGGGCTTGGAGCGGAATCTCTGGATAAGAGGCGATCGCTTCTGTGAGGGTGATCTTGTTGTAGTTGGCGAGCCGGTCGCGCAGATCAACCGGCAGTTTGGCATTCTCCGCGAGGCCGCGTTCGAGTGCGAAGACGGTTTCCGCTTGCGTGAACGCAACGGCGCGCGTGTCGCCCGCGAGCTCGAACATCTTCGCGACATGGCCGACAAATTCCCAGCGTTGGGCGGAAAAGTTTTGCGAGAAATAGTATTCCTTCGACGGCAGACTCATCCCGCCCTGGCTGAGATAAAATCCATATCTATCGCTCTTCTTCTGATCGGCAAAGAAAGCGAGATTGAAGAAGGGATTCCCGAGCCGCAGGTGGAGGCCCGCGGCCAGACGCATGAGTTCGTCCCGATTCTGCGCGACCCCGATTGCCTCCAGCTCCGCGGCGATGGGCGCAAGGCCAAGCGCGTTGATGCGGTCGGTGTCCATCGCGGACATATACAGGTCGGCCACCTTCTGTCGCGCCGAACCGCTCTCACCGGAGTGGCGCGTCGTGTCATTGATGACCTCACGGATGCGAGCCCAGTTTGCTTCGGCGAGTTCATCAAAGCCACCCCAGCGTGATTTGTCGGACGGTATCTGTGTGGTGTCATACCAGATCCCTGCCGCAAACTTCACAAAGTCTTTACGGGGGTCGACGGTGCGATCCATTTTTTCGGGACTGAAACGCGCCTGTTTCAGCTTGTCGTCTGCGCTCAAGTCCTGAGCTGAAGCCGTCGTTTGTCGGGCGGGGATAGACGGACGGGCAGGAGGTGACGTCGCAGCACCCCAGACCGAAAAACTAAACAATGCCACCGTGGAGGCGATGAGTACACGGGCGGGAGTTATTTGAATAATTTGCATATTAAAACATTAATGAAACGTGGGAGAGGGCAACTACAGGGCTTGCCTTCCGCCCCAACCCTAGCGTAACGGCGCATCTGGAAGAATGCTTTTTTATAATTGCACTGGCCGCGAAATAGCCCGCAACTTTTTAGGGAATTTCCCGAAGAAAATGGAACATCAAGTTCCGTTAGGCATCTCGGGATTCTTCCTGATGTCCGCCTCTTTCCGGTGGAACAAGTTTCTGCTTTCAATCATGCGCCTATTTATTTTCGGTCTCGGGCTGTTCCTTGGCGGGGTAGCCCATCTCTCTGCTGCAAATTTTTTCGTGGATTATTCCGCGGGCTCTGATGCGAACAGTGGCACCAGCCCCCGCACCCCCTGGAAGCATTCGCCGGGCGACCCGTCGGCGGGCGGCTTGCCCGCGGTGATGACGCTTACGGCCGGAGATGCCGTTTTTTTTCGTGGCGGAGTCACATATGTATTTACCAGCATCAGCGGAATTGCGCTCAAATGGAAAGGCGCTTCCGGCAAGCCGATCACGTATGATGGCAATAGCAATGGAAGCTGGGGGACGGGACGGGCTCGTTTTAGTGATAACAATGGAGGAAACGACATCACGGCGTTTTCGGCTCCATTATTAACGGAGCATCTGGTGTTTCGCGCTTTGGAGTTTACGCGAATCGGAGGCGCAGCGACGTTGCCGACTGATTCAGGCACTGCACTCAACCCACGGTTCGGCGGCGGCCTCGCGTTTCGAGGAGGAGCGGCCAATGTTACGATCGACAGCTGTGTTTTTCGCGAGTTGGGCTATTGGTTTAATCAGAAGCCGGTGGGAGCTCAATCGCTCAACGGCGTCGGCATCTCAGCCACGACGGCCAGCGGTTTGAAAGTGACTAACTGCCAGTTTTCGCGGGTCGCGGTGGCGATCGATTTTGCAGCGGCCACCACTCTCGATTCGGCGGAAATCTCCCGGTCGTCATTCAATGAATCCGTGGTTTGGCCGCTGCGTCTGCCGGTGAGTGCGACGGGTGTTTCCACGGCCGGGGTCGTGTTTGCGAAGTGTACGACGCTGCCCGATACCACGTTGGCGGAGAATTTTTGGCAGGGGTATGGGCAGATGCCGAGCACGGACGTTGCCACCGTAAACGCGGGAGCTTCGGCGACGATATTCGCTTCAGCGGTGGCTTCGCCGCAACCCAGCTATCAATGGCGGAGGAATGGGATCGTTCTGCAGGGAGAGTCGGCTTCCAGTCTGCGGCTCGTTATGGTCAGCTCCAAAGATGCGGGAGTTTATATCGCGACGGCGATTAATGTTGCGGGATCGGCTCAGAGTAATGCCGCCGTGTTGGTCGTGAATACGACTGTCTCCCTTGAGGTGGCCCCGGTGATCCTGACCCAGCCCATCTCGCGGACGGCTTCGGCGGGAAGTACGGTGAGCTTCTCGGTTGTCGCCGGTGGGACGCCGGCTCCGACCTATCAATGGCGTAAGAATGGCGCCACCATCCGCGGGGCCGTCGCCGGGACGCTGGATGTATACAATGTGACCGATAGTGCCAACAGCACGTATTCCGTGGTCATGAGCAATAACGCTGGTTCTGTAACCAGCAGCGGTGCGACCCTCACTGTGCCGGTGCCTGGAAATGCAACGACCGCTCCCGCGTTTTCGGTTCACCCCGCAAGCCAAACGGTGAACGCCTCTACCTCTGTCACTTTTTCCGCTCTCGCTTCCGGAAGTCCCGCGCCGACGTATCAATGGCGCAAGAACGGCACGGCCATCTCTGGTGCGACGTCGGCCACGCTCACGTTGAGCAATGTTACGACAGCGACGGCCGGCACTTACACGGTTACGGCATCTAATGCCGTGAATTCAGTGACAAGTAATGGCGCCACGCTGATGGTGTGGCAGGCGCCAAGCTTTGCGCTGCAACCCGCGAGTCAGACAGTGAACGCGTCCAGTAAAGTCACCTTCACCGCGGCCGCGACGGGCAACCCCACGCCGACCTACCAGTGGCGTAAGAACGGCGCGGCTATTTCTGGCGCGACTGCGGCGACACTCACATTGAGTGGTGTCACGGCAGCGGCCGCCGGGACATACGCGGTGACAGTGACGAATCCTGCGGGATCGCTCACAAGCAGTGGAGCAACCCTGGCGGTGCGGCAATCGCCCACCTTTACCCTGCATCCCGCGAGTCAGACGGTGAAAGTTTCGAGTACGGTTACCTTTACAGCGGCGGCGTCAGGTAGTCCGACGCCAACTAACCAGTGGCGTAAGAACGGCGTGGCGATCCCGGGTGCGACGTCGGCGCCGCTCACGTTGAATAATGTCACGACGACCGCAGCTGGAACGTACACGGTATTGGCGACCAATACCGGCGGTACCGCCACGAGTGGGGCCGCGACCCTGGTGGTCCAGTCCCCGCCGGTCTTCACGCTTCATCCCGCGGACGAATCCGTCGCTGTGGGTGGGAGCGTGACTTTCTCTGCGGCAGCGGTGGGTGTGCCCGCTCCGACCTATCAATGGCGGAACGACGGCGTGGCGATTCCTGGGGCAACCGCAGCTTCGCTGACGCTCTCGAATGTCGCGTTGGGTGATATTGCCGCCTATTCCGTGGCGGCCACGAATCTCATGGGGACGGAAATCAGTAATGTCGCCCAGCTTACCGTGGTTCCGGTGGCGGGAAGTCCGCTCGCCACGATCGCGATCGACGTTGGCGCGACGAGCGAAGTCACAGTGCCGTTCACAATTTCCGGGACGACGAATAAATCGGTGCTGATCCGCGTGAGCGGGCCGGCGCTGGTTGCGTTCGGAGTCAGCGGGATGCCGGATCCCATCCTTGATTTGCTCCAGGGAACCACGCTCATGTTCCGGAATGATAACTGGGGCGGAACACGCAATGTCGCATACGCGACGCTGCGGGTGGGGACGTTCCCTTGGACGAGTCGTGCGAGCAAAGATGCGGCGCTCATCGCGACGCTGCCACCGGGTACTTACAGTGCGGTGGTGTCCGGGGTGAACGGCAGTGCCGGCATGGTCTTGATTGAAGTGTACGAGCTACCTTGACCAGCCGATCGCGACTCGGTTGGACGGGCCTTCGGACTCGACGTCGAATGCGGACGCGTTGGCCGCGGGAGTGAGACTTGACCGGATGGGTGCCCACTCGGCGGTGCTGTAGCGGCGGCCGGTGCCGACGAGCGCGCTCTCGAGCGCCTCGGCCACGCGAATGTTGCGTTGATTGAAGGCGGAGCCGATGCCGCCACTCCGCGTCTGGCCGCGCTCCTCCGTCTGATAGTAAACCGCCTTTAACGACAGCCGGCGATCGAGGAGGTCGAGGGCGAATCCGTAGCCCTGGCTCTCACCTTGGGTCGGGCTGGGAATTCTGCCTTCAGGCAGCAGCCGGTTTTGAAACATCGGCACGCCGATGTTCGTCGACCAATTCGCGGTGAGCGACAGCCAGTCGCGTGCGTGATAGATCACGCCTTGCGTCCGGGTGATGCCCTTGACGGAATCAGTGGTACGCTTCGAGGGATCGATGATGTCTTCGCGGGTCGCGGGATCCTTGCTGTGGCCGAAGCTGATGAAATCCGCCGTGTCTTCGCGGTAGCCAAAGACTGTCACCAGGCGACGATTGAAGAAGTAGCTCTGGAGAACGACCAAACGGGTGTCCAGTTCCTGCGTGGTCATCGCATTTTGCGTTCCCGCGTTTTCGTTGACCCAGCCAACGTTATAGGTATGCCCGCCCAGAGACATCGTGCTGGGCACGTTGCGCCAATCAGGGGCGATGAACCTGCGCGGATTGCTTTCATCGAGGTAGACGCGCGTGGTGATCCGGTTGGCCTGGTTGATGGGATCGTTGTTGAAAGGCGCGCCGATCAGGGCGGGCCGTTTGCCGATGAAGCGATCTGTCTCTTCGCTGCGCGAAACCATGCCGGCGACGCGGTGTGAACCGCGCCACTTGTTGCGCTGGAAATCGAGATCATAGGAAAGCGAAAGCCGCGTCTCCTTGATCGAGGCGCTGTGGTCGAAATCACGCCATTACCCCTCGATATAGAGCTGGCCCGCGTAGGGGTTGGCGGGGCCGTTTACGCCCGGCGTCCGATTGGGTTCCCCGCGCAGCTGCGGATCGCCTCCAGTCAGGGCCGGATTCCGCAAATCCGTGTACTGGTAATTGTGGGCGAGGTTGAGATTCAGGTTGTTCGTGATCCGCCAGTCGAAGGTGAACGTATAGTTTTCGAGATTCTGGTCGCGATACATGCCTGGGCCGCCGGAGTTCAAATCATACGGCAGAAACGACGGATCATTGATTCGCAGCGTCACCCCGCTCACGCCCGGCGTGCCATCGGGTGCGCGCACCACGGGGTTGTCGTAGGATCCCGTGAGCAGCGTGCCGGCGGAGTTGAAGAACGTGTCTTGATTCTCGATGTAGATGAACCGCTGCCCGGTCGCCGCCTGAATTGCGCGTCGTGATGCCAGCTCGATCACCTCGTCTCCAGCGGGTGGGGCAGAAGTGGCTGACGCCGCAGGTGAGGGAGCCGTTTGGGCGATCAAGTGTGCCAGGGGCAACGTGCAGAGCGCGAAAGGCAGGAGGTTTTTTTTCGTTTCATGGGTTGCAGGGTTTCGATTCGCCCGAATCCGAGCGCGGCCAGCCGCGGATTCCCCAAGAGGATGAGCAACGTATCGGGGCCGGTAAACGAGCGGGGTCGGGGTGGTGAGGACTCCGAGAGCTTAGTCATAGGCCGCCAACTTGAGTATCCCCATTAAAGGGGATGGCGTGAAGGCGTGCGGTTGTGCGACACTTCGTGTCCGCTGAGCTCCAACGGCAGTAAGGCCGACGCTCATTCCGGTTTTACCCAAACCCTACTCCGATCAGTCTTTGTCGATGCCATTTGTGGCACATATTTCTCAACACTTTCTGGCGGCCTTCGCGATCCGCGTGGACCCGCGGACATGAGCAATTATTCCTGCCATCCCGTCGTCCCCTGCTCATCATGAATCATCCTTCTGCATTACTCCTGTTCACGATCGCTGCGACAGTCACGGTCGGCGCACCGGTGGCGACGTCAGTTTCCGCCTCTGACGGAGGGCGTGCCACCCTGGCTTCGCCGCAGAAACCGAATATTATTCTCTTCCTGATCGACGATCAGGACAAGGCGAGCATCGGAGCGTATGGCGGAAAGACCTACACGCCTTCGCTCGACCGGATGGCGACTGAAGGCATGAAGTTCACGCACGCCTATGTGAGCAGCGCGGTCTGCACGCCGTCGCGCTACTCGTTTCTAACCGGCCGTTATGCGGGCAACTCGACCAGCCGGCTCTACGATGCGGACTGCGGTGGCCCGGGGCAGCAGGGCAAACCCAACTTTAACATGGCGCTCGAACGTGACCGGATGAACGTCGGTCACGCGTTGCGCGCCGCGGGCTACACGACCGGTTTCGTCGGCAAGCTGCACCTGGAGTCAGAGGTGGATTTCCCGGAGTTCTACCGCGGTGCCGACGGCTTCAAGCCCTACCCGCGTGATGCCTCGCCCGGGCCGGAGGCGACGGCACTCTTCGCGCACAACGAGCGCGTGCTACGCCGCTATATTGAGAATCTCGGCTTCTCGTGGGCGAAACATGTTTATCCCGGCAACCTCGAGGCGCCTTACGCAGAACACAATCCCGAGTGGACGCTCGCGGCTGCCCTTGAGTTCATCGAGTTGAACCGCGAACGGCCGTTCTATCTTCACTACGCCACGACGCTCCTGCACGGCCCGGCCGGCTCGTGGCGCCGGTCCATGGATCGCCCGCTTGCCTCGGGCGAAGGCGAGTTGAAAGCGGCGCCCAACGTAATGACGCCGCGCCAGGAACTCCTGCAACGCGTCGCCGGGGCGGGATTGAATCCTGCCGGTGAAGCGGCCGGCGAGGCTTGGGTCGATGACTCTCTGGGAACCTTGATGCGCAAATTGAAGGAACTCGGACTCGACGAGAACACGCTTGTCCTTTTCGCGCCCGATCACGGCCGGCGCGGCAAATCGTCGCTGTTCACGCAGGACGGAGTTGGGATTCCGATGATCGCGCGGTGGCCAGGGCGCATCCCCGCGGGCCGCACGTGCGACGAGCTGGTGCAGAATATCGATTGGGTGCCCACCGTGTTCGAGATCGCCGGGCTGGCCAAGCCGGTGAGTTATCGCATCGACGGACGGAGCTTTCTGCCGCTGCTTGAGGGTAGGCGCGATGCGGGCGTGCGTGGTCACGTTTATCTGGAAATGGGCCACGCGCGCGGTGTCGCGACGAAGGACTGGAAATACATCGCGGTGCGTTATCCAAAGGAGCAGATCGCCGCGATCCAGCGCGCCCAGCCGGTGGATCTTCCGCGCGCCATGTCGTATATCGGCCGGCTCGGCATCGGAGTGCGCGGCGCCGGGCGCGCCGGCTTCTGGGACGAGGATCAGCTCTACGATCTGCGGAGCGATCCAGATGAGAACGTGAACCTCGCGAAGGATCCCCGGTTCGCGGAGCAGTTTACCACGATGCGTCAGTTGCTCACGGAAGAACTGAAACGCGGCACGCGTCCATTCGGGGAGTTCGTGCCGGGTGGAAACGCCGCGCCCGGAGGGCAGATCGATCCGCAAATCGCGCGGGTGAAGACCCTCATCGTGCAGGGCAAAACCGTGACGGTTCCGGGTGACGAAGGATCGCCCGGGCCCGCTGAGAGCAGCCGGCAGGAACAACGTCAGGCCGAGCGCAAAAAAAAGAAATCTCAATGATGAAATCAATTACCCATGCCCTCACGGGCCTACTTTTTGGCGCGACTTTGCTCGCGCCAATCGATTCGCACGCGGCCACTCCGCGTCCTCCCAATGTTGTGGTGATTCTCACCGACGACCAGGGCTACGCCGACATCAGCTTCAATCCGCAGCACCCGAAAGAGGTCGCAACTCCCCACATGGATGCTCTCGCCCGCGAAGGCGTGTGGTTCAGCCAGGGCTATATTACGGGGAATGTTTGCTCGCCGACCCGCGCGGGGCTGCTCACCGGTCGCTACCAGCAGCGCGCGGGCGTCTATACCGGGGGCGACGGTGGTGGCGGCATGGCGCAGTCGGAAAAGATTTTCCCACGCTTTCTCAAGCCGGCGGGCTACACGAGCGCCGCCTACGGCAAGTGGCACCTCGGGACGGAGCTGGAGCAGAGCCCGGTCGGCCGCGGGTTCGACCACTGGTATGGCTTTCTCGGCCGCGGCGCGCACGACTACTTCGACCTCGCGCAGAAGGACCCGGACGTCGGCCCGATGTATCGTGATGGCAGGGCAATCAAGGACTCGGGCTATATGACGACGCGGCTGACGGATGAGGCGGTGGCGTTCATCAAGCAGCAGAAGGCGCAGCCCTTCTATATTCATCTTGCCTATAATGCCGTTCACTCGCCCGCGCAGGCGCCAGCGGAAGACATCGCCCGGTTCAAGAAAAAGTTTCCCGAAATCACCGAGGCTCGCGCCATCCTGATGGCGATGTTGCATCACCTCGACCTCGGCGTCGGCCGCGTTGTCGATACGTTGAAGCAGGAAGGCGTCTGGGAGAACACGCTGCTCTTCTTCCTCACGGACAACGGCGGCTCGAAAGCCATGAGTGCCGTGAACACGCCCCTCCGAGGCGCCAAGCAGCAGAATTACGAGGGCGGCATTCGCACGCCGTTCATCGTGTCCTGGCCCGCCGGGTTCAAGGGTGGCCGCAGCATCGACACGCCGATCAGTTCCCTCGACATTCTGCCCACTGCACTGGACGCCGCGCGCGTCGCGTTGCCGACGGACAAGCCGCTCGACGGCAAAAGCCTGCTGCCGTTGCTAACCGGAAAAACGCCGAAGCACATCGAAACGTTTTACTGGAGCGAAGGCGGCGAGGCGGGCGGTTACGCCGTTCGCTCCGGCGACTGGAAACTCGTCCAGCAGCGTGGTCAGACGAAAGTGGAGTTGTTCAACCTGGCCAAAGATCCGGCGGAGACCACCGACCTGGCTTCGCAGAGCGGGGCCAAGATCGCGGAGCTGTCGAGGCTCTACGATGCCTGGCTTGGCCAGATGGCGGAGCCATTGAGCGGCGCGCCGAAGCGGCCGGGTGCAGCGGCAGCGGGCGGCCCAAAGATGTCGAAGGAGGGAAAGCGCAAAGCACGGGACGACGAGCGGGCGAAGAAGAAGAACGAAAATTGACCGCCCTGCAGCCGAAGCGCGCGTCGTATCGGAATAACGAGTACGACGCGGCGCACCGGCCCGGCTGGTCTCCAGGCCCCAAGATCCGCGGCGAGTTGCCCGCGGCCGACGAACGTCCCAACGTCCCGCCACCGCACTTTTTTTCACCATGAACCACCTGAAGCTTTCGTTTACCACTTTCGCCGCGGTCGTCGGTCTTTTCGCCGGTCCCCCGCTGCCCGCCGCCGGCGACCGCCTGAACGTCCTCATGATTGCCGTCGACGATATGAACGACTGGATCGGCCCGATGGGCAATCCCTACGTAAAAACCCCGAACCTGGACCGGCTCGCCAAGCGCGGCATCACCTTCCAGAACGCTCACACCGTGGGGATTTTTTGCGCCCCGTCCCGCGCGGCGCTTTTCACCGGGAGGCTGCCCTCGACGACAGGCATCTACGAGGAGACGCCGAGCTTCGTGCAACGGCCGGATCTGCGGCCCTTGCAGGTGGCGTTTCAGGAAAGTGGATACACCACGTACGGCACGGGCAAACTCTACCACCACACCGCCGGCTTCCTCGATCGGCGCGGCTGGACGGATTTCCATCTGCAGACCGGGGAGCAGAAACTCACCGGCTGGGGTCAGGACACCTGGCGCTTTACCGGCGCGCCGCGGCCGACGCCGTATCCGCACAGTGCCTACAACCAGGGCAGGCCCGACCAAAACGTGGATGCCGGGTTTCTGGAGACGGCCCCGCTCCCGAACGAGGACGAGGAGAAAATGGCCGACACGATGCGGGCGAACTGGGCGGCCGCGGTCCTGGGTCGCAAGCACGAGAAGCCCTTCTTCCTCGGCGTGGGCTTCTATGCGCCGCACTACCCGAATTATGCTCCTAAAAAATATTTCGAGCAGTATGAGGCGAAGTCGATGTGGCAGCCCACGGTGAAGGAGGATGATCTCGATGATATCCCGCCCGCCCAGCGCAAAGCCCGGCTGGCGCGGAAGAAGAATGTGTATGAGAAGGTGGTCGAACTCGGCATTCTGGACGAGTCGCGGCTCGCGTACATGGCGTGTATCAGTTATGCGGATGCGATGATCGGGCGTGTGCTGGATGCCCTGGACCGGAGCCCCTATCGCGACAACACGGTCATCGTCCTGTGGAGCGACAACGGTTATCACCTCGGCGAGAAGGGCCAGTGGGGCAAGCACACGCTCTGGCAGCGCACCACCAACGTCCCCATGCTCTGGTCCGGTCCGGGGCTGGCGAAGGGAGCGAGCGTGGAGGCCAGCGCCATGCTGCTGGATATTTACCCGACGCTGGTCGAGCTCTGCGGCCTGAAGCCGGACCAAGGACTGGAGGGCCAATCCCTGGCCGGCACCTTGAGGAATCCCGCCGCCGCCCAAGATCGAAATGTCTTCACGGTGACCGCGCCGAACGAATACTCAGTCGTCAACACGCAGTGGCGCTACATTCACTACGCCGATGGCGCCGAGGAGCTTTACGACGAAAGGACCGACTCACCCGAGTGGACCAACCTCGCCGCCAAGCCGGAGTATCGCCGCGTGATGGATCAAATGAAGTCGGCCGCTCCGGTCCGCTTCGCCGCCGCGGGCAGGAAGCGCGGCGAAATGACCTTGGTGACCAAGGGCGAAAACTTTCATTGGGAAGACAAGCCCGCCGGCAAGCAGGGTGCCGGAAATCCCAAGAAGAAAACGAAGAAGTAGTTCCGGGCGGCTCATCCGAACTGCGCTCGTCTGAATTCCCGATCCCCGGCGCTGGCGGCGGACGGCACGCTGAGGAACTTTAGTCCAAGGGCCGGCTCGTTTTCCATTCCGTAACCCGGTGGCGCAAGGCTCCCCGGAGTATCGTCTTGCTGGCGTGGCCGAGGCGTCATACTTTGGTGCCGCTATGGCAACACTCTCCGTCAAACTCCCCGAGCCACTGGCCAAGTGGCTGATCGATGAAGCCAGGAGTACCCGGCGCTCACGCTCAGACCTCGTGCGAGAGGCTCTGGAGCTGCGGCGCCAAGGCAATGGGCGGACGCCGAAGAAGCGCGTCACGATGGCCGATGCGATGGCTGACTTGCGAGGCACCATCTCAGGCCCGACTGATCTTTCGACCAATCCAAAACACTTCGATGACTTCGGCAGATGAGGGAGGTTA
>Ga0163144_10012348_pt1 | contig 17949 bp, 19 predicted proteins | sample OliLak19BULKMAT1_FD_123175 | JGI IMG/M metagenome (GOLD analysis project Ga0163144, IMG submission 123175) | Freshwater microbial mat bacterial communities from Lake Vanda, McMurdo Dry Valleys, Antarctica - Oligotrophic Lake LV.19.BULKMAT1 | ecosystem: Environmental > Aquatic > Freshwater >...
CGCGCAGCATCGTCTTGGCGATGGGGCCGATGGTCTTGCCCCAGCCGAAGGGCTCCTCGACCATCTTGCGCTTTCTCTGGCTGACGGCGTAGCCCGCGTGGCGGGTCGTTCGGGCGTCGATGGCCGAGCCCTTGGCTTTGGCGGCGATATGGGGCGTGACGCACATGCGGCGCAACTCACCGACGAAGTCGGCGGCATCGTAGCCCTTGTCGGCACCCAGCGTCAGGCGCCGCTCCGACCCTGGTGAATGCCGCTCGATCATGGCGAGCGCCGCCGCCCGCTCGGCGTATCCATCCGCATGCGTCAGTTCAGTTTCCACAACGAAACCATTCCGGTTTTCCATCAACGCGTGGCCCATATAGCAGAGCTGCGCCGGCTTGCCTTTGCCCTTGCGGAATAGGCGCGCCTGCGGGTCAGTCACGGAGGCGTGCGTCGCATTCGACCAAGCGTTGCCGCGCCAGTCGCGCTCGATATTGCGGCCGATGCGCTCGTTTGAAGTCAGGCTCGAAGTCTTGATTGAAGTCTGGGCGGGTCGGGTCGGCTGCATTGGCGTTTCTTTCGGTGTGGATTGATCGGCAGGCAGCGGATGATCGTGCGATGACGGGGTGCCAGCGTCTGGCGGGGGCGGCTCATCGGGCGGGCTTTGTGACCCGCCATCGGAGCCAGCCTATGGCCGGAAACTCTTGAACGAGGCCCACGCCTCCACCAGCGTGCCGTCGACCGAGAAGTGATCGTCCGACAGCAGCGGCGCGACCTTCTCATGTGCCAGGATCGCTGCCAGAAACTTTCGCGCGATGCCGGTGTTCAAGAGCCGGTCGCGGTTCTTGGAAAACACCGTCGGCACCCACACGGGTTCGTCGATGCCGAGCCCGACGAACCAGCGAAACAGCAGATTGTACTGCAGCTGCTCCATCAGCTGGCGCTCGGAGCGGATCGAGAACAGGATCTGGATAAGGCTCGCCCGCAACAGCCGCTCGGGCGCGATCGAGGGGCGGCCTCGCCGGCATAAAGCTGGTCGAAATCAGCGTCCAGCATGGCGAGCGCCGCATTCACGACACCCGCGATCTTGCGCAACGGATGCCGCGCCGGGATGCGCTCTTCGAGGTTCACGTAGCTGAACAACGAGCCGTTCTGGTCATCTGATCCGCGCATACCCTGAGCCTCCTGCCAAAGGCCCAACCGGAATCATATTCGCCCCATCACGTCCACTGGTGGGTTTTTCAGCAGCCTGCTAGCGCCCCTGTTGCGACGGGACAGGCCGAGTATCGCCTAGCCCCAACGGGCGGATAACTTTTTCCTGAACCCTCGCAGCATCTCGCGTCGCCAACCCACATCACTCAGCCAGCTCGTAAATTTCGACCAACCGGCTGAATGCCGTCATCACGGCGACGTTGCTGCGCGCAACTGCGTTGACATCCTCTGGCGTCGGGCTGGTGCCTGCAGTAGCCCGCAGCAATACGGCGCGCAGACCGGCCCACCGCTTTTCGACCGTGGCGAATTGGTCGGCAATCTCTCCGGTATCTGGACCATCGACGTTGAGCAGCAACCGCAAGGCATCATCGATCTGCGCCACCGTGGCGGCCAGTCGCTGTTTGTTGGCGTCAGCATCGCGGTCGGCTGCAACGAGGCAGAATTCTTTCGATGCTTTCTGCGTCAGCATGCGCTGAACGCCGCCGAAGCGGAGTACTGCCGCGATGCCGGGCTTCACGCCGGTGGCTTTATTACGGGCCTCCAGCAACTGCAGTGCCGATTGCGCGGCTGCTAACAGGTCGGGGTCGAGCTTGACGGCAGCCGCGGCATCCCGCGCCGCAACGGCGGCAGCGAAATCCTTCCAAATCAGCGCGGTGCGGTCGAGGGCAGCGACGATATCGGGCTCGGTGACGGGCAAGATCTCCTGGATGTCGCTTCCTTTGCGCAGATCGTCGAGCGTCTGGTTGAACAACTCGCTCGCAAAGCCTAGTTCGCTGGATTGCGTCGCATGTTGGCGGATCAAACCGAAGCACAGCGATCGCGGCAGATACTGCGACAGCATCGCAAGTTGGCTGACGAGGTTGAGCTTGCGCGTGTTGTCGTCGGCCGCCGTTATTGCTGGCGGCGCAGCTTGAGCCTGAACCTGAGCCTGAGCCTGGGGCTGCACGGGCTGATAAATCACGGTCGTCAGCGCGATCACCGCGAGGCCGAGCCACGCACCTGCTCGAATAAACATCGCAACCCATCCCTGCTGACACGCACGAGCTATGAACACCGGTCAAATAAGACCACGGCAGCCGGTAGCCCAAGATTGGTTGCCGCGATACCACACGATGTCGTAGCGACCTCTGAAATGGGCTGCGGCCGAAAAGATCCATCGCGGTTTCGGTCTGTTCCCAGGCCCCGTTTGCCGCCATATCTGCGATCATGATCCAAGCTTCGGTAGCCTCATCCGATCCCGGTTTCGGCGTTTACGTCCACTGGCCGTTCTGCGCCGCCAAATGCCCATACTGCGACTTCAACAGTCACGTCCGCTTCGGCGGCGTCGACCAGGTCGCATATCTCGCGGCCTACCGCGCAGAGATCGCACACATTGCCAGCCTTACCGGCCCGCGCGAGGTCGCCAGCATCTTCTTTGGCGGCGGCACGCCATCGTTGATGGAGCCAGCCACCGTCGCTGGCATTCTGGATGAAATCGCAAGGCATTACACAATCGCCCCTGACGCCGAAATCACGCTCGAAGCCAACCCGACTAGCGTCGAAGCGGGGCGATTTGCCGACTACCGCGCGAGCGGCGTCAATCGCGTGTCGCTCGGCGTACAGTCGTTGCGTGATGCCGAACTCAAGGCGCTTGGCCGGATGCACTCGGCCGACGAGGCCAAAGCCGCCATCGCGATCGCCGCCCGCACGTTCGACAGGTTCACGTTCGACCTGATCTACGCCCGCCCCGGCCAAACCGTGGCCGATTGGCGCGCCGAATTGACCGACGCGTTCGCCATCGCTGGCTCGCACCTGTCGCTCTACCAGCTCGCGATCGAGCCGGAGACGCCGTTCGCCGCGCTACATGCGGCCGGCAAGATCGTGGTCCCCGATCCTGACGCCGCGCTGGCACTGTATGAGACGACGCAGGAGATGACAGCGGCACGCGGCCTGCCGATGTATGAAATCTCGAACCACGCCGCACCGGGCGAGGAGAGCCGCCACAATCTGATCTACTGGCGCTATGGCGAATACGCCGGGATCGGTCCGGGCGCGCATGGGCGCATAAGGACCGGCGCGCATGGGCGCATAAGGACCGGCGCGCATGGGCGCATAAGGACCGGCGCGCATGGGCGCATAAGGACCGGCGCGCATGGGCGCATCGAAACCGGCGCGCATGGGCGCATCGAAACCGGCGCGCGCCAAGCCACTGTCACCGAGCGCAGTCCGGAAGCCTGGCGCACCCGTGTCGAGCGCGACGGCCACGGCCTAGTCGAAATCACGGAATTGTCGCCAGCCGAGCAAGCCGACGAAATGTTGCTGATGGGCCTGCGTTTGACCGAAGGTATCGACCTCGCGCGGATGCGGACGCTGACCGGCCGCGTCCTACCACCCGCCGCGATCGACAATCTGGCCAGCCTCGGCATGGTCGAGCGGCTGCCAATTGGGGCGTTGCCCGGCGACCGCCTCCGCGCCACACGCGACGGCCGCTTTGTCACCAGCGCCATCGTCGCCGAATTGTCGGCTGCGCTGGTGTCGGATGCCCCACACTTGTCATGACGATGACAATCGGCCAACAGTTGCACGGATCTTGGCCCTGGAGACTTCGCCTTGACGCTCACGCCGCCGCTTGCCGCCGCCCTGTCCGCCGGAACCGCTACTGGCGGAGCCGTGCTGCGCCACGACTGGTCGGCAGCCGAAGCGCTTGAAATCGTGTCCGCGCCGTTGAACGACCTGCTGTATGCCGCCCACAGCGTGCATCGCGCCAATTGGTCGGCCAATACCATCCAGAAAAGCCAGCTACTCAGCATCAAAACCGGCGGATGCGCCGAGGATTGCGGCTATTGCAGCCAGTCAGCCCACCACGATACAGGCCTGTCAGCCTCGAAACTGATGGAGGTCGAGCGCGTGCTCGCCGAGGCCGCCAAGGCCAAGGCCGCCGGCTCGACGCGGTTCTGCATGGGCGCGGCCTGGCGCTCACCGAAAGAACGCGACATGCCAGCCGTTCTCGCCATGGTCGAGGGCGTGAAGGCTATGGGGCTCGAAACCTGCATGACGCTCGGCATGCTCGACGACATCCAAGTCGTCGCGCTCAAACGCGCTGGCCTCGACTACTACAACCACAACGTCGATACGTCGGAAGCCCACTACGGCCGCGTCATCACCACGCGCACCTACGCCGACCGCTTGGACACACTGTCACGCGTTCGCGACGCAGGCATCAATGTCTGTTCCGGCGGCATTCTCGGCCTTGGCGAAACCGCTGCCGACCGCGCCGACATGCTAGTGACGCTCGCCAACCTGCCCGAGCATCCCGGCAGTGTCCCAATCAACATGCTGATCGCGATCCCCGGCACCCCGCTGGCAGACACCGCACCGATCGACCCGGTCGACTTCGTCCGCACCATCGCGGCCGCGCGGATCATGATGCCGAAGTCTTACGTCCGCCTGTCAGCGGGCCGCACCGAAATGAACGATGCCACACAGGCGTTATGCTTTTTCGCTGGAGCGAATTCCGTTTTTGCTGGCGACCGTCTGCTGACCACCGACAACCCCGGCGAGGACGCCGATAGCGCGCTGTTTGCCAAGCTAGGGCTTGTTGCGGAAACAGCGAGCACTGGACCCGTTAAACCCTGCCTTCAGCCGGTCGCCCAACGCGGCGCCCCAACCGTCCCCCGCTCGGAGTTCGCCGCCGATGGCGCCCCCGCCTGAAGATGGCAGCCAGTCGGCCGCAGCCAACACCGCCCCTACAACGGTGCCTCGTGCGACCTCGCATGCCCGCGCACTCGAAGCCCTCGCCCGCCGAGGTCGGCTGCGAACGCTACAACCCCGCGCCGGACACGACTTCACCTCCAACGACTTCCTCGGCCTCGCCAAGGCCCCCGAACTCGCCCAAGCCGCTCGCGAAGCCCTGGACCGTGGCGTACCGTTAGGCGCTGGCGGATCGCGCTTGCTGCGCGGCAACCACGACGAGCACGAGGCACTCGAAGCCGAGGCCGCCCGGTTTTTCGGCGCTGAGACCGCGCTTTATTTCGGCGGCGGCTTCCAGGCTAACGCGGCGATCCTGGCGACGTTGCCAGCGCGCGGTGATCTCGTGGTCTACGATGCCCTCGTCCACGCCAGCGCGCACGAAGGCCTTACCCTGACCAGAGCCGCTACAGCAGAAGCCCGCCACAACGACCCGCAATCGTTCGTCGACGCGCTCACCGCGTGGCGCAAAGCTGGCGGCACCGGGCGGCCATGGATCGCCGTCGAAAGCGTCTACTCGATGGACGGCGACACCGCCCCGCTGGCTGACCTGATGGACATCGCCGCCCGCCACGACGCCTACGTTGTGGTCGACGAAGCCCATGCGACAGGCGTTCTCGGCCCTGGTGGTCGTGGGCTCGCCGCGCCGTATGAGGGCCGCGAAAATCTCATTTGCCTACACACCTGCGGCAAGGGCCTCGGCGCGTCCGGCGCGCTGGTGACCGGACCCGCCGTGATCCGCGATTACCTCATCAATCGCGCGCGCGCCTTCATCTATGCGACGGCTCCGTCGCCCGTCATGGCGGCTGTTGTCCGCCGCGCGCTAGCACTGGTCGAAGCTGAGCCATGGCGGCGCGCCGCGCTTGCTGCTCGCGTGGCGCGCGTTCGAGACCAGTTATCGGCCACCTGCGGGCTCACGCCATCGCCCACCCACATCCAACCAGTGGTCGTCGGGACCGACAGCCGCGCTGTCTCTCTCGCCGAGCGCATGCAGGCGAGCGGCTACGACATCCGCGCCATACGGCCACCCACCGTGCCAGAGGGCACCGCGCGGCTGCGCATCGTCGTCACGCTCAATGTCGACGATGCCACGACCGACGCGATGCTGTCGGACTTGGCGCAAGCGCTACCCGCCGTCAGGGCCCGCTGACGATGGTTCTGCCCACATCACGGCAGCCAGCCACGCTCGCCCGAACGCCGCGGCGCTTCGTCGTCACCGGAACCGACACCAACGTCGGCAAAACCGTCGTGGCAGCCGGTCTGGTCGCGGCCCTCGACGGCGAATACTGGAAACCGATCCAATCCGGGCTGGGTGGACAAACCGACACCGACACCGTGCGCGCATTGAGCGGCCTGCCGCCCGACCGCTTCCACACCGAGGCCTACCGGCTAACCGCGCCACTCGCCCCCCTCCACGCCGCCATCGCCGACGGCGTGACGATCGACGAAGCACGCCTCGTGCCCCCGCATGCCATGCGCCCGCTAATCATAGAAGGCGCCGGCGGCCTGCTGGTCCCGGTCACGCAGAACTTGACGATGGCCGACCTGTTTGCCCGTTGGCAGATCCCCGTGGTCCTGGTTGCCCGCACCGCGCTCGGCACCATCAATCACACGCTGCTGTCGATCGAGGCCACACGCGCGCGACATATCCCGATCGTTGGCGTCGTGTTTGTTGGCGATGCGAACCGTCTATCGGAACACCATATCGCCAGCCACGGCGCCGTCCGCCATCTTGGCCGGTTGCCACACCTCGATCCGCTCGATCAAGCAACCCTGGCATCGGCCTTTGCAGCGGGCCTCGATCTTTCGGCGTTCATCGACGAGGTCGAACCATGAAGCCGGCCCCACCATCTCCCGCCTTACAGTCCCCGATATGGCACCCGTTCACGCAGCATGGGCTCGGCCAGCCGACGATCGAGATCGCGTCAACCGAGGGTGCCTACCTGATCGTGCGCGACGGCCGCCGCATCCTCGATGGTATCTCGTCGTGGTGGGTCACGACGCACGGCCACCGCCACCCCTTGATCACGGCAGCAATTCGCGACGCGGCCGATACCCTGGACCAGGTTATCTTCGCCGGCTTCACCCACGAGCCAGCCGAACGTCTCGCATCGGCGCTGATCGCCCTGGCTCCGACCGAACTGGCCCCAACCGAACTGGCCCCAACCGAACTGGCCCCGACCGAACCAGCGCGCAACCAGCCGCTCGCCCACGTGTTCTACTCCGACAGCGGATCGACGGCGGTCGAAGTCGGCATCAAGATGGCGCTCGGCCATTGGCGCAATCGCAGCCAACCGCATCGGTGTCGCATCCTCGCACTGGAGCACGCCTACCACGGCGATACCGTCGGCACGATGTCGGCTGGCGCACGAGGCGTGTTCAATGCCCCCTACCAGACGCTGTTGTTCGACGTGACGCGCATCCCGTTTCCTGACATCGAACGCCAACAAGCAACATTCGACTCGCTCGAAGCGGCATGTCGGCAGGGCGATGCCGCCGCGTTCCTGTTCGAGCCGCTGATCCTAGGGGCGGGCGGCATGTTGATCTACCCAGCCGAGGTGCTGGCCGAAATGGCCCGCATCTGCCGCGCCAACAATGTGCTGTTAATCGCCGACGAGGTCATGACCGGCTGGGGGCGCACCGGCACCATGTGGGCGTGCGAGCAGGCTGGGATCGCGCCCGATATCCTGTGCACGGGCAAAGGCTTGACCGGCGGCTCCCTGCCGCTGGCCGCGACACTCGCAACAGCCGAAATCTTCGACAGCCACCGTTCCGCCGATCGCAGCCAGATGCTGTTCCATTCATCGAGCTTCACCGCCAACCCGATTTGCTGTGCAGCCGCGCTGGCCAACATCGAGGTGTGGCAGACCGAGCCGGTGATGGCGCGGATCGCGGCGTTGGCTAAGGCCCAGACGGCGGCCGTCAAGCGTCTCGATAACGACACCCGTTTTAGCGGGCGCCGCCAATGCGGAACGGTTCTCGCGCTCGAACTCTCATCAGACACCGGCGGCTACATGGCGAGTGTTGCCCCACAGCTGATGGCGTTTTTCCTCGAGCGCGACATCCTGATTCGCCCGCTCGGCAATACGATTTATGTCATGCCGCCCTACTGCACGACCGCCGAAGAGTTGGCGCGCGTGTACGATGCCATCGGTGAGGCCGCCGACCGTTTCGGACCGCCGGTAGGCCGCATGCAAACATGACCACCAACATGACATCCGGCGTCGAGATTATCGGCCTCGGCCACCATGCGCCCGACCGCATCGTCACCAGCGCCGAATTGGAAGCGCAGCTTGGTCTGACCCCCGGCTGGATCGAGCGACGCACCGGCATCATCGAGCGCCGCTATGCCGCCGACGGGGAAGCCCTGACCGACCTCGCGGTCAGCGCTGCGACGATGGCGCTCTGTGACGCCCGCTCCCGGACTGACCTTGCCACCACCGACATTCGCCTGTTGCTGCTGGCGACATCAACGCCGGACCACCTGCTGCCGCCATCGGCGCCGCTTCTTGCCCACCGCCTGGGTCTCACCGCAGCGGGCGGCATCGATCTCGCGGGTGCCTGTTCTGGATTTCTATTCACGCTGGCTCTGGCCGACAGCTTCGTGCGGACCCATCGCGTGGCGTTAATGGTCGTGGCCGCCAATGTTCTGTCGCGGCGCATCAACCCCGCCGATCGTGGCAGCGCCGTGCTGTTTGCCGACGCAGCCGGCGCGGTCGTGCTTCGCCCGATCAGCCGCGCAACTGCTGGCATCCAAGGTCTTCACCTTGCGTCGAGCGGTGCGGACTATGGCCTGATCCACATCCCCGCCGGCGGCAGCCGCGTACCGTTTGCCGCCGAACTGCCGATCATGGATACGCGCATGTTGCTCGCCGACGGCCGTGCGGTTTACCAGAAGGCCGTTGCGATGATGCACACGAGCGCTGTCACAGCGCTTGAGAACGGTGGTCGCACGCCGACTGAGGTCGCGCACTTTGTCCCCCACCAGGCCAACGCCCGCATGATCGAGACGGTTCGCGCTGGCCTCGGCATCCCGCCGCACATTACCCGCAGCACGATCGCGCACTACGGCAATAGCTCGGCCGCGACGATCCCGTTCACGTTGTCGATGGCGGCGTCCAATGGCGCGCGCCCTAAGCCGGGCGAATTGGTGCTGATGACAGCAGCCGGTGCGGGTCTGTCCGGCGGCGCCATCCTGTGGGGCTGGTAATTACACATTTGAAAACGCATCCGGTGACCGAGCAGCATACGATCGGATTGCGATCGCCATGCTGCCTCTGCCGCCACGCCAGCTGGCTCAATACACCCGGGCTCAATGCTCCCGGGCTCAATGCTCCCGGGCTCAATGCTCCCGGGCTCAATACACCCGGGCTTTGGGCTCGATGTACTTGACCTCGTTGGTCAGGGTTTTGGTGTGGACCGGGCGCGTGTCGAGTTCGATCGACTTGGCGCGGTCGTCGGCGAAGGCCAACGTATGGACCATCCAATTTACGTCATCGCGCTTGCTGTAGTCCTCGCGGGCGTGGGCGCCGCGGCTTTCCTTGCGGTTTGCCGCGCTCACAACCGTAACGACGGCCTGCGCAATGAGGTTGTCGTATTCCAACGTCTCGACGAGGTCGGTATTCCAGATCAACGAACGGTCGGTGACTTTGATGTCCTCGGTGTCTTTCCAGATTTCGGAAATCTTCGCGACGCCTTCGTCGAGCACCGGCCCGTCGCGGAACACCGCACAGTTCGTCTGCATCACGCGCTGCATGCGTCCGCGCAGGGCTGCCGTCGTCATGTTGCCGTCGGCATGGCGTAAGCGATCGAGGCGCGACAATGCTAGGTCGGTTGCATCTGACGAGAGGCGCGGCAGCTTTGCGCCCTTCTCGACGGTTTCGATACAGCGGAGCCCTGCCGCGCGGCCGAATACAACGAGGTCGATGAGCGAGTTCGAACCCAGGCGATTGGCGCCGTGGACCGAAACGCAGGCAGCTTCACCAACGGCCATAAGGCCCGGCACGACCTTGTCGGGGTCGCCGTTCGCCTTGGTCAACACTTCGCCGTGATAGTTGGTCGGGATGCCGCCCATGTTGTAGTGGACCGTCGGGATGACGGGGATGGGCTGGCGTCGCAGATCAACACCGGCAAACACCTTGGCGTTCTCGGTGATGCCGGGCAGGCGCTCGGCCAGAATTTTCGGGTCGAGATGGTCGAGATGCAGGTAGATGTGGTCGCCGTCCTTCCCGACGCCTCGGCCCTCGCGAATTTCGATTGTCATCGAGCGCGAGACGACATCGCGCGAGGCGAGGTCTTTGGCGTGCGGAGCGTAACGCTCCATGAAGCGCTCACCTTCGCTGTTGGTCAGGTAACCGCCTTCGCCACGCGCGCCTTCGGTGATCAGAACGCCAGCGCCGTAAATGCCGGTCGGATGGAACTGGACGAACTCCATGTCCTGCAGCGGCAGACCGGCGCGCAACACCATGGCGTTACCGTCGCCAGTGCAGGTGTGGGCTGAGGTGCATGAGAAGTAAGCGCGGCCATATCCTCCCGTGGCAAGAATTGTCTTCTGAGCACGGAAGGTATGAAGTGTTCCGTCGTCGAGATTGAGCGCGACAACGCCGTGGCATGCGCCTTCGGCGTCCATCAAAAGATCGATGGCGAAGTATTCGATGAAGAATTCCGTGTTGTGGCGCAGCGCTTGGCCATACAGCGTATGCAACATCGCGTGGCCAGTGCGGTCGGCAGCGGCGCAGGTGCGCTGAGCAGGTGGGCCTTCGCCGAATTCGGTCGTCATGCCACCGAACGGGCGCTGATAGATTTTGCCATCCTCGGTGCGCGAGAACGGCACGCCGTAGTGCTCGAGCTCATAGACGGCGGCAGGTGCGTTGCGGCACAGATATTCGATCGAGTCCTGGTCGCCGAGCCAGTCGGCACCCTTGACCGTGTCGTACATATGCCATTTCCAGTCGTCTGGCCCCATATTCCCGAGGGCTGCTGCGACACCGCCCTGGGCGGCCACCGTGTGCGAGCGGGTCGGAAACACTTTGGTGACACACGCCGTCTTGAGTCCGGCTTCGGCCGCGCCAAGTGCTGCACGAAGGCCCGCTCCGCCAGCACCCACCACGACCACATCGAACTCATGATCGGTGATCGGGTAGGCGTTCCCGTTCATGCCAGGCGCAGAGGCACGCGTATTAGTCGATTTACCGTTCGCGTGGCCGTTGGCATGACCGTTGGCGTGTCCGTTGGACTTCGACATGTCAGGCTCCAAAGTTCAATTTCAATATTGAGAAAACGCAAGCGAGGGCCACGAGGATCGCAAAAAACGTATTCAGAGCGAGCGCGGCGAGCTTGGGTCCCTCGTTGTGGACATAGTCCTCGATGATCGTCTGCATGCCGAGCCGCATATGCATAGTGCCGGAGACAACCAGCAACAACAGCCCCATGGCGACAAACGGATTGGCCGTCAACGTCTTCGCAGCCGAGTGGTCGGCACCCGCGAGCGAGGCGACAAGCCACACCAGGAACGCCGCCAACACAGCGTTGGCAAGGCCGGTCATGCGCTGCATGATGAAGTGGTCGACGCCCTCTTTGGCAGAGCCCAAATGGCGGACCTTTTTCAACGGCGTTCGAAAATTCTTTGCCATAACGGGTCCCCTCAGCGCAGCGCCACAAACCAAATTGCGCCGGTCAATGCCAGCGACCCCACGATCGTGCCCCACGACAGCCGATCGACGGTGGTGAGATCGTAACCGCGGCCAGTATCCCAGATGAAGTGACGCAGACCGCCGAGCATGTGGTGCATCAACGCCCAAGTGTAACCAAGCAGCACAATGCGGCCTGGGATCGAGCCAAAAATGTCGGCAACGTAGCCGAAGTAGGCCGGACCGCTGGCAAGCGCGGCGAGCCACCAAGCGAGCAGCAATGTGCCGACATAAAGCGCCACACCCGTGACGCGGTGGACGATCGACATCACCATGTTGATCAGCGGGCGATAGACTTGGAGATGCGGCGACAAAGGCCGCTCGCGATGCGTGTTGGCCATGGGTATCCTCGATGAGGGCTGCAGGGAGCCTACCTTGCTGCATCTGCGAGGGCAATTCGCCTAAGGGCGTGGCTGGTGTGGCATACCCGCGTTGCAGCCACATCCGACGCCGCTCATCAAGCCGCTTTAAAGCGCGGCAATGATCGCACGGCCAAGCGCGTGGCCACTCTCATAGCCATGTTCGGCGAGGCGCCCCAGGCACCAGTCGCCACACACACCGACCATGTGCTGGGTCGAGAACAGGTAACTTTCGCCGAGCGACTGATCGACCAGGCCATGACGCCACAGATGGGTGGTCTGCACCGCAGGGGTCACGTTGGGGAGCGCAAGGGCGCGGCGAACTTCGTCCCACAATTCCTGGGATATGATTTCGGGGTCGGCGTCTTCGGCTTCGCGGCTGTAGCCAGGCGAGGCATGCACCACGATCGTCTCGCCGGATTTCTGGCGGCCAGGCTTACAATTGTTGCGCGAAACCCAGCGGACGACTTCGGACATGTCCGAGATGACATCGTAACCTTCCGGCAGCACCGGAGTCTCGAAATGCATCATCAACGACCAGCACGGCATCATGCGGACGCGCGACAGAGGCTGTGCGAGGTCTTCGAGGCGGCCGAGAAGCAGGCGGGCCTGCGGGGCTGGCACCGCGATTGCGACGGCCGCAAACGGGCCAGCCGAGGTCTGGTCGTCGAACCAGACGTGCCAGGCGTGGCCGCTTTTCGTGTCTGTGCGGGAGATCGTGTGGACCCGGCGGCCGGTGTGGACGCGCAAGCCTTCTGCAAGCGGACGGACCAGTGAATGCATGCTCGGCGTGCCGACGATCCACTGCGTCATCTGGACGCCGCTCTCGCCGGAACTCGACCCTGGCTTCCACGGCGCGGCGTAGCCGGTCCCAGCCAACTCATCCAGGTAACGGCCGAAAACATCGCTGCGCGCCATGACGTATTGCGCGCCGTGATCGAACGAAATCCCGCCATGGCGCACGGTCGCGATCCGCCCGCCGATCGTCCGGTCCTGTTCGAAAACGTCAACGTAGCAGCCAGCCGGGCGCATATATTGAGCGCATGCGAGCCCGGTCAGGCCCGCGCCAATAACCGCTATTGTTTGTGTCACGAGAACGTCCCGTCAATCGGGCGGCAATGACACGCCGCATTCCAAACGAGACTTTGACATCAGGAACTTAACCGAGCGTCAATCAAGCTGCACGTCGGGCCTGCACCGAGCCTGGGCTGGCGACCCGGCCCATTATTTCGGCGCAGAAACGACCCCGCAGGCGATCCTGGCTCCGGCATTGCCGTCGGGTTCAGACTGGTAGTCATCGGCCTCCGCATAAATGACCAGTGACGTGCCGTCGGCATCGAAGATCGTCTCTTCCGCTGTTCGCGACAGGTTGACGAACGCAGTAATCAGTTCGACCTCGGCCTCGCCCGTCGCCGTGACGAACAAATTGGGTAGATCGCCTGCCATCGGGCCTTCATCGTTGAGGAAGCCGTGCTTCGACCCGAGCGGATTATAGATCTCTCCAGCTGATGAAAAATCGCCGGTGCACGTGCCCCGGTCGTGGAAATGGAAACCGTGTGGCCCGGGTGGCAGGCCGGCCAGCTTGACCTTCAACAGGATGCCAGCGGTCGTTTCGATCAACTCGATCTGGCCAATCGCCTTGCCGTCAGCCCCCCTCATTTCGACAGCCACTTTATCACCAATGGCGTGCACGGGTCCGGCCAAACCGAGAACAATCGCGACAGGTATCAGTGTTCGGAGGGCCATCGAACGTCCTTTGGTTATGCAACCCTGGCATCGCCACGGTTTGCCTGCAGGCGTCGGTGTTTTGATCAGCGCGGCATGACAAGCCAGAGGTCGAGGTCGAGGACAACGCCCTCGGCGTAATCGCTGCCCGATTTGTAGGGATGGTTGACGCAGGAGACATTCTTTGTCGCCACAAGCCGCGTGCGCACGGCGCCAATATCATTGCGGCCAGGGATCTCGGCCATCTCGAGGATATCCGACCATGCGTAGATCGTATCGCCAGCAAAGCAAGGGGCGACGTGGCGGCCGCCGTTGATTGCGGCGATGTGGAAGGCATTCGCCAGACCGTTGAACGATAGCGCGCGGGCGAGCGAGATCACCACGCCGCCGTAGACCAAGCGTCGGCCGAACCGGCCTTGGCCTTCGGTGTGCTGGTTGAAATGGACCTTGGCCGTGTTCTGATAGAGCCGCGTGGCGAGCTGATGCTCGGATTCTTCAAGCGTCATGCCATCGACGTGGTCGATTTTTTCACCCACCTGATAGTCTGCCCACCGAAAAGGTGAGCCCGAAAGCCGCGCATCCCAACCGGTTCCATCGGCACGCGGCATGTCGAATGAGCCGGTGTCAATTGACGGCAGGCCTTTGGCGAAGAGCGCGGGATCGACCCGGTCGGGGAGCGCTGGGACGACCGTCTCCGGGGCATGGGAAGCAGTGTCGCGTTTGCGCACCATGACCCAGCGTGTATATTCAAGTACGGCCTCCCCGCGCTGGTTGCGGCCCGTCGATCGGACGTAAACCGTGCCGGTCTCACGGTTGGAATTTTCCTTGAGACCAATGACTTCCGAAACCGAGGCCAGCGTATCGCCCGGGTAGACTGCGGCGAGGAAGCGGCAATCGGCGTACCCGAGGTTGGCGATGGCATTCAGTGAGATGTCGGGCACTGTCTTGCCAAATACCATGTGAAACACCAGCAGGTCGTCAAGTGGCGATTGCGGGTAACCGATCGATTTTGCGAAGACGTCCGAGCTTTGGACGGCAAAGCGAGGGCCGTAGAGCGCGGTATAAAGCGCGACATCGCCGGTCGTGATGGTCCGCGGCGTGGCGTGATGGATCATCTGGCCAAGCCGGAAGTCCTCGAAATAGTTGCCGGGATCGGTCTTAGGGGCGATGGTCGCGTTAGCGGACATGGGTGCGGCCTTTCCGGTTTGTTTGTCTGTGCTTACGGGTATTTTATGACAGCCGGCAAGGCGGGTAATATGGTGCATGAAAAGGCGCGACTATCGCCAGTGTATGGCCCCGCGTCGTTGTGTCGGAAGGCTGGCAAACCGGAGCCGTGGGCGTTACCTTCCATATGCCAAACCAACGTCGGAGCTGTTTTACATATGACCGATACGCCAAACCTTGACGCATTGCTGAAACTCCCGGCTGGCGAGCGGCTGGCTCTGGCTGAGGCACTGTGGTCATCGCTGACGACTGTCGACACGTCGGAAACGGTCGCCGATTGGCACCTGAAACTTATTTCCGAGCGCGTCGCCGAAGATGACGCCGATCCTGCTGCAGTGCAGGACTTCGCGGAAGTCTGTCGCAAAATCGCAGGCCAGTAGTTTGGTTCCCGCAATAGAGAAGGTCGTCATAAGCAAAGCGGCGACATCGGACTTGGCGTCGGCCTACGACTGGTATGAGCAGGAGAAGCCGGATCTCGGGACAGATTTCTTGAGTGAAGTCAAAGCAGCCATCTCTCGAGCTTCAGGACGGCCAGAACTCTACCCGGTCGTCGTACAAAATGTGCGACGGGTTTTGACACAGCGGTTTCCCTACGCAGTTTATTCTCGCGTTAGAGGTAACTCGTTGCGAATCCTTGCCGTTGTTCACCAACATCGCGATCCGCGCACTTGGCGGCGAAGGATAGATAGGTGATCGGCCGGGGCCCCTACGAAACCGTAACCTCGGCCGACCCACGCGCCCTCTGGACCCACTCGCTGCTACATCCTAGAACGCTGGCATGACAACGCCCGCACCTGTTCGCGCGCCTGCGCAATCGATCACCCAGCGGCTCGCCAATCCGACCCGCTTCATGGAGCTGTCGGGTGCCATCCTGCCATGGCTGACAGCGGCCGCACTCGGTATTCTGGCCTGGGGGCTGGTCACCGGATTTGCCGTGCCGCCCGACTATCAGCAAAAGCACACCGTCAAGATCATGTTCATCCACGTGCCAGCGGCGTGGATCGCGATGATGGCCTACGGTCTGATCGCGGTATCGAGTTTCGGACTGCTGGTATTCCGCCATCCGCTCGCCGACGTTTCGGCCAAGGCGGCGGCACCGATCGGGGCTGCATTTACGCTGCTAGCCCTCGTCACCGGTTCGCTGTGGGGCAAGCCGATGTGGGGCACCTACTGGCAGTGGGACGCCCGGATGACGTCAGTGTTGATCTTGTTGTTTCTCTACCTCGGTCTGATGGCGCTGCGGTCCTCGATCGAAGACGATGCGGTCGCGTCCAAGTTGACCGCCGTTCTCGCGCTGGTCGGCGTCGTGATCCTGCCGGTGATCAAATACTCCGTCGACTGGTGGAACACGTTGCACCAGCCCTCGGGCGTGTTCAAAGGCGCCATCGATCCGGTCTTTCTGCAGCCGCTTGTCATCTGCGCGATCGGGTTCTCGCTGTTATTTTTCGCCCTGCACATGAAGGGCATGCGCAACGAGATCCTGCGCCGCCGTCTCAAGGCGCGCCGCCAAATCGAGGTTGAGCGCGCTGGGCGTGCCGGGGAGGCGGTATGATGTTTCCTGATCTTGGCGATCACGCCGGTTTTATTTGGGCGAGCTATGCTGCGGTGTTCGGCGTCTTGGCAGCGATGGCGGTTTGGCTCGTGGTCGACGGACGGAGCCTGGAGCGTCAGCTGCGCGATATCGACCGGCGCCGTGATGGTGGACGGCGATGACGGCGGCACCTGACGGAACTGCGGCACGCAACAGGGCGTCTGACGGGAGCGGACCATCACGGCGAGGCGTCAGCTGGCTGGTCGTCCCACTCGGCATCTTCCTCGGCATTGCCGCTCTGTTCGCGGTGGCCTTGCGCTCGGGCGACCCGTCGCGCGTGCCGTCGGCGCTGATCGGCAAGCCAGCCCCAGTGTTCGTGTTTACCGCGCTCGAAGGGGCCAAGGGCTCCAAGGCCAACGGCTTTGATCAAACGGCGTTGGCCGGGACAGGCAAGGTTGTCGTCGTCAACTATTGGGCGTCTTGGTGCGCGCCCTGCGTCGAGGAGCATCCGCAGCTCGAGGCCCTGAAGGGCGTGAGGGGTGTTATCGTGGCTGGCGTCAACATGAAAGACGCGCCCGACGACGCGCGCCGATTTCTGACGCGCTATGGCAATCCGTTTGAGATGATCGGCCAGGACCGGTCCGGGCGCGGAGCCATCGAATGGGGCGTCTACGGCACGCCCGAGACGTTCATTCTCGACGCCGCTGGCGTGATCCGGGCCAAGCACGTCGGTCCAATCTCACCGAGCGACCTCAAGAGCAAAATCCTGCCGGCGATCGAGGCCGCCCGCGCGCCGCTGCCGACGCGCGGTTGATCGCGCCGGAACGAGAGCGGGCTGGCGTGATGACGCCGTGGGTGCGATCACGCTATCGCGTAACGCCACGCCGACGTTGGACGTAGCCTTAAGAATACGGCGCTCGGGAGCGTCCGTAGCGAAGCCGACGTCATCTTCGACCGCTGGATCTACCCATGCGCCATGCTCTCCTTGCCGCCGTCGCTATACTGACAGCAGCTACGTTGCCAGCGTCAGCCGGCGAAGCTGGCGCGCCCGCTGGCGCTGAACCGCAGAACGTTTCCCAGATCGTGAACGTCATCGAGCTGTATACCAGCCAGGGCTGTTCCTCGTGCCCACCAGCCGACGCGCTGATGCAGACTTACGCGAAACGGCCAGACGTGCTGATGCTGTCCTTGCCGGTCGACTACTGGGATTATCTTGGTTGGAAAGACACGCTCGGCAGCGCCAAGCATACGGAGCGCCAGCGCAATTACGCGCGGGCACGGGGCGACGGACAAGTTTACACGCCCCAAGCTGTGATCAACGGCATAGCGCATGCCGTCGGCAGTTCGAAGTCGGCAATTGACGCCGCGTTGACGCTGACCCGCGACGAAATCGCAGCGAGCCGTGTGCCACTCAAGTTCTGGACCAATGGCGGCAGCCTGTTTATCGAAGCAGGTGCTGCGGCGCCGAACTCCAGTTTTAAGGACGGGACGGTGTGGCTCGCCG
>Ga0163144_10012349_pt1 | contig 17948 bp, 4 predicted proteins | sample OliLak19BULKMAT1_FD_123175 | JGI IMG/M metagenome (GOLD analysis project Ga0163144, IMG submission 123175) | Freshwater microbial mat bacterial communities from Lake Vanda, McMurdo Dry Valleys, Antarctica - Oligotrophic Lake LV.19.BULKMAT1 | ecosystem: Environmental > Aquatic > Freshwater > Lake...
ATCTGCGTGGTGTCGATGAGGCCGCACTTGATGTCGTGCAGCGCGCGGCCGGACGCGGTGCAGGAAATCGGGCCGAAAATATCCATCGGCCGCCGGTCCGCTGGCGACGCCGGGCGTCCCATCAGGGAACGGGCCGCGCTCACGACGATGCCGCCGCCGCCGGAGACCCGTTTGATCTTAAGGGGAATGGTGAACGTGCTCTTCGCCGGCAGCGTGCCGAGTTCGCCGATCAATGGCGTGAAGGTGTAGAGCGGATGCGGATCGAACTGCAGGCGGAAATTGTCCGCCGCGATCAGGCCGTGGTTCGAGATGGTCAGATCCACCTGCCAGTCGTCGCCGGGCATCTCGGCAAGATCGATGACCGAAGGTTCGATGGTCACGACCGGCGCGGGCACGTTCGCCTCGAAGATCGTCTCCACCACGATGCGGTAGCGGTCCTGCACCTGCGTCGGCACGACGGTCCACGAGTAGCGCACCGTCTGGCGCGAGAGGAAGGCCGTCACGTCGTTGGTCACGCCAGGACGCACGAACTGCGTGGCCTTGTAGGTCGTGTGCTGGTTGGCCGTCAGCTCCACGTCGTAATAGCCCTCGTTCAACTGCGCGGCGACGAACTGGCCGTTGGTGCCGGTGACGCCGTTCGTCACCACCAGCGCGCCGCTGACCGCGTCCCGGATCTTCACGGAGGCATTGGTTAGACGCGGTGCGCCCTCGGCGTAGTAGGTGAACTCGTCCACCGCAGTGATGCGCAGATCGCCTTTCGACTCGGACAAGGCGCGGAACTCGAACGGCACGCTGAACGACGCGTTGCCGGCATTCAGGAGAATGGTCCCGCGATACGAACCGAGCGCGAGGGTCTCCGCCGGAGCGAGCCGCAGCGTGATGATGTTCGTTGCGCCGGGGGCGATAGATGGCTGGGGATTCGGCGAGGCCAGTGAAAGCCATGGCACGGCCGGAAGTGAAACGGTCATCGGACCCGAGGAGGCACCGCCGGTATTCGCCACGCGCAGGCTGACAAGCGTCTGGAAACCACGCCGCATTCCCGCAACCAGTTCCGAAGGCTGGGCCACCAGACGCGGCGTCAGAATTTGCACCGCCACGTTGACCGGCACATCGACCGTTGCGCCTTCCGAGCTGGTCACACGCACGACAAACGATCCGGCCAACACGGGAGACGCAGGCGTGCCCGCGACACAGGTCAGGAAATTTGTCGCCAATCCGGCGAGCGCGTTGGTCTTCAGAGAAACCGTTACCGGCCATGAGGAGGTGTTGCTCACGACCGTGGCGGTGATGCCGTTCAGTGGAAGATCGCCGAGGTTCCGCACGTCGATCGTGTTCGTGACCGAGCCCTGTTCGACCACGCGCAGGCTCAACGACCGCGGCGTCGCCTCCACGCCGTAGAGGCTGAAGCTATCCTGCGGTGTCGGGTTGGCGTTGCCCGGATGCGCGGCGGCCAAGCTGTAGAGCCCGGCTTCGCCCGGCAACGGCTGCCAGACGGTGGAAAAATTTCCCGCTGCATCCGTCAACGCCGCGATGATCCGGCGCGTGCCCTGCACCCGCAGATCGATGTTCACCGGCACGAACGGAACCGGTGCGCCTGTGCCGGAACGGAACGCGCGGCCGGTGATGGGCACCGGCGTTCCCGCCTTGGCGCTTTCCAGTGTCGTGGATGCGATGGCGTCATACGCGGCGGTGACGTGGAGCGGTTGGGCGGAGATGCGCGTGTTGTTGTTCTCCAGCACTTCGGTGACGGCGCTGCCGGTGTCGGCCACGACGACTACCCAGTAGTCGCCCGCCGCCTGCGGCAGCCGCACGGAGAACGTCTGGCCGAACTGCGCGCCCGACGGCAACCCGCCGTTGAAGCGGTATTCGCCGATCAACACGTCGTCGCCCACGACAGGATCGGTCGAGAGATAGATGCGCTGGGCGATGCTGTTCGACGCCATGGCGCCCGGTCCTTGGTTTCTGAGGAAGTAGCCGAGGTTGACGAACGTCTCCGTGTCGGCCGAGTCCGGCGCGGTGATGGAGGTGACGACGAGGTCCGGCAGATTGATGTCGCTGACGATGAGTTGCGCGGTGCCCGCCGTGAACCCGGCCGCCGTGGCCGTGAGGCTGACGGTCTGGTTGCCGTCGTTGAAACCGTCGTCGATGGATGCCACTGGGAAATTCACCGAAACTGCTCCGGCCGGAATCGTGACGGACACCGGCACGGTGGCTTCGGAGACATCCGACGAAGTGAGCGCGACGACGAGCGCGGCATTGGTCGCCGTGTTGCGTGAGACGGTGGCGATGGCGGCGGGATTCAGGCCCTCGGCCGCCAGATCATGGTCCAGTATCAGCTTGAGAGTCGGGCCGTCGTCGTCCGTGACGGTGAGTGTGGCGGAGCCTCCTTGGCCGAGCCGGATGCCGGCGCCGCTGGACTTGATCCACGAGCGGATCTGCACCGTCTTCGGCCCATCGACCTGCGCGTTTTCCACGGCGCCGACGTTGAAGTTTACGAAGGCGGCGCTGGCCGGAATGGTGACATGGAACGGAACTTGGGCCGCGGAGGGATTGGTGCTTTCGAGATCCAGCTCCACGGCCTGCGTGGTCACGGGATCGCGCGTGACGGTGCCGACGACGGCCTGTGCCCCCGCTCCTTCACTGACGGAACTGGCCGACAAGGACAGCGTCACAGTCGGGAGATCGTCGTCGATCACGACGACGTTGGTGCTGACGCTGGCGTAGCCCGGAGACGACGCGGTGATCGTGTTCGTCACAAGGCTTTCGATGAGCGTGTCCTGCACCGCCAGCAAAGCGAACGAAGCCGAGGCCTGTCCGATGGCGAACGCGATCGAGACGGGAGGAAGGATCTGGCCGGGGTTCGAGCTGCTGAAGGAGACGGTGACGGCGTTTGTGCCCGCATCGCGTGATACGGTAGCGGCGACGGTGAAGCCTTCGACGACGCGGTTGGTGGCAAGCGACAGCGTGAGCTTGGGCAGATCGGCATCCAACACGGTGGCGGTCAGAGAAGCGGCGGTGAAGCTTCCGGTCGTCGCGGTGATCTGCACGGTCTGCGAACCATCCACCACGCCGTCAGCCACCGCGCGGACGGGGAACGTTGCCGAAGCCTGCCCAGATGGGATGACAATCTGGTTCGTCAACGCCAGCTCGGTCGCGTCGCCGTTCTGCAACGTCACGGTCAACGGCTGCGAGCGATCACCGTTGCGCGTGACGCTCACCAGGACCGGCTGCGCCGCATCTTCACGCACCTCGAAAGAAGCGGGCTGGAGCGTCAGCACGGCGGGAATCGTCGTCGCGCTTCCGGCCACGCCGAGATTGTTGGCCTCGTTCTGCTCGAAGACGTCGTTGCGGCTGTCCGTTACCACGACGAGCCAGCGCTGGCCCACGGGACTGGTCAGCGGCATGAAGACCGAGTGCATCCGCGTGATGGACCCGTTCGCGGCCACGCCGTTCGTGAAGACCATGCTCACCAACTCAAGACCGCCGGAACCGGCCGGGTTGTCCGCGAGCAGGATGGTTTCAGTCCAAGAACCCGTGACGGAAAGGCTGCCGCGATTCGTCGTGGTCCATTGCAGCGCCAGCAACTGGCCGGGCGCGGTGTTGGCGGGAGCCTGGACGTTCGCGACCGCCAAGTCCGGCAGCGGCGGCAACGCCAGCGTGACCGGAACAGAGCCGAGATTGTTCGCTTCATCGGACTCGGCCACGGCGTTGGCGGCATCGGCGGCGACAACGACGAAGTAGACGCCGGGGGCGAACGCGGCGGACAACGGCAGCGTCGCTTCAACGCGATTGCTGACGAACGCGCCATCGGCGACGGGGACGTTCGTGACGGCCAGTGCAGTGAGGAGCGTTGCGCCGGAGAGGCTGTTCGATTGGGTCGAGAGATGGAGACGGTCGCTCCACGTCGCGAGCGCCGGGGTCGAACCGGTGTTGGTCGTGAGCCACGAGACGGCGATGGTCTGGCCAAAATTCGCGGACGCAATCGGAGCGCCATCGGTGGAGGCCAAAGCCGCCTGGCTGATTTGCAGATCCGGCGAGCGGAGCCGGATCGTGTCGAGGGTGATGGTCGTGTTGTTACCTTCGTTGGCCTCCTCGGCCACCTGGTCGGCCGCGTCGGTGGTGACGACGATGTAGAAGAGCCCGTCCAATCCGCCGGGCAAAATCACCTGCTGGGTGCGGACGAGCGACTGGCCGGAGACGAGACTGGCCCCGGCGTTGAAGCTGGAGACGGTGAAACGAGGGGAGCCGCTGGCATTGGTCGAAAGCGCGATCGTCTCGCTCCACGGAGCCAGCGCCGACTGGCTGCCTCGGTTGAGCGAACGCCATGAGAGCGCGACCGGTTGTCCGGCGAAGGTTTCCGCCCTATGGACGATGTCGGTGACCACCAGATCGGCCACCGGTCGGACGACGAGCGTGGCGATGGAGCTGGTGACGGAGCCGGCGGAGTTGGTGATGACGACGCGGTAATTGCCGGACTGGTTGGTCTGCGCGTTGGCAATCGTGAGCGCGAAGCTGTTCGAGCCTGGAACGGGCGAGGCGTCCTGGAACCACTGGTAATTCAGCGGCCGGGTGCCGTTGACCGTGACCTGGAAGCTAGCGGTCTGGCCGTTGATGATCGTCTGGCCGGATGGCTGGATAGCGATGGTCGGAGCAGTGACGAGGTTGTTCGTGGCCGCAAAGGCGACGAGGTCGAGGCCTCCTACGGCGTAGGTGGCGAGGAGCGAACGGTTGGTCAGGATCTCCAAACCTTCAAAGGTGGCGAACTCGCCGGACCGTGAGAACCAGTTGAGCACGCGGAAGCTGTTGCTCACGGCCGGAACGAATTCGCCGAGCAGGCCTACAGCAAGGGTGCCGCCGAGGTTGGCCGTGCCGTTGACCGTCACCCGATCGTATTCGGACACGGCGTTGGTTCCCGCGAGTTCGATCTCCAGTCGGCCAGACGCGCCCTGTTGATAGTTGCCGTTGAACGTCAGCAGCCCGGGCGATGCTCCTGGCCGGACCGTGCCGGCATTCTCGAACGAGTTTCCGCTGACGCTGATCGTGCCCGTTCCCGAGAGGACGCCGTTGGTGTCGTTGAGGAACGCGGCGGCGGAGAGGCTGACGTTCGCGGCATCGAGTTCGAACAAGCCGCGGTTTGTCACCACGCCCGCGCCGCTGATGACCGCCTGGCCGAAGCTGCCGATGGTGGCGCGGAAGGTCCCGTTGGTCTGGTTGAGGAAGGAGGCTCCGGCCGACACGGACAAGGTGTTCTGGTAGCCTCCGCTGGTGGAGCTCTCGAAGCGGATGGTGCCCCGGTTGAAGGTGGAGTTGGTGACGTTGAGCTGGGCAGAGCCGACCTGGTTGTTGCCGTCGATCCAGAGGGTGACCACAGGGGAGGCGTTGCTGGCGAGAATGCCGGACGTGCCGACGATGCGGAGAGTGGACGCCTCGGCCACGCTGTCGGCAACGCTGATGAACGTGCCGTTGGCGCGGACGCTTCCTTCCAATCGGCCGCCCCGGAAGTCGAACGCACCCGATTGGAAGCGCACTTCGCCATCGCCACGGACCACGCCGGCCATCTGGCGCATGTCGTCGAAGATCTGAAGCACGGTGTTGGTCGTCGACTGGATGGTTCCACGATTATCCACCACGCCGGAGCCGCTGATGATGGTCGGACCGTTCGTGCCCGCGTTGGCCAGGATCAGCGCGTTGGTGGCGTTGGTCAGCGTGATGTTGGCGGAGAGGTTGAGCGCGGTCTGGTAGCCGCCGCTGGTGGAGCTTTGCAACAGGAGCGTTCCCCGGTTTACCGTGGAATTGGTGACGTTGAGCTGGGCGGAGCCGACTGTGTTGTTGCCGTCGATCCAGAGCGTGACGGCGGGGGAGGCGTTGCTGGCGAGGACGCCGGAAGTGCCGAGGACACGCAGCGTCGAGGCTTCTGTCACGGTGTCGGCCACGCTGATGAAACTGCCGTTGGCGCGAACCAATCCTTCCAGACGGCCGCCCCGAAAATCGAAGGCATCCGCCTGCAACCGCACTTCGCCGTCACCGCGCACGACCCCGGCGGATTGGCGGAAATCCGTCTGGACGGTGAACATGGTGTTGGTGCCGGCCCGGAAAGTGCCCGCGTTCTCCAGCAGGCCGGTTCCGTTCACGACGCACGGTCCGTTCGCGCCGGAATTGGCGAGGAGCAAGGCGTTGGTGCCATTGAGCAGCACCGCTCCGGCTCCGAGATTCAGCGAAGACTGGTAACCGCCGGGCGTGGAGCTTTGGAGGAGGAGAGTTCCCCGGTTCACGGCGGCGTTGGTGATGTTGAGCTGGGCGTGGCCTATGGAGTTGTTGCCGTCGACCCAGAGCGTGACGGCGGGCGAACCGTTGCTCGCGAGGGTGCCGGAGGTGCCGACGACCCGCAGTGTCGACGTTTCGGTCACGGTGTCGGCGACGCTGATTAGGCTGCCGTTGGCACGGACAGATCCCTCCAGGCGGCCGCCCCGGAAATCAAACCGAGCCGATTGGAAACGCACTTCGCCCTCGCCGCGGACCACGCCGCCGGATTGTGAGAAGTCGCCGGGGAATGTGAGCGTGACGTTGGTTCCGGCGACGACCTGGCCCCAGTTCTCAAACGCTCCGCCGCCGGTGATCATATCGATGCCACCTTGGCCGAAGTTGGCCTGGAGAACTGAGCCGCTGGCATTGGTCAACGTCGTGCCCGCGGCAAGGCTCAGGCTGCTCTGGTAACCGCCTGCGCTGGAGTTTTCGAGACGGAGCGTGCCGAAGTTGACGGTCGAGTTGGTGATGTTGAGCTGGGCGTGCCCTGCCGAGTTGTTGCCATCGATCCAGAGCGCGACGACGGGAGAAGCATTGCTGGCGAGGACGCCCGCCGTGCCGACGACCCGGAGTGTTGAAGCTTCGGTCACGCTGCCGGCCACGCTGACAAAGGAACTGTTCGCACGGACCATTCCTTCCAGCCTGCCGCCGCGAAAATCGAACGCGCCGGATTGGAACCGCACTTCGCCGTCGCCGCGAATGACGCCCGCGCGCTGGAGCAGATCGGCGTTGAACAGGAGCGTGACGTTGGTTTCGGCAAGAAGGGTGCCGTGATTTTCCAGCAAGCCCGCGCCGGAAATGGAACGCTGGCCAGTCACGGCGTTGTCGGCGCGGATGAGGCCGTTGGTGTTGTTCAGCAGACGATGTCCCGAGCCGAGACTGCGGCTGCCGATGCCCGGAAGATTGAGCGTGGCACCGCCGCCAATGGCCGTCGTGCCGCCGGTGCCTGCGAGGGTGCCGGCGGTCCAGTTGAAGACGCCAACGACGTTGAGGTTCGAAGTCACCGTCAGCGTGCCTCCGCTGAGATCCAGCTGCTGGATGGTGACCACGGTGGAAACCAGCGGGCTGCCCGAATTGATCGTGGCCTTGTCGGTGTCGCCGGGGACGCCGATAGGCGACCAGCTTCCGGCGTTGGTCCAGTTGGCGCCACCGCTGCCGGTCCAGACGAAGTCGGCGGCTGGAAGCGCCACAACGAACCACCCCATGACTGGAACGAGGAACAGAAGGGAGCGAAGGTGTTTCATTGGATGGAGCTTCCTGTGATTCGATAGCCTCGTCGGTGCGATCAGCGGTTTTGGCCCGGCGGACGTTCTATCCGACTCAATGGACCCGGATGAATCTTGGAAAGCGAAAGTTCAGGCGGGCAGCATGGACTTGCTGCCGTTTGGGCCGCTCCGAGAAACAGGCAACGCCAGTCGCCCTAAACGCCACGAGCTGCTGAAGCGACCAGGCTTGGAGTCTGCGCAGACAGTTCCTCAGGGCAGGGGAGCTACGGTCCACTTGCGTCCGGAAAATTTCCTGAACGAGCGGTAGCCGGCGGCCTTGGCTGAAGCCAGCGACTTGTCGAAATCCGCTCCCACTTCGCGCGGTGCATGGGCGTCGGAACCGAACGTGATCGGGACTCCGGTCGCGAAGGCCAGCTTCAAGAACCTCTCGCTCGGATAGATTTCGCGGCAGTCCTTGCGGAGCCCGGCTGTGTTCAGCTCGATGGCGCAGTCGGCCGTTTTGGCGGCCGCGAGGAACTTCTGGAACATGGGCGTGCAGTCCTCCTTGGGCACGTAGTTGAACTTCTTCGGCAGATCCGCGTGGCCGATGATCTCGAAGAGTCCGCTGCTGGCGGCTGTGGTCAGGCGCTCGAAGTAGATCGACCAAACCTCGAACGGATCACGCTTCTTCCATTCGGAGAGTTTGAACGGGCTGTCCACGTCCCACGTGTCGGAGACGTAGTGGACGGAGCCGATCAGATAATCCCAAGGATGCAGCGAAGCGAGGTGACGGATCCATTCCTCGCCGCCGGGCAGATAGTCCACTTCTAGCGCGAGGCGAATGGTCAGTTGGGGGAACGCACGGCGGGCCGTTTCGACTTTCTCGACGTATTCGGACAGTTGGGAATAGCGCATCCGCCAGTCGTCGAAATCGTCGCGCAGCATCGGAGAATGGTCTGAGAATCCGATCTCCGTCAGGCCTAGTTCCACGGCACGCGCGGCGTATTCGGTGGGCTCGCCCGCCGCGTGACGGCAGAGCGGCGTGTGCATGTGATAATCTGGCATCGACGACATCGGCGCGACGCTACTGCGCGGATGCGTTGAGGCTCAAGCAACGGCTGGGTGACAGTGCGTCAGCTGGTTTTGGAGAACGGCTGCCGTTGACGCTGCACCTCAAACAGGAACACCGCCGCTGAGCTTGAGACATTCAGGGAATCGACGGTCGGAGGCATCGGGATCGCGACAGGATGCGAACAGGCGGCCAGCACTTCCGGGCTGATGCCGTTCCCTTCATGGCCGAAGACGATGCAGCAGGCTTCCCGGAGGTCGAAGTCGTAGAGCGATCCCGCATCAGTGTGCGGATGGGCGCCGACGGTGCGAATGCCGCGCGTCGTAAGTTGCTGCAACGTGCGCGACAACGAACTGACGCGCGCGAACGGCAGATGGAATACGGCGCCCATCGAGCTGCGAACGGCCCGGCGGATGTAGGGAAAGACCGAGGTTTCTCCCACTAGCAGGCCGTGGACTCCGAAGGCCAGGCAGTTTCGCATCAGCACGCCGAGATTCTCTGGATTGGACATTCCATCCACCGCGACGAGCAGCCTGGGTGCAGGAGCTTGATCGATGATCTCCTGCCAGGTCCAAGCCCGGGGAACGCGCGCCACGGCGATGACTCCCTGGAAAAACTTGAAGCCGATGATGGTTTCGAGGAGCTCCTTTGATGCGACGAAAAGATCGATCCTCTCGCGGCGGCCTTCGAGCTCCGGTCGGAGGGTTTCGGCCCATTCGACCGTCACGAGGAGGGACACCAGTTCGATTCCGGTGGTGAGAAGGCGACGGACAGTCTTGTCGCCTTCGACCACGAAGATCCCTTGGCGCAGGTGATCGTCCTGATACTTCAGCGTCAGGTAGGGCTGGAGTTCTGGGAGGTCGAGCGTCTCGACAGGACGGACAGTCAGCATGTCGGTTGTGGTTAAGGCACGCGGAGACTGAGGGCAAACCCGCAGATCGTTTGAGCTTCGGCGCTCGTCCTGGTTTCCCCAGACCGCCGTTGTCCTGTCGAAGCGTTATCGTGTCGTCTGCATTGAAACCGATCCGCCAATCCGTGAAGCATGGCCACGTGCCCGGCTTCCACCTTCATCGCAGCAACCGCCTTGAGTCCTTGGCGGGGACGCTGGGTGGAGTGATGCGGGAATCGCTGTCGTCCCCGCTCGTGCCGGAGACGGTCGTGGTGCAAAGCCAGGGAATGGCCCGATGGCTGAAGCTGGAGTTGGCGGCAAGGCTCGGAATCGCCGCCCATATCCGTTTCCCGTTTCCCCGCGCATTCGCCCACGAACTCTTCCGTGCCTTGGATCTGACGGTTGATGCGCGGCCGTCGTTTGACCCGGAGCTGCTTGTCTGGCGCATCTACCAACTGCTGCCGGCGGCGGCGAAACAACCCGGCTTTACTTCGGTGGCCGGGTATCTTGCCGACGGCGACGAACGGAAACGTTTCCAGCTCGCCGGCCGATTGGCCCGGCTCTTCGACCAGTATCTGGTCTACCGGCCCGACCTGATCGCCGCGTGGGACGTGGGCGCCTCCGATTGGCCGGAACGTTTCGGCGCTGTGCCGGGCGACCTTTGGCAATCCCAACTCTGGCGGATGATCGGTGAAGGCTGGGCTGCCGGACATCCGGCGGCGTGGCTGCACGAGTTTCTTCGCCAGTCCGAGGCCGGCCGATTGCCGAAGGGGAGATTGCCCGAAAGGGTTTCGGTTTTCGGTGTCTCGAGTCTGCCGCCGTTCCATCTGGATCTTTTGAAGGCACTGTCGGTGGTGGCCGAAGTCCACCTCTTCCTGCTCCAGCCGACCGAGCACTACTGGGGCGACGTCCGGTCCCGGCGCGAACAGGCCATGCAACAAAGGTGTGCCGGCGGTTCTTCGTCCACAACCCCGCTCGACGAGGGCCATCGCCTGGTGTCCTCGTTCGGGCGCACTGGTCGCGAGATGCTCGACCTGTTGCTGGATCGCGACGCGCAGGATGAACAGGAGGTCTTCATCGGCGCGACCACTGGAACGCTGCTTGGTCGGTTGCAGGACGCGATGCTCTCGTTCGAGCAGCGAAGATCTGACGTTCCGAGGCAAAAGATCGCCGCCCTCGATGAATCGATCCGGGTTCACTCATGCCATGGCCCGGTGCGGGAAGTGGAGGTGCTGCGGGACCATCTACTGAAGTGGTTCAACGATGAACCGACTCTTCAACCCCGGGATGTCGTGGTGATGGTTCCGGATCTCGAGACCTATGCGCCACTGCTGGAAGCGGTCTTCTCGCTTCCCGAGAGTCCGGATCAGTTCATCCCGTTCTCGATCGCCGATCGCAGTCCCCGCGCTGGCGGCCTGGGTGCCGCGCTATGGCAGGTGTTGAAGTTGATGGGAGGGATGTTTGGCGCATCAGAAGTCGTCAGCCTCCTCGAACGTGAACCCGTGCGGCGGCGATTTGGGTTGGACGAGGACGCCGTCGAGCTTTGCCGACGCTGGGTGCGCGACGCGGAGATCCGATGGGGACGCGACCAGGCACATGCCGCCGGCCACAACGCGGGAGACGCCAACTCGTGGCGTGCCGGTTTGTCCCGGCTTCTGATGAGCTATGCCATCGGGGGCGAAGCCGAGACTGTTTCGTGCGGAGTTGCCCGATCAGTGAACATCGATGGCGGCGATGCCGAATGCCTGGGTGGGTTCTGCCGTTTTGTGGAAACGCTCCTTCGATTCTCCGACGAAGCGTGCCGCGCCGCTGAACCCGGTGAATGGGCACGGCGTCTCGACAGCCTTTGCGGCAATCTCTTCGACGAGACCGGCGAGCCCGCTGGCGAAGCGGAAACAATCCGAGTCGCGATGGCGACCTTGCGGGACGCGAGCCATTGGGCCGGTTGTCGCGAGCCGATTGGTTTGGACGTGGTCATGGAACATCTCGGCACCGTGCTCTCCGAGGATCGACGCGGTAGCGGCTTCCTCCATGGGGGTGTGACGATCTGTGGTCTGAAGCCGATGCGGAGCATTCCCTTCAAGGCGGTCTGCCTCCTCGGAATGAACCAGGGCGTGTTCCCGAGGCAGTCCACGCCGTTGGCGTTCGACCTTGCCGCCCGTCGCCGCCGCGCTGGTGACAGTTCATCGCGCGACGATGACCGGCATCTCTTCCTGGAGACGGTCCTGTCGGCGCGGGAGCGCATCCACATCAGCTATGTCGGCCAGTCCCAGCGGGACGGTAAGGACATCCCGCCGAGCGTTGTCATCAGCGAACTGCTGGATCATCTCGATCACGAATACGAAGCGACGGCCGACGAGCCTTTGAGCCGCGAGTTGGTCGTGAAGCACCGGTTGCAGGCCTTCTGTCCGGATTACTTCAGCGACGGGAAGCTCTTCAGCTTCTCCTCCGCCAACCAAGAGGCCGCGCAAGCCCTGGTTCGCCGTCGGGTGGTTCCAAAGGCCACCTTGTCCGGAACCGCTGGATGCGAGGCATCGAAGGAGCTTTTGGATCTCTCGACGATCATCCGATTCTTCAGAAATCCCGCTCGGCATTTTGCGGAGAAGAAGCTGTCGATGCGCTTCAGCCGCGCTGAGGAATCGCTGCTCGAAGAAGAGCTTTTCAGCGTGGGGCGACGTGAGAACCATGGGTTGGTCGAGGCGGGCGTCGCCGCGTTGAGATCAGGGCGTGATGCCGGCTCCGTGCTCGCTTTGCAGGGTGCGGCGGGTCGATTGCCGATGGGGCCGCTCTTTTCGCCCGAGTTGAGCCGGATCGAACGGGAGACGCGTGGGTTCTGGAGTCGCTGCGAGCCGAATTTCCGTCCTGCAGTGAGACGGGTCAGTGGGGAGATTGTCTGCGACACCGGCGCGATCTTGAGCGGCAGCGTCGAGGTCTTCGGGAACACGGTAGTCGTCGCGAGATACTCCAAGCTCGGGTCGCGCCCCGACTACCTGCTTGCGGCGTGGATCGAACTGTTGTTCGCCGCAAATTCGGATGCCTCCATCCAAAAAGCGGTCGTCATTGGTCGCGACGAGACACTGGTGCTACGCGTTCCGGATCAACCGGAAGCCGTGTTGAGCGAACTGCTCGAGATTTACCGGCTCGGCCAACACTCGGTTCTTCCGTTCGCCTGCAAGTCATCCTTCGCTTTCGCGACCAAGATGTTGGGCAAGGTCAGGGACGAATCGCAACGCGAGCGGCTCTGCATCAACGCGGCGAGGAGTGTCTGGAGCCCGAGCCAGCCGAACGACGATGCCCCGGCGCCCGAGTCCGAGGACGAGGCGATGCAGCTCGCGTTTGCGGGCGTGGACTTGCCGGCTTTGCCCGAGTTTGCCGTCGTGGGCCTCAAGGTTTTCAAACCGCTCCTGACGAACATGGAGGAAGAGTCATGAATCGGTTCGACCTGCTTACCGATCCGCTGTCGCGCGGGGTCGCCGTCGTTGAAGCCAGCGCCGGCACGGGCAAGACCTATACTCTGGCCGGGCTGGTTCTCCGGATGCTGCTTGAACCTTCCGGCGGGTCCGCACCTCTGGGCATCGAGCAGATCTTGGTCGTTACCTACACGAACGCGGCGACGGATGAACTTCGGGAGCGAATCCGTTCGCGGCTCCGATCGGCGCTCGAAGCCTTCGAAACGGGTGCCCCGTGTGATCCGCTTGAGGCCACCTTGCTGGCTCGTTTCGCGGGCGATGAAGCGACGGCGGAATCGATCCGGAGATTGCAGGACGCACTGACGCTGTTCGATCAGGCTGCGATTTTCACCATTCACGGGTTTTGCCAGCGGGTCCTAAATGAGCGGGCTTTCGAGACGGGCGGGCTGTTCGATGCCGCGTTGGCAACGGACACTTCGGAGTTGGTGCGTCAAGCGGCGCTTGATTTCATCCGCGCCGAAGTTGCCGGAGCGACGCCCGAGTTGATCGCCTGCGGATTGGTCGAATTGCTGACGCCGGAGTTGTTGTTGAAGGCGGCCCGGGCGGTTCAGGCGCACGTTGAGTTCGATACGGAACCATTAGCCGATGATGGAGCGGGACTCGAGGCAGTGCGGCGGCGTCGAGAGTTGCTCGATTTTTGGAGCGCCCATCGGGAAACGGTGCTGTCGCTGTTTGGAGGAGGGCGAAAGAACGCGTGGTTCAACACGCCCTACAACAAGGACGACTATCGCGACCAGGTAGTCGCCGTCTTCGACCGATTGCTCGCCGCAGAGTCGTGGAGTTCCGATTTGGTGGATGATCTCGGAGAGCTCTCGTGGACCAAGGTCGAGGAGTGCTTGGGCAAGGGGAAAGCCGCGCCGGACAGGAAGTTCTTTTCGCTGGTAGAAGATTTCCTCAAAGCGAGGGCGGGCTTGGGACGTTCATTGCAGTCGGCGTTCGTGACTAGCCTGAAGGACGACCTTGCGATTCGGCAGCGGCGCTCAAAGACCCAGACGTTCGACGATCTGCTGCGACGAACTGATGCCGCGCTGACGGGAGCATCGGGTGGTCAACTCGCTGTGACGCTTGGACGAACCTATCGAGCGGCGTTGATCGACGAGTTCCAGGACACAGATCTCCTACAGTGGCGAATCTTCCGGACGCTGTTCTCTGATAGCCAGGGCGACCATCGGCTGCGGCTGATCGGCGATCCGAAGCAGGCGATCTACGGTTTCCGGGGAGCCGATGTCGCGACCTACATCACCGCCCGCGCGTCTGTTCCGGCGGACAGCCGGCGGACTTTGGGCACGAACTGGCGTTCCGAGACCGGTCTGGTATCGGCCGTGAACCGGTTCTTCGGATCCCACGCGTCTCCATTCGCGAATGAGGCGATCGCGTTCGAACCCGTCGACGCGTCAGCTCGCGCCGATGAAAAGGCTTTGGTTGATCCTTCGGGGGCTGCGCCGTTTGAAGTATGGGTTGTCGGGGAGGATGACGACGAGGTTGGGCTCTCCAAGGAGTCAGCCGGCCGTCAGGCCCAGGAAGCGATGCTCGCCGAGATCGAACGTTTGCTGGGGGATCCATCTGTGCAAATCGGTGGCCAACGTGTGCGGCCACGCGACATCGCGATCCTGGTTCCACAGAACTACCAGGCCATCGCGATGCAGGTCGAACTGCGTTCCCGCGGCATTCCTAGTGTGTTGCAGGCGGCTGAAAGCGTCTTTGCGTCCGAGGAAGTGACGACGCTGAAGCGCCTGATTTCCGCGTTGGAGGCACCGCATTCCGACGGGCGGCTCCGGCTTCTTCTGGCCACGCCCGCGATGGGTTTCGTGGTGGAATATTTTCTGAAGATGGATACCGACACGGGCTTCGGGGCGGCGGTGTCGGAAAGTTTCAGCCGTCATGTGAAACGTTGGCAGACGAGCGGGTTCGCCGCCGCGTTCCGAAGTTGGCTCGACGGGGAAGGCGTCCGAGGCCGAATGATGTCGCTGCCCGACGGTGAACGACGCCTCACGAACCTGCTTCACCTTGGAGAGCTTCTGCAGGCGGCGGAACAGGACGGGCGCAGTGGCTCCGGCCTGTTGCGATGGTTGACCGAACAGCGTGAAGCGAGCGGACGGGCGTCGGAGGAGTCCGAGATGCGGTTGGAAAGCGATGACAGCGCGGTGCGATTGGTCACGGTGCACAAGAGCAAAGGACTGGAGTATCCGATCGTCTTCTGCGCGTTCCTTTGGCGGAGCGTCGAGCCATCAAGGAATCGGCAGAAGGATCCATTGGTCGTGCGGCGGTCAGGCAAAGCACCCTTGATCGACTTGAACGGCTACGAGGCTTCCACGCGTAGGGCTGCAGCTGATGCCGAAACTCTGCAGGAGCATCTGCGGCTGCTCTACGTTGCGCTCACCCGCGCCAAGAACCGGTGCTATCTGCTGACAGGCCCGGTAAACGGCATCGAGTCATCGGCTCTTGGTTGGTTTCTTCATGGTCGAGCGAGCTCCGGGGTGTCGGCGGATTGGGAGGCCCTGAGGGGACGGCTGGCCACGATGCCCCGCGCGGTGATGACCCGGGAACTGCAGGAGTTCGCAGCGGGTTCAGGAGGAGCGATCCGGGTGTTTGACCGGCTTCCGCTTGTTTCGGATGAAGGCGGCCGCTGGAACCAGCGAGCCGAGCAGGTCGGCGCCGCACAGATTTTCCGGCGGACCGGTTTCGATGCATGGGGAATCCAGAGCTACTCCGGGCTCATCGCCGGTGCGGCGGATGAAGCGCCTGATCGTGATGCGATCGAGTTGGTGTCGGCTTCGGCGGAAGATGGTGTGGCCGACGAATTCGCCAAGCTGCCGCGCGGGACGGGTCTCGGGACGTGCATCCATGAGATCCTGGAGAGCATCGATTTCACGGAAGGGCCTGATGCTTGGGCGGCCGTCGTGGATACAAAACTTTCGGTGCATCGCCTCGATCCTACGACATGGAACACGACCGTGCTTTGCCTGCTGGGCCGACTCGTGGCCTCCAGGTTGCGTTCGATCGACGGGGAGTTTTCGTTGTCGAAGATTTCCCCGGCTCAGCGAATCAACGAACTGGAATTTTTCTTGCCGACAAAAGGGTTCAGCGTTCCAGCGCTGCAACGTGTATTTGCCAAGCACACCTCCTCCGTGCCGGTGAAGGACTGGCCAAGCCGGGTGGGGGACCTGGGATTCGGGGAGAGCGACGGATTCCTTCATGGCTACGTCGACGCGGTGATCGAGCATGGTGGCCGGTTCTATCTCATCGATTGGAAAACCAACTGGCTCGGAGCGAACGCCGGAGCCTACGACGCGGACACTATTGGCAAAGCCATGCGAGGGGGATTCTACGTGCTCCAGTATCACCTCTATGCCGTCGCGTTGCGGAGGTTTCTCCGGCTCCGCTTGGCTCGCCAGGACGTCGACGAATTCTGGGGCGGTGTGTTCTACTCGTTCCTCCGTGGCGTCGAGCCCGCCGTTCCAGGTCAGGGTTGGTTCTTCGATCGGCCGGGTGACGATATTCTGGACGCTATCGAGAATGCGCTCGAACAGGGAGGGCAACCGTGAAGGCGGGAGCTGCGAAGACAGAGTTGCCGCAGTTGGCGGGACCGTTGGGCGAGTTCCTGTCGGGATTGGCCGAGGCGCACAAGAATCTCGTTCGAACGACGGTCGAGTCTCTGGTCGTCGCCGAATCCGAAGGGCATGCCTGCGTCGTGTTGCAAGACTCTCTTGAGCGAGACGCTTTGCTTAGGTCGGGCGTTGCCGGGATCCGTGGCCAGACCTTGCCGCTGATCGTGGATGAAGATCGCGTCTACCTACGGCGGATGTTCATCAGTGAAGGTGCAGTTGCGGAGGCGTTGAAGGCGAGGATGAATGCTGCCTCATTGGAGATCGACGCGCTGCAGGTCGGAGCGTTTCTGCGTCGGTGCGGTCTTTGCGGCGGGGCTGGGATCGACTGGCAGGCGGTGGCGGTGGTGGCAGGATTGGCTCGGCCGTTGTTGGTGGTTTCGGGAGGTCCTGGGACCGGTAAGACGAGAACTGCGGCCGTGCTTCTCGCTGCGATCCGCCGGTTCCAACCCGGCCAACGCGTCGCCCTCGGCGCACCGACCGGCAAGGCAGCCGCGCGCTTGAGTGAGTCGATCACTTCGACTCTTAGTGGGCTTGGATGTGATCAAGGCGAGCCTTTCGCGGCGGCGACCCTGCATCGCCTGCTGGGAGCGTCCGGGGACGGAAAGCGTTTCCGCTTCGGACCCGCCAATCCGCTGCCGGCGGACGTTGTCGTTGTCGATGAGGCGAGCATGGTGGACCTGGCGATGATGGGTCGGCTTGTGGCGGCCTTGAGGCCGGACGCACGTCTGGTGCTCCTCGGCGACAGGGACCAATTGGCCTCCGTAGAAGCGGGCTACGTCCTTGGAGATCTGTGCGAGGCGGCTGGCCTCAATCGTTTCTCAGACAAGTTCGCCTCGATGATCCAAGAGGTGACGGGAACCCGGCCGGAGTCGTCCGGTGCTGCGGGAGATTCCGCGGTGGAACTTCAGACAAACTTCCGCTTCGGCTCCGGCAACGCAATCGAGACGCTGAGCGGTCTTGTCCGACGCGGGGACGCAGCCGGCTCCATGGACGCGCTTTCCGGGTTTGGTCCGAACGACTCGGTGCGTTGGGAGAAAGCCCACAAGGCTGCCGAGTTGGAGGAGATCCTTGAGCTGGCGTTCATCCAATCGTTGCGCGCTCGCTGGGTTGCGGCGCAACCGGGTGAAGCTTTGGAGGCGGTGGGGCGGTTCCAGATTCTCTGCGCAATCAAAAAGGGGCCGTTCGGCCGGAATGCGGTAAACGATGCGATTGAGCGGATGCTGGAAGCCCGGAAGCTTCGCCTGCGGGGACAATCGTGGTATCGGGGCCGGCCAATCTTGATTACCGCAAACGCTCCCCAGTTGAACTTGTTCAACGGCGACCTCGGTGTTGCCTGGGAGGATGAAGCCGGTGCGTTGCAGATCTGGTTCGCTGGTCCAGACGGTCCGAGGGCGATCGCGCCGG
>Ga0163144_10012350_pt1 | contig 17948 bp, 13 predicted proteins | sample OliLak19BULKMAT1_FD_123175 | JGI IMG/M metagenome (GOLD analysis project Ga0163144, IMG submission 123175) | Freshwater microbial mat bacterial communities from Lake Vanda, McMurdo Dry Valleys, Antarctica - Oligotrophic Lake LV.19.BULKMAT1 | ecosystem: Environmental > Aquatic > Freshwater >...
AGACGGCGCGGTTTCGTTTTGGGACACGGCCAATGGCGCCCGCGCCGGCAAACCACTCCTGCTGCCCGGTATCATCGAGGCGGCGTGCGTCGCTCCCGATGGAGGGACGTTGGCACTTGCCTGTAGCCGGCACCCCAAAGGAAAGGCGATCGTTCCCGCCTTTCCCGGTCCGGTGAAGTTCGCCGAGGTCTTTGCGAAGAACGATGCCCTTAAGGGAATGATTCTCCTGCTCGATCTCAAGGACAGCAAACTCGCGGATCGAGTTATTGTGTCGCCGTTCCGGATCAAGTCGCTGGCATTTTCGCGAGACAGCGCAAAGTTGCTTTCCGGAGCCTATGACGACGACGCGGAAACCCGCGGCCACGTCCGCATTTGGCATGTCCGCGATCCCGCCATGGGGACGCCTGCCGGCAGCCCCATCTCTCATCCCGGCAGCATCTGGGACATCCAAGTCAGTCCGGACGGTCAGTTCTTTGTCACCGGTTGCGGCGATGGGAACGCGCGTCTGTTGTCGCTTGCCGATCAGATGCCGGTCGGCCAGCCGATCAAACACGAAGGCGAAGTCGTCCAAGTCGCGTTTCACCCGCGCGGAACCTCCGTCCTGTCGGCCAGCGCCCGCGGCAAGGGTCGCGCTGCGGCCCGACTCTGGACCGTACCCGCGCGCGCGGGCAAGCCGCTCCCCGCCGCGGCCCAAATCCAAGACGGCATGCGCGTTGCCACGCCGATCGACGCACTCGCCTGGGAACCGGATGCCGACTATCTCTGGTGCGCGTCCGGCGCGGGTAGAGTAACCCGCTGGCGCGTCCGTACCGCGACTCCGGTCGACGAATTCGTTTTGGAAGCCAAGGAGAGCGTGCTCGATTTGATCGTCGTGGATCGCGGCGCGGCCCTTCTCGTTGCGGGCAAAACCGGCTCCGTGACGCGCTATGAGATTGCCGAACGCAGAATTACCTTCGCCAATCCTCCCCCGCGCCAAAAGCGTCCGCGCGGATTGATGGCCCTCTTTCCCGACGGCGAGTCCTTTCTCACCATCAATCACGCCGACGGCGCTACGCTTCGCTACGACGCCCGCAAAGGCAAACGCCTCCTCGGCCGCGATTTCCTGGTCGGTCCCGCCGTCCACGCCGCGTCCATCAGTCCAGACGGCCGGCACTTGGCGACCGTCGCCTACGAACCCAATGACACCAAATCGCTGGTTTCAATTCGCGACCTGGCCACCGGCGAGATCTCGCAACAGTGGAATTTGCCCGGCGCTATCTCCGTCCTTGCCTTTACGCCGGATGGGCTTTCTCTCGTGACGGGTGGAGATGACAAACTCGTGCAGTTCTGGAACTTGCGCACCGGCAAGCTGCAATTTTCCCCCCTGGTCCATGATCGCGCCGTCACCGGCCTTGCGTTCAGCTCGGATGGACAGGTGCTTGCCACTCCTTGCGAGGGCGGGCCCAGTCGTATGTGGGATCTACGCAGCGGCCGGGCTTTGGGGAAATCGCTCCTCGCCGGCCATACCGCCCGCGCCGGCGCGTTTCGTCCTGACGGCAAGGTGCTCGCCATCGGCTCGGAAACCGATGGGCAGACGCATTTCTACCATGTGCCCCAGCCCGTCGCCGGCAGTCTCGCTCATCTCCGCACCTGGATCGAGGTGCTCACCGGCATGGAAATTACCAGCAATGATGTGATCGTGACCCTTGCTCCGGATGTTCTTCTGGAACGGCGCCAACGGCTCAAGGACGCCGGCGGCGATCCATCACGGTCCCGCGCGGAGGAACGATGAGGGCCCCGCGTTAACGAATTTGCCGACGCCGATTCATCACCACATAAACTACGACTCCCGCCGCGATGAACGCCAGTCCGACCGCCGCCTCGGTGCGTTGTTCGGAGAACATATTCACCAGCACATAAACCGGTACCAGCAGGTAGAGCAGCGGCACCCAGGGGTAAAACGGACAGCGATAAGGCCGCGGCGCGTCGGGCAGGCTGCGGCGAAAGACGAAGATCGTCGCCACCGCCAGCGTCTCGAAGATGACCGCGCCGAACATCGCGAAATCAGTCAAGAGGCCGAACAGATCCTTGTTGGCCGGCAAGTTCACGTCCAGTTCGAAATCTCCCCAGGAGATGACGGGGAGAGTGTAATGCATCATCAGTCCGCCCAAGAGAACCATGAGGCAACTCCAGCCAACCAGGATCGTGATGGCAACCACCGGCGTGCGATAGGTCGCGTGCAAGGTCGAGAGAACGCGCGGGGCCATGCCGTCTTCGCCCATCGCGTAAAGCAGACGCGGGCCGACCAGGATGTTGCCATTGAGCGCTCCGAAAACCGAGATCATTACGATGGTCGAGGCGAGCAAGGCGCCGATCGGTCCAAGCAAGGACTGTGCGAAGTACGAGACGACCGTCACACCTTGCAAGTTCGCAAGGGTGTCGTGGGGAATCACCAGGTGATACGCGAGATTCACGCCGAGATAGAGCAAGACGATGATCGTCGTGCCGGCCAAGAACGCGATGGGAATGTTACGTTGCGGATTTGTAATTTCGCCGGAGATCGGCGCGACATTCATCCAGCCGTGGTAAGGCCAAAGCACCGCGAGGAACGCCGTGCCAAGCCCCGTCCACGCGAAACCCGCGCTCTCCGAGTGCATGACGCGCGGCGCGTCGAACTCACTCCAGAGAAAAAGCGGCAAAGAGAGGATCGCCAAGAGCGATCCCACCTTGACCAGCGTAATGAAAAACTGTAATCCTCCGCCCCAACGCACACCGCGCATGTTCACGAGAGCGAGCGTGATGAGCACCGCGAGAGTGAGGTAACGCTCCTCCCAAAAGGTGAAGACAAGTCGGTCATGCGAGTACCCGCGGAGAGCCCGGACAATGTCGTGCAGCGATTCAGCGAAGATGGTGGCGAGGGCGGCGATGGAGGCGGCGCGAATGATCCAGAACTCGACCCAGCCCCAGAGGAATCCGAAGAGCCGACCGAAACCCTCGCGCAGGTAAACGTAGTTGCCTCCCGCCTGCGGAAAGAGCACGGCCACTTCCGCAAGCGCGAGCGCCCCAAGGAGCGTCAAGAGCCCGCCGACGATCCAGACCATCGACACCAAGGAAAAGCTTGGCACCGCGGCCGCGATCCGCTGCGGATTCTTGAAGATGCCCGAACCGATCACCGTGCCCACGACGATGGCCGTGGCGATGAAAGGCCCCAAGGCTCGAAGGAGGGTGACAGGCGATTTCGAATTGGAGTTTGGCGTCATGGCGGTCGATCCTAATCGAACGTAGGACAGGCTTCCAGCCTGTCTTCATCAATTCGGAGCAAGCCGGCAGCTGGCTCAACGGCATCGTAGGACAGGCTTCCAGCCTGTCCGATAGAGGAAGAAAACTTTCCGCGCGTGTCCCAACCGCACAAGTGTCGCCTTTGCGGATGCTGCGATGAAGCAGGAATCGAAAAAAAAATCTCACGCCGCGCGAGAGCGATGCAGTGGATCCATAAATAGCGACGAACAAGCATCCGATGCCTCGCGCAGCATAATACGTTGGCAAAATGAACACGATGATCGCGATGAAACGGGAGAGGCAAGACAGCATCGAGAAGCGAAGAAAAATTCTTTGCGTAAATCGGGGGAATTGAAGCGGTTATCTATTGTATTTTGTACACACGAGGATAACATCCTTTAACCATAGAGGGAGACGCGCTTTGTTTTCGGAAGCGCTCGCAAGGTGTGAGCAGGCGACGAAGCGAAAAGCGTCTTGTGTATTTCCGAGTCCAAGGGAGGCCAACGATTTTATGAACGAAAAAGAAGAGCGGTCCGGATTGGGCATCCAGGAGCCCGTCCAAAACGTGGGGCTTGAGGAAGACGAGCCTCCGGGTAAACCGAAACGTCATCCGCTCTGGCGCAAGGTTCCCAAGAAGCAATGGGATGACTGGCGGTGGCAATCGCAAAACGCCATCCGGTCGGTCCGTCAACTCCGCGAACTGCTGCCTTTCACACCCGAAGAGCTGGAAGCCATCGGGGCGCTGGAGGCCGAGTTCAAAATGGCGATTCCGCCTTACTACTTCTCCTTGATCAACTGCGACGACCAGAACGACCCGATCCGCTTGCAGTCGGTGACCTCGCCGCTGGAGGCCGACACCTCCTTCGAGCTCGAAGACCCGCTCGAAGAGGACAAGGACTCTCCCGTGCCGGGCATCACGCACCGCTATCCGGATCGCGCCCTCATGGTCACGACCCATGTCTGCACCATGTATTGCCGCTTTTGCACCCGTAAACGCGCCACCATGGTTCGCGGCGGCTGGGATTCCATCAGCCGCGACGACGAACGCATGATCGAATACATCCGGTCGCACCGCGAGATTCGAGACGTCATCGTCTCCGGCGGCGATCCCCTCACCCTGCCTTACAGCAAGCTTAAGTATTTCCTGAACAGCCTGCGTGACATCCCCCATGTGGACGTCATCCGCGTCGGCACCCGCGTGCCCACGACGTTGCCGCAGAAGCTGTTCGACTCGGAACTCATCGACATACTGGCCGGCGCGGAAAAGGTGTGGATCCAGACGCACTTCAACCACCCGCGTGAGATCACTCCCGAGGTGGCGCGCGTCTGCAAGTCGCTCCTCAAGGCCGGCATGCCGCTCAACAACCACACCGTCCTCATGAAGGGGGTCAACGACAACCTCGAAACCATGAGGCACCTGATGCGGTCTCTCTTGCGCGTCAAGATCCGCCCGTACTACCTGTTTCATTGCGACCCCGTCACCGGCGCCGGCCATTTCCGCACCTCCGTGTGGAAGGGTCTGGAGATCATGGAAGGCCTAAGAGGCCACATGAGCGGCCTTGCCATCCCGACCTACGTGGTCGACAGCCCCCACGGCGGCGGCAAGATCCCCCTCATGCCCAATTACCTGGTCTCCGCCTCCGACGACGCAGTCGTCCTGCGCAATTTCGAAGGCATGCTCGTGCGCTACCAGGCCGAGGATAAGCCGAACACGGTCCAACCCACTGCCACCCGCGGTGTCAGCCACTTACTCCAGGGCACGAAGACCGTCATCATGCCCGAGAACAGTGAACGCATGGCGCGCAGACGGATGCACCTGAAGACCATCCAAGCCGAGGAAGCCCGCAGCGTGACCGACCGCGATTGCGGCAGCTCCTGCGACAGCGAACATTCCGCCATGGAACTCGCCCCCGTCGCCGGATCGTAGATTTCAATCCGCCGCTTGCGGCTTAGCGCGATTGATGCAATGTCGATCGCGCTTTTTTTTTTCACATCTGTATTACAATGAGCACATGACCAGATTCGTCGCGCAAGCGACGAGCGAACGCTTCGCCCTTCAATGCGAGACATCACCTCTCACTTAAGGGTCACTATCTATGACGCAGAACCAAAACGAATCGACGGAGCCAGCTGGCTTTTCAAGTTCCGACAGCGTGATCGTCGTAGTGGACGGCCCAGGCGATACGACGCGGCGACCTTCGCGTCCCCTCTTGAAGAAGCTTGCCGATGCCGAGCGAGCGAAAGTGCGCCGCTGGCAAGAATTCTTGGCGAGCCAACGCGAGAAAGGAGATTAGGAGTCGCTTGACTGTCGCCTTTAATAGCCCGATTTCGAGGCCAACAAGAACTACACCCAATGCAAAACATTTCCCCCAATCCGCTCCGCTGGACGACCCAAACCGTCGCCATGAGCGAAGACATTCTGGATCGCATGGAGAGAGCCGTGGCGAAAGTGCGCGAACGGTTGTTGCGGGCGACGGCGGCGTTGAACCAGGCCGGCGTTCCCTATGCGGTCGTGGGGGGAAATGCGGTCGCGTCCTGGGTGGCGACGGTCGACGAAGGGGCCGTCCGCAACACGCGCGACGTCGATCTTCTTATCCGCCGCGCTGATTTCGACGCCGTCACGGCCGCCCTGGAAGGCGCCGGCTTCGTTCGCGGCGAATTGTTGGGCGTCGACAGGTTTCGCGACGGCCCGGAAGGCAAACCAAGCGAGGCGATCCACATTATCTTCGCCGGAGAAAAGACTCGGCCGGACCATCTGTTGTCCGCGCCGGAAATCCAAACCTTTCAGGATCCCGTGAATTTTCGAGTCATTACCTTGGAAACGCTCGTGGTGATGAAGTTGATGTCGAATCGCGATAAGGATCGCACCCATTTGCGCGACATGATTGCCGTCGGCTTGATTGATCGATCTTGGCTGCCAACCCTGCCGGCGCAATTGGCGGAACGGTTGAAACACATCCTCGATACACCGGACGACTAGGGCATGGCAAATTGCGATCAAGCTGCGTGCCTCGCAAAGTTCCCGGAAAAACTATTCGCGTTTTGAAGCAGTCCCCACCTAACGACTCGATTCCACGCTCCCCATCTTCCCCGTTCCAACGGAGGGCACGGCCTGCGCCTGGACCGGAAGTTCCTCCAGCCGCGTAACCTGGCAAAAATAGTACGAGCCTTTCTCCTTGTTGAGTTCGTTCAGACGCGCCACTTCCTGAGCGGCATGATTGCGATCCGTGACCACCTTTTTTACGGTGACGCGCAGGTCGATAGGAGCGTTGGGATCCGCATCCGTCTCATAACGCACGATCGCGTAGAGATGCCCGTATCGTCGATTCGGCTTCAAATCAGCCATCATCCTTCTCCTTCGGCCAATGTGCAGGCTATCATACTCATTTAGCTCGACGCAATTCCGCACTCAAGAGTAATTCCCCATGAACCGCCGCCACTTCCTCGCCTCCACCTTCGCCGCCCTCACCGCCTCCCTCGTCCGCGCCGGCGAACGAAAACCGCGGCGCGTTCTGCTGCGTTCGTCCTGGCAGACCGTCAACATCGGCGACATCGCTCATACGCCCGGCATGCTCGCGCTATTGGAAAAGCATCGGCCTCATGACGAGATCACGCTTTGGCCCAATCGGCTCAGTCCGGAGGTCGAACGGCTGCTCACCACGCGCTTCCCGAGATTGCGCATCGCCTGCCCAGGCGGCCGCGGTCGTCAGCTTCGAGATGCATTCGCCGATCCTCGCCATCACGGGCGGCACCCCGGCCGTGCATCTGCGCCAGCCCACCGACACCCGCAAAGGGCAAATGTGGCGCGACGTCGGCCTGGAACGCTGGCTCTTCGAGATCGATAAAGCGACGGGTGAGCAGATTGCCGAACGCGTCGTCGAGATCGGCCAAGACTTGGCGACGGCGCGGAAGACGGCGGCCAAAGCGAGGGCGTTCGCGCAGGAACGCATGGCGGCGATGATGACGGCGATTGGCTAACGCCGCTCGCGGCTTAGCGAGACGAGCGTATCAGCATGAGTTTCTTGCACATCGTAAATTCCGTCTTGCAACACGGGAGGGCGAGTCATGAAGAAAAGTGAAAACGAACAACACGAACCCGTGGGGTTTTCCAGTTCCGATTGTGTCATCATCATCGAAGACCGGCCGGGGGGAGGCAATCACTACGCCCCTAGATCCTCGCTTGAAAAAAATCCTCGAAGCAGAGCGCGAAAAGATTCGCCGTTGGCGAGACGCTGACGTCCCTCCAGGACAGGACGACATCGGCGAGACGGACAAATAACTCCACGCAAAAGGGGTGGCAAGCATGAACCAGAATGAAAATGAATCCAGCGAACCCGTCGGCTTCTCCAGTTCTGACAGTGTGATTGTCGTTATCGACGGCCCGGGAGATGCCACGATTAGGCCCATGGACCCGCAGCTAAAAAAGATCATCGAAGAAGGCATGAAGAACTTGCGCCGACGGCAGGCTGAGCGGACAAATCCTCACGATGACGAAATGGGCAAATAGATTCGCTGAATTCGCTCCCGAGCGGGGCCCGCTTGGCCCTACGACAGCAGCAACTCCAAATCCTCCTTGCCCAGATCGCGCATCAGCTTGTTGTCGGCGTTCAAGATCGCGTCGGCGAGGTTGCGTTTGGTGTTCTGGAGTTCCAGCACCTTTTCCTCGACCGTGTCGCGCGCGATGAGGCGGTAGGCGAATACCGGCTTGGTTTGGCCGATGCGATGGGTGCGGTCGATGGCCTGGGCCTCGACGGCGGGGTTCCACCAAGGATCCAGAAGGAAGACATACTCGGCAGAGGTGAGGTTGAGGCCGACGCCGCCCGCCTTGAGGCTGATGAGGAAGAGCTTGCAGTCGGGGTCGCTTTGAAAGCGTTCGACCTTCTCGGCGCGGTTGCGGGTCTTGCCGTCCAAGTATTCGTAGGTGATGCCGTCCTTGTCGAGTTGCTTGCGCAAGAGGCCCAGGAAGGTCGTGAACTGGGAGAAGACGAGCGCCTTGTGTCCCTCCTCCCAGACTTCTTGAAGGCGGGGCAGCAGCATGTCGAGCTTGGCGCTGGATTCGCCGGCGTATTTTTCGTTGATGAGGCCGGGATGGCAGGCCATCTGCCGCAGACGCAACAGCGCTTCGAGCACCTGGATCTTCGACTTGGCCAAACCGTCCTTCTCGATCTTGGACAATAGCGACACGCGATAGTATTCGCGCAACTCGTCGTAAAGCTTGCGCTGGTCGGTGTCCATGTCGGCGAAGAGGGTTTGCTCGTTTTTCTCCGGCAAATCCGTGGCGACCTGTCCCTTGGTGCGGCGCAGAAGGAAGGGCTTCAAGGCGCGGGCGAGGACGATGCGGGTCTCGTCGTCGGGCTTGCGCGTCGAGGCGGTGAATAAGGTGGAATGGCCGAGCATGCCGGGGTTCAGGAACTCGAAGATGCTCCAGAGTTCGCCGAGGTGGTTCTCGACGGGGGTGCCGGTGAGAGCGAGGCGGTGGTTGGCTTGAATGACCCGGGCCGCCTTGGCCGACTCGGTTTTGGCGTTTTTAATCGCCTGGGCTTCGTCGAGAATGCAATAGTCGAAGGTGACGTCCGTGAATTCGGCGGCGTCGCGGCGGAGCGTGCCGTAGGTGGTCAGGATCAAGTCATAATCTTGAAAGTGTTCACCCGGTTTGAGGCGGCCGGCGCCGGTGTGGTCAAGTAGTTTTAGGGCGGGCGCGAACTTCGCGGCTTCTTGAATCCAGTTGAAGACCAGCGAGCGCGGCAACACGATCAGGGACGGGCCGGGCGACTTTTTCATCTCCTTGCGCTCGGCCAACATCGCGAGCACCTGCACGGTCTTGCCCAGTCCCATGTCGTCCGCGAGACAGCCGCCGAAGCCGAAGCGATTGAGGAAGTGCAGCCAGCCCAGTCCTTCCTTCTGATACTTGCGCAGCGTGCCGACGAACGACTTGGGCGGTTCGGCGGCCTTGATGCCCTCGAAGTGCTTCAGTTCCTCGCGAACCTTCTTGAAGCCCGCGTCGAACCGGGCTTCCGGCTGCGCGGCGAGAAGGGCATCCAGGAACCCGGCTTGATGTTTTTGAAAGCGGATCGTTTCGTTCTTGAGTTCTCCGAGCCCGATGAGGAAGCCGTGTTTCTTGAGCCATTCCTCGGGCAGCATGCCGAAGGAGCCGTCGCCCAGGACGATGGTGTTTTCTCCTTTGCGGAGGGCGGCGAGCAATTGCGGCAGGGAGACGGATTGGTCGCCGAACTGGACGTTGCCGTTAAGCTCGAACCAGTCGATGTTGGTCTTGATCTCGAAGTCAAACTTGCCCGGCTGGCGATAGAGCTTACCCTCCGCTTCGACGTGCCAACCTTCGGAAGTAAGAGTGCGGACGAGCGCGGGCACGGCGCGGACATTGACCTCGAAATGAGGCTCCTCGCCGTAATTGCTCGACCACTTGAAGCCCTTTTCCTGAAGGAATTCGGCGGCCGCGCCTTCTTTCTCGCGATCCCGATGCACGAGGAGATTTTTCTCGGGAACGAACAACTCGCCCAAATCCGTATAGAGAGCGATGTTGCCCTGGTAGTCGAAAGAAAGTTCGCCCCAAATGCGTTCGCCGTCCCATTGGCGGTCGGGCTTGATCGTCAGGCGCGGCGACGGTACGGCCTGGATGGTCTCGATGCGATGGCCTTCGGGCCAAATGACGGCCGGCGGATGGCGCAAGGCGTAGAAGCGGCGCTGCCATTCCTCAAGCTGCTTGGCGGGCACGGTGAGTTCGGGATGCGTGCGGAAGAAATCGAGCCAAGCCCCGTCGCCGATGTTGCCGATCCGGCCGATGCGGTTTTCCAAGACGACCAGACCGGCGGAGATGAGCGACGCACTGCTAAGCGGCAGGCTCTCGCCCGGGTGTTCCAGAAAGCCGGAGACGCGAAATTGCTTCCCCTTATCGATCGCTTCCACGCGCAGGGTGAAACTCAAGGGAGCGCCTTCGTCCCAAGTCAACACCGTCAAATCGCCGCGATCGACCTTGCGCGCGAAGCATCGGCCCGTCGCGCACACACGCGGCAGCAGCACCTCCGCGAGTTCCTTGCCAACTCGATAGCGGCTTTCGTTGCGCGAGGTGTAGTAGCCATAGTCCATTTCCTTACGCGCGCCGAGAAGGCAGGCGCCCGCTTCGCGATCAACCGGATCGGGAAGTTGTAGCAGCAAGTCGTGCCCGAGGGACTGCATGCGCGGCGGCGACCATTCGCCGTTGCGTCGGCGTTCGCGCACGCCAATCGACATGGGCAGATTATCGGCGTCTTTCGGAAACCATGTCTCCAAGATGTAGACGAGTTGCCTCGTTCCCCATGTCCCTTGCTGGTTTGAGTTCTGCGGGCGATTGACGCGTTTTTCCAGGTCGGTGAGATCTTTCCGCCAGGCGGGCGCGGGCTTTTGATCTTTTTTGCCGCGGCGCGACTTGCGGCGCGAGGGCCGACCCTGGCGCGCGACGGGAGCGTGCCCATTGGGCGACGCGGCCTCGTCGTTCATGTCCAGGTCGATGAAGATGCCGTTGTTGGTGCCGTCGCCCCGCAAATACCCTCGACGATCCGCCTCCAGGAGCGTGGCCCAGACATGCTTGCAAGTGTCCAGGCGATCGGCGAAATACTCGCAATCGCAATAGACCAACATGGCGTCGTCATCGCGGCGCAGCGTCACATGGTATTGATCGGTGCCGACGACGTTGGCCGACGCCTTCCACGCGTCTCCCACAAGGTCGCGAACCCGTTTCTCGCGGAGATACTGTTCTCCACGCGCGCGTACTCCGGTGTTGACCTGCGGCCTCAAGAATGTAGCGAGCGTCATTAAGCCATCTTCCTGGCAGCCAATGAAAATCAATGTCTCCGCGCCCACTCGAAAAAAGCAGAGCGGCGGCAGGCATTCGTCGATTGCGTTGATTCCTAAGCCCTGTTCCGGGGCTGTTCCTTATTCTTGGCGCTTTCTTGGCCGCGGGCAAGCGCCAAAGCACCATGCACGACGACTTCTTCGCCCAGCGCCGCGGGGACTATGTCGGTGCAATCGGTGAAGGGCGGAAAAACATGCCGCGCCACCAACTTCCGCAACGGGCCGAAAAACAATTCTTCCCCCATCAGCGACACCCCGCCGCCGATCACGATGCGCCGCGGACACAAAAGGGCGATGACCTGGCACAAGCCCAGGGCGAACTCCTCAAGGGCCGTATGCAACGCTTCCCGGGCCAAGGGATCGTGATGTCGGGCCGCGTCGGCAACGTCTTGGGCGGTCAGCTTGCCCTTGGTTTGCTGAATATGCCGCAAGAGACAATCGAGATCGTGTTTCTCGTGGAGCAATTCCTCGGCGGTCGCCACGATGCCCCAACCACTGGCCAGACTTTCCAGAGGACCGCGTCGGGCGGCGTGGGAGGAGAAATGCCAAACGGCGAGATGGCCAATCTCCGCCGCTCCCCGGCCGACGCCGCGATAGATCTCGCCATCGAGAATCAAGCCGCCGCCGATTCCGGTGCCCACCGTCACATAGAACAAGGGCGAAAGTCCCTGGCCCGCGCCAAAAAGCGCCTCGGCCAATCCCGCGACATCCGCGTCGTTTCCCAGCGAAGCCGGCAGGCTTAGCATATCGGAAACCCAGGCGGCCAGCGGAAAATTATCCCAACCTTCGATCTGATGCGACTTGATGACAGTTTGGGTCCGGTCGTCGACGGGACCACCGAAGCCGATGCCGACGCCTTTTAGCGCCTGCCGATCGCTGCCGGCTTGCCGCATCAATTCGGGGACGGCCGACTCAATTTGCTCGCGAATGCCGTCGGCGCCGCGGGCGACATCGACGGCGCCGCGCCAAAGCGCATGCAATGTGCCGTCGCCGGCGCCGATGCCAAGCTGGAGTTTGGTGCCGCCGATCTCGATGCCGAGGTACATGACAATTCGCGAAGATTTCTGACTGTATAAACGCCTCCTTCGCCATTGTACGGATAACCATGGTCGAAATCGGCGCAAGGAATTACTCGTAAGTCGCGCTGCCCGGAGGAACCGGAGCGGTTATAATTCAACTCATGATGAGCAAAGCCACAATTGCTGAAACGCAGTCCACCAGCCTGGCGGACTTCATCGTCGAAACCCAAGGCGTTTGCAGCGGGCTGAATGGCAGCGATGATCCGCTTCCACTTGGATAAATCGTAAATAACTTGCCGAGGGGATGAGTGCATGTCGATCGCACCGAGCAACGATCTGGCCGACAGCGCCCTTGCCCAGTCGAAGCCCTCTTTTTTGCGGAGGATCAGGATTCGCGGCTACAAGAGCATTGCCTTTTGCGATGTGATGCTGGAGCCGTTGACAATTTTGGTTGGCCGGAACGCTTCGGGGAAGAGTAACTTTCTCGATGCGTTGGGGTTTTTGCGGGATTTGATGAACATGCGTGTGGCGCACGCGGTGAATGAACGCAAGGGCTGGCGTGCCCTCCACTGCCGCGCCGCTTCGACACCTTACATTGAAATGGAGGTGGAGAGCACATTTGAAAGCATGGGCTCGATGTGGGATGCGGCCTATCACTTTTCTCTCGAAGTCGGCGCCCAGAACCGCGTTCAAGCCCACGAAGAAAAGCTCTCGCTAAATCAACACGGCACTAATTTGAAATGTGGCTTTCGAGTAGTTGAAGGCGGCGTTCGGTGGACGGGAATCGACGATTTTAGGTGGTTAGGAGACCTTATGAGAAGGCGTCAACAACCTACTGCTCAGGATACACTTTTGTTGAACCTATTGGGCGTTCAGCCATTCATTGATTTCGCGGGTCCAATTGCGTCCTCCCAGGTTTACAACTTCCACCCTTCCGCGATTCGCACGCTACAGCCGGCGGATATTCTTTTACCTCTTGAAGCGGATGGGTCAAATCTGGCGAGGGCAATTGAGGGTCTAAAAGAAATCGAACCCGAAACATTCAATCGCATTGGCCAGTATCTAAGAACCATCGTTCCGGGAATCGCAGGGGTCTACGCGCACCAAATCAGCGAGTACGAGACCGTGCGCTTTATCCTGCAAGCCGTGGCGAATCAGCCCGCGCTGGAATTTGACGCTGCAAGCATGTCGGATGGAACTCTACGCATCCTCGCCTCGCTGGTCGCGGCATTTCAGATTGTCCTGCCAACGGGATTTCCCGGTTTCATCGGCATTGAGGAGCCGGAAACCGCATTGCATCCCGCGGCCATGCATGCTTTGGTGGATGCTCTGGATGAGGCAACATTGCGGACGCAGATTCTGTTGACCACGCACAGCGCGGACATGCTGGATAATCCAACCATTCAGCCGAAGAATGTGCGCGTCGTGCAGATGATTGACGGGCAGACGGTGATCGCGCCGGTGGATGCGGCGAGCATCGAGATCGTGGCCCGTAATCTCAACACTTTGGGCGGACTGGAGCGAGAAAACCAGCTTGAGCCTGACCTGGACGATCAGGCGCGGCAACGCGATCTGGGACGCCAAGCGGAGGAAAGTCCGTGACGTATTTCCTCGTGCCCATCGTCGAGGGTCAAACCGAAGAACGTTGCATCGAGAAACTCCTGCAACGAATTTGGTCGCAACTCCTCAATGCCCCCTCGCGATTACAGGTTCTTCGTCCCTCGCGCGCCAAACGCGATGCCCTGCTCAATCCTGATCACTCCTGCCTGGCGGACAAGATCGAAGAGGCCCGCGTGAAGCTCGTTGATCGATTACGACGCGATTCGTCCGCTCACGGTCTTCTGCTTCTGTTGCTCGACTCCGAAAAGAATTGCCCTGCCCAGATTGCTCCTCGCCTACTGGAGAGGTCAAGGGCCATTGTTTCGGATATCGCGATCACATGCGTCCTAGCCAAGCGCATGTTGGAGAATTGGATCGTAGCGGGCGCCTCTTCGCTCTCGGGAGTGAACGACCTACCCGCCCTCCTCCCACCTCGCGACCAATTCGAGGACCGCAGCGGCGCGAATTGGCTCGACACTCAACTTCGCGGCAAGAACTCGTCACGTAAGTACAAGACGGCAGACGCCGAGGCGTTCGTAGCGGCCATGGACCTTTTGGAATGCCGGGCCAATGCCCCTTCGTTCGATAAACTCTGCCGGGAGTTGGAGCGTTGGATCGGCAAGGATCGGGATGCAACTGCGTAGTGGTCGGGTGGGGCCCCTTCGACGGGTCCGCCAAAGCCGATGCCCACGCCGCGCCACAAAGCCCGCAACGTACCGTCGCCAGCGCCAATGCCAAGCTGGAGTTTGGCGCCGCCGATCTCGATGCCGAGGTACATGACAATTCGCAGGCAAACCGCCGTTGTCAGAAGATTCCAACCGCGCGGCGGGCCTGGAAACATTCCGGGCTGCCGGCCTCGAACTCGCGGCAGAGGCCGGGCCGGCTTTCGTAGATCGCGCATTCCACATGCCGTCCGACCTTGCCCTCCAACGCTCGGCAAACGCGACGGCCTTGTTTGTTGATGCGCGTGCCCAGCAAAACGATTCGGCCGTCCTCGGCGTCGTCGAGCAATTCGATCAATGGTAAACTTAACGCGCGGAGGAGCGGCTCTTCGTCGGCGGCGACTTGAATGTAGCCTTCCCCCAAAAACGGCGAAACGCAACACGCGCCGCAATCAAGACAATTCGGCGGAGTGGGGGTAGAGGAAGGCATTCTTTTTACTTCGTGCCGAATGGTGCTATCACGACATGACCAGGCCGCCGTCGATATTGTAGCCCTGTCCGGTCACCATGCGGGCTTCGTCGCTGGCCAGATAGACCGCCATGGGAGCGATGTCCTCAGGTTCGAGCCGGCCGCCGATGGGGGTGAGCGATTTGACGATGTCCTCGGCGCTGATGCCGCGGCGCTGGGAATCGTAGGCGATTCGGCTATCGTTCATCTGCGTGCGCACCGGTCCAGGACAGATGGCGTTGACCGTGACACCCAACGGCGCGACCTCCAGGGCGAGGGTGCGCGTCAGGCCCAAGAGCCCGTGCTTGCTCGCGGCGTAGGCGGCGCCGTGCAGGCTGGCAATCTTGCTGTTGATCGAGGCGACGTTGATGATCCGACCCCGCTTCTTCTCGATCATCGCGGGCAATACCGCCTTGGACAGACGATAGGGAACCGTGAGGTTGAGCGTTAACGACAGTTCCCAGAAATCGTCATCGAAATCGATCAGAGGTTTCGGATTGGCGCTGCTGCCGATACCCGCGTTGTTGACCAAGATATCGATCGCGCCCCATTTGTCGGCGACCTGGTTGATGACTTGCGCGGCGGAGGCGCGTGGAACCAAATCGACGGCGACGGCGAGCGCTTCTCCCCCCGCCCCCTCAATCGTCCGCACCACCTCGTCGAGCTCGCCCACGGAACGCGCCGTGACGGCCACCTTCGCTCCCGCGCCGGCGAGCGCCAGCGCGATGGCTCGGCCGATGCCGCGTCCGCCGCCCGTTACCAGGGCCACATGCTTGCTCAAGTCGAACATAGTTGCCTCTTCTCGCGAACGTGTCACTTCGGCAGCAGTTCCACGCACACCAGGCGTTTCTCACTGCGAATGTACATCAAGCCGTTCGACACCACCGGCGCCGACCAGCAGGGATACTCCAGGATCGGCTGCCCGGTCTTGTCGTCCTGCAACTCGGCGACCGAGACTTCCTCGAACTTGTTTGGATTCACTTTCAATAAGCGTAGCGTCCCTTCCTCGCCCAGGCATACAAAATGGCCGTCGATCATCAGAAGACTGGTGCGATTGAGATCGGGGACGCTCCACATCACCTTGCCGGTGGCGAGTTCGACGCAGCGCAATTGGGCATTGCGGTCGTGCCGGCCGCTGGAGCCATAGACGTAGCCGTCGTGATGAATCGGCGTCATCCAGTGGCATTGCAGGCTCTTCTTGAAGCGCTTCGCGTCGGACCAGACGACGTCGTAGCCGCCCGGTTTGACTTTAAGCAGGGCGGCGCCGGGACCGTAGGTTTCCGAGATGAGCACTTGGTCGCCCACGACGATGGGGCTGGAGGCGTTGACGCTTTCATAGTCGTCGCTGCGCCAGGGGAAGTGGAAATCAATCTTGCCGGATTTGGGTTCGAAGGCCAGCAAGCCGCCGCGGCAGTAGGCGAAGCACCAGCGCCGGCCGTTGATGGTCGCCAGGGCGGGCACCGAATAGCTGGCGAGTTCATCGCTGATCTTGTAACGCACCTTGCCGGATTTTTTGTCGAAAGCGACGATGCCCGTGCCGTTGCCTTTCAAAGCCGCGAAGTCCTTGCCCGCGCTGCCTTCCGGGCTGCCGCCCACCATGACGATGAGCAAGTCGTCTTCGATGACCGGAGCGCTGCCGACGCCGAAGAAGTTTTGTACGAAGCCGTATTCCGTGGCAGTGTCGACCTTCCAAAGGACGGTTCCGTCTTTGACGCTGAGACAATGGAGCACGCCTTCGACGCCGTAGAGATAGACGCGGTCGTCGTCGATGACCGGGCAGCAGCGCGGACCGCCGTTGTAGCCGTAGCGATCGCGGTAATCCGTGGGATACTCGAACTTCCATTGAAATGCGCCGGTGCGGGCGTCGAGGCAGGAAAGACGCGCATCGTCGCCGATGCGGTCAAAGAGAAAGAGCTTTCCATTGCTGATCGACACGGGAGAATAGGCGATGCCCGTCTTGCGATGCCAGAGCACCTTGGGCCCTGCTTTGGGCCAGGGTTTGATGCCCTTCTCACTGGAGACGCTCGTGCCCTTGGGGCCAAGGAAGTGGGGCCAATCCTCCGCCCAGACGGCGGCAGTCAGAAACAGGACGGCGCACACCGCGATCCGCCGCAACACCGAGGAAGTACATATCATGAAATTCACCCTTATTCCGCCTGTAACCACTCCGGCTCGTAGCGTATTATTAGGTTCGACAAAGCATTAGTCATCCGCGACGCCGGCGTATTCGCCGAGCCATTCAAACTTGGGGTATCGGTCGAAGAAAAAGAACTCGATGAGGATCCCGGGCGTCCAACGGCCGCGCACGACTTCCTTTCTCTCGCGGTTGGCGCCCTTTTCGCGCTCGAAGTATGCGTCTTTGGAAAGGCCTTCGTCGAGATCGATCTGAAGAGCTTTCAGCATCTTCTTGCGCATTTTCCGGTGCTGCGACAATAGGGCGGCGACGTCTTTCTCCGGGTGACTGCGCCACGCCGCGCGGGGGCGTCGCATCAGATACGCCTCTTTGCTCGGCGTGCGGTCCGTCGTGCTGAGCGACCAATCGTCGTCCATGGGGCTGACGATGACGCAGCGCATGGGCACGGAGTCGCCGGCGGGCGTGAAGCCTTGGTTGATCTCGGCGTAGCAGCCCTCTTCGTCATTGATGAAAAGGCGGGCGAAGCCGGTGGGGAAGTTTTCGAGTTCGGTAATGACCGTGTAGTCGACGACTTGGGCGAAGCCGAGTCGCTCCAAATCCGCCGTGGTTTCCTCAAGTCGATCGGTGTCGAGATCGGGAAACTTGGAAAGCTTGGCAGTGCGAAAATCAATCTCATCGGGCATGGCGCTCAGGATTTGGCCTTTGAGCGTGAGAAGCACCCACAGTCCCAGCGGAATGAGGAAAATGAGAACGGTGATGGTGACCGCGACAAGCGGATGAATGCCGCTGTCGCGCAATTTTTCCTCGATGAAGTTCATCAACCAGCCCTGACCAGCGCCGCTGATGATCAGGATAAAGACGGCCAGCGCGGCAAGGGCGCCGATGCTGCTGATGACGCCGGTAACGGCAACCAATGCGCC
>Ga0163144_10012351_pt1 | contig 17947 bp, 21 predicted proteins | sample OliLak19BULKMAT1_FD_123175 | JGI IMG/M metagenome (GOLD analysis project Ga0163144, IMG submission 123175) | Freshwater microbial mat bacterial communities from Lake Vanda, McMurdo Dry Valleys, Antarctica - Oligotrophic Lake LV.19.BULKMAT1 | ecosystem: Environmental > Aquatic > Freshwater >...
CCCAGGCGGCGCGCTCGACGGTCGAGCTCCTGCAGGAGTTCAACGGATCCGGGGGCGGCCTCTCCCCCGCGATGAAGGCCGTCCGTAGCTCTAGAGCTTCTGACCCTTGGCAGGTTGCCCTTTCAAGAGGAACGTCTTCGGATATTGACCTCGACCGCAGATCTTGAACGAGCCGAAGTCCTTGTACCAATCGCCGTCCGGAGCCTCTGGATCCGATTCACGCCAGACCTTCAGAGCGTAAAGATCGGCCGCGGTGATCTTCCGTTCGCGAAGGCGCTCGATGAGGTGATCCCGCAGCGCGCGCGGGAGATCAGCCCACTGCACAGGCGGCATCAGTTGCCAAAGGTGAGGCGCGCCAGCTCGGCCTTCAGTCGTTTCTGCTCGCTCCGGCTTGTCGATTTGGCCAGCTGCTCCGCGAGCTCGAAGAAGTGCTCCTTCTCCCGCTCCCTTGCCGCGAGGCCAGACTCGACCAGATCCGCGATGACCTTGCTGGAGCTCAGTCCCTTCGTCTTGGCGAGGGCTCGGACCCGTCGCGAGACGTGCGCTGGGAGACTGACGCTTTGTCGTGTTGACACGTCGGCGGTTTGCATAGCTTCAATCTACCGCAAGTCGCACCAGAGTGGTGCAAGAGCACGGACGAGCGTAGCCTTGGCCTATGACTCGGGACAGCGCGCCCATGATGGACGTGAGGGCCAAGCCCGGTCGACCGGACTTCGTCGCCCCAAGCCAAGATCGCTCTTCCTCGAGATCCCCCGAGCCCAGGCCGTGCGGCCGGATGCGGGCCTCCCGTTCAAGATCCTCGACGAGACCGCCGAAACAGTCGGCGTCCTCGTTTCCATCAGCACGATGCACCTCGCGAAGGGCCTGGAGTTCCGCGCGGTGGCGGTGATGGCCTGCGACGATGGAGTGATTCCGCTTTAGGAACGGAACGAATCGGTCGGCGACGACAGCGACCTCGAAGAGGTCTACGACACGGAGCGCCACCTGCTCTACGTCGCCTGCACCCGCGCAAGGGATCACCTGTGGGTGAGTGGAGTGAACCCCGCGTCCGAGTTCCTGGACGACTTCAACATACTGGCTTTACGGGGTGTAGGGATCTTATGCTTGACCGATAATGGGCTAAGAACCGCATAAACCAGCGTCGTCTGTCGGGAGGATGCGTCGTGCCCTAATCCTGGGCTCTGAGCGCGGTCAAGATCGTGGTTGAACAGCACCAGGATGGCTACGTCGCGTATCCCCTGGGCATGAAGGGCGTGATCGTCGGGCAGGGAGACTCCTTTGAGGAGGCGCTTTCTGATGTGAAGTCAGTGATCCGCTTCCATGTCGAGACATTCGGCGCAGAGTCATTCGAGTCCGACACGCCGGTGCTTCAGGCCTTTCTGGCTGAAGCGGTTCTGGCCTGAATCTTCCTCTTGGGGGAAGTTCCCGGTCGACGCTCCAAAGGAGCGGGTGCCGAGGGCGCTCCGCTCTTCCGGGCTTCCACTTGGTGCGCGAAAGAGAGCACATCGGAGTTTATCCGGGCGTTTCAGGCTTCGTGAATGAGATCTGAATCCCCTCCGCCGCCCGGTCCACGCGCCACGCGCTATCCGTTGAAGGACGCTTGCCTGAAACTGTTCTTGCCGTCCCGCTTGACCGCGTACATCAATCCGTCGGCGATCTTCACGAGTTCATCCATGGGTGCCGTGGTGGCGTTGCACGTGAGCGCTCCCATGCTGAAAGTCACAGGCCACTCGTGGCCTCGCATTGCGCCGAGTAAATGGGACTGGAGCTTCGTCAGTGTTGCTCGGGCCGCCTCCTCGCCGGTTTCGGGAAGCAGCAGGGCGAATTCGTCACCCCCGAGCCGGGCGACCACGTCGATCTTGCGGAGGCAGTTGCGCGCAACGCTGACCACGGCGCACAAGAGATCGTCGCCGGTTCCATGGCCGAGTCTGTCGTTGACGGCTTTGAAATTGTCGAGGTCGACGTAGACGAGGGTAAAGGGCCGCCCGTTCCGCCGCGTCCTCTCCGTCTCCATGCGCGCCAGTTCGAAAAAGTGCCGGGAGTTGACGGCGCCGGTAAGTCCGTCCACTCGCGCCATCTCCCGTTCGTGCTCCATCGATCGCTTCAGGCCCGACAAAAGAAAGCTGATGATCAGAAACACATTCAACCGAATCAGCGTATTCCAGACGGGGATCAGGGGATGCGTGTAGGGGTGACCTGCGCCAAGGTCCGCGCTCAGCCACAGGACCGCGCCGGCGACGGCGGTGCCGACCCCAAACGGTTGCCCCAGGACCCAAGTAACAAACGAGATGGGGATCAGGTAAAAGAGCGAGAAGGCGAGTTCGTACCCGCTCAAGTAGTCGACGACGCCGACGAGGCCGGTCAGGCCCATCCCGATTGCGAGGTTGAAGGGACGGCTTCGTTGATCCAGGCTGTCCAGGAATTGCAAGGCTTCTGAAGTGTAGCCGCAGACTTCATCCGCGGGTTGCCGGCCATTGCTCGCGAACGCGTCGAGGCCGTTCACAAGCCTGGCCGCGTGAGCTCGTGCGGCTCCACGCGGAAACTGGCGCACCACGGTCGCCGTCTTCAAGGGCGTGTTGGCGACCATGGCTTCTCGCTCCAGGGTTCGGCGAGGCGCCTTTCCGAGGGTCAGACCGGCCGACACCCAGAGCGCCCGGCAGCCCAGGGTTCACCCCCGCTGGCGTGCCGCGCAGATTGTGCGGGGCCTCGCTGCCTCATTGAAGTTGGCGTCGCTTGATTCCGGGAACCCCGTCGAATCCCTCTTCGAAGGTGGCAATCTCCTTGACGTCGTTGTTCAGCATCACCGCCGCGTGAACCGCGTCGCGGACGCCCAGGCCGCGCTGCGTTCGGACCAGATCACGCGCTCGATCCGTGTCCGCAAGCGACACAGGAAAGACGATGGGGCAGAGCTGGGAGAAAAGGTCGTAGATCTCGACCGCCAAATCGGGGCGTTTGAGCCCGACATACCGGTACAGGATCTCCTGCAGCACCTCCACACTCGTACAGATCTCCACGTGACCCGCGCGAGCGGCCTCAAGCAGGCGGCGTGATGGATCCCGGTTTGGATGATCCCGCCCGGCCACGTACATCGGGATGTTCGAGTCGACGAAGATCAACCCCGTCCAGCCTCGATCTCGACGAGCATCTGGTCGATGCCGCCCGTAGGAGCCCCGAGGCTGGCTAGCCGGTCGAGGGGATCGGTTGCCGTGTTGGGTCGCCGGAGGGCTTCTTCGATCGCCACCCGTACCCACTCACCCTTCGACTGGCGTTTCCGGGTAGCGGCCTTGCGGATCCTGAGATCCAGAGATGGAGGGATGAGGACTTGAAGCCGATGACTCATATGAGCATGCTAATCGGCTCGGCTTAGCCCGGTCAAACCCTCGTGCGCCTTCCGGTTGCCTTTCTTCCTCCCTTGGTAGCGGACTTCCGGTCGGAGGCGTTGGACGGGATCGCGCGCGAGATCTTCGGCGCAGCCGTTCCCTTCGATCCAACCGCGACCTTCCTGGCCGGGCGCCGGGCAGGGCCAGGGCCCGACCGGCCTGAGCGATCAAGTCCTTTCTCATCGATCCTATCGGTCTAGACTTTGTCTGTGTATACTCAGCACTGAGTATGCACAGTGACCTTGTGATCGCGCGGGCCGACGGACGGCCGATGTATGTCCAGATCATGGAGCAGATCAAACAGCGGATCGCCGTCGGCGACTGGCCCCGCGGCGAGGAGATCCCTTCGATCCGCCAGCTTGCCGTGAGTTTGAGCGTCAGCGTGATTACGATCAAACGAGCCTATCTGGAGCTGGAGCGCGAGGGCGTGATCATCACTCAGCACGGGAAGCCGTCGCGGGTGGCGGCCGAGCCGAACCTGACCTCGCACGACCATGCGGCCGATCTGGCCCATCACGTGACCGAGGTGGCACGACTCGCCGCCCTCATCGGCCTTTCACACGACGATCTAAACGCGCGGCTTCACGACGCCACCGACCAACTGAAGAAGGAACAACCATGACCGATCTGGCCGCGCGCCTCGAAGGCGTAGGAAAGTCGTACCCGCACTTCATTCTGAAAGATCTGAATCTCGAGCTGCCGACCGGCAGCGTGACCGGCTTCATCGGCAGAAACGGCGCGGGGAAGTCCACGACCATTCGCATCCTGATGGGTCTGGTCCATCACGATCGTGGCTCCGTCACCGTGTTGGGTCAGGCGATGCCGATGCGCCAGGCCGCGGCGAAGCGCGATATGGGTTTCGTGTCCGAAGACATGCGTCTTTACAAGGCCGCGACTCTTGCCTGGCACATGGAATTCATTCAGTCGGTCTTTCCAACGTGGGATCAGGCCTATGCCGATACGTTGATGAAGCGCTTCGATCTTCAGGCTGCGCATCCGATCAAAGGTCTCTCCCACGGCCAGCGCGTGAAGGCAGCACTACTGCTCGCTCTTGCGCGCCGCCCGAAGCTGCTGGTTCTCGATGAGCCCACCACGGGGCTTGATCCGGTGGCGCGACATGAAGTTCTCGCGGCACTCATGGAAGCAATCGCCGACGAGAGTCGCACGATTCTGTTTTCGTCGCAGAACACGCTCGATGTCGAGCAGATCTCGGACCAGATCACTTTCATCGACAAGGGTCGCATCGTGGAGTCGGGTAACAAGGAGGAGTTCCTGGATCGGTGGCGGCGCTTCCGACTGGACGTGCCGCGCGGTGCCAGCGTTCCCGTTCTGCCCGGAACGATGGGTCCTGGAGTGAACCCGCCTGGTTCGCGGCTGAACGTGGTCGTCACGAATCGGTTCGAGATGTCGATGGTCGCGGCGTATCAGGCAGCCGGCATCACGGTTCAGGCGATCGAGCCGCTGACCCTCGAGGAGATTTTCGTGACGACAGTAATGAGCAAGAAAGAGGGAGCGACTCAATGAGCAATGCAGGGATCGATTGGACGCTGGTGCAGCTCCTGGTTCAGAAGGATTGGTTCTTCATGCGCAAGCCGCTGGCGGTCTACCTGGCGCTAGGCGCCTTCGGACTATTCCTGATGTCCGCGGGAAGCGAGGGGACGTTTTACGCGGGGAGCGTCTTACTGCTCACCCTTCTGATTTCACTCGGCATTCATCTCGTGATGGCGACGGTGATTGAGGAGCGCACCCATCAGACGCTGGCTTTCGTTATGAGCCTGCCGATCTCGCCGCGTGAGTACACGACCGCGAAAATCCTCGCCAATCTGACGATCTTCGCCATCCCGTGGCTGATCCTGATGACGGGCAGTCTCGCCATCCTGGGCTTTGGGCTGGAGGGCGCCGGGCTGGGCCTGATCCCTTTCGCCGCGGTGATCCTTATGGAGATCTTCGTGGCCTACTGTTTCGTGCTCGCCGTCGGACTGATCTCCGAATCGCAAGGCTGGACCATCGCCGCGATCGTGACAACCAACCTCCTCTTTCAGGGCGTCTTGTATGGGGTGTCGCACATGGAGGACATGGCCTCCACGATGAAGGGCTCGCAAACGGTGTGGAATGCCACTTCGATCGGCCTTCTCGGAATCGAGTTCGCGCTGATCGCGATCCTGGTCGGCGCGACGTTTCATTTCCAGGGACGCAAGACCGATTTCATCTAGACCCGGATCGATGGAACCGCAAACAACTCGAGACGTCCCGCTCGGCTATCTGCGCACCTTCCTCACTCTGCTGGTGGTGGCGCACCACTCGGCCCTCGCGTACTACGCCTTCGCGCCAGCGCCGGCCGCTTCACTCAAGGAACTGCCCATGATGTGGACGGCGTTCCCCGTGGTGGATCCTCAAAAGTGGCCCGCGGCGGCGCTCTTCATCGGCTTCAACGACACCTTCTTCATGTCGCTGATGTTTTTGATCTCTGGAGTCTTCGTTTGGCCCGCTCTCTTGCGCAAAGGTTCGGTGGGCTTCCTGCGAGCCCGCTTGATCAAGCTCGGCATTCCTTTCGCCATCGCCGCCGCCGTACTGTCGCCCCTTGCCTATTACCCATCGTACTTCGCAACCGGAGCCGACCCGGCTCTGGGATCATTCATGAAGGAATGGGTGACGCTCGGCGTATGGCCGGCCGGGCCAGCCTGGTTCCTGTGGGTTCTCATCGCCTTTGGCGTAGTCGCGGCGGCCGCATCGAAGATCGCGCCGGGCCTTGATCTGCGCGCTGCCCGTGCGCAGGAGACCCTGTCTGAGAGCCCGATGCGATATGCCCTTGCCTTGATCGCGATCTCCGCTCTCGTCTATCTCCCGATGGCCGCCGCCTTCACACCGGAAAACTGGTCGAATGTGGGTCCGTTTTGGTTTCAGACGAGCCGCCTCCTTCACTACGCGGTCTATTTCGTAGCCGGGATGGGCCTCGGCGCGCAAGGCCTCGGACGCGGATTGCTGGCGCATGGCGGAAAGCTCGCGCGCCGGTGGCCGCTGTGGATCATGGCGTCGATGGCCGCATTCGTGCTGGGGATGGTCGCGCTTTTCACCATCCTGAAGACCTACGGCAACGGCGGAACCGGCCCGTCGATGACTCTGAGCGCACTCGGCAATCTGACCTTCGTTCTCTCTTGCGCCACGTCATCGCTTGCCTGCCTCGCGGTGTTCGTCCGGTTTGCACGCGAAACTCATCCGATCCTCGACCACCTCAGCGCGAATGCTTACGGCATCTACTTGTTCCACTATGTCTGCGTGAGCTGGCTTCAGATGGCGCTTCTTGGGACAACATCTCTTCCCGGCGGATTGAAGGCGATGACGGTCTTCGTCGGCACCGTGGCGTTGAGTTGGATGCTGGCGTCTACCCTGCGGCGCATCCCAGCCGTCGCTCGCGTTCTCTAGCAGTCTACGTTCCCAGTATCAGGCGCGGCTCTCACGAGGCAGCAGCGCAGTTGAGCCAGGCGGCGGCGCGAGGTGTGAGTCCATCATGGCCTGAGTCCGCCCGATCTGTTCCGCGGTGAGGACGTTCAATCCGGGGTCCATGCCGCGCGAAAGCTTCGCCGTCGCAACGCCCAGCAGCCTATGAGAACCTTCGGGATCGCCCACGAGACGGGCCAGCGAAGCCTCGGCCAGCGCCCGGCGTGACGCGTCCACCACGCCGCCCTTGGCGCGCGCCATCCAGTGTCGCGACGCCTCGATGTCGCCGAGTCCGGTCTGGTGCAGGGCCAGCTCGAGCGCGATGGCCTGACGAAATCCGTCAGGAAAACCGTCGATGTGACCGGAAAGCCACGCGGCGTGCTCGTTGGCATCGCTCTCCCCCCGATCGACTGCGGCGTATCCGAGCGCGGTGCAGCCAATCATGAGGACAAAGAAGCCCGCCGAGGGCAGGGTTTTCCGCGGAGAGGGGGCCTGGGAGGTGGGGGATGAGGTCATGAACGATGTCTCCGTTGTGATGATGGGTTTGACGGCTTCCTAGCGGTCGAGGATCCAGTTGCGCGCCCGCGCCCGGTAGCTCTTCTCCATGATGCCGGAGACCACGCGGGTCTTCTCCACGAAAATCAGGCCGTGCTTCTCAAGCTGCTGGATGTGGTAGTACATCCGGGTGGGCGGGCAGCCGACTTCGGCGGCGATCCGACGCACCGTCTTCGCCTCGGGGGCGAGCGAGTACAGCATGAACGAGCGGACGGGATCCGCGATGATCCGCAACTTGACCGGATCGAGGACGGCGGTGGCGGCGATGCGAGACGAGGATGATTTATCGTTCAAAGTCAAAGACCATTCAATACACTTGAATGGCAGCACCGAGGTCCTCGGGGATTCGACAAGGCCTATCGCGACTCGAACCTGCAAGTGCTGTGAATCGCGGCAGGAGGGGTTCGGGGCACGAGGATGCTGCGTCGCGGGGGGCGTTCAGATAAAGTCCGGCCGTCCCATATCGCGGAGGCGACAGGAAATGAAGATCACACCACTAGGCAAGGCCATCATGGTGCTGCTCGGGCTCACCATCATCTACTTCGGCGTCCGGAATTTCGGCGACGATATCCGGAACTGGGCGACCGGCGGCAAAACCAGCGCACCTGCGCAGACCGTCACGAACTCCGACGACTTCGGTGCGCTCAAGAACGCCCAGGCTGATCCTGGTCGGAATGCAGGTTCCACCGGCGTCACCGCGGGGGTGCTGGCGAGCGGGGGCAAGCTCTCCCGTCCTCTGGTCGTGGCCATCAACACCTGGGCCGGCCACGCGCCCGGCATCGTAGCGAACGGGGGTCTTGAGGCGAGTGCGGCGTCGCTCTACAAGAAGCAGTTCGGCCTCGACGTGAAGTTCGTTCTGCTCGAGGACCCGGCGGCCAAGCTCGCGGCCTTCCGCAACGGAGACATCGACATCATGTGGAACACCGTCGACAACTGGGCGCGCGAGGCGTCGATCCTGGCTGAGCAGAACCAGCAGGCCCGCTCCGTTCTCATGCAGGACTGGTCGCGTGGCGGTGACGGCATCGTCTCGCTCAGTTCCATCACTTCCATCGAGGGTCTCAAGGGCAAGAAGATCGCGTGCACGCAATTCACGCCTTCGCACTTCCTTCTCCTCTATCTGCTCTCGCAATCCGGTCTGTCGCCCGAAGACCGCGCCGCGGTTGAGAAGAGCATCATCTTCACCCAGGACGCTCCGGCCGCCGCCGCCATGTTCAAGGCCAAGCAGGTCGATGCCGCGGTCACCTGGGAGCCCGATCTTTCGGGCGCGGTCACCGCGCGCGAGAACGAAGCCCACGTTCTCATCTCCACCACCGCCGCCACCAACATCATCGCCGACACTCTGGTGGCCCGCCAGGACATCATCGACTCCGCGCCCGAAACCGTGCGCGATTTCATCCACGGCTGGTTCGAGGGCATCGAGATGATGCGCCGCGATCCGGCAAGCTCCTATGCCGTGGTGGGTAAGGCCCTCAAGCTCGACAACGAGACCGTGTCCGGCATGCTCTCCGGCCTCAAGCTCACCGCGTTCGCGGACAACGCCCAGTTCTACGGCCTCACCGGCGGACGCGCGCACTACGAAACGCTCTTCGACACCGCGTTCGTGATCTGGCGCAAGAAGGGTCTCGTCACCCGTGCCGTGAATGCGAAGGACTGGGCCGACACCCGCTTTATCGCGGCGCTGGCTCCCGCCTATCCCGGCGAGAAGGTGGAAGAGGCCAAGGTTGCGGCCAAGGCGCCGTCCTCGCAGGATCGCGCCATCATCAACAAGCAGATCGACATTCACTTCACTCCCGGCTCCGACCAGATCATGCCCGGTTCGTACTTCGTGCTCGATGCGCTGGGCGACACCATGACGTCTTTCGGCGCCACCTACCTTCGCGTTGAGGGGAATACCGATTCCACCGGCTCCGCGGCCGCCAATATGACCCTGTCCGAGCGTCGAGCCGTGGCGGTGAAGAAGTACCTCCTCAGCAACTTCCCGAACATCGAGGCCTCCCGCTTCCAGACCATCGGTCGCGGATCGTCGCAACCTGTTGCCAGCAACGAAAGCGAAGCCGGCCGGCAGCTCAATCGCCGCACCGAGATCAAGGTCGTTCTCGCCCAGTAGGGCGCTGCGTCTCGACTTCCTGCTCCCTCAATTCAACTAAGGATGGCTCCAGAGACCTTCGGACTCCGCACGAACCTCTCCCAGGGCACGTCGTTCGCCCTGGGGTTGGTTTCGCCGATCGTGCTCTTCGGGACGTGGTGCGGCCTCACCTACGGTGGGTTTGCGCCTCCGGATTTCCTGCCCTCGCCCACCGAGGTCTTGCGCGGGATATTGCAGCTCTTCATCGAGCACGACCTTTGGGGCGCGATCCTGATCTCGTCGCGCCGGATCGGGATCGCTTTTCTTCTGGCCTCGGCCATCGCCCTGCCCCTCGGCGTCCTGATGGGTTCGTTCCAGGCCGTGAACCGTCTCTTCGAGCCGGTGGTTTCGCCGCTGCGCTACATGCCGATCTCCGCGTTCATTCCCCTCCTCATCCTGTGGTTTGGGATCTACGAGAAGCAGAAGATCGCCTTCCTCTTCCTGGGCGTCTTCGTCTACCTTCTTCCCGTGGTGGTGACGGCCATCCGCGCGGTACCGGACGAACTGGTTCAAACCGCCCTCACGCTTGGAGCCTCGAAGTTTCAGGTCATCCGGACCGTATTGGTGCCCGCGGCCCTGCCTGAGATCTGCGATTCCTTCCGCGTGATGAACGCCATCTCTTGGACCTACGTGATCCTCGCGGAAGCGGTGAATCCAGAGCACGGTCTTGGCTACATGGTCGAGTTGGCGCGCACGCATCAGAAGGCGTCGTGGTCGTTCGCCGGATTGTTCGTGATCGGAGGCATCGGGCTCATCACCGACTCCGCCATCCGTCTTTTCTGGAACGTCGCCTTCCGCTGGAAAGAGAAGACGACATGAGCGGCCCGGAAACCGAACGACCCGCGGGAACGCCGCAGGTCGGCGAGCCGGGCACCGTGGCCATGACCATCGGCGAGGGCGTGGCCCAGGCCACGTACCGCCCCGACCTGAAAGCGAAGAACCCGAAGCTGCGGCTTTCCGGGGTTTGCGTCACCTACATCGGCCGCGATGGTCACGACACCGAGGCGGTCCGCGATGTCTCCTTCGAGATCGAAGACCGACCGGGAGTGGGGGAGATCGTGGTCTTCCTCGGGCCGTCGGGCTGCGGGAAGTCGACGATCCTCAAGGCGGTGGCGGGTTTGTTACCGCCGACCAAAGGCACCGTCCACGTGGGTGGCGAGTTGGTGAAGGGGGTCGGCCGCGATCGCGGGATGGTGTTCCAGGCCTACACTTCGTTCGGCTGGCTTACGGTCCGCGAGAACGTCGAGTACGGTCTGCGGCTGCGCGGGGTGGCACCGAAAGAGCGGACCGAGCGGGCCGACAAGTACCTCAGCGCGGTCGGTCTGGCCGACTTCGCGAACCGCTATCCCAAGGACCTGTCCGGCGGGATGAAGCAGCGGGTGGCTCTGGCCCGCACCCTCATCAATCAGCCGCGGCTGGTTTTGATGGACGAACCCTTCGGGGCTCTAGATCCTCAGACGCGTTGGGGCATGCAGGGCCTGCTCCTCGATATCGCCCGCGCCGAAGACAACACCACCATCTTCATCACCCACGACGTCTCGGAAGCGGTGTACCTGGCGGATACGGTGTACGTGCTTTCCGCCCGGCCGGCGCGCATCCTGCACCGAGTGAATGTGCCCGCCTTCGCGAATCGGGAGATCTCGCTGAAGTCGTCGGCCGAGTTCCGCGCGGTTGAGCGGCAGCTTCTCGACCTGCTCTACGCGCCGTCCTAGCCACAGGAAACACCCAATCAACTCCGAATCTCCCATCGTGGCCGTCGAGGCCGCGCCGACCGATCTTCCCGGAGCGCTGCGCCGAGCCCTTGAGTCCGCCGAGTGGACGAAGTTCGTTCCGAAAGGCGCCGATGTCTCGTTGAAGGTCAATCTGGGCTGGGATCTTTTCATCCCAGGCTCGATCACCTCGCCCTTCTTCGTGGCCACCCTCATCGACGCGATCCGCGACCACGTGGGGAAGATCTACCTGGTTGAGTGCGATCAGGTGCTCGAAGACATTGAGAAGGCCCATCGGATGAGCCTGATGGCCGACGTGTGTTCCCGCAGCGGGGCTACGTGGGTGAACATGGGGAACATCCCGTCGGTCCCGGTGGACGCCCCGAACAACGTCGTCCTCAAACGGATCGAGGTGCCGCAGATCCTCAAGGACACCGTGCTCATCACGGTGCCGGTGATGAAGACCCATGCGAAAACGGGGTTGACCGGCTCCTTGAAGAATCAGTGGGGGTGCCTGCCAAAAACCCGCCACGAGTGGCATCTCGTGCTGGATGACGCGATCGCCGACCTCAACTCCGTCATCCGTCCCGCCTTCGCCGTCATGGATGGCACGATCGGCCTCGAAGGTAACGGTCCCAAGTCGGGGTCGCCCAAGATCGCGAACATGGTTCTGTGCTCCAGCGACCCGGTGGCCTTGGACACGGTCCAGGCGCAGTTCATGGGCCTGGACCCCAACGCGATCATCCATTTGGAACGCTGCCGGGCTCGGGGTGTGGGGACGAACGATCTCAGCAGGATCCAGGTGCGGGGCCTCGATCCCGCCCGGAACCATGTCGACTTCGTACCCGCTCATCACAACGCGGTGTCGATGGTCGAGAACCTGCTCCGCAAGTCGCTGCTGAAGCGGCTCGTCTTCAACACCCCGATCTTTGACGTGTGTCTGGCCGGTGCGAAAACGTACTACCGCATCTGGACGGCACTTCACGCGGAGCGTTGCTGGCAGATCGCCCTGGCGCATCCCTATTACGGCCCGACCTGGCGCACCGCCTACGAAAACCGCAGTCGGCGATAGCGATGGCGGTGCGCGCGGAGGGCCGAGCGCGGACCCCAAACCACCATTCCTAGAGACGCCTCGAGGCCGCCGGATGTGAAGGAACGTCGGGTGGTTTGGTCGGAGCTAAAACGGACGGGGCGCGGAAACCAGCAAGCAGGCGACTGGCGATGTCCAACCTCGCGGAGGGTCGAGTGCGGAGACCAAACCACCGTTCCTGAACGAAGGGGGCCGAGCAGTACCTTCGGCTATCGCGGGGTGGGGGCCCCGCGCCGTCAACTAGAGACGCATCGAGGTCCCCGGATGTGAAGGAACGTCGGGTGGTTTGGTCGGAGCTAAAGGGGCGGTGCGCGAAAAACAGGAAAGGCGACGGGCGTCAGTCGCGATGCCCGCTACGCCAGGCGCAGTTCGAACTTGATGGCCTGAACCCGGCTCTGGATCTCGCCGCGGTCCATATCCCGGTACTTCTGGGGCAGAAGTTCGCGGCTCGTCGACTCGAGCACCGCGCACAAGATCTGCATCTCCCGCTCGCGCGAATTGCTCGGCGGAATGAAATCCGCGAACACTCGCTTCAGGTGCGCCTCCGACACCTCGGAGACCCCCTCCGCCTCCGCCTCCAGTGTCGCGCGCACGAGGACCGCCTCGAGGTCCGAGCCCGAAAGGCCCATGAGCGATTTCTCATCCGCCACCGCGGAAACATCGGTCACGGACGTCTTGATCCCGAGCTTCTTCAGCATCACCCGATAGATCTCGTCGTACTCGGCGGCGGTCTCGGGGTAGAAGAGCGGCACGTGCTCCTCGGCCCGACCCTGACGCTTCAAGTCGATGGGAAGGAGGTCAGGGCGGCAGGTGATGAGGAACCATAGGATCTTCCCGCGATTCCGAGTGTCGCCCATGAAGGCTGCGATCTGGGCGAAGACGCGGTTCTGAGTACCCGAGTCGCCCGAGGCGTCGCGATTCCCGAGGGCCGCATCGGCCTCGTCGATGATTACGCCGACCGGAGTGAGCGAGGCCAGGATCTTCAGGATTCGCTCGAGATTCGCCTCCGTGGAGCCCACCCACATCGACCGGAAGTTCTTGAGCTTTACGCAGGGGAACCCGATCTCGTTCGAGAAACACTCCACGAGAAACGTCTTGGCGCTGCCCACCGGCCCGCAGATCAGGTAACCCATGGGCACCGCCGCCGGATTCCCGCGCGCGATCGCCCGCGCGGCACGGCGGAGACGCTCCTTCACCGCGGGCATGCCCGCGACCATGGAGAGGTCGTACTTTGGTTCGACATACTCCAGAAGTCCAAGACCCTCCGTCTCGATCACTTCTTTCTTGGTGCGCCGCACCTCATCGCGGGTGATCTTCGCGCCTGCCGCGTCCGCGCCGTCGAGGATCTGTCCCAGCTGAACCCGGGTCATGCCCGCGGTCAGTTCGGCCAGCCGCGCCGGTTCCAGCTCGCACATTTTCGCGTACCACTCGGCGGGGCGAACCGCTTCCAGGTACTCGATGCGACCTCGCTGATCGGGACGCACGATCTCGACCTCTCTGGCCGCATTCGCGCGCAGGAGCTTGGGATCGATCTCCGCCAGGGTTTCCGTGACCAGTACGACCACGATGTTCTTGGCGAGCAGGGTCGGATCCTGCGACCACTTCCGAAGGTACACGAGGACCGCGCGATCCTCCGGCGTCCGATACGAGGCGTCGCCCGTGGGCACCACGGTATCGGCGAAGGGAAGCATCATCACCACCGGCCGAGGTGGTGAGGCTATGGCGCACTGCTTGAAATACGAGTCGAGCAGGGCGAAGGCGTTGCCGGGATCCCTCGGCAGGGCCTGCGAATAGGAGGTCCCGTGCACCGCGTCGTAGCTCTTGAGCTTTTCCTGAAAATGCCCGCGAGCTTCGGGGGAAGAGAAGCCGAGACCTTCGGCCCGGTTGTAAGTGATGAGGGCCGGCCAACCGGTGAACAACTCGTGCTGAAGGAAGGCTTCAAGAGAAAGAAACCGAAGACCCGAGGACGAGCGGACGGGAACGAGATCGGCCACTGTGCCGTGGATGAGGAAAGTGTTCGACTGCTTGGCCCGCAGCGCCCGCACCAGCTCGGCGGCCCACCCGGGCAGGCTGTCTATGAAGGACGTCGTCGGAACTGTCGTGCTCATCTTGAACGTTCTCCTCGTCGCGGGGGACGTAGCGTGTCCTGTCGGTTCGGCTGAGAAGTCCGGCTGGACCGGGCGCCGAACACCGGCTGGATTTCCTCGGGCGTTTCCACGAGAGGCCGGCCCACTTCGTCGGAAACCGCGGGAACGCTCGCCAGCTCGGGCATCGATCCGAGCAACTGCTCCATCTCCTGAACGCTGGCCGCGTCCTGATCGGCTTGCGAGAGCAGGTCGTCCATCTCCTGCGAGAAGGCCTGGGCGTCGGTAGCGGCGAGGGACTTCTGGAGAAGCAGTTGGAACAACGACTCGAGAGAATCGAGTTCGGCCAGCAACGCCTCGCGGTTGGCGATGTTGCGCTCGACCGCGGCGAGCAGCTTCTCCTTGATGTCCAGATTCTGTTTCCAGGCATCCGCCACCCGCGGAGCGAGACCTTCAGCGTCGAGTGCGGTCTTGAGCTTCTCGGTCTCCGCCTTCACCCTCTCAGCGTCGAAGGAGCGGATCATGGTGTCGTATTTTCGGACGAGCCAGAGGCGCCGCAGGCATGTGGCGAGGATCGCTTCGAACTTGTCGTTGTACTCCGCCAGTATGCCCTGGCTCGCTTCGGTCAGTCCCCGATAGTTTCCCTGGATCTGGCGGCAGAGTTTCTTCAGGGAGTCGTAGCGCAGTTTCTGGTCGGGATGAAGCTGATCGTATCGCTCGTTCTGGGAGAGGCTCTCGCTTTGCCTGGCCGCGTATTTCTTCTCGATCTCCAGTCGCTTCTTCAGCCGTTCGAACATGAACGGCATCACCATGAACTCGGCTCCCAGCAGGAGAAGGAAGGGCAGCGGCGAGACCGTGGCGACCGCGAGCGCCGACGCCGCCGTGACCAGGATGACCTGGTATTGGTTCGCGATGGCTCGCTTGAGGACCGGGTACTTCTCGAGCACTGATCGGGACTAAGAACCCGCCTGCGGCGTCTTCTGCTGCTGCGCGGGCGCCGCGTCGGGGAAGGGGGCGGCCACGGCGACCGCATCGGGGCGCTTCAGACCCATCTCCACCTCGAACTCGGCGAGAACGCCCTGGGCCTGTATCTGCCGGGCCTTGCGCTCCATCTTGATCCGGTCGACGTCGAGGCCACCGGTGGCGATCTCCACCGAAGCCTTGCCTTCCGCGACCTTCTGCTTGATCTCGTCGAGGTACTTCTCCGCGGTGGAAGCGGTGCCGTAGGAGTCGAGTTCGGCGAGGGCGCTCGAGGCGCTCTTCAGCACTTCGGCCTTCTTCGACTCCTGGATGGCGCGCCGGCACTGCTCGATCTTCGTCTTGAGCTTGCCCTTGATGTCGTCGACCGTGAGCTGCGCGTTCTCGAAGGCGTTGGCCGCGGCCATGTGCTGCTCGCGGGTCGCGGTCAGCTCAAGCCGTATCTGCTGCAACGTACCCGCGTCGTCTTCGGCGAGGCGCCTCGCTTCGGGGCTCCCTTCCTTCAAAGCGGCCTGGATCGAGGCGATGAGCTGCTTCTCCTTCCGCTCCAGTTCGTCTTTCTCCTGCTCCAGCCGGATCACGGTGGCGCGCGTGGTGACGAGGATCTGGTTCAGCTTGGGGAGGGTGTTGCGCATCTCCTCGATGGACTCCTGGAGCATGACCTCCGGGTCTTCCCCGAAGGAAATGAAGAAACCGAGCCAGGACCTGATGAGTCTGCCGAGCCGACCGAACATGGGGGTTGTCTCCTTGACGTTGTGGCGGTTGAGAGTTTACTGAGCGGGTTCGCCGCTGCCGGGCGTTTCTTTGGCACCGGCTCCCGCGCCGCCGCTGCCCACCGAAACCGGGTTCTTCTCGACGAAGGGACCCACGGCGTCGAAGAGCTTTTGCTCCTCTATGCGCTTCCGCGTCTGCCAGGTGGCGAATCGCTCCTGCTCGGCGGCAATGGCGTCGAGGTTCGACTGGATCTTCTCGCGATTCTTGCGAGCGAGTTCGTCAATAGCGGCTTGGAGCGAGGCGTTTTCTTTTTCCCGGTCGGCGTTACGGGCTTCGAGTTTCATCCGCAGGAAACCCTCGAAACCATCGAGGGCGGTGTCGCGGGCGAGGGCGTCCGCAACCACATCCTCAAGAGGCACCGGTCCCGCCGGATTCATACGGAGGAATCCGGAGAGGGCCGCGGCCTTGGCCTTGGAGTCGAGAGCCGCGAAGTCGGACGACGAAAGGATCTCAAGCACCTTGTAGGCGGTGAATCCGTGAGCCGGGTCTTTGATGCCCGAGGCCTTGTAGATGGCGGGAAAATCCGGGATTTCATTGGTGCCGGGGAGCGATTGCTCGTCGAGCCGCGGGGGCGGGAGGCGCTGCAGGAGTTCGCCCATGGTGGGGCGGGGCGCGGAAGGCGGGGCCACCGCCCGGCGAGGCGTGGGTGCGGCGGTAGCCGACGTCGGCGCCCGTTCGGGTTCGGGGGCAGGCTCGTCGGCCTCGACGAGTTTCATCTTTTCGAGAAGACCTTTTAGACCCATGAGGGGAGCGTAGGTGCTGGAGACGCCTCTAGTCAAGGAGCCCGGCGGGCGGCCTTCCACTCCTCCATTTCCTCGAGCGACTTCGGCCAGTCGCCGCGGAGGAGTCGGGAGAGGCCCCGGTCCGCAAGGAGCTTGCCTCCGGTCTGGCAGCCCGGACAGTAGTTGCATTCGTTGGTCGCGTAGGTGATCCGCTGGATAGGAACTCCGCAGACCGGACAGGCCGCCTTCGCTTTGCCGTGAGCGGCCATGTCCTTATGAAAAGCGGTGACCCTCTCCGGGAAACTCTCGCCCCACTGGACTCTCAATCGGTCGCACCACTCTCGGAGGGTGGATTGAGTCGCCCGGTGGAGGCCGTCGATCTGGTCCGCGGTCAGTCGCTGGGTCCAGATTAGTGGAGACAGCCGCGCCCGGTGAAGAATCTCATCCGAGTAGGCGTTCCCGATTCCGGAGAACCGCCGCGGGTCGGTGAGAGACCGTTTCACCGTGTGGTTCGCGGCCTGAAGGCGGGAACGAAAGTCGTCCAGCGACGCGCTCAGAGGTTCGAGGCCTCCGGGATCGTGATCGCGAAGAGCGGCGCGTCCGCGTACCACATAGAGGGAGGCGCGTTTCTTCGTTGAAGCCTCGGTGAGGAAGAGAGAGCCGTGGTCGAAGTCGAGGGCCAGGTGGTCCGTACGCCGGGCCAGAGCCGCAGCGCGTTTCTTCCAATGAAAGCGGCCGGCGATCATGAGGTGGATCACCAGGAACAGGTCGCCCTCGACGCCGATCACGATGCGTTTGGCAATTCGCTCGACGGAGACCACTCGCCTTCCGTTGGCCGCGGAAAGAGGGGGGTCCCACGTGCGCACGAGGAAGGGCGTGCCGAGTCGCGTGGCCTCGATCACCCGTCCGCAGGTGAAGCGATCCAGCGCTTCCACATAGACGGTGAGGTCGGGCAACTCCGGCATCGCCCCTGGATTATCGGACAGTGCGAGCCTTCGTGTTCGGACGTGGTCCGCTATCGTTCCGATGAGTGACACGGCTCGTTCCCTGGCTGGCCGCGGTTTATGTGGCCTTGTTGCCTTTCGGCCGTTC
>Ga0163144_10012352_pt1 | contig 17946 bp, 19 predicted proteins | sample OliLak19BULKMAT1_FD_123175 | JGI IMG/M metagenome (GOLD analysis project Ga0163144, IMG submission 123175) | Freshwater microbial mat bacterial communities from Lake Vanda, McMurdo Dry Valleys, Antarctica - Oligotrophic Lake LV.19.BULKMAT1 | ecosystem: Environmental > Aquatic > Freshwater >...
GACGATCCGCAGCACGCCTACACCCAGATGCTCGTCGCCTCGATCCTGCCGGTCTGACGCATGTATACACCGTCATCTTCTTCCGGACCGCGGGCCTCCGGCCCGCTCATGACCATGAGCGAGCGGGACGCTCGCGGTCCAAATGAGCCTGAAAACGCGCCCTCGCATCCCGTCGCCTCGACCGGAGCGCGCAGCGCGGAGTGGAGAGACCTGCTCTCCACGATTTGCCGGCTTTTGGTCGAGAGAAGGTCTCTCCACTCCACACCTTCGGTGCTCCGGTCGAGACGACGGAGTCATCCCGCGCTACTCAACTGGACCGGGCGCTAACCATGTCGCCCGTGCTCCGCGTCTCCGGCCTCACCAAGTCCTTCGTCGTGCATGCCCAGGGCGACCTGGCGCTGCCCGTGCTGCGCGATGTGGCGCTGGCCGTCTCGCCCGGCGAGTGCGTGGCGCTGGTCGGGCCGTCCGGCGCCGGCAAGAGCACCTTGCTGCGCTGCCTCTACGGCAACTACCGCGCCGACGCGGGCTCGATCCGGGTCCGTCACCGCAACGATCTGGTCGAGCTGGCCGGCGCCGAGCCGCGGGTGACGCTCGACGTCCGCCGCCGGACCCTGGGCTTCGTCAGCCAGTTCCTGCGGGTCATTCCGCGCGTGCCGACGGTCGACGTCGTGGCCGAGCCTGCGATCCGGATGGGCGCCAGCGAAACCGAGGCGCGTCGCCGCGCCGAGTTCCTGCTGGGCGTGCTGGGCATTCCGCCCCGCCTGTGGCCTCTGCCGCCCGCGACCTTCTCCGGCGGCGAACAGCAGCGCGTCAATATCGCCCGCTCGCTGATTGTCGACTATCCGATCCTGCTGCTCGACGAGCCGACCGCTTCGCTCGACGCCGCCAACTGCAACGGCGTGGTCGAGCTGATCCGCCAGCGCCGCGATTCAGGTGCGGCGATCGTCGGCATCTTCCACGACGCCGCCGTTCGCGATGCCGTGTCGACGCGGGTTCTCGATGTCCTCCCTCCCGGAGCCCACTGATGAGTATCGAGTTAATTCTGACCAATGCCTGGGTCGTCACGTCCGACGACGAATTCGACGGCACGGTCGTCGTCCGCGACGGATGCATCGTCGAGGTCGCGGCCGGGCGTTCGCATGCCCCGGGGGCGATCGATCTCGACAGCGATTATCTCGTGCCCGGCCTGGTCGAGCTGCATACCGACAACATGGAAAAGCACTTCGCGCCGCGACCCGGCGTGAAGTGGCCGAGCCTGCCGGCCGTGATGGCGCACGACACGCAGATCGGCGCCGCCGGCATTACGACGGTGTTCGATTCCCTGGCCCTGGGCGACGTGCATGGGCGTTCCGACCGGGTGCAGAATCGCGAGCGCATGATCGAGGCGGTCTGCATCGCCAGCGACCGCTGCCTGACCCGCGCCGAGCATCGCATTCACCTGCGCTGCGAGATCACGGCCGACGATGCCGTCGAGGCGGTCGACAAGTGGATCGACCTGCCGCTGGTCGGCCTCGTGTCGATCAACGATCACACGCCCGGCCAGCGCCAGTTCCTCGATCCGGAGAAGCTGAAGCAGTACTACATGGGCAAGTACGCCATGACCGAGGCGCAGTTCGACGCGTTCAGCTATCGCGCCACCGAATTGCACGCCAAGAACGCCAGCCGGCATCGCAGCGAGATCGTGGCCCGCGCCCGGTCCCGCGCCTTGCCGATCGCGAGCCACGACGATGCGACGCGCGAGCATGTCCGCGAAGCGGTGCAGAACGGCATGACTATCGCCGAATTCCCGACCACGCTGGAGGCAGCGGAAGCCTCGTGCCAGGCCGGACTCGCCGTCCTGGTGGGCGCGCCCAATCTGGTGCTGGGCGGTTCGCACTCCGGCAACATCGCCGCCATCGACCTGGTGCGCGCCGGACAGGCCGACATCCTGTCGTCCGACTATGTGCCGTCCAGCCTGATGGAAAGCGTCTTCAAGCTGCCCGCATCCGGCGCCGGCATTTCGCTGCCCCAGGCCGTGCGCCTGGCCTCGCTCAACCCGGCACGCGCCGTGGGTCTGGGCGATCGGGGCGAGATCGCACCGGACCGCCGGGCCGATCTGGTGCGGGTGCGGGTGCTCGAGGGCGCGCCGCTGGTTCGCACGGTGTGGCGTGAAGGCGAGCGCGTGGTCTGACGATGGCGCCGCTTGCGAACGCGCCGCTGTTCTATGTGATGGGGCCCTCCGGGGCTGGCAAGGATTCGGTGCTCGCGCGCGCGCGCGAACTGCTGGCCGCCGACACGTCTGTGATCTTCGCCCATCGCTACATCACCCGGCCGCCCGAGGCATCTGGCGAGAACCATGTGGCGTTGAGCGGGCCTGAGTTCGCGATGCGCCGCACGCACGGCCTGTTCGCCTTCCACTGGCAGGCCCATGGCAACCACTATGGCATCGGCCGCGAGATCCACGCCTGGCGCAAGGCCGGGCTTACTGTCGTGGTGAGCGGCTCACGCGAGCATTTCCAGAGCGTGGCCGACGTCGATCCGGATACCTATCCCGTGCTGATCACGGCGCCAGCGGATCGGTTGCGCGAACGCCTGGCCGCGCGCGGTCGCGAGGACGAGGCGGCGGCGGCCAGGCGCCTCGAGCGCAGCGAAGCCTACGACGTGCACGACCCCAGGCTGATCACGATCGTGAACGACGGGCCGCTCGACGAGGCCGCGGCGGCGCTGGTCAGGGCGCTTGCCACGTTTCGGTCCGCACCCGTCGCCCGCCTCCGAGCCTGAAGCGCGCCAGGACGGTGAAGGGGCGGCCCGTCGCGGGCTGGCGAAAGATGCAGAGATCGTTCACCTGCAGCGGGCGCTCGATGGCGCCGGCAAAGCGCTGCCGCAGGGCGACGGCGACCGTCTCCCGTTCCCTCGCACAGGCGATCCGCCCGGTCAGGGTGAGATGGAAGCGCCATTCGTCGAGCACGTAGGGATAGCCCCAGCGCAGCAGCAGCGCGTCCTGGCGCGGCGTGAGACTTGCGGTACGGCGGCGGGCGAGTTCGGCTTCGTCGGCCGGCCGGCGGAAGTCGTCGAACTCGAGGACGCAGCGGTCGGCGAGATCCTGCAGGTCGGGGCAGCGCGCCGCCGGCACTAGTGCCAGAAATCCCGACAGCTCAGCCAGTTCCAGGGACGGCACGACAAAGGCCCGTTCATTGACGGCAAACCGGCCGACCGCCTCGACGAAGTCGCGTTCCAAGCAGTCGTCGGCCAGCGCGATCGGTGCCTTCAGCGTGCCGTGGAAGCCGTAGAGGCACGGCTCGGCCACGATTTCCATAAGGCGCTCGGGAGCCAGGCTCGGCACGGGACGCGGGGGACGCGTCTGGCCGGTCTCGGGATTGCGGCCGAGCCACTGGCTCGCGGTCGCTGCCAGCCCCTCCTCGGGGCGTGGCGTGTAATAGAGCGCGTAGCGCTGGGTCAAGCGGTGCGTCCCTGTGTGCCGATGACAGCAAATCGGATTTTCCCGGAAAGCCAGTCGATCGTCGACACAGTCACAAGGATCATCAGGATCAGGAAGGCAACCTGCGGCCATTCCGCCTGTGCGATTTCGTTGGCGAGATAGAGACCGATGCCGCCCGCACCGACGATGCCGATGATGGTGGCCGAGCGTGTGTTGCTCTCGAAGTAGTAGAGCACCTGGCTCAGCAGGACGGGCAAGACCTGCGGCAGCACGCCGAAGCGGAATCCCTGCAGGTCGGAACCCCCGGCCGAAAGCACGCCATCGACGGGCTTCTTGTCCGCCGCCTCGATGGCTTCCGAGAACAGCTTGCCGAAGGTGCCGAAGTCGGAGGTCAGGATGGCGAGAATGCCTGCGAACGGTCCAAGTCCGACCACGTTGATCCAGATGAGTGCCCAGATCAGCGTATCGACACCGCGGATCGTATCCAGGAACCGGCGACTCGCGATATGGATGATCCGGTTCGCGACCACGTTCTTGGCCGCGAGCATGCTGACCGGCAAGGCCAGGATGGCGGCACCCAGCGTTCCCAGAAAGGCGATCGACAGCGTCTCGCCAAGCGCGCCGACGTAGTTCCAGAGCTGGTTGCCCGGACTGGGCGGGATCATCAGCCCGACCACGATTCCAAGCTTGCCCAACCCGTCGATGAACTTCTCCGGCGAGAAGCCGAACCGCCACAAGGCATAGACGGCAAGAGCCGTCGCGAGCGCGACGGTAACGGGCGGCAGCAGGCGCGCCAGGAGCGGCGCCCGGAAGGACGCTGGATAGCGGCGCTTCAGGTTGGCGCGGTCGGCGTCGGCGCGGGCGCGCAACGGGCTCACCGGAGAATTCATCGACCGTCCAGGCTCAACAGTTTGTGACGCAGGATCTCGGTCAGCCAGTCGATGAGGAAGACCGTGCCGATGATGATCACCAGGATGGCGCTGACGTCGGCGTAGTAGAATTGCCGGATCGTCGAAATCAGCTCCTTGCCGATGCCGCCGGCACCGACGAAGCCCAGCACCGTGGCACCGCGGACGTTGATCTCGAAACGCAGCAGCGTGTAGCTGACGAAATTGGATACGACCTGCGGAACCACGCCGAAGCGGACGGTCTCGACGTAGGTCGCGCCCGCGGCCGTCAGGCCCTCGACCGGCTGCATGTTCACGTTCTCGACGACCTCGGAAAACTGCTTTCCGAGCGCCCCGGTCGTATGGATCGCGATGGCGAGAACACCGGGCATCGGTCCGAAGCCGAAGGCGTAGACGAACATCAAGGCGAACACGATCTCCGGCACGGTGCGGCAGAATTCCAGCGTGCGGCGGGCCGCAAAGCGCAGCGAGGTCGACCGCGTCAGGTTTGCCGACGCCAGGAAGCACAGAAGGAATCCGGCAACAGCCCCGGACAGTGTGCCGAGGTAAGCAATCAGCAGCGTGTCCCAGAGCAGCGCCAGCCAGCCGTCGAGGTTCCAGAACCACTCCCGGAGATCGGCGAAGAACGTCTCCATCCGCAGCCGCGGCAGGATGTCGTAGAAGTAGCTGGCGAAGCGCGGCAGGCCCTTCCAGAATTTCGCCAGGTCGACCTGGCCGGCCCAGCCGGACAGCAGCGACAGGGCGATCAGCAGGCCTATTCCGCCGATCATCCAGCGCCGCTTCGCCGCAACGGCTGCGGTGTAGACATGCGCGAGTGGCGCGAGCTGCGCCGGCGGCAAGGTCGCGACGGTTCTCACGGCAATGCCTCAAAGAATGGGGGCCGCCGAGACGGCGACCCCCGGGTCCGGGCGCAGACCATTAGTTCTTCTTGCGACGCAGTTCCTCGAGGAACTTGTTGAGTTCGATGAACTCGAGATAGTCCTTGTGCCCGACCGGCACGAAGGCGAGATCCTTGCCGTCGGAAAGCTTGTCGAACGCCGCCTTGTCTTTCTTATGGGCGTTGAAGAAAGCCTGCTCTATTGCCTTCTTGAGTTCGTCGGGCATGTCGTTGAGATAGGCGAACGGCGAGCCGGCGAGCAGTGGCGACTTCCAGACGATGCGGAAATCCTCGTACTTCATCGGCGTGCTATCGGCCTTCTTCAGCATGCCCTTGGTGATCATGCGCGTCAGGTTGGAGTCGGTGTCCGAATTCCACCAGTTGGTCGCGGCATCGACCGTGCCCTGGGTCATCGCGACCACGGCGTTCTCGTGGCTGCCCGTCACCTGGGCGACGGCGAAGAATTTCTCGGGCGGCTTGCCTTCGCGGGTCATGAAAAAGGTTGGTGCCTTGTAGCCGGAGGTCGATTCGACGTCGACCAGGCCCAGTTTCTTGCCCTTGAGATCGTCCAGCGTCTTGTAGGAACTGTCGGCCTTCACGTAGACGACGGAGTAGTAGCCGATCGAACCGTCCTGGTTCTGCGTGGTGCCGAAGGCGACGGTGTTGCCGCCGGAGACGGCATAGGCACGGGCGTAGGAACCCGGCCCGAAGAAGCCGATCTGGATCTGGCGGTTCTTCATGCCTTCGATGACGGCGGTGTAGTCGTTGGCGACGCGCAGCGTGACCTTGGTGCCGAGTTCTTTTTCCAGGTATTTCGCGAACGGCGTAAAGCGGTCGACGACGCCGCCGGCATTCTCGGCCGGCACGATGGCCAGTACGATCTCCGGATACTTGGCTTTCCAGTCCTGGGCGACGGAAAGGCCGGGAACCGCGAGGGCGATGGCGCCCGTCGCGAGCGCGAGGGTCGAACGTCGATTGATCATGGCAAAACTCCGATGGTTCGTTTGAGGTGATGCGGTCTTCGGTGACGTCACGCGACCGCGAGCGACGGGCGCAAATCCCGCGCCGGCAGGGGAAGCGACGTGCCGGCCGTGTCCATGACCTCGCCGGCATCGAGGCCGTAGAGTTCCCGGGCGACATCGTCGGTGAGCGCCTGCGGCACGCCATCGAACACGATCTTCCCCTGGGCCATGCCGACCAGCCGGTCGCAATACATCCGGGCCGTGTCGAGCGAGTGCAGGTTGCAGATGACGGTGATGCCGAAGTGCTTGTTGATGCGCAGCAATGCATCCATGACGACCTTGGTGTTGCGCGGGTCGAGCGACGCGATGGGCTCGTCCGCCAGGATCAGTTCCGGCTCCTGCACCAGAGCGCGGGCGATCGCGACGCGTTGCTGTTGGCCGCCGGACAGCGTGTCGGCCCGCTGTGCGGCCAGTCCTGCCATGTCGAACTGGTCGAGTGCCGAAAGGGCGATGGCGCGATCCTCCTCGCTCCACAGCTTGAGCAGCGCCTGCATGGTGCTGACGTGGCTGAGACGGCCCATCAGCACATTGGTCAACACATCGAGACGGCCGGCCAGGTTGAACTGCTGAAAGATCATGGCGCAACGCGCCCGCCATTCGCGCAGCGGACGGCCGCTCAGGCTCGTCACGTCCATGTCGCCGAACCGGATCGACCCCTCCGACGGATCGTTCAGCCGGTTGATCATGCGCAACAGGGTCGACTTGCCGGCGCCGGAGCGCCCGATCACGCCGACGAGCTGGCCGGCCGGGACCTCGAGTGAGACCTGATCGACGGCGCGCTTGTCGCCGAAACTCTTCACAACACCTTCCAGCCGCAACATCGGAACCTCAAAGGGGATCACCTGTCCCCGCTGGGTAGCGACCCGAGACTTCGACGCGACGACGGTTTGATTACAGCTCCGATACAGCGGGTATTTGCCCACCGCGCCCGGTGGACAATTCAGCCGTCCCGGCCGACTGTCATGGTATTGTCACATAACTGTCATAGGACAGTGACCGGCGACGCCTACTCCACTCGCGCAAACCGATGGAGAGACCGATGAAATTCGCAAAGATTACCCTGGCAGCGACCGCGCTGGCCCTGACCTCGTGGACGGCCCACGCCATCGACATTTCGGGCGCCGGCGCCACCTTCCCGTACCCGATCTATGCCAAGTGGGCGGACGCCTACAAGAAAGAGACCGGCAACGGCCTCAACTACCAGTCGATCGGCTCGGGCGGCGGCATCAAGCAGATCAAGGCCAAGACCGTGACCTTCGGCGCCACCGACGCGCCGCTCACGGGCAAGGATCTCGATGAGTCGGGTCTCGTGCAGTTTCCCATGGTGATGGGTTCCGTGACGCCGGTGATCAACATCGAAGGCGTCAAGCCCGGCGAGCTGGTGCTCGACGGGCCGACGCTGGCAAACATCTACCTCGGCCAGATCAAGAGCTGGGACGATGCGGCGATCGCCAAGCTCAACCCCAACGTCAAGCTGCCGAAGCAGGCCATCGTGCCGGTGCGTCGCTCGGACGGATCGGGCACGACCTACAACTTTGCCTACTACCTGGCCGAGGTGAGCCCGGAGTGGAAGGCCAAGGTCGGCGTCAACACCGCCCTGCAGTGGCCGGTCGGCATCGGCGCCAAGGGCAACGAAGGCGTTGCCGGCAACGTGGCGCAGACCAAGGGCTCGATCGGCTATGTCGAATACGCCTACGCCAAAGAAAACAAGATGATCTTTACAAAGATGATCAACAAGGCGGGCAAGGCTGTCGCCCCGGGCTCGGATACGGTGCAGTCTGCCGCGGCGAACGCCGACTGGAACTCTCAGCCGGGCTTCGGTGTGATTCTGGCCAACCAGCCGGGCGACAAGTCCTGGCCGATGGCCGCCGCCACCTGGATCCTGATGTACAAGAAGCCGGAGAAGCCGGCTGAGTCGGCCGAGGCGCTGAAGTTCTTCGCCTGGGCCTACAGCAAGGGCGACGCCATGGCGGCCTCGCTCGACTACGTGCCGATGCCCCAGAACGTCGTCAACGACATCCAGAAGATGTGGCAGGCCGAGATCAAGGGCGCGGACGGCAAGCCGCTGTACTCGCCGACCAACTGATACTGCGGGGGCGGGTGGTTTCCATCCGCCCCTTTCCGTGGGGAGGGGAATGGACTCGGGGGAGCGCGACGTGAGCGAAGTTGTATTGAAGGGCTCGACCGTGACGGCGACGGAAGCTGCCTCGCGCAGCGCCGTGCTCAAGCGGTTGCGAGTCACCGACAAAATCTTTCACGGCCTGACGCGGACGGCGGCGCTCCTCGTGCTGGCGCTCCTGAGCGGCGTGATCCTCTCGCTGGTCTACGGCGCCGCACCGGCGCTCGGCACGTTCGGCTTCGGCTTCCTGTTCGACGAATCCTGGAACCCGGTGACCGAGAGGTTCGGGGCGCTGGCGCCGATCTACGGCACCCTGATCACATCGGCCATCGCCATGCTGATCGCCGTGCCGGTCGGTCTGCTGATCGCCTTTTTCCTGACCGAGCTTTGTCCTCCGGTGCTGCGCCGCCCAATCGGCATCGCCATCGAGCTGCTGGCCGGCATTCCCAGCATCATCTACGGCATCTGGGGCCTGTTCGTGTTCGCGCCCTTCATGCAGCAGTATGTCCAGCCCTTCTTCATCGATACGTTCGCCAACGTGCCGTTGCTGTCGACGCTGTTCGCCGGCCCGCCGTACGGCATCGGCATGTTCACCGCCGGCCTTATCCTCGCGATCATGGTGCTGCCGTTCGTGACCTCGATCTCGCGCGACGTCTTCGACGCGGTGCCGCCGGTTCTCAAGGAGGCGGCCTACGGCGTCGGCTGCACGACCTGGGAAGTTTTCCGCTACGTCGTCCTGCCGTTCACGCGGGTCGGCGTCATCGGCGGCTTCATGCTCGGCCTCGGCCGGGCGCTGGGGGAGACCATGGCCGTCACGTTCGTGATCGGCAACGCCCACCACGTCTCCGCCTCGCTGTTCGCGCCGGGCACGACGATCTCGGCCTCGATCGCCAACGAATTCACCGAGGCGGTCGGCGATCTCTACACCTCCTCGTTGATCGCGCTGGGCCTGATCCTGTTCTTCATCACCTTCGTCGTCCTCGCCATCGCACGCTACATGCTGATGCGCCTGCAGATGCGAGCGGGGTAACGCCATGGCCGACTTATCGATCGCTTCCGCGAACAGCCCGCTTTACGCCGGCCGGCGTCGCCGCAATGCCATCGCCAAGGGATTGGCTCTTGCCGCCACGATCTTCGGCCTCGGTTGGCTCGTCCTGATCCTGGGCATCCTGGTCTACAAGGGGATCGGCGGGCTTTCGCTCTCGGTGTTCACCGAGATGACTCCGCCGCCCGGCGCCGCCGGTGGCCTGCTGAATGCCATTGCCGGCAGCCTGATCATGACCATCCTGGCGGTGCTGATCGGCACGCCCATCGGCATCCTGGCTGGCACCTACCTCGCCGAGTACGGCCGCCACGAAAAGCTCTCCAGCGTCGTGCGCTTCATCAACGATATCCTGCTGAGCGCACCGTCGATCGTCATCGGCCTGTTCATCTACGAGATCATGGTGGCGCCGATGGGCCACTTCTCGGGATGGGCCGGCGCCGTGGCGCTGGCGGTGATCGTGATCCCGGTCGTGGTCCGCACCACCGAGGACATGCTGACCCTGGTGCCCGACACGCTGCGCGAGGCCGCCGCCTCGATCGGCCTGCCGCGCGCCCACATGATCGTCCGCATCGCCTACCGCGCTGCCCAGGCCGGCATCGTCACCGGCATCCTGCTGGCGGTCGCGCGCATCAGCGGCGAGACCGCGCCGCTCCTGTTCACCGCCCTGAACAACCAGTTCTGGAGCATGAACATGAACGCCCCGATGCCCAGCCTGCCGGTGGTCATCTTCCAGTTCGCCCTGTCGCCCTACGAGGAGTGGCAGAAGCTGGCTTGGACAGGCGCGCTCCTCATCACCGTGACGGTGCTGGCGCTCAGCATCGTCGCCCGTTCCCTCACCTCAGCGAGAAAATCGTCATGACCATGACCTCCGGGGCTGCCCCGACCTTCGCCACGCCGGTTGCGACGCACCACAGCATCGACACCGCGGGGCTGGCCGCGAAGATCACCCTTCGCAATCTCGAGTTCTTCTACGGCGACAGCCGGGCGCTCAAGAGCATCAGCCTGTCGCTCTACGCCAACAAGGCGACGGCCTTCATCGGCCCGTCGGGCTGTGGCAAGTCGACCCTGCTGCGCGTGCTCAACCGCATGTACGATCTTTATCCGGGCCAGCGCGCGACCGGCGATGTGCTGTTCGACGGCGACAACCTTCTGCGGGAAGACCAGGACATCAACCTGCTGCGGGCGCGTATCGGCATGGTGTTCCAGAAGCCGACCCCGTTTCCGATGACGATCTACGAAAACGTCGCCTTCGGTATCCGCCTCTACGAAAAGCTGCCGAAATCGGAACTGGACGGCCGGGTGGAAACGGCGCTGCGCCGCGCCGCCCTGTGGGACGAGGTCAAGGACAAGCTCGACGCCAACGGCCAGAGCCTGTCGGGTGGCCAGCAGCAGCGGCTGTGCATCGCCCGCACCGTGGCGGTGAAGCCCGAAGTCATTCTGTTCGACGAGCCGTGCTCGGCGCTCGACCCGATCTCGACGGCCAAGATCGAGGAACTGATCGACGAGTTGAAGAAGGACTACACGATCGTGATCGTGACCCACAACATGCAGCAGGCCGCCCGTGTCTCGGATTTCACGGCCTTCATGTATCTCGGCGAACTCGTCGAGTTCGGCGCAACGGAAACGATTTTCACGACGCCGAAGGACAAGCGCACGCAGGCCTACATCACCGGCCGGTTTGGCTGAGACGCGCCGAGCATCAGAAGGGATAGAACATGGCCGAACATACGCTGAAGCGATTTGACGAGGAGCTGGAGCGGCTGAGCGCCACGATCAGTGAAATGGGCGGCCTGGCCGAGAGCCAGCTCGCGCAATCCCTGGTCGCGCTGCGCGAACGCGACACCGAGGTCGCCGAACAGGTGATCGGTGACGATGCGCGCGTCGATGCCCTCGACATCGCCGTCCAGGAACAGACGGTGAAGCTGTTGGCCTTGCGGCAGCCCATGGCGGTCGATCTCCGTGTCATCCTGTCGTCGATCAAGATTGCAGCCGCACTGGAGCGCATCGCCGACTATGCCAAGAACACCGCCAAGCGCAGCATGCTGCTGACCCAGGGCACCGCGCCGACCGCGGCCGTGAACGGCATCGATCGGCTCGGCCGACTGGTGCGGACGGCACTCAAGGACGTGCTCGATGCCTTCGCCCAGGGCGATGTCGCGAAGGCGCACGCCGTATGGGAGCGCGACGAGGAGATCGACCAGGTCTACACCGGCCTGTTCCGCGAGCTGCTCACCTACATGATGGAGGATCCGCGCACGATCACGGCCTGCACGCATCTGCTGTTCATGGCCAAGAACATCGAGCGCGCCGGCGACCATGTCACCAACATCGCCGAGCTGGTGAGCTTCCGGTCGACCGGCCACGGCTTCGACGAGGCGAGGCCCAAGGGCAGCGCCGCGCTCTACGCCACGGGCGCCGCATCGTGAGCATGGCCGGCGCCATGACCTCCCGTCGCGACACCCAGGCGTCGTCGGTGAAGCCGCGCGTGCTGATCGTCGAGGACGAGACCGCGCTGGTCGAGTTGCTGCGCTACAACCTCGAACAGTCGGGGTTCAAAGTCGTGGTCGCCGGCGACGGCGAGGAGGCACTGGCCGCGGTCCAGGAGGACGTGCCCGATATCATCCTGCTCGACTGGATGCTGCCACTGATGTCGGGCATCGAGGTCTGCCGCCAGCTTCGCCGCCAGACCTCGACTGCCAACGTGCCGATCATCATGTTGACGGCGCGCGGCGAGGAGGGTGACCGCGTGCGCGGGCTCGATGCCGGCGCCGACGACTATGTCGCCAAGCCGTTCTCGCCGACCGAGTTGGTGGCGCGCATCCGCGCCGTGCTGCGGCGCATCCGCCCGGCGCTGGCCGACGAGGCACTTTCCTACGCCGATATCGTGATGGATCTGGTCGCGCACCGTGTCATCCGGGCCGGCAAGCCGGTCCATCTCGGCCCCACCGAATTCCGCCTTCTGCGCCATTTCATGGAACACCCCGGCCGCGTCTTCTCGCGCGAGCAGTTGCTCGATTCGGTGTGGGGAAAGGACGTCTATGTCGAGGCCCGCACCGTCGACGTCCACATCCGCCGCCTGCGCATGGCGCTGAACGGCGAGAGCCAGGCCGACCTGATCCGCACCGTCCGCGCCGCCGGCTATGCCCTCGACTCCACGCCGGGCTGACCTTCATCGATGGGGTGCACCCCCAGCAAGGTTTTCCACACTGCCAGTCACGGTTTTGTAGCCTCGGGCCCTTAGACGAGAGCTGCCCATTCCCGGTCGGCAACCCCACGCCCCCACTTCGGAATGGGCAGGTTCCCCCGGCGCGGTGACACCCCGACGCCGATTTACTTCCCCTCCTTCCCTCAGGAAGGAGGGGTTTCTTTTTCGAAGCGGCGGCGCACCACGATTGCCAGCACTAGCGCCGGCAGGCCGAGCAGCGCGGTGTAGACGAAGAAGATCGCGTAGCCGCCGAACTTGTAGGTGGAGGAGAAATCTGCCTGCAGCCTGTCGACGATCCAGCCCGAGGATCCGCCCATCAGCTTGCCGGGCAAGGTCATGATCGAGGTGAACAGCGCGTACTGCGTCGCCGTGTAGGCGGTGTTGGTGAGGCCGGACAGGAAGGCGATGAAAATCGAGCCCGACATGCCGCCGGCCAGATTGTCGATGCTGATGGCGATCGTGAGGATCAGCGTATCGGGCGTGCCGACCCAGGCAAGCCAGGCGAAGGTGAGGTTGGACGCCGCGATCAGGAAGACCGCCGGGGCGAGCAGCCGCGCGGCGCCGATCCGGAACACCAGCGCACCGCCCAGCAGCGCGCCCAGGATCGACATCACGAAGCCGTAGATCTTGGAGACGTTGGCGATCTGCGACAGCGAGAAGCCCATGTCGATGTAGAAGGGGTTCGCCATCACGCCCATGGCGATGTCGGACAGCCGGAACAGGCCGATGAACAGCAGCAGCACCACCGCCAGCCAGCCATAGCGTGCGAAGAAATCGACGAACGGGCAGACGATGGCGCCATAGATGAAGATCAGCGTCTGGCGGGCCCAGTCGGGCATTGCGCCAAGGCCGGCGGCAAAGGCTGCGACCTTGCCTTCGAGTTCGGCAGCACCCGTGGCGTTGCGGCGCTTGGGCTCGGAGATGATGAAGGTGGTGACAATGCCGACTAGGCCGAGGGCCGCCATCGTGCGGTAGGCGGTCGGCCAGGAGACGAACTCGGCGATGTAGAGCGCCCCGGCGCCGGCCGCGAGCACGGCGATGCGGTAGCCCAACTGGTAAGTGGCGGCCGTGGCGCCCTGCAGCGACTCGTCGGTCGCTTCGATGCGGAAGGCATCGAGCGCGATGTCCTGTGTCGCCGAGGAGAAGGCGACGACGAGCGCCAGCACGACCAGCCACCAGAGATCGGTGCGCGGGTCACAGAACGACATGCCGAGTAGGCCGAGCCCGATGCCCACCTGCGCCAGCAGCATCCAGGCGCGGCGGCGGCCCAGCCAGCGCGTGATCCAGGGCAGCGGTACGCGATCGACGATCGGCGACCACACGAACTTGAAGGAGTAGGTGATGCCGATCCAGCTCACGAAGCCGATGGCGGTGCGGCTGATGCCGAACTCGCGCAGCCACGCCGAGAGGGTCGAGAACACCAGCAGGAACGGCAGCCCGGCCGAGAAGCCCAGGAACAGCAGCGTGACGACGCGCGGATGCGTGTACGTCGCCAGCGCTTCGCGCCAGCTCCGGGCGCTGGCGTCGCTCATGGAGCTACCGGGAACCTCATGCTGAGGAGGCTGCGAAGCAGCCGTCTCGAAGCATGGGAACAAGCACCTCGTGTGTAGCCCATGCTTCGAGACGCACGCTGCGCGCGGTACAGGGCGGGGGTGACCCCGCCCGACTCAGCATGAGGGTTCTGTTGTTCGCGCGAGGTGACAGAGGCATTGCTCAAATCAGCGCCTTCAGGGCCTGCTCGGGCCGCGCGCCGACGTGGGAGATGATCTCGGCGGCGGCGGCGCCGCCCAGCCGGGCACATTCGGCCAGCGGCTTGCCGTGCGTCAGGCCAAACAGGAAGCCGGCGGCGTAGAGATCGCCGGCGCCGGTGGTGTCGACCACCTTGGCGACGGCCGCGGCCGGCACGGCATGGGTCTCGCTGCCCTTGATGACGACCGAGCCTTTTTCGCTGCGGGTGAGGGCGGCAATTTTGCCTTCCTTGCGCGTGGCTTCTAGCGCCTCCTCGAACGTGTCGACCTGGTAGAGCGACTTGATCTCGGCCTCGTTGCCGAAAAGTATGTCGACCTTGTCACGGATCAGGGCGCGGAACTCGTCGCGGTAGCGGTGGACGCAGAACGAGTCGGACAGCGTGATCGAAACCTGCCGGCCGGCGGCATGGGCGGCGTCGAAGGCCTTCAGCACGGCCTGCTTGGCGGCCGGCGCATCCCACAGATAGCCCTCGACATAGGTCACCTGGGCGCTGGCCACGCGCTTCGCGTCGATGTCGTGCGGTCCGAGGCCGGTGCAGGCGCCGAGATAGGTGTTCATGGTGCGCTGTGCGTCGGGCGTCACCAGGATCAGGCAACGCGCGGTCGACGGTCCAGTGGTGGCGCTCTTGGTCTCGAACGACACGCCCATCGCGCGCAGGTCATGGCCGAACACGCCGCCGAGCTGGTCGTCGCGCACCTTGCCGATGTAGGCGCCCTTGCCGCCGAACGAGGCGACGCCGGCCATGGTGTTGCCGCACGAGCCGCCGGAGACTTCGACGCCGGGTCCCATGGCGGCGTAGAGCGCCTCGGCCCGCGCCTCGTCGACCAGCATCATGCTGCCCTTCACCAGGCCGTTCCGACCGAGGAAGGCCTCCTCGGAGCGCGAGATGACGTCGACGATGGCGTTGCCGATTCCCAGGACGTCGAAGGCGGCGGATGTCATGAAGTCTCCAGTGTCTTTACAGAGTTGAGTCGTTACAGCGTCAGCAGATGCATGCCCGGCCGGGTCTCTTCCAGCAAGGTCACGATCCCGGCGATGGTGAAGGGAACGTCGGTGCGCAGGCTGGTGCGATCGATGTCGAGCGAACGCAGGCCCATTTCGCACACGATGAAGCGGCAGCCAAGTTCCACGCAGGCCTGCAGCAGCGTTTCGAAATCGCCGACGCCGCGTTCGCGGTTGAGCACGTCGCGGCCCCAGTCTTCAAGTGCCGGCGGCGGACCGGTGAGGGTGCGGATGCCGCCCATGGTGAAGAACAGCACGGCGGGCTTGTTCACGGCGAGGGCGGCCGCCGCGAGCGCAAGCGCATAGTGGGCGCTCTCGTAGTCGTCCGAGCGCAGGATGACCGAAAGGCCGCCGTCCGGAGTCTTCATGGCTTGCTACACGTCGGGCAGTCGGGCCGTTTGGCAATCGTCATCTCGTCGAACGAGGCACTGAGCGCGTCGTACATCAACAGTGTGCCTGAGAGCGAGCGGCCGATGCCGAGGATTTCCTTCACCACCTCGGTGGCCTGCAGCGCGCCCAGCGTGCCCGCCAGCGCGCCAAGCACGCCCGCCTGGGCGCAGCTCGGCACGGCCTCCTCGGAGGGAGCGGCGGGAAAGATGCAGCGCAGGCAGGGATGCGCCGGCCCGTGCCAGGCCTTGTAGGTCGAGATCTGACCATCGAAACGAAGTATCGCGGCGGAAACCAGAATTTTTTTGAGGCGATAGCAGGTGTCGTTCAGCAGATAGCGCGTGGCGAAGTTGTCGCTGCCGTCGGCCACGATGTCGTAGTCGGCGAGGATGCGTTCGGCATTATGGGCCGTCAGCCGCTCGTCGTGCGGCCGGACCTTCACTTCCGGATTGATGTCGGCCAGCGCGCGCTGGGCACTCTCCACTTTGGAGACGCCCACGTCCGAGGTGCGATGGATGACCTGGCGCTGCAGGTTGGAGAGGTCGACCGTGTCGTGGTCGATCACCCCCAGGGTGCCGATGCCGGCGGCGGCCAAATACTGCAGGAGGGGTGCACCGAGGCCGCCGGCGCCGACCACCAGCACCCGGGCGGCAATCAGCCGCGCCTGGCCCACGCCGCCGATCTCGGCCAGCACGATATGGCGCGCGTAACGGCGGATCTGCGGCTCGGTGAGGTCGGGCAGCGACGTCATGGTCCGCTTATAGCATGGGAGCCTGGGACCAATGCTGCTACAGCCAGCCCGATGACCACGACCCCAACTTCGACCGGTGGTCGCCCGACCCTGACGCCGGTCCTGCTGATCCTGCTTGCCCTGCTGTCGTCGTTCACGCCGCTGTCGATCGACATGTACCTGCCGGCGCTGCCGGTGATCGCCGTTGATCTAAAGGGCACCGCGGGCGACATCCAGCTCACGCTCTCGGCCTTCATGATCGCCTTCGGCCTTGGCCAGATCTTTTATGGCCCGGCCGGCGATCGCTTTGGCCGCCGCCCGGTCATCCTGGTCGGCCTCGCGATCTACGTCGTCACCAGCATCGGCTGCGCCTTCGCGGTCGAGGCCGGCCATCTGGTCGGCCTGCGCTTCCTGCAGGGGCTGGCGGCCTGCGGCGGCGTGGTGCTGGCGCGCACCATGGTCCGCGACCTCGCCGAGAAGGACCAGGCGGCGCGCGCCATGTCGCTGATGATGGCCTGCACCTCGATCGCGCCCATGCTGGCGCCGCTGATCGGCGGGCAGATCCTGTGGTTCCTGGGCTGGCGGGCGATCTTCTGGGTGCTGGCCGCGATCGGCCTCGTGGCGCTGGTGCTGGCCTATATTCGCCTGCCCGAGACGCTGCGGCCGGAATATCGCCAGCCGTTGGTGCTGTCGTCGATCCTGAAGCGCTTCGGCGAGCTGTTCCGGCACAAGGCGTTCATGGGCTATGCCTTCACCGGCGCGTTCCAGTTCGCCGCGCTTTTCTCGTTCCTGTCGGGCTCGCCGTTCGTGTTCATCGAGCGCTATGGCGTGGCGCCGCGCGACTACGGGCTGATCTTCGGCAGCATGGTCGTGTTCATGACGGTGGGCAGCCTGCTCAACGCAAGGTTCGCGCCCGTATTCGGCGCCGGCAAGATTCTCCGCTACGCGGTGATCGTGCCGGCGATCGCCGGCACGACGGCGATGGTGCTGGGTTGGATCGAAGCGCGCCACGGCGTTATCGGCATGTGGCCGTTCCTGCTCTGCTTCGTGCCGCAGATCGCCACCATCAGCCTGATCGGCCCCAACTCCATGGCGCTGGCGCTGCAGCGCTATCCTCACATGGCGGGTACCGCCTCGTCGCTGATGGGCGTGTTGACGTTCGGCATCGGCGCCGCCTTCGGCGCGGTGGTGGGCCAGGCGCTGGACGGCACCATCGCGCCAATGACGACGGCCATGGGCCTCGCGGGGATCCTGTGCTTGGTGTCGAACCGCCTGCTGGTGCCGCGCAGCTAGAGTTGACAATTCAGCAGGTTTTTGGCTATATTTCTGTCAGGCTGGTGCTTCCTCTGAGTTTGGGGCGCCGGCCTTTTTCATTTCCGGCAAGACCTGTCCGTGCCCTCTGGAGTCCGCAAGAGGGGCCACGGGCTCGCGCATAGCGCTTGGTGCAGCCGCCCTGGGTCCTGACCCAGGGGTGAGAGCAATCC
>Ga0163144_10012353_pt1 | contig 17946 bp, 13 predicted proteins | sample OliLak19BULKMAT1_FD_123175 | JGI IMG/M metagenome (GOLD analysis project Ga0163144, IMG submission 123175) | Freshwater microbial mat bacterial communities from Lake Vanda, McMurdo Dry Valleys, Antarctica - Oligotrophic Lake LV.19.BULKMAT1 | ecosystem: Environmental > Aquatic > Freshwater >...
GGCGTTCTCGAAGAACGCGCGCAGCGCGTCGATCGAGCACAGCGCGAAGGGGCTCAGGCGCGGGCGCAGCTGCAGCGCGCCGGCCGTCAGCTCGCGCCAGCGCTTCATCGCATCGGGCAGGCGGTTGAACGCGAGCGCGGAGCCGTTGACCGCGCCGATGCTGAAGCCCATGATCTTATCGAAATGGAGGCCCTTGGCCTCCAGCTCCTCGAGCACTCCCGCCTGCCAAGCTCCGAGCGCGCCGCCGCCCTGAAGGAAGACGCCGAGCGGCCGCTTGAGTTCGCTGTCGCTCATGTATTCAAAAGGCGCTCGTAGAGAATTTCTTGAGAACGCACCATGCCGTCGATGTCGAACTCGGGGCCGATCGCGGCGGCCGCGGCCGCGCCGAGCGCCTTGCGCCGGGGCTCGTCCTTGAGGAGCGAGCTCACGCGCGACGCGAGCGCCCCGTGGTCGCCCGGCTCGACCAAGCAGCCGTTGACGCCGTCCTCGATCAGGTCCGTGACGCCGTCTGTAGCGTAGCAGACCGGAGGCTTGCCGCTCTTCATCGCCTCGACGAGCGCGCGCGGAAGGCCTTCCCAGAGCGACGTCATCACGAACACGTCGGCCGCCGCGAGCCACTGCGCCGCGTCGCGCCGCCAGCCGAGGAACAGGACCTTCCCCTCGAGCCCCTTCGCGAAGGCGCGCGCCTCGAGCGCTCCGCGATCGGGACCGTCGCCGATGAAGACGAAGCGGGCCTCGGGCACCTCGGCCAGGACCGTCGCGGCGGCCGAGACGAAGTCCGCGGCGTTCTTCTGCGGCTTGAGGTTTCCGACGGAGACCACGAGAAGCTTGTGCATCCCGATGCCGGCCGACATCTTAAGCTTCGCGGCGTCGACGGACGCGGGCAGGCCGGAGAGGCGCACGCCCGACCTGATGAGGACGGCGTCCTTCGGGTCGACGATGCCGTGGGCGGCCGCGTAATCGATATTGGCCTTCGAAACGAACACCATGCTGTCGGTGAAGCGGGCGCACAGCTTTTCCAGGAGGACGTAGAAGGATTTGACGAAGGCCGGCTGGCGCTCGTGGAACCCGAAGCCATGATACGTATGCACGACGCGCGGTACTCCGGCGAGCGCCGCGGCGAGGCGGCCCAGGATCCCCGCCTTCGAGCTGTGGGTGTGGAGGATGGCCGGCTGCTCGGCGAGAAGCGTTTTCGTCAGCTCGAGGAGCGCCAAAAGGTCGTGGAGCGGGGAGATGTCGCGGCGCAGCGACTCGACGACCACGACGCGGAGATCCGCCGCTTCCTCGTCGAGCATCCCCCCCGGCCCGCACGCGAGCACGGCGTCGAACTTGGAGCGATCGAGATGCCGCACGGTGTGGAGCGTATTCTGCTGCGCTCCGCCGAGGTCGAGGCGGGTGACGAGGTGGAGGACCTTGGCGGGCATGATTCGATTCTACTAGATGCCGGCCTACTTTCCTTTTTTCTTCGGCGCTTTGTGGAAGTCGAGCGTGCGTTTGTAGGGGCCGATCCCCGCGGGGGCCTTTTTATCGACGGCCGGGTGCAGGAAGTCCCTGACCTCGAGGCGCGGGAAATAATGGCGCACGATCTCGCGCCAGCCGACGCCGAGGCTGGCCTGTCCGAGCGCGCCCGCGCGCGCGAAGCCGAGGCCCGACCCCGTGCCCGCGCCCCAGAGCACGACGCGCGAGACGTTCTTGCCGTCCATCAAAGGCTGCATCGTGAAGAGGGTCGAGCGCAGCGAGCCCGGCCCGAGCAGCTCTTCGATCTCCTTGCGGCCCGTGTACATGAGCGTGCCGCCCGAGCCGGCCACCTCGATCGCGCGCACGCGTCCGGTCGCGGTCCGCCCCGCGACTCGCAGGCGGCGGATCGAGCCCAGGTCCTTGCGGCGCTCGATCCGCGAGCGCAAGCCCGCAGAGTCGAGGACGCGCACCCAGCGCGAGGAGTTCGGGCTCGCGACGGCCGCCGATTCGCTGAACAGTCCTTCGGGCGGAGATTCGTGCGTATAGCGCTCGAGCTCCACGGCCGTGCGCCACGGGATGCTCGGCTTGGCCGAATCCTGCACCGAGACGAGGTGGTCGAGCCCGGGCTCGCCGGTCTCGGCCCCGTCCTCGGTCGTGCCGCCGCTGTCGCCGTGCTGCATCACGCGCGCGGCGCGCCCGTTGAGCGCGAGCGCGAGCCCCTCGGTGTCGGCCACGGCCTGCCCCGCGGCGCTCATCTCGCCGCTGACGCCGATCGTGCGCTGCGTCGAGTCGTCGTCGAGAAGATCGCAGCGTTCGAGCGTCTCGTCGCGGTTCTCCGAGGCCCAATACGCCGCCGTCCTCGAGACGACGGCCTGGGCCCGCAGCGCCTGCGGCGGGCTGTCGATCGGCATGATCAGGGAGACGACGCCCATCAAATACTGCTCGACGGGCGCGATCTGGACGAGCCGGAAGCCCCATGGGTTCGGCACGACCTCGATCGAGCCGCGCAACTCGCGGTCGCCGGGATCCACGCCGATCGGGTCCGTGATCTTCGCCGTCTTGATCAGGATCGACCCCCGCGGCGAGTCGGGCGCGAACGTGAACGGCGTCTTCGACGTGAAAAGGATGTTGCGGGACGCGTCGCGAACCTCGACCAGTCCGTTCTCGGGCCGGAAATCGATCTCCCACTGGTCGAAGGGCCGGCCGTTGTCCCGCAGCGTGCCGTGAGAGATCGAGGTGACCTTATACGAGCTGTTCGACATCACGTACGCGCGCGTGAGCACCGCGGGCCGTCCGTCCGGCGCGCCGAACAGCCCGACGCGGATCATCCGGGTCGATGCCGGGAGCGGCGGATCGGTGCGGTCCGGATCGAGCACGGGACGCGCGACCCGGCGGACGCCCGCGGCGGCGTCGAGGTCGCCCGTGACGAAGCGTCCGGCTTTATCGTACAGCTTGCGCGAGCCGGCGTCCTTCGGATCGAGCGACAGGATCTTCTTGTACGCGCGCCAGGCGGCGCGGTTGTCCCCGGCGTCGCCGAGCGCCTTCGCCAGGCCTCGAAGCGCCTCGTTGTTCGCGGGGTCGATCTCGACGGCCTGGCGCAGGTAGGTCAGCGCCGTCTGCCGGTCGCCCGTCGTCGACGCCGCCTCCGCCGTCAGCTGCGCCGAGATCGAGATCGCGTACGGACCCGCGAGGCCCGCGCGGCGAAGCGGGGCTTCCGATCCCTTGGGCTTGCCGTCGAGGATGAACGAGAGCCCCAGGCCCGCGTTCGCCTCCGCCTGCGTCGCGGTCGTCGAAGAGCGATCGAGCGCGCGCGTGAACGCGTCGCGCGCCTCGCGGTGCCGGCCCGTCGCGAGGTAGGACCATGCGCGCTGGTTCCAGGAGAAGCCGTCGGCGCCCTCGAGCAGCGAGGCCTTCAGCCACTGGGCGGTCGCGCTCTCGTGCCGCCCGTTGTCGCGCAGCGTGAGCGCGAGATTGGCCTCGGGCTCGGGCGCCGCGACGCCGAGCTCCGAGAGATAACGCCATGCGCTCTCGGCGTCGTCGTAGCGTCCCGCGAGGAACGCTCCGCGCGCCGTCGCGAGGGCCTCGGGAACGTCCGCGGCCCCGAGCGCGCGGCCCGGAGCGGCGAGCGCGCCCGAGAGCGCGACGAGCAGAGCCGTTAGCCTCCTCATCTACGCGCGGCCTTGCGTTTCGGCGCCGGCTTCTCGGAGGCGTCGGGGCTCAGGTCTCCGGCGGCGGCCGGGCGGAAGCCTTCTTTTTTCTGCGGAATGGCGAGGCGCAGCTTGTTGAGGCGCTCGATCGCGGCCGGGCGGTACGCGGCGGTATCGAGCTTGAGCGCTCCGTCGGCCAGGCGCTGGAACTTCTCGACGGCGAAGCCGTTCGCGGCGGCGGCCGCGATCTCGGCGCTGACCGCGCGGTGCAGCCCCTTGAGCTTCGCCGACTCGCGCGCCTCGACGGACTTCATGATGTCCGCGGAGAGCGGTGATTTGACGTCGGCCGGAGGGTTTCTCATCAGGTCGTAGCGTCCCTGCGCATAACCGCCCCAGCGTCCGCCGATGAAGACCGCCGCGAGCGCGACCGCGATCCCGATGACGACGCGGGGCTCGAGCAAGCGGAGCATGAGATCCATTAAGGAGCTGGGGGAACCGCGGGCGGAACGGAGCCGGGCTTCGGCGTCGAGCAGAGGATCACGATCTTGTTCGCGACCGCGGGAAGCCCGAGGCACTTCTGGGCCATCTCCTCGATCTCCTGCGCGACGTACCACGCGAGGATCTTATGGTCGTTCAGCTTGATGTGCTGATGGGCCAGAAGCGACATGTCGTGCAGGTTCTTCATCGAGTTGGCGACGCGCGAGGCGCTGCGCATGACCCCGGTCGCGAACTTGACGGCGTCCGGATTGTATTCGGCCCCGCGCTCGAGCGAGGCGAGAAGGCCCGGCAGGGTCGTCAGATCCATGCCGAACGTGCGCAGGTCCCGCCGGAAGTTCTGGAGATCCCACCCATACATCGTGTCGTTGTCCTTCATGTTGTTGCGCGCGGCCGCCGCGATCTTCTGGGCGCGGAACAGGAGGTCCTCGAGCTTCGCCTTGACGACGCTGACGCGGTCGGCGGTGATGCCGAGCGTGCCTTCGAGCTGTTTCAGGCCGGGGACTAGATCCATATCACTCCTTCAGCAGGTCGTCCAACAGCGTCTCATCGGACGCGCTTTTCTCGCTGGCCTTCGGCTTGGCCTTGCCGGCCTTGGCCTTCGCGGCGCGCTTGGCGGGGTTGGGCCGGGCCGCCGGAGCGTCGGCGGATTGAGTCTCGCCCGGCAGCGGGAGCGCCTCGCGCGGGGTCTCCGTCATCCCCCCGGGCATCGGGAGGCCCGAGAGGCCGGTGTCGGTCGTCGTTTCACCGAGGCCGGTGTCGGTCGTCGTTTCCGCGGGCCTGCCCGCGGAGCCGCCGAGCATCGAATCGAGCGTGTCCTCCTCGGGCGCCTTCTTCTTCGGAGCGGCCTTCGGCCGGACCTTGACGACCTTCGCCTTGGGAGGCGCGGGCGGGGCCGCGGCTTTGCCGGTCAGGACGGACTTCGCGGCGGCGTTGCGGCCGACGAGGGTCTTGCCGTCGAGGTCGACCTCGAACTCGTACGCGATCGTGGGCGCGCCCGGCGCCGAGCTGCGCGCGAAGTAATTGACCTGGACGCGTCCTCCGGCGAGCGGGTCCGCCATCCAAGGCGAAAGGTTGCCGGCCGACGGAGCGAGGTCCTCGAGCGCGCTCTCGAGCGTGCGCTTGCCCGGAAGGGGCCAAGCCTTGGCGAACTCGACCGCGAGCGTGCGCGGATCGGGCGCGACCGGAAGAGGCGTAGGCTCGGGCGGCGGCAGGGGAGCGGGCTCGAGCACGACCGCCGGAGCTTTCGGCTTGACGAGGCCGGGGACGAAGCCGCCCATGACGGCCAGGCCGCACAGCGCCGCGATGCCGGCCGCGGCCCCGATCAACAGGCCCTTCCTGCTCTTCTTGGGCTCCGGAGGCGAGGCGAGGTTCGTCGATGAGGACGTGTCCGGGGCGAGCGAGCCCGCGTCGTCTCCGAAAGGCGTCGGAACGGCCGGGCCCGATGACATCGACGGGAGCGAGGCGTCCAGCGGCTGCAGGGGCGCGGCGTTGATCGTCGGGAACTCGACCGGCTCCGTGTTCACCGGAACCGGAGCGTGCGAGGCTTGGGCGGGCGGGAAAATCTCCGAGGGCGGCGGCGGGAACATGTCCACGGCCTCGTGCTTTGTCTCGGGATACGGCGAGGGCTCGAAGGCGGACGACGGCTCGGGCGGCTTGGAAAATTCCGGGGGAGCGGGAATGCGCGCGGACGCCGGCTCGGGCGCGGGAACGTGGAAAGGCGCGGGCGGCGGCGGCGCCGCGGCCGCGGCGGCTTCGGCCGCCGCGGAGAGCTCGGCCTGGCGGGCCTTGGACTCCTCTAGCTGCCGGCGAAGCTCCTCCACGTCCTTCGCGAGATCCGTCAAGGTCTGGCCCTGCTTCTCGACGTCCTGTCCGACGCGCCTCTCCTCTTCGACGGCCTTGTCGAGGGTGTCGCTCAGCACGCGCACCGAAGCCAGGCGGTCCTCCAGGCCGGCGATCTGGCGCTTGAGCTCGTCGGCCTCGCGCTGCCGCGCGGCCGCTTCATTCTTGATCTCGCCGGCTTCGCGGCTTTTTCCCGCGAGCTCCTGATGCACGGACGTGAGCTCCTCGTCCTTCGCGCGCAGGCCTTCCTGCAGCTGGATCACGACCTCCTCGAGCATCGCGACCTTCTCCTGGATGCTTCCCAGCTGCGCGAGATCCTTGAGCGTGGGCTCGGGCGGAAGGCCCGCGATCGAGAGCACGGACGTGCGCGACATGCCGCTCGAAGTCGCGCGAACGAGCGCCACCGACAGGTCGGGGACCATCCCCGCGCGCTGCCAGTCGCCCATGCTGGTGCCGCGCCGTCCCTCGGGGCAAACCAGACTTTCGGGTGAAAACACCGAAATCTTTCCCATCTCGTCGGGCTCGTAAGGGCCCAGCACCTGATTGTTCTGGAAGATCCAATATTTCATGGGTCCTAGATTATAAAGGAGGGACGCGGAAGCCCGGTGTCGGAATTGTTAACCCGCATTAGCCAAGAATAACCCCCCCTCCGCCCGCCGTCAAGCCCGAAAATGCGGCATATTGGATTTATTTTCGGGATTTTGCTATCATCATCGCTCGACGGATCGGTAGCTCAGCGGTAGAGCAAACGCCTCTTAAGCGTAAGGTCGTGGGTTCGATCCCCACCCGGTCCAAATTTTTTTCTCAGACGTTCGGGACCGAGCGTTCCTCGGTCCTTTCTTTTAATGGGCGAGTGGCGGAACGGCAGACGCGCACGGCTTAGGACCGTGTGCCGCAAGGCTTGGGGGTTCGAGTCCCCCCTCGCCCATTCCAAGCCGCCGCCGGAGGCATCATGGGAATCTTTTCAGCGCTGAAGTCGGACAAGCCGAAGTTCAAGAAGCTCAAGGAGGAGGGCTGCGTCGTCACGCTCTCCGTCGAGGTCTCCCCGCAGGAGATCATCGACCAGTCGCAGACGGCGCTCATGCGCCTCCAGTCCCTCGCCCGCATCCCGGGCTTCCGCGCCGGCAAGGCCCCGATGGACATCGTGAAGCAGCACTTCGCGGGCCGCGCTCGCGAGGAGGCCGTGGACGCGCTGATCCGCAAGCACGTGCCCGAGGCTCTCAAGGACCTCAAGCTCCGCGTCGTCGAGACCCCGATGGTCGAGGACGTCAAGTGGAAGGAAGGCGAGCCCCTGCTGATCACCGTGAAGGCGGAGATCGCGCCGACGCCCGTCGCGAAGGACTATCTCAAGATCCCCGTGACGCGCAAGCCGCAGACCGCCGACGACGCCGCGTTGACGAAGCGCATCGACGAGCTCCGGGACGCGCAGGCGCGACTCGACGTGGCGACGGACGAGAAGGTCGGCGAGAAGAATTTCGTCGTGATCGACTACTCCGCGTCGCAGGGCGGCAAGCCTCTCGCGAACGCGAAGGGCACCTCCGAGCTCGTGGACATGACGTCCGAGCAGAGCGTCGCGGGCCTGGCGGAAGGCCTCAAGGGCATGAAGCGCGGCGAGACGAAGACGATCAAGGTCAAGCTGGGCGGCAAGGATACCGACCTCACGGTCACCGTCACCGAGATCAAGTCGAAGGTGCTCCCTTCCCTCGACGCCGAGTTCGCGAAGGACATGGGCATGGAGTCGCTCGACGAGCTCAAGGGCAAGCTCAAGGAAGTACTCGATCGCGAAGTGAAATCTGCTTCCGAGTCGGACGTCGTCCGTCAGATTGAAGAAGCGCTCGTGAAGTCCAACGTGTTCCCGATCCCCCCCTCCATGGTCGAGCGCCAGCTCGAGGGCATGATGGAGCGCATGAAGCGCCAGCTCATGGGCGCCACGCAGCTCTCCGAGAAGGTGCTGACCGACCTCCGCCAGAAGCTCCAGCCGAAAGCGGAGGACGAGGTGCGCCTCGCGTTCGTGATGAGCGCGATCGCCGAGAAGGAGAAGATCGAGGTCTCCGAAGCGGAGCTCGCGTCCGAGCTCGAGGCCGGCCTGAAGGACGCCGAGAACGAGGAGAAGAAGAAGGAGCTCCGCTCGATCTTCGACAGCCGCAAGGATCAGATCTCGCACATGATCCGCGAGCGCAAGACCCTCAACCTGCTCAAAGAGAAGGCCGTCTACAAGGAAGCGAAAGCCTAAGCTTCAAGACGACGGCTCCAAGCGCCCGCGAGAAATCGCGGGCGCTTTTTTTTGCTCTTCCCGGGAACAGTTCGTGCCGCTATTGAGTGGCTTTTCCAAAAGAGCTATCCTCTCTTTATGCCCGCCATACTACCCCAAGTCTTAGAGAAGTGGAACCAAGGCTCCGCCGTCGGCTACGACATCTTTTCCCGCCTTCTTAAGGAAAGGATCATCTTCGTGGGAGGCGACGGAGGAGCGGTCACGACGGATTCGGCCAATCTTCTTATCTCCCAGCTTCTCTATTTGGACGGCGAAGATGGCGATAAGGAAATTCACCTCTACATCAACTCGCCCGGCGGCATGGTCACGGCCGGGCTCGCCGTCTACGACACGATGCAGTTCATCCGCTCCCCCATCTCCACGCTGTGCATGGGCATGGCGATGTCGTTCGGCGCCGTGCTGCTCGCGGCCGGCACGAAGGGCAAGCGCATGATCCTTCCGCACGCGCGCGTGATGATCCACCAGCCCCTGATCCGCGGCGGCGGGATGGGCGGGCAGGAGACGGACATCCGCATCGAGGGCGGCGAGATGGCGAACACGCGCAAGCGCCTCTCCGAGATCCTCGCGAAGCACTGCGGCCAGACCTTCGAGAAGCTCGACAAGGACGTCGAGCGCAACTTCTACCTCTCGGCCGAGGAAGCCGTCGCGTACGGCCTCGTCGACTCGGTCGTGCCCGTGAGCAAGATCCTCCCGGCCTTCAAACCTTGAGCGAACCGAAGAAAGCCGCCCCCGTCCGGCCCCCGCGCCTGCCGCTGCTCGCGGTGCGCGACGTCGTCGTCTTCCCCCATATGGTGCTGCCGCTGTCCGTCGGGCGCCCGAAGTCGGTGAAGTCGATCGAAGCGGCGATGAAGGATCATCTGAAGTATTTGTGCGTCGTCGCGCAGAAGGACGTGACGGTCGAGGACCCGAACCCCGAGGACGTGTACACGATCGGAGTGCTCGTCGAGGTCGTGCAGTATCTCAAGATGCCCGACGGCACGCTCAAGGTGTTCCTGCAGGCGCACGCGCGCGCGTCCGTCAAGTCGATGGAGTACGACGCGGCGGGCGGGCACTGGAACGCCGCCCTGGCTTATCCCGAAGCGCCCGCGAAGTCGAGCGCGGAGACGAAGGCGCTCATGCGCCACGCGCTCGAGGTCGGCGAGGAGCACGCGAAGTTCTCGCGGCGCGCCCCGGCCGAGCTTCCCGGGCTCGCCGCGGTCGAGGATCCCTCCGAGCTCGCCGACAAGCTCGCCGCGATCTCCGTCGTGAAGGCGGCGGACCGGCAGACGCTGCTCGAGGCGCTCGACGCGAAGGCGAGGCTTGAGAAGCTGATCATCGTTTTGAAGGCGGACATCGAAATATTGACTCTTGAGAGAAAGATCCACACGCGCGTCAAGACTCAGATCGAGAAGACCCAGAAGGAGTATTACCTCAACGAGCAGATGAAGGCGATCCAGAAGGAGCTCCGCCAGAAGGACGACTTCGTCCAGGAGATGGAGGAGCTCAAGAAGGCGATCAAGGACGCGAAGATGCCCGAGGCCGCCGAGACCGCGTCGCTCAAGGAGCTAGCGCGTCTCGAGAAGATGGCCCCCTTCTCCCCCGAGTCCACCGTTTCGCGCACGTACCTCGACTGGATGACGCACCTGCCGTGGTCGAAGCGCACGAAGGACGTGATCGATCTCGAGAAGGCGCAGAAGGTCCTGGACGACGACCACAGCGGCCTGCCCAAGATCAAGGAGCGCGTGCTGGAGTATCTCGCCGTGACCAAGCTGACGAAGGGCCTGAAGGGGCCGATCCTCTGCTTCGTCGGCCCTCCCGGCGTCGGCAAGACGTCGCTCGGCAAGTCCGTCGCGCGCTCGCTCGGCCGGAAGTTCGTGCGCATGTCGCTCGGCGGCGTGCGCGACGAGGCCGAGATCCGCGGGCATCGCCGAACCTATATCGGATCCTTGCCCGGCCGTCTGATACAGCACCTGCGCAAGGCCGGCACGAAAAACCCCGTCATCCTGCTCGACGAGATCGACAAGATGGGCTCCGACTGGCGAGGCGATCCGTCGGCGGCGCTGCTAGAGGTCCTAGACCCCGAGCAAAACGCGGCCTTCCTCGACCATTATCTCGACATCGAGTTCGACCTGTCGCAGGTGATGTTCATCTGCACGGCCAACGACCTCGGCGGCATCCCCGTCACGCTGCGCGACCGGCTCGAGGTCATGACGTTCTCGGGCTACACGCTCGCGGAGAAGACGTCGATCGCGAAGTCGCATCTGCTGAGCAAGGCGCTCGAGGCTCACGGCCTCAAGCCCGGCCAGCTCTCGATCGAAGACGCGGCCGTCGAGCGCGTCATCGAGGAGTACACGCGCGAGTCCGGCGTGCGCCAGCTGGAGCGCGAGCTCGCGTCGCTGTGCCGCAAGGCCGCGCGCAAGGTCCTCGGTGAGAAGGCGGGGTCCGTGAAGATCGCCGCCGGGGACATCCCGAAGCTGCTCGGGCCCGCGAAATACCCGCGCGAGAAGAACTCGTTCAACGGCGTCGGCGTCTCGACGGGGCTGGCCTGGACCGAGGTCGGCGGCACGACCCTCGCGATCGAGGTCGTCGCGGTCCCCGGCAAGGGCGACGTCCGCATCACGGGGCGCCTGGGCGAGGTGATGACCGAGTCCGCGCAGACCGCGCTCTCGCACGTGAAGTCGGTCGCCGTCGAGCTCGGGATCCCGGACGACGCGTTCAAGCGCCGCGACTTCCATATCCACATCCCCGAGGGCGCGACGCCCAAGGACGGGCCTTCCGCGGGCATCGCGCTCGCGACCGCGCTCGCGAGCCTGCTGTCGGGGCGCGCCGTCGTGGACGGCCTGGCCATGACGGGCGAGATCACCCTGCGCGGGCGGGTCCTTCCGATCGGAGGGCTGAAGGAAAAGGTCCTCGCGGCCGACCGGGAAGGTCTCAAGGTCATCCTGTTCCCCGAGGCCAACGTGAAGGACCTCGAGGAGATCCCCGCCGAGGTGCTCAAGCGCCTGAAGATGGTGCCCGTCAAGCACTTCCGCGACGTCGCCGCGCTCGCGCTCGGCCCCCTGCCCGCCGCCGCTCCGGCGGCGAAGCCCTCGTGGCTCGCCCCGGGGCCCGTCTCACCGACGCCTCCGAACACCCAGAGACCTTCATGACCTCCAAGAACATCATGCTCACGCCGGGACCCACGCCGCTGCCCCCCTCCGTGCTCGAGGCGATGTCGCGCCCGCTGATCCATCACCGGACGGCCGAGTTCGGCCGCATGTTCGTCTCCGTGATCGAGGACATGCAGTTCGTGTACCGCACGAAGGGCACGGTCCTCATGATGACCGCCTCCGGCACCGGCGGGATGGAATCCGCCGTCGTCAACCTCCTCTCCCCCGGCGATCTCACGATCGTCTGCAGCACGGGCGCGTTCGGCGACCGGTTCGTGAACATCCACAAGGCCTTCGGCCTCAAGCCGGTCGTCCTTTCTTTCGAGTGGGGCACGGCGGTCGACGGCGAGGTCCTGCGCAAGGCGCTGCACGATAACAAAGGAGTGAAGGCCGTCTTTATCCAGCACACCGATACCTCGACCGGGGTCGTGAACGACGTCGAGAACTTGTCGAAGATCATTCACGCCAACAGCGACGCGCTCGTCGTCGTCGACTCCGTTTCCGGCCTCGCCGCCGAGAAGCTCGAGACGGACGCCTGGAATCTGGACTGCGTCGTCACCGGCTCGCAGAAAGGCCTCATGAACGCCCCGGGCCTCGCGTTCGCGACGGTCTCCGAGCGGGCGTGGAAGGCCGTCGAAGCCTCGAAGCTCCCGAAATTCAATTTCGACTTCAAGCTCATGAAGAAGAGCTTGGCCGACAAGGAAACCCCCTGGACGCCCGCGATCTCCATCGTCGCCGGCCAGGCCGCCGCGCTCAAGCTGCTGCGCGCCGAGGGCATGGAGGCGTGCTGGAAGCGCCACGACGAGCTCGCCGCGCACGCGCGCAAGCTCCTGACGGAGAAGCTGGGGCTGCCGTTCTACGCGAAGAACCCGGCGAACATCCTCACCGGCGTCAAGCTTCCCGAGAGCGTGGACGGCTCCAAGCTGCTCGCGGACATCCTGAAAGAGGAGGGCATCTCGATCGCGGGCGGCCAGCTCCATCTGAAGGGCAAGATCTTCCGCCTCGCGCACATGGGCTACATCTCGAAGTCCGACATCGAAGCCGGTGTCGACGCCCTGGCCAAGCGCCTCGTCGGCGTGAAGGCTTGATGGCCAAGCTGAAGGTCCTCGTCACCGACAAGATCGATCCGGCCGGGCTGAAGCCTCTCGAGACGCATCCGGGCATCGAGCTCGTCTATCAGGTCGCGCCGAAGCCCGAGGAGCTCGAGAAGCTGCTTCCGGGCGTCGGGGCCTGGCTCGTGCGCTCCGAGACGAAGATCACGTCCGAGTGGATCGCGAAGGCGCCGGACCTGCGCCTGATCGGGCGAGCGGGCGTCGGCGTCGACAATATAGATTTGCCCGCCGCGACGCGGCGGGGCATCGCCGTCGTGAACGCTCCCGCGGCCAATACGCTCGCGGCGGCCGAGCACGCGGTCGCGCTGATGCTGTCCCTCGCGCGCCACATCCCGAAGGCCGACGCCTCGACGCAGGCGGGCAAGTGGGAGCGCGGAAAATTCATGGGCGTCGAGCTCTTCGGCAAGACGCTCGGCGTCGTGGGCCTCGGTCGCATCGGCCGCGAGGTCGCGAAGCGCGCGCAGTCGTTCGGCATGAAGCTGGTCGGCTTCGACCCCTTCGTGACCGACGCGCAGGCGCGTGAAATCGGCATCGAGCCGATGACGTTCCTGAAGGTGCTCGAGCAGTCCGACTTTGTGACGCTGCACGTGCCCGGCGGCGAGAAGACCAACGGAATGGTCAACGCGGCCGCGCTCGCGAAGGCGAAGAAGGGCGTCCGGCTCATCAACTGCGCGCGAGGCGAGCTGGTCGACGATGCCGCTCTCGCGGACGCGCTCAAATCCGGCCAGGTCGGCGGCGCGGCGCTCGACGTGTTCCACGCGGAGCCGCTTCCGGCCGACAGCCCGCTGCGCGGCTGTCCGAACCTCATCCTGACGCCCCATCTGGGTGCCTCGACGACCGAGGCTCAGAGCCGCGTCGCGACGGAGCTCGCGGCGGCGGTCATCGACTTCCACGACAAGGGCATCGCGCCGAACGCGCTTAACATGCCCGGCTTCGACCCGACGACGCTGGCCGCGCTCGGCGAGTGGGTGCCCCTGGCCGAGGCGATGGGCCGCTTCCTCGCGCAGACGCTCGAGGGCGGCGTCAGCGAATTCGCGTGCGAGTACGCGGGAGAGTTCAAGCCGGCGGAGCGGCGCCCCCTCGGCGTCTCGGCGCTCAAGGGCTTCCTCACGCCCATCATGGGGCCCGGCGTCAGCTGGATCTCCGCTCCCGCCGTCGCCGCGGACCGCGGCATCAAGATCGGCGAGTCGTCGGACCCGCGCGTGCACGAGGGCGTGCGCCGCATGCTCACGCTGACCGCCGCGACCGACAAGGGGCCCGTCTCCGTCTCGGGCGCCGTGCTCGCCCCGGGCGAGCCGCGCGTGCTCAAGCTCGGCGGGCTGCGCATCGACGTGCGGCCGCAGGGCAAGATGATCGTGATCGCCAATACGGACGCGCCCGGCGTGATCGGCCGCGTCGGCACGCTTCTCGGGAAGTCGGGCGTGAACATCGCCGACATGCGCGTCGGACGCCGCTCCGCTCACGGCGAGGCCGTCATGGTGCTCAACGTCGACGAAGACGCCCCGCAGGCCGTCCGCGCGGAGCTTTCGCGCCTAGAGGGCATCCGCCGTGTGCACTGGGTGGAGCTATAGAGTACCGATGAGCGCGCCCGCCAAATGCCCGCTCTGCGCGACGAAGCTGCGCCCCGACTGGGAGTCGTGCCCCAACTGCCCGATGTCGTTCCGGGACGCGCCTCCCGAGAAGACCGCGATGCAGGGCGACCTGTTCCGGAATGTCGGCATCCCGCTGATGATCCTCGGCGGCATGGCTTACTTCATCTGGATGCTGGGCGCGAACATGCTGCGCATCGGCGAGGATAACGCCAAGTCCGCCGCCCCGTCCCTCGGCAAGCATGCGAGCGGGACGCCCGCCGTCTCCGGCGCGATGCGGTCAGACAGCGCGGGGATCCAGGCCCTCGTCGACGCGCAGGCCGCCGGAGCATCCGAGAGGAAGAACGTCGCGCCCAAGCTCGTCAACGCGTCGTCGGAGGACCAGGGGCTCGGCACGATCTCGATCATGCCGGACAAGGACGCCAAGCAGAAGTTCGTCTACGATTGGAAGATGCGCGGCGTCGTCTATGATCTCATCACGCTGAAGCCGCAGGCCGAGGCGATCCTGACCTTCACGGACAACATGACGAATTCGCGCGCGCAGATCACCTCCGACGCGAGCGGCCGCTACCGCGCGCTGCTTCCGCCGCTCGTCGGGCGCGGCTACGTGGTCACCCTATTCAAGGTCGGCTACGAAAAGACCTGCCTCGATCCCCGCGTCGCCGGCGTCTCCGGCCTGCCTCTCTCGCGCCGCCGCGAGCTCGTCAAGGAGCTCGCCTCGATGATCTCGCCGCCTTACGATTTCGAGCCGGATTCGGAAGAGCCGGTCTTCGCCGATTTCTACCTGGCGCCGAAAACCTATTAGTCCTTGGCCTCGCGGCCGGCGGCCTTGATCTTCGCGAGCACCGCGTCGCGATAGCGGCGTTTGGCGGATTCCCGGCCGGCCTGGCTCTCGTAGCTGGCCGTATAGACGCTGCGGTCCTCCTCCGGATGAAGGTTCCCGAGCCCGCCGAGCACCGCGCCGATGCCGCATTCGACCGGCCGGTCCGGACGCGGCCAGCCTTGCGCCTCCTCTGCGAGACGCGCCATCTCGATCTCGAACGCGAGCATGCCGTGGCCCCGCGCGCCGCTCAGCCACTCGGTCGTGGCGAACAGCGGAGAGGGAAGCTCCCCGAACAGCGCTGGCTTGCGCTTGCGTCCCGCGAGCGCGTTGTCGAACGGGATCGAGCGGCCGTCGAAAGTCGCGAAGCTCGTCGGATAATGGAGCTCGAACTCGTCGAGCTTCTCCGCCACCTGCGCGGCGGGGCCCGCGTAATAGACGCGCCGCGCCCCTCGCCTGACGAGAGGGGTCAGGGACGCCGCGAGGATCTCGCCGAAGTTCGTGCGGCGCGGCACGACCGTGGCCGTGATCGTGTTCCCCGTGCGGAAGTACGCGAGGCGCCAATAGTCGTTCTCGTATACGCCGAGCGCGGAGTCCTTCCAGCCCGGCTCGAACAAATAATCGTAGCCGACCACGACCGTGTCCGCCGTGTACGGCACCGTCGCGAGCAGCGACTTCATCGCGCGCACGCCCGGCAGAACGTACGCGCAGGACGGGCACGTGAGCGTGCGGACGAGCGGCCCTCCCTCTTTCGCGCGGTCCGTGATGACGGCCCACTGCGCGCGCGTGTGCAGGAAAAGGTCCTGGCCGTAGAAGTTGGAATAGACGAGCCGGGGACGGAGGCCCGGCTCGGGCGCCAGCACGTGCGCGGCCTTGCCGTAGCTCACGTAGGGCGAGCGCAGGCGGTAGATGCGGCGGTACCCGAGGGCTTTGTAGTGATGAAGGAGATCGTCGAAGGATCCGAGATAGAAGTCCAGGTTCCATTTGCGGCGGCGAAGGAAGGGGCCGGTCGTTCCGAAGCGCTTCTCGGCGTAGGCGACGGGCTCGTTCATCGCGGGCGTGCCCTCGAGGGCCGCGGCCGCGTCGGCGCCGATCCCCTCCTCCTCGATGAATTTGAGGACCGGGCCCGGAGGCGGCTGCGAGGGCAGGCGCACCATGGGCCGGCCGGGGACCAGCGCGTGATAACGCCTGATCTCCGCGACCAGCTTGTCGGCCTCGCCGATCGCGGTGGGATCGACCTTGAGGATCTCGGCGCGGTAGTCCTCGAGGATGTCCGAGTCGGCCGTCAGCTCCGCGTTCACGTTGCGCGCGAACACGTTGATCTTCTGGGCGAGCATGACCTGCATCGCGCCGAGCCCGAGCCATTCGGATTGGCGCAGCAGCTCGTCGGCCACGAGCTGGACGCTCTGCTTTTGGATCGTGAGGACGAGCAGCGCCACCTCGGGGTCGTACGACGCGCCTTGCGGCTTGGACGCCGAGGGCGTCGCGAGCAGCAGGCCGGCCGCTAGCGCCCTAAACGAGGGTCGCAAGCTCGACCGACTTCTCCCCGACCGCCAGCGCGACGGCCGCGTGCGTGACCTTGCCCCGGTAGACGTTGACGCCCTTGCGCAGCGCCTCGTCGCGCCGCACCGCTTCCTCAAGCCCGTATTTGGCGATGTCGCGCGCGTACTTCAGCGTGACGTTCGTCAACGCGTAGGTCGACGTGTGGCTCACGGCGCCCGGAATATTGGGAACCGCGTAATGCAGCACGCCGTGCTTCACGATCACGGGTTTGTCGTGGCTCGTGACCTCGCAGGTCTCGATGCAGCCGCCCTGGTCCACCGCGACGTCGACGATGACGGAGCCGGGCTTCATCTTCTTGACCATGTCCTCGGTCACGAGCGACGGAGCCTTCGCTCCCGGGATCAGCACCGCGCCGATCAGCAGGTCCGACCGGTGCACGGAGTTCATGATGTTCTCGTCATGGCTCATCAGCGTGCTCACGGAGTTGCCGAAGACGTCGTCGAGGTAGGCGAGCCGCTGCGCGGACACGTCGAGGATGTTCACGCGCGCGCCCATGCCGATCGCGATCTTGGCCGCGTTGATGCCCACGACGCCGCCGCCGATGATCGTCACGACGCCGCGCGCGACTCCCGGGACGCCGCCGAGGAGCACGCCTCGGCCGCCGTGGTGCTTCTCGAGGAACTGCGCTCCCAGCTGGACCGCCATCTTGCCGGCGACCTCGCTCATGGGCGTCAAGAGCGGCAGGCTGCCGTCCTTGAGCTGGATGGTCTCGTAGGCGACTCCCTTGATCTTGGCCTTCAGCAGCGCCTTCGTGAGCGACGGCGCGGGCGCCAGGTGCAGATAGGTATAGAGGATCTGATCGGCGCGGAAGAGCGAATACTCTTCCTCCAGGGGCTCCTTGACCTTGATGATCATCTCCGCGTCGGCGAACAGGCGCTTCTTATCGACGATCGCGGCGCCCGCGGCCTTGTACTCGTCGTCGGTGATGCCCGATCCGACGCCCGCGTTCTTCTCGATCAAGACCTTGTGCCCGTCCTTGACGAGGGCGCGCGCGCCGCCGGGAACGAGCCCGACGCGATGCTCGCGATTCTTGATTTCCTTGGGCACTCCGATGATCATGTTCTTGTCTCCTAGAGTCCGAAATATGCGGCGAGCTCGTCCGGGGAGGACAAGCCGCTTGGAAAACCATTCACGCGCTTGAGCACGTCGCCCGCGCGGTTCGACACGATGAACATCGGGACGCCGCGCGCCGCGACCGCGCCGCCTTCGTCGAGCATCGTGTCCGAGCCGTAGAGCGCCGCCATGCCCTTGAGCGGCTCGAGCTCGGCGAGGCCCACGACGACCCGGCTGTCGACCCCGGCCTTATCGAGGAAGCGGCGCAGGCGCACGATATCCGGCGTCACGCGGTGGCAGACGCCGCACCAAGGCGCGACGAGGACGGTAAGGCATTTGTCGCTGAGGCACGTCGCGAGCGAGGGCCCGGGAGGCCCCGCGAGGGTCGGCAGGCGGACGTCGGGAAGCTTGGTTGCGTTCGAACCGCCGCCGCAGGCGGCGAGCGCGAGCGCGGCGGCCACGACGAC
>Ga0163144_10012355_pt1 | contig 17945 bp, 5 predicted proteins | sample OliLak19BULKMAT1_FD_123175 | JGI IMG/M metagenome (GOLD analysis project Ga0163144, IMG submission 123175) | Freshwater microbial mat bacterial communities from Lake Vanda, McMurdo Dry Valleys, Antarctica - Oligotrophic Lake LV.19.BULKMAT1 | ecosystem: Environmental > Aquatic > Freshwater > Lake...
CTCGCGCGGCATCGGCCGCTCGGGCGCTTCCTCCAGCAGCCCGCCGTGCCCCAGCGCCGTAATGTCGGCCTTGCTCAGATGGTCGCCCGCCAGCAGGCGCGGCAGCACCCAATCTATTATGTTGATCTTGCGGCTGCGGGCACAGCCCGGCGCGCCCACCACCGGCACCGTTCCCAGGTAGGCGATCATCAGCAGATTGCCGGGGTCCACCGGCGCGCCCAGCGCCTCCACCCGCCCGCCGGCCCGTTCCACCGCGCGCGGCACCAGGTCGTGCCGGTCCATGATCGCCGTCTCGCCCGCCAGGATAACCAATTCGTGCCCGGCGGCCTGCTGCCGGCCCAGCAGCGCGGCCAGCGCCGCCTCGCCCGCCTCGTCTTCCAGCGCCACGAACTCCACACTCGCCACGCGCGACCCCAGCGCCGCCAGCCGGTCGAGCAGGGGCGCGAAGTCGGCCGTCAGCTTGGCGCGTATGGCCGGCGACCCGGAGAAGATCACGCTGACCGAGCGGGCCGGCAGGCCGTCCACTCGCAGCACCGGCCCGCCCGCCGCCGCCAGCGCCTCGGCCGCCGCCACCGTCGCCTCCGGCAGCGCAAACGGAATGACCTTGACCGTGGCGACGATCTGGTTGGCCTGCACCGGCGTGTGCGCCGCCAGCGTAGCGACCGTCAGCCCGTCGCAGTCGTTCAGCGCTTGCAGCCTTACGGCGTCTACGCGCAGCACGCCCAGCACGCCCGCCAGCGCATTGGCCCGGCCGGAGGCGGCCCCCGGCAGCTTCAGCCCCGGCCCGGCCACGGCCCGCGCCACCCGCCGCGCCGCGTTGTTCTCGTCCACGTCCCCCGGCTCCAACTCGGCCACGTAGACCGAGTGCCGCCCGAGCGCGGCCAGCGCGGCTACATCGGCCGCCGTCAGTGCCTTGCCCTTGCGCAGCACCCGTTGGCCGTCTGGCCCGGCGATGTTGTGCCCCAGGACGTGGCCCGCCGCCCGGTCGAGCGGCACCGGCCCAAATCTCATGCGGGGCCGGCCGCAGCGCTGGCGGCCGGGTTGCCGGCCTCGATCTTCTTGCGGGCGCAGTCGAAGAACACCCCGGTGAGCTTTTGCGACACTGTGCCCATCAGCCGGGCGGCCAAGCTGGCGAGTTGGCCGACGATGTTGATGTCGGCCGTCCAGTTCAGTTGGGTCGCGCCGTTCGGGGCGTCCGTCAGCGTCATCTCGCTCACCACGTCGGCCGCGCTGCCGGAGGCCGTGCCGTGCCCTTTTAGTTTCGCCCGGTTGGGCGCCTCCAGCTCCAGCCACTCCACGTTGCCCGAAAAGCGGGCCTTGATCGTGCCGAAGCCGATGGAGGCCGTGGCGCGGAAGCTCTTGCCGGGCACAATCTGTTCCACCTTCTCGACGCCCGGCGCGCACTGCGTCACCTGGTTGGGATCGGTCAGAAATTCGTACACCCGCTCGCGCGGCGCGTTGATGAGCACTTTGCCTTCGAGGTGCATGTGGGCCTCCCGAGGATGCAGCGTGGCTTGAGCGCGGCGGATGCCGCCCAATTGCTGCAAGTTGTAACACGAAACCTGGCAGGCGCAAGTGGGGCGCAGCGCACTATGTGCCGAGAAGATTGAGCCGTCGTCTAATCTTGTCTCGGGCGGTGTGCTGTCCCCAAACGTGGGAGGCGGCTTGAAGATTGTTTCGCCGCCGACCGCCTAGTATTCCGCCAACTCCCTTCACGCAACGCTCTTCCAGTCGCCTCCCCCTCCATCCACCGCACCAGCCTCCATCGCGCAGATTAGACATAACAAATTTGCAACTTAACCCTCGTGCGATGACCTGAGCGCCGCCCGCCTATCAGCTTCCCGTGGTATAAACATCCACTTTACGTCGCTGAAATTCCATTGCATAATATGTGGGTCATTTGTTCTATATCCGTGCCGGGCTTGCCTGCCCCGAGAATCTAACCAATATCCGTGACCGTTCGGACCCCGCCTCCTAAACCCGCCGCGCCCAGCCTCCGGGCCGAATTTCGCCTCGACCTGGCCTTTACCACCCGTGCCGCCCGCGACCTGCTGGGCTTGCTCAATATCGAGCCGGCCGGCAGCGGCGACGCGGCCAACGCCCGCGCCTTTGGCGAATCCGAAGCCCGCGACCGGGCCGGGCAGGAATTGGGCCGCCTGCTGGCCGCGCGCAGCGTCTACGACGTCTATCTGCGCAACGGCGGCGTCAGCCACGACACCGAGCAGGTGGTCGAGGTGCGCCTCGCCTCCGACAGCGCCTCGGCCCCTAACGTCGGCCTGCTGGAACAGTTGGGCGGCAAAGCCCTCGTGCTGGTCGGCACTGAAAAAGAAGACCGCTTCAGCGGCGACAGCCAATTTCTGCTGTTCAACGTCCGCGCCGTGCCCGACGTGTGGGGCCAAAAGGACGCCTACAGCCAGGTCGGGCGCATCACCTTCTCAACTGGCGGCGCGGCGCGCGGCGAGGCCGGCTTCCCCATGCGGCTGCTGGCCGCCGTCGCCAAGCTGCCCGAAGCCCGCGCCCAGCGCGAGACTGTGCAGCGCCGCCTGGCCGACTGGCACCGTTACCTGGGCGTCCTCGAGCGCACCGCCACGGCCCGCCAGTTCACCGTCAACTACAAAGCCTTTAAACGCGGCGGCGGCGCGAACATCCTCACCTTCACCCTCGACGCCGCCGGGCGCGAGCCGCTGCCGTGGGACAAGCTCAAAGCCGCCCTCGACGAGCCGCTAGAAGTGCGCGAGCGGCGCGGCCTGGCCCGCACCCCGACAGCGCCAGGGCAGGCGGACGCCGCCGCTACGGCCGTGCCGGCCGACGAAGACGACTCCGGCGACTGGCTGCTGGGCGTCATCGTCGGCTCCGACCCCGAGCGCGGCGAGCTGCACCTCGCGCTCGATGATGACGCCGCCCGGCTGCTCGAACATAAGACCCTCACCCTGCCGCGCACCGCCGGCCTGGTCTACAAGGCCGCCGGCGACCTGGCCCAGGTGCGCCGCCTGAAGTTCGGGCTGGAGCTGTTAGAGCAAGGCTACAGCGAGAACCCGCGCCTCAACGAGTTCCTCTTTTCCGCCGCCGCCGCGCACCTGCCCGACCCGGCCCGCCACATCGTCCTCGACCGCGCCGCGCTGCTGCAGCCGCGCCTGAACGAGGGCCAGCGCGCGGCCGTCGAAGGCGCGCTCAACGCGCCCGACCTGTTCCTCATTCAAGGCCCGCCCGGCACTGGCAAGACCACCGTCATCGCCGAGATTTGTTACCAAAACGCGCTGCGCGGCCAACGCACCCTCATCGCCTCGCAGGCCAACCTGGCGGTAGACCATGCCCTCAGCCGGCTTGTCCATCACCCCTCCATCCGCGCGCTGCGCCGGGGCCGCGCCGACCGGGTGGAGATCGAAGGCGCGCCGTTCCTAGAGGAGCGCGTCGTCGGCACCTGGCTGGCCCAGACCGCCACCGGCTGCGAGCGTGACCTGGCCGACCGCCGCGACCGCATCCGCAAGTTCGAGGGCCTGCTCGCCAACCGCCCGCGCCTCGAAGCCCTGGCCGTCGCCATCGAGCGCTACCAGGCTGAGCGCCCCAAGCACCTGGCCGCCCTCGCGAGCCACGAGGTGCAGGTGGCCCCGCTGCGCCAGCACGCCGAACAGGTCACGCGCACCCTCAGCCGCCGCCGCGAAGCGCGCGCCCTGCTCGAGCGCCTGCGCGAGTCGGTCGCGGCCTCGTCCACCGAGCCGGGTGATCTGCCGGCCCTGGACCGCCTGCCCTGGCACGACCACCCGGCCCTCGTGGACTTGCGCACCCACCTGGCCGCGCTGCAAACCACGCTCGCCGCCTGGGAGCCAGAGCGGCTGGCGGCGACCCGCCCGGCCGAGCTAGCGCCCAACGCCGCCACCGAGCCGCTGGTTGCGCCCGCCGCCGCTGCGGAGGCGCAGGCCTTTGCGCCCACCCAGCCCACCGCGCCCGAGCCGGAGCCGCGCGTCACCATCGCCACCACCCTGCGCACCGCCGCCGCTGCCCGCCAACGCGCCCAGACCACCAGCGCCCGCCTCACCGATTTGCGCCAAGGCCTGGACGCCCTCAGCCAGGTGGCGCTGGCCTGGTACGCCGGCCGCGCCGAGCGCGACGCGCTGACCCACGAGCACGCCACGCTCACCGAGGCCGAGCTTAGCTTCGCCGGCCGCCGCGCCGCGCTGGAGGCCGAGCAAGCCGCCCTGCAAGCCAAGCTGGCCGAACTGTCCAACTTTGATGTCACCCGCCTGCCCATCGGCGAGGTGCTGCGCGCCTGGGCTCAGAAACTGGTCCAGGCCGAGGCGGGTGGGGGGCTGGGCGACCCGCCGGCCGAGTTTGCCACCCCGCTCGGCCGCGAGCTGTGGGCCGCCGCCGCCGGCCCGGCCCAACTACACCGCCTGACCGCGCTGGCACTGGAGGTGCGCACCAGCCGCCTCGAGTCGGCGCGGCTGGCCGGGCTGGCGCTGCGCCTCTCTGGCCTGATCGAAGGCTTGCAGCCCGAGCTCGCGCCCCAGCCCGCCAGCCCCAACCGCTTGCAATCCGCCGCCAACGCGCTGGGCCGCCCGCGCCGCCGCGCCGCCCACAGCACTGGCCACTGGAAGCACTCGGCCCTGCACAGCCTGGTGGCCTTTGACGCGCGCGGCGGGCTGCACCCGGCCTCCGGCGCGGAGGCGGCCTTCCCTGATTTGGAGCGCCGCCTCGACCGGCTGCGCCAGCGCCCGCCCTGGCTGCCCGGCCTGCTGGGGGCTGAACCGCGCCGCCAACAGGCCCTGGCCCTCTGGCTCCAGCGGCTGCGCGCCGCCGCCGATGACTTTACCAATCGCCGCACCGACCTCGAAGCGGTGGGGCGGCACAAGGCCGGCCGCCTGACCGAGCGGGTAGAGGCCACCCTTGGCCCGCTGCAAACCGCCGTGCTGGCCGCCGCCCAGACCTTTGGCCCGCAGGCCACGGCCCGGCTGGAGGCCGTCCAGAACGAACTCGCTATACTGATCGAGGCCCAGCCCACCGTCGCCGCCCGCCTCGACGTGGTCGAGGACAGCCTGACGCAGTTGGCCGCCGCGCAGACCGGCCACGAAAGCGCTCTGCAAACCGGGCGCGACGCGCTGGGCGAGGCCCGCCGCACGCGCCCCTTCCAAAACTTGTTGCGCCAGGTCGGCCGCCGTTCCGCCGACGATTGGCGCGCCGCCTATCAGGCCGCGCTCGGCCGCCTGGACGATGCCCTGCGCGAACTCGCCACCGCCGTGCTGCAGCTTGACCCGCTGGCTGCCCTCAGCGCCCTCATCACCGACCTGACCGCCGACATGACCCGCTTGGAGCAGAACGCCGAGCAGGTGCGGCTTGACAACCACGGCGTCGAGCGCGACCTGGCGACCGCCCGCGAGCGCTTGCAGGCCCTGGACGACCGCCATAATCAAGAGTTGGATTGGTGGCGCGCCACCCTGGCCGCGCTGCCCGAACGGCTGCGCCTGGCCGAGTTGAGCACCCTCTCGCCCGAGGCGCCCGAGTACGTGCAGGCCATGCTGGCCGCCAGCGCCGCCTGGGGGGCCGAGTTGGAGCGCGAGCAGGCCCACCTGGCCCGCGCCGAAAAGCTCGTCACCGATTGGGTGCAGCGGCTGCGCGCCGCCAACGAGCGCGACACCGACGACCTGCGCCAGATTTATATTGACAACGCCAACGTCATCGGCGTCACCTGCGTGCAGGCCGGGTCGTACCAGTTCTCGCGCCAGTACCGCAACTTTGACTGCGTCATCATTGATGAGGTCAGCAAGGCCACGCCGCCCGAGTTGCTCTTGCCCATGCTCAAGGGCGGGCGCGTGGTGCTGGTGGGCGACCACAAGCAGTTGCCGCCCATGATCGGCCCCGAAACCCTCACCGACCTGGCGGCCGAGCTGAACGTGCCCACGGGCGAGTTAGACCACATCGAGCGCTCGCTGTTCAAGGAGTTGTTCGAGGCCGCGCCGCCCGCGCTGCGCGTCATGCTCACCGAGCAGTACCGGATGCACCCGCAGATCATGCAGGCCATCAACCAGTTCTACGCCGGCCAGTTGGTGTGCGGCCTGACCGCGCCCGACCAGCAGCGCGCCCACGGCCTGAGCCTGCCCTGGCTCAAGCCCGATCAGCACCTGCTGTGGATCAACACCCCCAGCGAGGGCAGCTTCGTCGAGCAGCGCGTGGGCACCACCTATATGAACACCGGCGAGCTAGACGCCATCCTGAAGCTGGTGAAGGAGCTAGACGCGGCCTGGGCCTCGCAGGTGGCGGCCGGCCAGCCGCCCAAGGAGGTGGGCGTCATCACCTTCTACGCCGCGCAGGTGCGCGAGCTTAAGCAGCGCCTGGTTGACCGCGCCGGCTCGTTCAAGCATCTGCGGCTGCGCGTCGGCACGGTGGACCGCTTCCAGGGCATGGAGCGGCCCATCATCATCGTCAGCCTGGTACGCAACAACCCCCACGGCCAGGTCGGCTTTGCCCGCAAGCCGGAGCGCGTCAACGTCGCTTTCTCACGCGCCCAAGAACTGCTGGTGATCGTCGGCTCGCGCGAGTTGTTCTGTGAGCGCGCCAAAGACGGCCCCGCCACCACCATCTACAGCCGTGTGGCCGAAGTCGTGCAGGCCGCCGGTGGTCTGCGCCGGACCGGTGATGTTCCCAACCGCTAGCAGCGTTGACCCGCGCCTGGCCGAGGCCGCCGCCGCTGTCGAGGCCGCCAGCCTGGCCCAGCGCGTGCTGGCCGCCCGCGTCTTTCGGCTGCCCTATGCCCGGCTGAAGGTGCGCGCCGCCGTCCAGGCCCCGCGCCGCTTCAACATCCTCGAAGAATTTGTGCTGCGCGCCGCCGCCGAGCTCACGCCGCCGCCCACGCCCGCCGAGTTGGCCGCGCTGCTCGGGCTGGACGCGCTGTTTGTGGACAGCACTCTGCGCCAGCTTGAAACGCTGCAAGCGGTCGCCAAGGGTGGGGGGCAGGCGGCCGTCAAGTTGACCCCGCAGGGCCGCCAGTTCCTCACCCAGGGCCAGGCCCTCCAGCCGCCCGAGCACAAGGCCCTCAGCTTCATCTATCGCGGCGGCGTGGAAGACCTGCGCCTGTGGGCCGCGCCCGCCGCCGTCGAAGGCGACCTGCCGGTGCTGCCCGGCCTGACCGCCGAGGCCCGCGAGCAGTTCGTGGCCCAGGCCCAGGCCGCGCTCAAGCTGCCGCGCGTGCTGGCCGCCGCCGAGGCCGCCGGCCTCAAGCTGCACGTCCCGGCCGAGGGCCGCCTGCTCACCGCCGTGGATCAGGTCGCCGTCGAAGACTCTAGCTTCGCCGCCGTGGGCGTGCTGCTGGTGCAGGATGTGCTGGGCGGCCAGGTCAGCGTGCGCGCGCTCGACCTCGCCAGCCAGGCCGCCGATGCGCCGCTGCAAGCCGCCCTCGACCAGTGGCTCAAGGCCGGGCGCATTCAGTGGACCGATTTTCTGCCGCCCGAGGCCGAAGCCAACGGCGACAGCGAACCGATCCCTGCGCCCGCCGCCGCGCTGGACGAGGCGCCCGACTACGCCGAGCGCTATCGCCAGAGCGCGCTGGCCCAGGCCCCCGGCGGCCAGGCGCCCGCGCTGGAAGTGGAGCTATTGCGCGCCGGCAGCGGCCCGGCCCGCGCCCAGCAGTTGTTGGCGAAGACCACCCACTCGGCCCTGCTGCTCGCCCCGCGCCTCACGCCGCAGACCGCCGGCGAGGGACTGCGCGCCGACCTGCAAGCGCTGGCCGCGCGCGGCGTGCTCACCGTGGTCGGCTGGGGCACGGCCGATGAGCGCGAGCAGGAGCCGGTCGCCCCCGCGCCCGGCGTGGTGGAGGCCTTGCAGCGCCTGCTGACGCCCGAGGGCTTGCCCGGTGTCGCAGTCTGGTGGGTGGGCAGTTTGTATGGGCAGGATGTGGTGCTCGATGGCCGCGTGCTGGTCTCCAGCGTGCCCGGCCCGGCCCCGTCTACCAAAGCCGCCGCTGCGCCGCCGGTTTCCACCTACGTCATCACCGCGCCCGATCTGGTGACGGCCGCGCTCGACGACCTGGAGCCGTCCTTCGCTCGCGCCGCGCGCCTGGCCTGGCACGCCGCCGCCCGCTCGCCCGCCCAGGCCCGCCAGGCGCTCGGCCGCTGCTGCCTCACCTGGGTCGCCGTCCGCCGCCCCGGCGAAGCGCTCTCGCACGTGCTCAAGCTGGCCGCACAGGTGGCCGAGGAAGAGCCGGAGGCCATGCTCGTGGCCTGGGAGCTGCTGGCCTCAACCCTCCTCCCGCTCGCCCGCCGCGCCGCCGCCGACCCGGCCAGCCTGGCCAACCTCGGCCTGGCCGACGCCCTGCGCCGCGCCGTACCCGAATTTCTCGACTGGTCAGACTCGGTGCTCGCCCCCGGCAGTTCCGGCCAGACGCCCTACGTCGCCGCCCTGCACGCGCTGCTGGGCCAGGCCGGCTTTGACGCCGCCGCCCTGCCCGCCCTGCTGGCCGACGTGCTGGCCCGCTGGCAGTCGGCCAACCCGCCCGGCGCGCTGACCGCCTTCTCCGACGCCTTCACCGTCGCCGCCGAGGCCGACCCGCGCCGCGACCGCCTGGCCAAGAAACGCCGTTACTAACGGCGCGGGGCGCTGGCGCCTGGCTTCACGGCTAAAACCAAAAAAAGACCAGCCGCAGGCATCTGGTCCGATTGTTTCCGTTGTCAGCTAAAAACTATGCTAAACCGCGCCGGGTCGGCTCAGTGGGCGGTGTGCTCGATGGCTTCGCCAAACGAAATCTCTGGCGCGCTGATCACGCCCGCCTCGCCCATCACCGCCTTCATCTCCTCCGAGCTGGCGAGGGCGGTGGCCTCCGCCAGGGTGTTGAAGTCGTGGGTGACGATGATGGTCTGCGGGCTGTGGGCCTCGCGCCAGACGTTGGCCCCGACGACGCCATACGCTTTGCGTTTCTGCGCAAAGCTGTCGTAGACGGCCTTCCACTTGCCGTAATCACTGACGTCGTGCTTGATAAACAGGGTAACCATGTTAGCAGGGCTCCGTTGCGCTAGGGCGTGCATGGTCTAGTAGAACTCAGTATAGCTTGCGGCCACCCTGGAGTCAACCGCCGGCCGGCCAACCTCAGCCGGCCCGGCCCTCAGCCTGGCCCTTATCGATCAGGGCGAAGTCGCCTGGGTCAAGGCCTACGGCGTCCGTGCCACCGGCGACCCGCTGGCCGCCACGCCGCACACGCAGTTCCAGGCCGCCTCCATCAGCAAGCCCGTCGCCGCCCTGGCCGCCCTGCGCCTCGCCGCCGATGGCCGCCTCGACCTCGACGCCGACAACCACGGCTACAAGTGTCTGTTCGTGGGCTACCCGAAGCGCGGGCAGGGCTTGGCGCTGATGACCAACGGCGAACGCGGCGAGTCGCTCTACATGGAAATCCTGCGCAGCGTGGCGCAGGTCTACGGCTGGCCGGGCCACGACGCCAAGCTCAAGACGCTGGCCCCAGCCGCGCCCGCCGCCTGGACCGCCTACGCCGGCCGCTACGTCCTGACCGACTACCCGGTCGTCTCGCTCACCATCGCCCCGCAAGCCGATACGCTCACCGTCACACTGGAGCAGCCGGGCGGCACCACCAGCGCCGCCATGTACCCCGAGGCCGCCAACCGCTTCTTCCGCCGCGACGTGGATACCGAGATCGCCTTCGAGCCGCCTGCCGCCGACGGCCTGGCCCCCGCCCTGACCATCTACCAAGACGGCCTCATCCTCCCAGCCCGCCGCGCCTAGACTACGCCGATCTGCCCGTCCGCTTGTAGTCCTTTTCCTACACCAACTTAAGCCCGCCCCCGATGCCCGCCTCGCGCCGCCTGAGTTAAGGTTAAGCTCGGGTCGGGTGCTGGCTCAGCAAGGATTCGTATCTCTAGTGTGGGCCGGCTTGCGTCGGCCCGCCTCCCCGCCGCGTGCTCCGGCCCGCTCACACTCACTCGTCCGTCTAAGGATTGGCTCTCATGGTCATGCTCCTCGGCTGGTATATGCAAGCGTTCGTCACTGACCATCAGGCCGCCGCCCCGCGCCCGGCCTAACATGCCCGTCCTCGACCGCCTCTTCCCGGTCCTGGCCTGGCGGCGGGGCCGCACCCTGACCGATGGCTTCGAGGCGCCCATCCGCGCCGAGGTCTTTGGCCTCGAAGGGCTGGAGGCCTACGCCCGCGCCCTGGCCGAAAGCGACACCCTGGCTCCCAAGCCGGGGCGCGGCCAGCCGCTGCTCGACCGGTTTCATCACAACCGCCGTGCCCTGCTTGCCGCCCAGCAGCGCTTCGCCGCCGACGCCCGCGCCGAGCGGTCTTTGCCCCCGGCCGCCGAGTGGCTGCTCGACAACTTCTACATCGTCCAGACCCACCTGCACCAGGTCGAGCGCGACCTGTCGCGCGGCTTCTACCAGGAGCTGCCCAAGCTGGCGACCGGCCTGCACGCCGGCTACCCGCGCGTCTACGGCCTGGTGCTCGAACTCGTGGCCCACACCGACAGCCGCCTCGACCTGCCCACGCTCACTGCCTTCGTGGCCGCCTACCAGTCGGTGCAGACCCTCACCACCGGCGAGCTGTGGGCCGTGCCCATCATGGAGCGCCTCAGCCTGCTCGAGAACCTGCGCCGCCTGGTCGGCCAGGCGCTGGCTGCCCACGACAAGCGCAGCGTGGCTGACCGTTGGGCCAACCAACTGCTGCGCGCCGCCGGCGGCCCGCCCCCGCAGCTAGTTGCCACCGTGGCCGCCCTGGCGCGCGGCCAGTCCGCGCTGGACTCGATCTTCGTGGTGCAGTTGCTCGAACGCCTGCGCGACCAGACCCCCGCCATCGCGCCGGCCGTGCAGTGGCTGGAGGATTGGCTGGGCGCGCACGGCACCAGCCTGGAGGCCATCACCCGCACGGAGCACCAGCGCCGCGCTGCCAACCGCGTGTCGGTCGCCAACACCATCTCCAGCCTGCGCGGCCTGGCCGCCATTGACTGGGCCGAGTTCTTTGAGGCCAGCAGCGCCCTCGAAGTCGAGCTGCGCCGCGACCCGCTCGGCCTGTACGCCGTCATGGACTTCGACACGCGCGACCGCTACCGCCACGTCATCGAGCGCCTCAGCAAGCGCACCCGCCGCCCGGAGGGGGAGGTGGCCGCCGCCGCCAATCGCCTGGCCGCCGACGCCGCCCCCGCCAACCCGGCCGACAACCGCCGCCGCCATAACGGCTACTATCTCGTCAGCCGCGGCCGCCCCGCGCTGGAGGCCGAGCTCGGCTACCGCCCCTTCCTGGGCGACACGCTGCGGCGCGGCCTGCGCCCGCTCGTCACGCCCGCCTTCCTGGGCGCGATCCTGCTGCTCACCGCCGCGCTCACCGCGTTGCCGCTCCGCTACGCCAACGAGCACGGGCTGGGCCTGCCCGGCCTGGTGGCGCTGGCGGTGGTGGCCGGTCTGCCCGCCAGCGCCCTGGCCGTCGCCGCCGTCAATTGGCTCATCACCATCCTGCTGCCGCCGCACCGGCTGCCCAAGCTCGACTTCAGTTCCCCCACTTCCGGCGGCGTGCCCGAGGCGGCCCGCACCATGGTCGTCGTGCCGTGCCTCATCAGTGACCTGGCCGGCATCGAGCGCCTGTTCGACAACCTGGAGATCCGCTTCCTGGCCAACCGCGACGCCCACCTGCACTTCGCGCTGCTGGGCGACTTTGCCGACTCGGCCGAAGCCGAGCGCCCCGAAGACGGGCTGCTGCTGGCCGCCGCCGAGCGCCGCGTGAACGAGCTTAACGAGCAGTATGGCCGCGGCCGCGCCGACCGCTTCTACTTCTTCAATCGCCGCCGCACCTGGAACCCGCAGCAGGGCGTGTGGATGGGCTGGGAGCGCAAGCGCGGCAAGCTGCTGGAGTTCAACCGCCTGCTGCGCGGCGCGACGACTACGAACTACGTCACCCAACTGGGCGACCTCGCGCTGCTGCCGCAGGTGCAGTACGTCATCACGCTCGACGCCGACACCGACCTGCCGCTGCGCAGCGCCGCCCGCCTGGTCGGCGCGATGGCCCACCCGCTCAATCACCCGCGCCTCGACCCGCGCCGCCGCATCGTGGTGGAGGGCTACGGCATGATGCAGCCGCGCGTGGCCGTCAACGCCCTGGCCGCCTCCGAGACGCGCTTTAGCCGCCTGTTCGCCGGCGATGGCGGCCTCGATCCCTATTCGACCGCCGTCTCCACCGTCTACCAAGACCTGTTCGGCAGCGGCAACTACATCGGCAAGGCCATCTACTCGGTGGATGCTTGCCTGGCCGTGCTCGACAACCGCTTTGCCGAAAACCAGCTCCTCAGCCACGACCTGCTGGAGGGCAGCTACGCCCACGCCGGCCAGCTGACCGATGTGCAACTGCTCGAAGACTTCCCCACCGGCTACGACGCCTACGCCCAACGTCAGCACCGCTGGATTCGTGGCGACTGGCAGATCGCCGAGTGGGTGCTGCCCTGGGTCACCGGCCCCGCCGGCCGCCCGGTAAGCAACCCCTTACCCCTCATCGCCCGCTGGAAGTTTCTAGATAACCTGCGCGCCAGCCTCGTGCCGCCGGCCGCCCTGCTGCTGCTGATCCTCGGCTGGACCGTGCTGCCCGGCCGGCCGGCCGTCTGGACCGTGGCGGCGCTGCTGCCCATCATGCTGCCCGAGATCACCGGGCTGGTGCTCAACGGCGGCGTCCACCCGGTCGGCGAGCCGTGGCTGGCCTACTTTCGCCACCTGTGGCGTGACGCCTTCCTCGGCCTGGGCCGCGCGCTCTATTTGGCGACGCTGCTGCTGTTCGAGGCCGGCAACAACCTCGACGCCATCGTGCGCGTCTTCGTGCGGCGCTTCATCACCCACCGCCACCTGCTCGAATGGAACAGCGCCGCTATGGTCGAGCACGGCCAGGCGCGCACGCTGGGCGATTACTGGGCGCGCCTGGCAGGCTCGCCCGTGCTGGCCGCCGGCCTGTTCCTGCTGATGGCCTTCATCCGTCCCGCCGCGCTGCCCGACGCGCTGCCGCTGGTGCTGCTGTGGGCCGCCGCGCCCCTGTTGGCCTGGTGGATCAGCCAACCGGCCGTGCAGCCGCGCAACCGCCCGCTGCCGGCCGCCGCCCGCCAGTCGCTGCGCCTGACCGCCCGCCGCATCTGGCGCTTCTACGAAACCTTCGCCGGCCCCACCGACCACTGGCTGCCGCCGGATAACTACCAGGAGGCCCCCAACCCCCAGGTGGCGCACCGCACCTCGCCCACCAACATCGGCTTCCTGCTGCTCTCGGCGCTGGCCGCCTACGACTTTGGCTACCTCGACGCCGTGGCCCTCACCACCTGGTTCGAGCGTGTGCTTGCCACCCTGCACGCCATGGAGCGCTACCGGGGCCACCTCTTCAACTGGCACGATACGCTCACGCTCCGCCCGCTCACGCCCGAATACATCTCCACCGTCGATAGTGGCAACCTGGCCGCCTGCTTGCTGGTCGTTAAGCAGGCCTGTTTTGAGATCGTGGCCGGGCCAGTCGTCTCGCCGGCGGTGCGGCCCGGGCTGGAAGACACGTTTGCTGGTCTGCGCGCCGCCTTGGCCGCCTATCGGCCGGCCACCGCCACCGGCCGCGCCGCCCTCAAAGTCCTGCAGAACACCGAGGACCGCCTGGTGGCGCGCCTGGCCGCCGCCGGCCCCTGGCCCGCGCTGCTGGCCGACCTGGAGCCGCTGGCCGAGACGCTGGCGCAGGCGGTCCATACCATCGAGCCGGCCACGGCCCCCGCCGACCCGGCCGAACTGGTCTACTGGAGCGAAGCCAGCCTCAGCCTGATCCAGTTGCGCCGCCAGGCCCTCACCGATTTGGGCCTGACCGGGGAGGGTGAGCCGCCCACCTGGGCCGCGCTGGCCGGCGTTCCCGAACAGCCGCTGGCCGCCGACCTGTGCGCGCGCCTGGCGGCCGTGTCGCAGGCGGCCGAGGCCTTTGTCGGCCAGATGGATTTCACCTTTCTCTTCCGGCCCGAGCGCGGGGTGTTCGCCATCGGCTACAGCCTGCCCGCGCAGAAGCTCGACGCCGGCGACTACGACCTGCTGGCGTCTGAGTCGCGGCTGGGCAGCCTGGTCGCCATCGCGCGCGGGCAGGTGTCGTCGCGCCACTGGTTCCGCCTCAGCCGCCCGCTCACCTGGGCCGGCGGCAGCCTGGCCGTGCTCTCGTGGGGCGGCACCATGTTCGAGTACCTGATGCCCGGCCTGCTGCTCTACGAGCGCGACCGCACGCTGCTGGCGCAGACCGCGCTGGCCGTCATCCGCGCCCAGCGCCAATATGCGGCGGCCAAGCGCGTGCCGTGGGGCATCTCCGAGTCAGGCTACTACGCCTTCGACTACCAGTTCGCCTATCAGTACCAGTCCTTCGGCGTGCCCGGCCTCGGCCTCAAGCGCGACCTGGGCGAGAACCTGGTGGTCGCGCCGTATGCCACCCTGCTGGCCCTGCCGCTCAACCCCTCGGCCGCCTACGCCAACTTGCAGCACCTGGCCGCCGAGGGCTTGGCGGGCGCGTATGGCTACTACGAGGCGATTGACTACACGCCCGCCCGCCGCCCGCGCGGCCAGCGCGCCGGCCTGGTGCGCTCCTACATGGCCCACCACCAGGGCATGAGCCTGGTGGCGCTCGACAACGCCCTCAACGGCGCGCCCATGCCGCGCCGCTTCCACGCCGAGCCGGCCATCGCCGCCGTCGAGCTGCTGCTGCAAGAACGGCTGCCGCGCCACGTGGCCCTGTTGGAACCGCACCCCGCCGCCGAGCAGGACCTGGACCGTTCGCGCGGCCTGACGCCGGCCGCGCCGAGCGCCGGCCGCTGGTACGGCACGCCGCACACGCCCGCGCCCCGCACGCTGGTGCTCTCCAACGGCGCGTATGAGGTCATGGTCACCAACGCCGGCGGCGGCTACAGCGCCCACCAGGCGCTCGGCGCCGGCCCGGCCCAGGCGCTGGCCCTCACCCGCTGGCGGCCCGACGCCACCCGCGACCACTGGGGCAGCTTTATCTACATTCAGGATGTCGTCAGCCGCCAGGCCTGGTCCGCCGGTTATCAGCCCACCGCGCGCGCGGCCGAGCAGTATGAGGTCACCTTCGCGCTCGACCGCGCCCACTTCATGCGCCGCGACCTGGACATCGAAACCCGGCTGGATGTGGTCGTGTCGCCGCGCGACCCGGTGGAGCTGCGCCGGATCACGCTCACCAACCTCAGCCGCCAGCCGCGCACGCTGTCCGTCACCAGCTATGCCGAGGTGGCGCTCGACACCCTGGCCGCCGACCTGGCGCACCCGGCCTTCAGCAAGCTGTTCGTCGAGAGCGAGCGCGTGCCCGACCGCAGCGTGCTGCTGTTCCACCGCCGGCCGCGCGCCGACGGCCAGACCCCGCCCTGGGCGCTGCACATGCTCACCGCCGCCGCGCCGCTGCTCGGCCCGGTCGAGCACGAGACCGACCGCGCCCGCTTCATCGGCCGGGGCCGCACGCCGCGCGACCCTGTGGCGCTGGCCGGCCCGCTCTCGGGCACCACCGGCGCGGTGCTCGACCCGATCATGAGCCTGCGCGGCCAACTGCGCCTGGCCCCCGGCGAGAGCGCCGAGCTGACCTTTGTGACCGGGCTGGTCCCCACGCGCGAGGCCGCCCTGGCGCTGGCCGGCAAGTTCAGCGACGGCGGCGCGCTGGACGACGCCTATGACCTGGCCTGGGTCTACAGCCAGATTCAACTGCGCCACCTCAACATCGACGAGGTCGGGGCCCATCTCTTTCAGCGCCTGGCCGCCCGCGTCCTCTACCCCGACGCCGCGCTGCGCGCCGCGGATGACATCCTGCTGCAAAACACGCGCGGCCAAAACGGGTTGTGGGCCTATGGGCTATCCGGCGATTACCCGCTGCTGGTGGCGCGCGTGGACGAAGCCGGCGAGCTTGATCTGGTGCGGCAGTTGCTGCACGCGCACGAGTATTGGCGGCTCAACAACATCACCGTTGACCTGGTGATCCTGAACGAGCACCCCAGCACCTACGCTGAGGAGCTGCAAGGCCAACTGCAAGGGTTGGTGGATACCTCGCTCTCGCGCCCGTGGCAGGACAAACCGGGCGGCGTCTTCATCCGCCGCGCCGACCAGATGCCGCCGGCCGACCGTGTGCTGCTGCTGACCGCCGCGCGCGTGGTGCTGGATGGCGGCCTGGGCACGCTGGCCGAGCAGATCGGCCCGCCCTCCCCGGCCGTGCCCGCCGCCGAGGTCCGCGCCCGCCCGCGTGCACTGCCCACGCCCATCCCGGCTGCCGCCGCCCCCGCTGCGTCGCTCGACTTTTACAATGGACTGGGGGGCTTCACCCCCGACGGCCGCGAGTACGTCATCACCCTCAACCCCGGCCAGTGGACGCCCGCGCCCTGGATCAACGTGCTCGCCAACGAGCGCTTTGGCTGCCTGGTCAGCGAGACCGGCCTGGGCTACACCTGGTCCGAGAACAGCCAGCAGAACCGCCTGACGCCCTGGTCGAACGACCCGGTCAGCGACCCGCCCGGTGAGGTGCTCTACCTGCGCGACGACGATACCGGCGCGCTCTGGACCCCCACGCCGCTGCCCATCCGCGAGCCGACCGGCGCGTACACCATCGCCCACGGCGCGGGCTACACCCGCTACGAGCGCCTGAGCGCCGGGCTGGCGCACGAGCTGACCGTCTTTGTGCCGGTGGACGACCCGGTGAAGGTGGTAAGCCTGACACTGCGCAACCTCGGCCGCCAGCCGCGCCGCCTGACCGTCACCGGCTATGTGGATTGGGTGCTCGGCACGCTGCACGCCCAGGCGCAGTACTTCATCAACACTGAGCGCGACGCGGCCACCGGCGCGCTGTTGGCCCGCAACACCTACAATGCCGACTACCCCGGCCGCGTGGCCTTCCTCTACCTCGCCAGCGCCGCCGCCCCGGCCCTCAGCCTCACCGGCGACCGCACCGCCTTCATCGGCCGCAACCGCAGCCTGGCTAACCCAGCCGCCCTCGACTGGCCCACGCTCGACGGCCGCACTGGGGCCGGCCTTGACCCGTGCGGCGCGGCCCAACTGCGCGTGGAAATCCCGCCCGGCGGCACGATTGAAGTCGTCATGCTGCTCGGCCAGTCCCGCGACGCCGATGAGGCCCGCCGCCTGATCGCCCGCTACGGCCGGCCCGGCCAGGCCGCGCCCGCGCTGGCCGCCGTGCGCGCCATGTGGGACGAGCTGTTGGGCACGGTGCAGGTCGAGACGCCCGACCGCGCGCTCAACCACCTACTCAACCGCTGGCTGCTGTACCAGGCGCTGGTCTGCCGCATCTGGGGCCGCTCGGCCTTCTATCAGTCCGGCGGCGCGTATGGCTTCCGCGACCAGTTGCAGGACGTGCTGGCCCTGACCTTCGCGCGGCCCGCGCTGGCCCGCCAGCACCTGCTGCGCGCCGCCGCCCGCCAGTTCGTCGAGGGCGACGTGCAGCATTGGTGGCACCCCGCCACCGGCCAGGGCGTGCGCACGCGCTTCTCCGACGACTACTTGTGGCTGCCCTACGTGGTCTATCACTACGTAGAGGCCACCGGCGATAGCGGCGTGCTCGATGAGCAGGTGTCGTTCCTCAAAGCCCCGCCGCTCGACCCCGCCCAGCATGAGGCGTTTGTCATCACCACCCCCGGCCCGTCCGCTTCGCTCTACGAGCACTGCCGGCGCGCGCTCGACCACGGCCTGACCTTCGGCCCGCACGGCCTGCCGCTGATGGGCAGCGGCGACTGGAACGACGGCATGAATTTAGTGGGGGCAGGCGGGCAGGGCGAGAGCATTTGGCTGGGCTGGTTCCTCATCACCAACCTGGAGGCCTTTGCCGCGCTGGCCGCCGCGCGCGCCGACGACGCCGCCGCCCGCTGGCGCAGCGCCGCCGAGCAGGTGAAGGCCGCGCTCGAAGCGCACGGCTGGGACGGCGCCTGGTATCGCCGCGCCTACTACGACGACGGCACGCCGCTCGGCACCGCCAC
>Ga0163144_10012357_pt1 | contig 17943 bp, 18 predicted proteins | sample OliLak19BULKMAT1_FD_123175 | JGI IMG/M metagenome (GOLD analysis project Ga0163144, IMG submission 123175) | Freshwater microbial mat bacterial communities from Lake Vanda, McMurdo Dry Valleys, Antarctica - Oligotrophic Lake LV.19.BULKMAT1 | ecosystem: Environmental > Aquatic > Freshwater >...
AACTGCGCTAACCGTCGTGCTCCCCGTCCCTCCAGTACTTCTGTTCGATCTCTTCTATTTCCTCCTCGCTCATGCCGAAGTAGTGCCCGAACTCGTGGATGACGGTCTCCGCCACGCACTGGCGGATATCCTCATCGTCTTCGCAGGCGTCCTCGATGGCGAGCTGGTAGATGGAAATGCGATCGGGCAGCGTGTTGCCATAGGTGGAGTCACGCTCGGTCAGCGGCGTCCCTTGGTACAGGCCGAACAGGCCGTCATCGGGGTCCATTTCAAGTTCTTCGAGCAGCGCCGGCGACGGCTCGTCCTCGACGACGACCGCCACATTCCGCATCTCATCGCGAAAGCGGCGAGGAATATCCCGCAGCGCCTGCTCGACCAGGCTCGTGAACCGTTCCTTGGTCAATGGCTTACGGCCAGCGCCGCGCTCGCACGGTGAGATCAGGGCGCTTCACCTCGACCTCCATGGCCTTCGGCGGAAGCAGCGTGCGCGGCCGCGCGTATGTGACCTGATACTGGCCGTTCAGCTCGTTGGCGAGCAACTGGAGCCGATCGGACAACGCCATGCTGGTCAGAAGATCGTCGCGGCGACCTCCGGTCAATTTCGTGCCGTCGGCGAGCGACAGATCCAGCTCTCGGCCTTCGCGGTCCATCCGCATCACGCCGGGCTTTGTCAGCACGAGCGAATGCAGAGCCGCGCCTGACTCGCGCAATCTCCCGAGCACCCCGTCATGGTGCTGCTCGCTGAACTCAGCGCCGCTCGCGGTGATGCTGACGATGGTCGGCCGTGCAGCCTTTCGGCGCCGAAGGCCGTCGGCGGCGTTGATGATGGCCTCCATCAGGTAGGTGCCGCTTCCTTGCCGCGCGAAGAGGCTGCCGAGCCCTTTCTCCAGCCGCGCGAGATCGCGCGTGTAATCCACCAGCACCGTCGGACGTTCGCCGGTACCGATCAGCGCAATCTCGTGCGTGCCGGCCATCTGCTTGAAGAACGCGCGCAGGGCGGTTCGCACATCGAGCACGTGCGGCTCGATGGCCTGGCTCGTGTCAACGAGCACCGCGATCTGCAGGGGCTCGGCCGCCGTCGATGCGCGGAGAACCTCTCGAGACATTCCGTCCTCGCGAACGACGAACTCGCGTGCCGCCAGGCCGCCCACCGGCGCGTCAGACTTATCCAGGACCGCGACGTACACCGTCCGCTCATCGGCCTGGGCCAGGAGCGATGACGGCGACATCAGGGTCGCCACGGCGACCATCGAGAGCAGACGTACCAGCGCGCGCATATGTGCCTCCGTATAACAGGACTTTAGTCCTGTCGTCGATCCAGTCTACGCCGGAGTTTCCGAAAGGCCGCCAGCATTTCAGCGTAGGTGAAATTCGCGTTCCTCCCGCTGGGGTTCGGCAGCACAAAGACCTGGGCCCCCTCGAGCGTGTCGCGCTGCAGGCCGAGCATGACCGGATTCTTTGTCGGGAACACCCACCGGTAGAGGGAGACGCCGACAAACGCCACGATCGCCGGCTTGAAGCGCCGCACTTTACGCCGCAGCACATCGACGCCTGCCAGGCACTCCTCGCGGGTGAGCGTGTCGATGCCCGGCGTCTCGCGCGGCACGAGGTTGGTGATGCCGAAGCCCCACTCAGGCAGGCGATCGTCCGATCGCCAGTCGACGGGCTCCGGCACGAGCCGGGAGTCGGTGAGCAGCTTCCAGAATCGGTTCGAGTAGCCGGCGAAGTGATGGCCGGTTTCTGCCGAGCGGATTCCCGGGTTGATGCCCACGAAGAGGACGTGGACGCCGGGCTTGATGCGGTCCCGAAGGGGCACGCTACAGAATTCTCTGGGCGCGGACGACCTGTAGCAACCGTGAGGTCATCATCATCGAGGTCAGGATCTCTCGCGGCGTCCGCCGGTCATTTTATTTCCTGGCCTCGCCCGGCTCTTTCTGTGATCGCGTGACCTGCGTGGAGTCGAGGTAGCGGTAGTCCGCGCCGCCCGATCGCACGATGGAAAAACGGGCCGTCTGTCTGTACGAGCCATCAGCGGTGGCCGCGGTCTGATGAATGGTCCGAACGGACGCCCGGTTCTTCGTGCCGGCGCGCAGGCCTTCGAAGAGGACGCGCCCCTGCATCGATCGCGGCGCGGCCACGCCCAGAAGGTGTAGAAAGGTCGGCGCGAAATCGACGTTTCCCGTCGGCACACTGACGGTCGCACCTTGTGTGATGTCTGGTCCGGCGGCGATCAGCGTGTTGTGAATCTCGAACGGGCTGGAGCTGCCATGCCCCGCGGTGCCGTTCGAGGCGCTCGTGCCGGCGAATCCGTGTGCGTTCTTTCCGTCGGTCCAGTCGGGGGAGTAGAGAATCTCGCCCGATCTCGCGTGACTCCAGCGTGCAGCATCAAACGAGAGCGTGCCGTCGACCCAGCCTAGCAGCGCACCGGACGCCCGCGCGCGCGTGAAGATGGCGCCGATGCCGCGCGTGCCCTGGAGCGCCCTCACGATGTCGCTGATCGTCTGGCGATGCCCATCGCGCACGTAGATCGCGGTTTCGCCGTGCACGATGCGGGGCGCCCCGTCCGGCAGCACGCCGTCGAATCGTGTGAGCAGCGATCGGACGTCAGGGGCCCCTGTATGGGTGGCGAAGCCGTGATCCGACGTAACCCAGATGTTGTAGCGATCGAGCAGCCCGGCGTTGCTCAGTCCATCCTGGATGTATTTCACTTCGCGGTCGAGCCGCCTCAATGCCTCGACGGTCGTGGGGTGCCCCATACCGAGGGCGTGGGCGGTGGTATCCGGATCGCTGAGCCAGATGGCGGTCACAGAAGGATCAACGGCCGGGATGCCGACCTTGAGAAATGCGTCAGACGCCCGGCGATTTCTCGGATCGTTGGGATAGGCGGCCGCCGGTGCGGGCCCGAGCTCCGCCAGCACGCGGGCGTGAAGGACTTCCGGCAGCGCAAAGTCCGTATGCAGAACCGCGCCGCCGGAGACCCTGTGATTCAGCAGGAACGCGGACCCCGTCGTTCCGGCGCCCACCGCCAGCATCCGGCGTCCGCTCGCCTGCAGCACCTCGCCAAGCGTCGCCGCTGTCAGCAGCACGCCGTCCTGATCGTTCTGGATCTTCTCCAGATCGCCGCGCTCGCCCGTATCCAGAAAGCGTCCGGCCTGCACGCGCGGGAAAAAGACCGCGTTTCCGAGAATCCCATGCCGCTCCGGATAGGCGCCGGTCGAGATCGACGAGGAATTGACGCGCGTGACGGTGGGGTAGACCGCGTGGTGGTTCATGAAGACCACACCTTTGCGGCCAAGGGCGTGCAGGTACGGCATCACTTCCGGCGTGACGTAGTCGGGCCGCAGGCCATCCAGGACGAGAAGCAGATGCCGGTTCGGCTCGGCGGCACGGCCGGTCCAGACGGAGAGGAGCGCGAGGACAAGAACAAGACGACGGGTCATGGGCGCCTCCGCCCGTAGTCTCGCACGAGGACGTGTCTCGCGCGTTAACAAACTCCCGGTACAATCCTCCACTTCACCGTCTGGCAATACCGCACGTACTTCGGATCCCGGCCGAGCGTCTGCTCTTCGTAGAGTGCGCGGATGATGAGCGCGCTGTCGCCTGCGAGCAGCACTGCGGCGTTCCAGCCGGACGGGTGCGCCGCCAGGAAGGGGATGTGCGTCAACAGGTACCCGAGATAGATCGGATGCCTCACAACCCGGTACAACCCGCGCTCCATGACACCCCGGTTGGCGGGCAGCAGGCCGAAGCTCCAGCCGAGGGAAATTTTTCCGCCCACGACGATGGCGAGCCCGAGGCCCGCAAGCGATGCGGCCGCCGCTTCCGACAGCAGCGCCTGGCTCTCGGCCGGTCCGACCAGCAGCGGTGAGAGCAGGGACACGGCGGTGACGATACGAACGACGGTGCGACGGTCGACGAACTGCGCCGGCCGGCGCAGGCAGGTCAGCACGACCACCAGCGCTTCACCCACCAGCATGAGCAGGTCGGTGGGCCTCTGCGTCTCGACGAAATCGCTTCCGAGGCGCCAGGCGAGCGCGAAGAACAGCGCGGCGACAAGTACTCGCGACGACATGTCCGACCAGGCAGGGATGGCGGTTTTGATGTTCATCGTGCGGCAGTCGCTCCATTCTGTGTGTCGTCGAGGAAATAGCTCTGACACACGGCGTCGAGGATGCCGGGCGTCAACTCCGTGGCGCGGCGGTGATATCGACAGAGGTTGACGACCTGATCGGTGAGATCGCGCGGATGGCAGGCGCGCATCTCCAGCTTGCGGCCGATGTAGTACTTGTCGTGGAGATGCTGGACGATCGCCGGGTCGTAGTTGAGCCCGTGACGCTGGCAGTTCATCTCGAAAATTCTCGCGAACTGCGCCAACGACGGGTTCTTCGCGAGAATCTTGTACGGAATGCGCCGAAGGAAAGCCTCGTCGGCGAGCGATCGCGGCTCGAGGTTTGTGGCGAACACCACCATCACGTCGAACGGCACCTGAAACTTTCTGCCCGACACCAGGTTCAGGTAGTCGACGCGCGATTCGAGCGGAACGATCCAGCGATTCAGCAGATCGCGCGCCGGCACGCGTTGGCGGCCGAAGTCGTCGACGACCAGCACGCCGCCGTTCGCCTTCAGGTGCACAGGCGATTCATAGAACGCCGACAGTTCCTTGTAGCGCAGGTCGAGCATTTCGAGCGTCAGCTCGCCGCCCACGGTAATGACCGGCCGCCCCACCCGAATCCACCGTCCGTCGATATCGGTGTCGGACCGGATGATCGAGCTTTCGTCGGCGCTGCCGTGCGCGTCGTGCGCGACGGGGTCGTAGAGCGTGATGATCTGGCCGTCCACGTCGATGGCGTGCGGCACGTAGATATCGCCACCCAGCACGTTGCCGATGCCTTCGCCCATGACGCTCTTGCCGTTGCCGGGAGGTCCGTAGAGAAACATCGCGCGGCCCGACGCGATGGCGGGGCCGAGCTGGTCGAGCATCTCCGGCTCGACAATCAAATGAGAGAACGCGCGGGCGACCCGCTCGCGGTACACGTCTCGCGTCTGCGACCGGAGCGCGCTCATATACGACGCGTACTGGCCGAGCGGCACGGGTGCCGGGCCCACGTAGCCGCAGGCTTCGAAATACCGGAGCGCGCGATCGCGGCCCGCGTCGGTCAGCGTGTATCGATATCCCGCTGTCCCCATGCCGCCGGCGCTCTTCACCTGCACGAGCATCTCGACGCGCAGATGATCGAGCAGCGGTTCCAGGATCCCGTAGGGCAGACGGATCCGGTCGGCCAGATCCATGCCGCTGGCCTCGCCGCTGTGGAGCGTCTTGACCAGAAGCGCCGAGAGGGTGTCGGCCCCGAGACCTGTCTCGGCCAGCGTGAGCGGCTGCTCTGGTGCCAGTACATCGGCCGTGTCGATTTCCTGCGCGAGGGCGACGCTCATCAACTGTGTCCTTTGGCTGCTACCGCACGTTGTTGGAGACCGGGATCAAGACCTTCATGAAGCGGATGGCCGCCGGCCCGATCGTCACAATCCAGATCGCGGGGAAGATGCACAGCACCAGCGGGAACACCATCTTTACGCCGGTCTTCGCCGCTGCCTCCTCCGCGCGCTGGCGCCGCTTCGTCCGCAGCGTGTCCGAGAACACCCGCAGCGAGTTGGCGACGCTCGTGCCGAATTTGTCGGTCTGCACGAGCATCGCGACCAGCGCGCTCAGATCGTCCACGCCCGTTCTGGTGGCGAGGTTGCGGAGCGCCTCTGACCGGCCGGTGCCTGCGAGCAGCTCGAGGCTGACCAGTCGGAGCTCGCTCGAGAGGTCGGGATATGCGAACTCCAGCTCCTGTCCGACGCGGGCCATCGCCTGGTCGAGTCCAAGGCCGGCTTCCACGCTGACGACCAGCAGATCGAGCGCGTCGGCCAGCGACAGGCGAATCCTGTGCTGCCGCTTCTTGGCCTTTCGCGCGAGGATGAACGCGGGGATCACGTAGCCGATGCCGAGCGCCGGCAATGCCAGGAGGAGGCTCGGCCGGCCGATCAGCGGGGTCATGCAGACCCCGAAGCAGGCGAGCGCAAAGCCGATGCGGATGCCGAGAAACACCGGCAGCGCCTCACCCCCGCGATACCCGGCCTGCACGAGCCGGAGCTGCAGCTTGCCGTGCTCTTTCGGCGACTTCGGCGCGCGCTCGCCGACCCGCTTGAAGAACGCCACGACCTGTTCCTGTGAGACGTCGGGTCCGGATGTCTCCACCTGCGTGCCGCCGCCGACGACATCGCGGAGCCGTTCGTTCAGGCCCGCCGACCGCGCCGTGATCGCGTAGGTCACGGCGGTCACCAGCAGCGACCCGAACACGAACGCCAGAAGAGGAAGCAGCATCGTCACGTTTACACCTCGATCTTTACGATCTGTTTTATCCAGATGAAGCCGGCCGCCTGCATGACGATGATGCCCACGATCATCAGCTGGCCGATGCGCTCCTCGAACAGCAGCTGCATGTGCTCGGGATTGATGAACGAGAGGGCGATCGCGAGAAATGCGGGCAGCGCCATGAGCACGTAGCCGGTGAAGCGGCCGTGCGCCGTATGCACGCGCACCTGGCGGCGGATCTTGAACCGCTCGCGAACCACGCCCGCAAGGTTGTCGAGTATCTCCGCGAGGTTGCCGCCGGTCTCGCGCTGAATCAGCACCGCCGTCGCGAAGAACCGCACGTCCAGCGACGGGATACGCGCGGCCAGGTTGTTCAGCGACTCCTTGAGCGGGAGGCCGTAGTTCTGTTCGTCGAACGCCTTCCGAAATTCGGGCCCGACAGGATCGTCGAGCTCGTCGGCCACCATCTTCATGCCGGCGCTGAACGCGTGCCCGGCTCGCACGGCGCGCGACAGCAGGTCGAGCGCTTCGGGAAAGTGCTCTTCGAACCGGTACAGCCGGCCCGTTCGCCGGTGCTTCAACATCACCGGCTTGATGCAGAGCCCCGCCGCAAAGGCGAGCCCGGCCGCCCACCACAGGTGGGAGAACATGAACGCCGCAGTGGCCGCCAGGATGCCGAACATGAGCGTGACGAGGATGAGCGTGCCGACGCTCATCGTGTTGCCCGACTGCTGCAGCCACCGCTCGATCGAGGAGCCCTTCAGCGCCTGCGTGGCCACCCGGTCGATATTGGGGAGGGGACCGGCCGTCTGCGTGAGCAGCAGCGAACCCTCCAGCGCACGCTCGGCCCCGTCGGCCGGCCCGCCGCCCACCGCCTGAAGGCGATGCTCGATGACCTGTTCGCGCTTCTTCTGCGAACGACCCACCATCAGCATCCACAGGCCAACGACCCCTGCGGTCACCGTGACGAACACCAGAAAGACGAGCACTTCTATCGTCATCACCGCACCTCGAGCGAGCCTTCGAACATGTCGGCCGGCAGCATAACGCCGGCAGTCTTGAGACGCTCGCAGACCTTCGGCCGCACCCCGGTCGCGACGAAGCGGCCGAGCACCTTGCCGTCGGGGCCGAGCCCGAGCTTGTCGAAGCGGAAGATCTCCTGCATCGTGATGATGTCGCCTTCCATGCCGGTGATCTCGGACACGCTCGTCACCTTGCGCGTGCCGTCGCTCATGCGCGCCTGCTGAACCACAATCTGGATGGCCGACACGATCTGCTGGCGCATCGCCTTTTCGGGAATGTTCACGTTCGCCATGGCGATCATGGTCTCGAGGCGTCCCAGCGCGTCGCGCGGCGTATTGGCGTGGACGGTCGTCAGCGATCCGTCGTGGCCCGTGTTCATCGCCTGAAGCATGTCGAGGGCCTCTTCGCCGCGCACCTCGCCGACGATGATGCGATCGGGGCGCATACGGAGGGAGTTCACGACGAGCTGCCGCTGGCGCACGGCGCCTTTACCTTCGACGTTGGCCGGACGCGTTTCCAGGCGGACCACGTGCACCTGATTGAGCTGCAGCTCCGCCGCGTCTTCGATCGTCACGATACGCTCGGTATCGGAGATGAAGGACGACAGCACGTTGAGGAGCGTGGTCTTGCCGGCGCCGGTACCGCCGCTGACGAGGCAGTTGAGGCGCGCATTCACGCAGTTGCGAAGAAACTCGAGCATGTTCGGCGACAGCGCCTTGTACGCGACCAGGTCGTCGGCCTTGAGCCGGTCGGACGGAAACCGGCGAATCGAGAGGATCGGGCCGTCGACCGCGAGCGGCGGAATAATTGCGTTGACGCGCGAGCCGTCCGGCAGGCGCGCATCCACCATGGGCGAGCTGTCGTCGATACGGCGGCCCACGCCGCTCACGATGCGGTCGATGACGCGCAGCAGGTGCTGATCGTCCTGGAACGCGGCCGGCACCGCTTCCAGCTTGCCCCGCCGCTCCACGAACACGTGCTTGTGCGTGTTGACGAGGATGTCGCTGATTGTCTTGTCGCGAAGCAGCGGCTCGAGCGGCCCGAAGCCGAACACCTCGTCGAGCACATCGCCGAGGATGGCGTCGCGCTCGCTGACCGAGAGGGGAATGCCCGTCTCGGCGATCAGCGACGACACCAGCGTCCGGATCTCTCCCTCGACTTTGCTGCGCTCCGAGGTGGCCAGCTTCTCGAGGTTCAGCCGCGTCAGGAGCTTGCGGTGGACGGTGCCGCGGACTTCGAGATACTGCGCACGGCGCGCGTCGTTGGCCGGTGAGCGCGGGATCGGCGGCGGAGCGGGAGCCTGGACGTTTGCTGGAATGGCCATAGGCGGTTAGAACATCCCCAGGAACGACGCGCGTGCACGCGGCTGTTCCGCAGGGACGGGGTCTCCATGCGGAAAGACTATTTGTTGCGTAAAGGCCGTGAACTGCGCGGCGAGCGCGGAGTGATTGCTCAGCGTGAGCGGCACGCCGGAATTCAGGGCCGAGGACACGACGCTGTAGTCGCTCGGAAACACCATGTGGAGGCTGTGTCCCAGCGTGCTTTCGATCTGCTTGGGCCCGATCTCGTGCTGATCGGACATGCGGTTCAGCAGAATCCGCAACCGATCCCTGCCCGCGCCAAGCTGCCCCATGCGATCGACGACCCGGTGCGCATTGCGAACGGATGCGATGTCGGGGTTCGCCACCACGTAGATGACATCGGCCGCAAACACGGCGATGTCCGAGCACGGACCCGTGAGCAGCCCGGCATCGATGATGATGTACTCGTAGGTTCGACCCAGCGTCTGCAGGAGCTGCTCGAAGACCACGGCATCCTGCGGCCCGGGTCGATCGATCTGCTCGCCGCCCGCGAGAATGTCGAGGCCGGTCTTGTGCTTGACGACGAGCTCGCGCAGGAACTCCGCATCCAGCCGGTGGAGATTGTCGAGGGCGTCCACGAGCGTGAACCTCGGCCGGACGCCGAGAAACAACGCGACCTCGCCGAGAAACTGATGAAGGTCGATGATGAGCGTGGGCTTCTTCGACACGCGCGCGATCTCGATCGCGCTGTTGACGGCGAGCGTGGTCGTGCCGGCACCGCCTTTGACGCCGAAGAAGGACAGCACGGAGTTCGACCGCCCGCCGTCCTTGGGCTTCGACCGCTCGAGGGCCCGCCGCACCGCGGCGGGAAACGTGTCGTCCAGCGCGGGCGCCGCGCTGCCGTCCGCCGACCACGCGAGGTACTCGTTCGCGCCGGCCCGCATGGCCTGAAGAATTTGATCGGGCTGTGCGGTCGCCGCGATGGCGAAGATCGCCGCCGCCGGCCACGAGCCGCGCAGGCGCTCGATGGACTCGACGGCCTTCGCGCTGCCTGTTCTGATGTCCACGACGGCCAGCGAAGGCGGATTGCCCGCGGTGTGCCGTTCCTCGACGAGTGCGATCGATATGCCGGACGCGCGCAGAAGCCGGCTGACGTGCGACCGGAAATCTGCGTCGGTCGTTGAAATGAGAACCGTTAATTGCGCCATGTCACCCCGCCGTTATTCAACCAGGACGATTGCTCGTGGAAAGGCGTTGACTGGAGCGGGCCCGCCGCCGTTGCCCCTCAGCAGTCCGCCAATTGGTGTGATGCGTCCGACGACGGTGTTGCCCTGCATTTGCTCGATGAAGAACCCCATGTAGTTGACCGCCTTGAGATCGGCGTTGCGGCCGTTCTGCTTGCCGCTGTCGTAATAGACGGGGTCGAATAGCGGAATCGCCACGACGCGCGGGCTCGGCTGCATCGTGGTGACGACCCTGTTCCCGTACGTGTCCCAGTAGGCGCTGGGATCGCGCGCGATAAGGTCGTCCATCCCCTGGCGGGTTGGGCCGACCATGTTGCCCGGCTCGGCGGTCATCAGGTCGCCGAAACCCATCAGCGTCGTATTGCAGTTGCCGATGTTCCAGCGGTAGTCAGCCGCGCCGCCGCTGCCGGGAATGGCCCACGGGAAATAGAAGCTCGGCGCGATGTTGGTGCCGGTGCCGGCTTTGAGCGCGATCTGGGTGCCCTTGTCGCGTTGAGCGTCGTACCCCGTGTAGCCCGCCTGATCGGCGGAGATGTAAATGTCCGGATTGGCGAGGGGCTTACCTTTATTGTCGAACGCGTCGAACGTGTCGTCCGGATCCCAGGGCGGCGTCTGGCGTTCGATCCACTTGTCGGGCACCGTGAACGGCTTGACGCACGTCATGGCGTTGGCGCGCGCGGCTTCCGCCGTCGCGATCGCGCCGATGTCCACATCGTCAATGCCGACGAGCGGCGCGAAGAACGTCGTGACCGGATTGCCGCGCGCATTGCTGCGCTGCACGCGCACGCGCACCCGCTCGAGGGTAGGGAACGACACGTCTTCGACGTTGACCGACACCTGCGCGTTGATGACCCCGTTCTCTGAGGACGTCGCGGCGGCAATGGCGTTTCTGACAGCCGGCCCGGTGGCGGAGCGGTCGTCGAAATCGTTGTACGCCAGCGCGACGGCACCCGCGAGCGCGCCCGCGTCGGCTGCGGTCTGCGACTGCGTGCGCGCGACCATAAACATGCCGACATCCACCGCAAGCATGGTGGCGCTGAGGAACGCCAGCATGCCGGTGCCCACCATGATGAGCGTCATGCCGCGCTCGTCGCGGAACGATCTTGGGAATCGCATCATGGCTGCTCTCCTGTCGTCAGCTTCTTGTACTGCGTGACGAGCTTCTCGAGCTCGGCCTCGCGACCGGAATGCTCACGGGCCAGCTTCTCCTGCGCCTTCTGGTGTTTGTCGGCGACCCGGCGCTCTTCCGCGAGCCGCGCATCCTCGATCTTCTGCAGCTCCGCATCGCGTCTCGCCTGTTCTTTCGCGAGCTTGTCGGCAACGACTTTCGCGCGCGCCGCCTGATCCTGCTGATCGAGCACGCGCTTGCGATCGATCACCGCCTGCTCGGTCAGGCGCTTGTCCTCGAGCTTGCGCTCGCGCTCCTGGCGCTCGAAATCGACCTTGCGCGCGCGATCGAGCTCCTTCTTCTGCGTGTCCGCCTCCTGCGCCGCGCGAGCGGTTTCGATCTTCGCGGTGTCGCGCGCCCGCTCTTCGTCCTTGCGCGCCTGAATCTGATCGAGCATGCGCTGACGCTCCACCCGCTCGGCCTCGAGCCTGGCCGCATTCTGCTGTTCCTTCTGCGCCCGCTCTTCAGCCTTGCGATCGACCTTCGTAGTGCCGACCTTCGTGGTGCCGACCTTCAGGTCGGCCGAGGAGACTGCGTCAGCCGCCAGGGACGCGACCGTTCGCGCGGGACTGGCGGGCTGCACGGGCATCGGGCCCGAGAAGGCCGGCGGCGGCGGCGGAATGGTGCGGGTCGGCGCCGGCAGGAACGGCTCGACGAAGCCGGGAAGGTTCGGCGTCACGCCGGGCGAGTCGCGGCGCACGATGTGCGGCGTGATCATCACGACGAGCTCCGTGTTGTTCTTCTGGTACGCCTGGCTTCTGAAGAGGTAGCCCAGGATCGGAATGTCTCCCACGCCGGGTACGCGGCGCAGTGTCTCGTTCATGTTGCGATCCAGCAGGCCCGAGATGGCGAACGTCTGACCGTCGCGGAGCTCGACCTCGGTCTCCGTGCGCCGGGTGGCGAGCGCAGGTACGCGGAATCCTTCGAGGACGACCGCGTTGGCGAAATCCAGGCTGCTGACTTCGGGCGCGACCTTCAGATGGATGTAGCCGTTGCCGGTCAGCGTCGGCGTAAACCGCAGGCGGACGCCGAACTCCTTGAAGACGATCGTCACCGACTGGTTGCCGGCTCCACCCTGCACGACCGGATACGGATACTCGCCGCCCGCGAGAAAGCTCGCCTCGCGGCCGTCCATCGTGATGAGATTCGGTTCGGCAAGGCTCTCGAACAGCCCCTTGCCCTTGAGCGCCTTCACGGTCACGCCGAGCGCCTCTTCGGACTGAAACGCAAAGAGATTGAGGAAGTCGCCGACCCAGGCCTTCTTGTCCACGTCGTAGGTCGGCGCGGGGAACTGCTGGGTCGTGCTGCGCCCCTGCCATCCGTCGGCGCCGGTCGGGCCGCCGAAGAAGTTGGCGCCGAGCTCCTGCATCGCGGTGCGGTTGATTTCGGCAAACCGCACTTTGAGCATCACCTGATTGGGTGCGAGGCTTTCCTGCTGACGCAGCAGGTTGACGATGTTCTCAGGTTTCTCGACGTACCCGACGGCGAGCGCCGATGCGCGGTCGATCACGTATTTGGCCGAGACGATGCCGGAGAGGACGACGTCCCTGCCGTTGACGGCCACGGCGATCGTTTCGTTGGGAAACTGCGAGCGGATCTGCCCTTCGAGCGGCGTCAAGTCGCGCCGCACGGCCACCTCGTAGTTCGTGATGCGCCCGTTGTCGCTCCAGACGAGAAGCGAGATGGTGCCCGGCGTCTTGCCGTGCACGAGCAGCTCTCTCGGCGACGTGACCATCGCGTCGGCGATGTCCGGCGTCGAGAGGGACACCCTGATGATGGGGCGGTCGGTGCGCACCACCGTCGAGCGTCCGACGAGCAGATGGATCTGCTCGGTGCCGGCAACGACCGGTGCGTCGTTGGCCGTCACGCGCCCGGACGTGAAGACCGGCGGCAGTACCATGACGACAAAAATGGCGAGCGTTCGAAGGGTTTTCATCATCAAACTCCTATCCAACGACGACGTGCGATCGCTTGTCGCCACGGATGATTTCCACAGTGGGCGCCGGCTGCGGTGCAACCGGTGCAGGAACGGAAGGCGTCGCCACGCGGCGCGGGCCGGCGACCGGTCGCTGTTGCGCGTAACCCATCAGCATTCCGGGCTTGGCGCCGGATGTTTCGGGCGACTCGAGGTCGAGCGGGTTGCGCAGTGCGAGCTGAATCTTTCCTTCGGTGCTCGCGAGCGTGAGGCGCTCGGCTTCCTCCGGCGTCACGACGAGCGTGACGACGGTGACTTGCATCGGCTTGCCGTCTTTGCCGTCCTGCTCCAGCCGGGTGCCGGCGGTCAGCACCTGGACGTTCGAGAGGACGACCTTTGACGTCATGTCCTCGCTGCGGTTGGTCGGACTCTGCGTGGCCAGGACGTCCACGTGCGTGCCCGGCAGCACGTAGCCGGCCACGCCAATCACTTCGTTGACGCGTACCGACATGGCGCGCTTACCGGTCGGAATGATGGGCGGCAGTCCGCTGCCGGCCTCTTTCGAGGCGAGCTTGCCGGGAAGAATCGGCTCATTGCGGACGATCGAGGCGATCAGGCCGCGTCCAACCAGCGCCCCAGGATTGTCGAACGCGCCCTCGGGGACCGCGCTGGTGGGCCACTCGACCATTCGGAGATCGTCGCGACGGAGCTCGGTGCCGAGTGAGAGTTCCGCGTTGGCCACGACGACCTGCCGGGTCGGCACCGTCACGGTCTTCACCGGCACGTTCTGGAGGTAGTCGTAGGTTCCGTAGGCGAGCCCGCCGCCGGCGAGCAGCGCGATGACAAAGACGGTGAAAATCCGCACGCGATTCATAAAGTCCTCAATTCCTACTGGGCTTCGTTGCGCATGAGCGCGGTGGCGCGCATGGTGATGTCTTCGCCGACCGTCCCGCCCGGCGCCACGAGCCGCGCGACCGGTTGCAGCATGATGAACTCGAAGGGGTAGTCGACGGTCACGAGCGTGGCCCCGACGTTGGTGCCGTTCACCGCGATCGAGGCGTTCCTGTTGACGACGACGGTCGCGTCGGCCGAGCGCGTGAGCTGCCCGTCGGCCATGTAGCGGCGGATCAGCGCGGTCGTCGTGGCGTTGTTGCCGCTGGGGACAATCGAGCTGCGGGCGCCTTCACGGGCCGCGTTGGTCAGCACCTGCCAGGTCTCGTAGGCGCGGCCGACTTCGAAGATGCCCACGATCATCAGCAGGAGGATCGGAATCGTGATGGCCGTTTCCACCATCGCACTGCCGCGTTCCCGATGACGTGAGTTCATATGTGTCTCCACGGTCCGGCCGGACATTACGTGTTCACCAGTGCGGCCAGGACGCAGCCAATCGCGATAGCCGGGCCGTAGGAAAATCTGTTGTGCTCCGTCGGCGATTCGATCGCCGCCTTCGTCTTGTCCGGACGTCCGAACAGTTGTGTCGTCAACGTCAGCGTCCGGGTCAGCCGACCGCGGCGGAGGGCGATCGCAATGGCCAGAATGCCGCCGGCGATCGCCACGAACATGAACGCCGGCACGATGCGCCCGCTGCCGAGCAGCGTGCCAGCGGCGGCAAATAACTTGACGTCCCCGGCGCCCGTACCTCCGAGGATGTGGCCGGGAAGCATGATGGCGAAGCCGGCCGCCAGCCCCGCGAGCGATGCGGACAGCGTGATGCCGCTCATGCCGCTCGCGGCCAGCAATACGCCGACGACCGCCGTAGCCACGCACACGACGTTGGGGATCCGGCGCTGGCGCACGTCAATCAATGCGCCGCAGCCGAGCCCCGCGCAGAGCGCGGCCGGCACGATGAGGTCAGATGCTGGGACCAATGGCCTGCCAGAAAACTCTATTCAAGTGATCACCGAGCAATCCCACGGCGCCGATCGCCGCGATCGCAATGAGCGATGCCAGGAGTCCGTACTCGAGCAGGTCCTGGCCGTCTTCGGTCCGTGTGAGGCGTGTGAGTCGTGTCAGTGAAAACATGTGACCTCCAGGTCAGGCGACCCGGCGCTGCAAACACTGCAGCGCCGGTCACCTGTATCCACCGAGTCGCAATCGAGCTACGACGCCGCAGGCAGCGGAATCGCCGCGACGATCGCGGTGAAGATGTCCCGAACGCGCACGCCTGCCGCGGTCACGCCGGCGACGGCGACGAGCGCGATCAGCGCAACGAGCAGCGCGTACTCGAGGAGGTCCTGTCCGTCTTCTTCACGCCAGAACGAGCTCACGATTTGAACCAGGTGCTTCATTGTCATTTCTCCTTGTGTGCGCTCCGCGAACGGCGGCACGCGATGCCCGGCCATAACGCAACGGCCGTACCACGTGTAAAAAAGTGATTGCGCGATCGGCGCAAGTACCGGAGCGTTGGTGGAGTTAGCGGTCGAGCGGCGTGTGTGAAGACGGCGCGTGATCAGCCGCGCGGCGCACTCCGCACTCGACAAAGTTGGTGTACGAACCGACAGAGTTTGTGGTTCGGCCGACCTGAAGGTCGGCACTACGAACAGGTCGGCACTAGTGCCGGCCTTCAGGCCGGCTGATTGTGTAAGCTCGATGCGTGAATTGTGCGTGGGCCCGCGTGGCGCGTGTGCGTCGATCCGGAACACGGCGCGCGCAACAGCTCTGTTGTGCGGTACTTAGTCCTACGCCGTGAACAGGGCACGCCGATTGCGAAGAGTACGGTCGCGTGCGAAGAAGATGTCGTGATGTCGCGACCGCCCTGGCAGTACTGATCGTCCTGTTCGGCATTCTCACCCTGATCAACCCCCGCGTGCGCGAGCGCGTGGGAGAGGTGACGGGCGATGTGCAGAGCCAGGCGTGGAGTACGTCCAGCGCCCCGATCAGCAATGCGGCGGTCGGCGCGCTGTCCGTGACGTCGGGGTATGCCGCGGACAACCCGTTCCTGTTTTCGTTTCTGATCGTCGCGGTCGTGCTGTTCCTGCTCATGGTGAGGACCTGACATGAGCGACGTCATCGTCATTCAGCCCGACTCTGCCCAGACCGAAGCGCTGCGCGGCATCTTTAGACGTGTCGGAGCGGAGTTGGTGCTCGTGCACTCGACGCTGGAGGCGATGGATGCGATCGCCATGCGCATGCCCGATCTCATCCTCCTGAGCACGCTGCTCTCGCCGCGCGACGAGGATGCGTTCATGGCGCACCTCCGCACGCTCGAGGGCGCATCACATCTGCAGACGCTCACAATTCCCCAGTTTCGTTCGACCGCCGCGCCGGAGGAGCCCGCGCGCCAGAGCGGGTTCAGCTTCCGGAAGAAGAAGCCGAAGGCGGCGGTGTCGGTGGGCTGCGATCCGACGGTGTTTGCGGAAGAGGTGGTCGCGCACCTTCTGCGCGCGAACGAAATTCGTAATCGGCCCGCCGCGCCGAAGCCCGTCGTGGCGGAGGTCGCGCTAGCACCCGTCGAGCATCCTTATATAGACGAGGCCGTCGAGATTCCGCTGGTCGACGAGCCCGCCGCGGTGGCCCCCGCGGTCTGGACCCACATCTCGACAGAAGATGAAGACGTCGATCGCCTCGCGCGCGAGCTCGGGCTCGACGTCAGACTGGTGGAGATTGACGAGATCTCGCCGCCGGCCGCCGGCGTCGCCGACACCGAGGACACGTACGATTTTGCGGCGGCGCTCGATCGTGCGCGCCTCGAGGCCGACAGCCGCCGCTCGGCCGAGCTCGCCCGGGCCGAGGCGGACGCAGATGCGATGCGTGAGGCGGCGATCGCGGAAGCGCGGGCCGATGCCGAGCGAGAGGCGCGGGAAGCGGTTGCGGCGGATTTCGCGCGGGTACAGGCGGAGGCCGAAGCGATGCGCCTGGCGGCGATGGCCGAGGCGGAGGCGACGCGCGAGATCGCGATCGCCGAGGCGCGTGCCGCGGCCGAGCGGGAGGCGCGCGAAACGCTGGACGCCGAGCTGGCTCGTGTGCGTTCGGAAACCGAAGTCACGGTCGCAGACGCGCTGAACAAGGTCAAGGTCGAGGCGGAGGAGGCCGAGCGCGCCCGCGCCGAAGCCGAGCGCATGAGAGTGGAGGCCCAGGAAGCGTTCGCCGCCGAGCTGGCGCGCGTCAGAGCGGATGTCGAGCAGCAGCTCGCCGTCCAGCTCGAAGCCGCGCGAACCGAGGCCGAGCGCATGCGGGCATCCGAGGCCACCGCGGTGCGAGACCGGGCTGCCGCCGAAGCGCAGCTCAAGTCGGAGCTCGATCGCCTCCGCTTCGTCACCGCTCAGGCCCGCAAGGCCGACGAGTCCGAAACCCGCAAGGCCGCCGAACAGATCAAACAGCTCGAACGGGAGCTGGCGACCGTGCATGCAAAGGCCGAGGAGCGGCAGGTCGCGCAGCTCGAGGAGCTCCGCACGCAGATGACCGAGATGCGCGAAGCCGCCGCGCAACACGCGCGGGCCGCGGCCGCCGAAGCCGTGGCGACCGAAGTGGCGCGCGCCACCGCGCAGTCGTCGGACGGGACACCGAGACTGAATGTGGTCCGCATGCAGCCGCGCACACCGCAGCCGGCTGCCGCAGCTGCCGGGTCCCAGGTTCCCGAGTTCCCGTTCGCGGTCGAGTGCGCCCCGGCGGTACCTGTTGCGGCCGCGGAAGAACGCGCCGAGCCGCAGCCGCGCGGCGACTACCTCAGTCTCTGGCAGCCGGCCGCCCCCGTCGCAGAAGCGGTGGAGGAGCCGGAAGAGGAAGACGCGCGGCCCATGGATTTCCGCCGCCACGCGAAGTGGGCCCTGCCGGTCGCGGCGTGCCTGTTGCTGGTGACGAATACCGGCACCGCGATCAGCACGGTCGCGCGTTTCGTCGGGCCAGCCGCGAAGCCGCCGGCGTTGACGGTCGAGCCGGTGGAGATCGAGCCCTTCATCGAGGTCGTGGAGAAACGGGTCGGCAGCCTGCAGGTCGAG